>Ga0182035_10001438_pt1 | contig 12150 bp, 9 predicted proteins | sample flu12Cox44000170_FD_125969 | JGI IMG/M metagenome (GOLD analysis project Ga0182035, IMG submission 125969) | Lab enrichment of tropical soil microbial communities from Luquillo Experimental Forest, Puerto Rico - flux4day.12C.oxic.44.000.170 | ecosystem: Environmental > Terrestrial > Soil >...
CCCAATGGAGCGCGAGGGGGCGCAATGGCTTATCCCCAATATCCACTGGCGCTGTGTCCGGAGCGACACGCTCGATTGAACGTTAGCGAAAGCCGGCAACCTCAGCCACTAGCTCGCGGAAGCGCGGCCGTTGCACCTCGATATAGGGAAGCGGACGACAGACATCGATCGCGGCAAGCCCGATTCGCGTGGTAAGCGCGCCGTTGAAGAGGCCTTCGCCAAGACGCGCCGAGAGCTTCGCCGTAAGCCCGTGGCCCACAAGCTGCTGAATCACGTCGTCGCCGAGTGCGATGCCTCCGGTCAGCACGATATGGGTCACTACCATGCGTGCGAGTTTGATCAGAGAGAGCGCGCCGGGGCGCGCTCCGTAGAGCGTGGCGAGCCTGCGCAGCATGCGCAAATTCTCCGCGGCGACGAACAGCATGTCGATCAGCGCGCCGGGGCTCACTGCGGTGACCACTGACACGCGTTTGGCGGAGGCCGCTACGGTGGCGCGCGCGAGCGGATCGAGAGGAGCGACGAGCGTGCGCTCGGAGAGCCGCAGCAACTCGGCCGCGCTCATGATGTCGGCCTCATGCTCGGCGAGGCGGGCGAGCCCCAAGGCAAGATCCTTTCGCCCGTGATAGAGGCGTTTCAGCCGGCTCACCACGTCGAACGCGAGAACCTTGTCGCCTTCAAGTGCGGCGGCGTCGGCCTCGTGGCGAAGCCTGCCGAGCCGTCCAAGTCTGGCAAGGCCCGCGCCCTCGCGCAGAATAATGATCAAGAGCGCGAGGATGGCGATGCCAAGCAGCCCGATCGTAGTCCAGCCGATCCAATCCTGCCTCGCCATCATGTCGCGCACGAGATCGTGCAGCCACACTGCCGTTGCGAGTCCGATGAGGCCGCCGATGGCGGCGACCAGGATGCTGCCCCAGCGCCAGCCGCGTTCGAGTACGGGCGAGGTGCGCACTGTCGCTGGAAGCTGCACGTCGTCGGTGGCGATCGCCGGCGGCGGCAGCGGCGTCTCGACGACCTCGATCTCCTCGAGACGGAAGGATGCAGGCTTGCGGGCCTTGGTCATGCGAGGCGGTCTCCGATCAGCGCCTGTAGCGCGCGGTCGAGGCGAATGTTGGGAAAGGGGGCAAAGCCTCCCGCGGGCAGCTTGATTGGGTCTGGCGGCAGGAAACGCACGAAGCGCACATCGTCAGGCTGCGCATGCGGATGGCGAAGCGCGATCTCCGGGTTCGCGGGCAAGTCGCCAGGGAATATAGCGAAGGGTTCGCTACCGTCGAAATGCCGCCGCCCGATCATCTCGCCCAGCAGCGGATAGCCGACGATGCAGGGAAGCGACTCGCCATTCTTCTTAGCCATGCCCTCCCGCGTCGCACGGATGGCTGCAAGCGCGAGTGCCCTCACCTCTGCGCCGGCATAGTTCGCGCGCTCCATGGCGTCTTCGGCAAGCAAAGCGAGGATCGCTTGGAGCCGATCGTGACTAGTGTGGTGCAGATGGTCGGCTTTGGTCGCCGCGAATACAATACGGTCGATGCGTGGGGCGAATAAGCTCGACCACAGGCTGTTCGCTCCGGTCCTGAAGCGCTCGAGGATCTCAGTCATGGCGCGCTCAAGGTCGGCGACGGCGGGTTTGCCGCCGTTCAGCGCGGCGAGCACGTCGATCAAAACGATCTGCCGGCCAAGCCGGGCAAAATGATCGCGGAAGAAAGGTCGCACCACATGCGTCTTATACGCCTCGTAGCGCCGGGCCATCATTGCCCATAGCGCGCCTTTAGCGAAGCTCTCCGCTCCTTTGGCGTCGAGCGGCGCGAAGGTGAGGGCCGGCGATCCTTCAAGATCGCCAGGCATCAGGAAGCGTCCCGGCGGCAGCGTGGAGAGCGCATGACTGGCGGCGCGTGCATCGCGGAGATACGCTTTGAACAGATCGGAGAGACGCTGTGCCGTCGCTTCGTCGGCTGGGGTCGCGGGATCGACTTCGGTGAGCGCGGCGTGCCAGTCCTTCGCCGCCTCTTTTCGGTTTGCAGCGCCGCTCTGCTCGAGCGCGGCGCGCGACCACTCCGAATAGTCGAGCTGGAGCAGCGGCAGGTCGAGCAGCCATTCGCCGGGATAGTCGACGATGTCGATATTCAAACGCGTATAGCCGAGCTGTCGCTTCCAGAATTTCTGGGTCTCATATTCGATCGCGAGCCTGAGCTGGCTGATGCGGCGCGTGCTCTCCGGCCAGCGCGGCGGCGTCGCGGTGAGGTCCGCCATGTGCCGCTCATAGTCGAAGCGCGGCACCTGGTCGTCCGGTTGCGGTTCTAGATAAACGCGAAGCACGCGGCCGTGGGCGACTGCATCGAAGAACGGCATGCGCGCTTGGGCCATAAGATTGTGCACGAGCGCGGTGATGAACACCGTCTTGCCGGAGCGCGCGAGCCCGGTGACACCGAGCCTTATGGTCGGCTCGCCCAGGTCCGACGCAAAATCGCCAAGATTGCGGAACGCATCGACTGCTCCGTGGGTGAAGGAGGAGATAGGCACGTTCTTTGGACTGTCCTTCTGGCCTAGCGTGGCAAAAAATTCTCTGAAAGAGTTGGGGTGTGGGGGCGTCCACCCCAAGCCCGTGCAAAAGGTGATTCTTTCATCAAGCGCCCCGTCATGCGCGTGTCATCGCACTCTGACTCCGTGCTTTTGCCGTGAAGCCGCTGGCGCCGTTCAAGGTTCTGTCAAGGGGGTCTGCTCACTTGACTTGGTACGCCGCTTCCGTAAATACGGTGCCGACCGGCGGGGGCCGTGGACGCTCTCAACCGGCAAGTGGAGATGAAGCCTGAGGCCCGAGGAATGAGGACGATGCGTCTGGCAGAGGCTTTCATGCGGCCGAAGCGTAAAATCCCCGAAGACTATCGGCCCTCCGACGATGAGCCTTTCATGAATGAACGGCAGCGCGCCTATTTCCGGCGCAAGCTGCTCGCATGGCGCGAGGAGATCCTCCGCTCGACCAAGGAGACGCTCCAACACCTGCAGGACGACTCGGCACAGCATGCTGATATCGCCGACCGGGCAAGCACGGAGACCGAGCGGGCGCTCGAACTTCGCGCCCGCGATCGCCAACGCAAGCTTATCGCCAAGATCGACGCGGCCCTTAGCCGTCTGGACGAAGGCACCTACGGCTATTGCGAAGAGACCGGTGAGCCGATCAGCCTGAAGCGCCTCGATGCGCGTCCCATCGCGACGTTGAGCGTCGAAGCGCAAGAGCGCCACGAGCGCCGGGAGCGAGTCTATCGCGACGAGTAGACTTCCCGCCGAATTCATTTGCTCCCAGCCCTCGGCTCGATCGGGAAATCGAACACCATATTTGGGAACGGCTCGTCGTCGAGCGTGTAGTGCCACCACTCCTTCTCGAAGTTCTTGAAGCCGTGACGAGTCATCACGTCGACCAGCATTTGCCGGTTTTGCTGCTGCTCCGGATCGAGGCCAGGCGCCACTGTATGTGCCTTGACGTCGAAGCAGTCAAAGGCGGTACCCATGTCGATGCTGGCGTCTGGAGCGCGAACGCCGACTGACCCGGTGCAAGGTTCGGCAGCGTCGGCCAGAGGGTTCGCGGACTCGCTCGCGTTGAGCGGTACGATGGTCAGGTCCATCGTTGCGCCGCGCGAATGGCTTGAGACGAGCGCGATATAGTCGGGAAACAGAGTGCTCTTCTGCAGCGCTGGGTAATAAGTGGCCTTTGCCTTCGGATCGTCTGGGAGCTTCGACCAGGCGACAAAGGCGGCAACGGCGCGGGCAGGGCGGTAGCAATCATACACCTTCAGCGTGAGCTGCTTCTGCTTGAGCTCGGTCTGCACCGCCTTCAGCGCTTCAGCGGCTTGTTTGACCAGCACGCATTCCGGCGCATCGTAGCCGGGCGCGGCATGCCCGGTGAAATTGTGCGCACCGGCATAGCGCATGTCCTGAAGGATGGTCGGATCGACGTCGTACAGATAGACAAATTCCTGCGGCATTTCCACGCCGATTGCCGATGTGGCTGCGATGGCCGCAGTGAGAAGCATGATCAGCCAGCGCATTACATGAGCCCCTCATCGAATGCTCAGAGCCTAGAGCCGATGCCGCTCAGTGGGCATAAAAAACTCCCCGCTTTGTTGGCGGGGAGTGGAGTGTTTGGGGGACTGACATGACTGGCCGAGGCCAGTCGGTGTCGGACCATTAGCAGGGAACTGCCGGCGCCCTTACGGCATGAGCGGCCGACTCCACCGGCGTCACGTCCTCCGCCTGCCACATGGCGGCCGTAAGTTCGGATGTCCTGTCTAGCGCAATCCGGCGGCCCGAACAAGCGAAACCACCGTTGCAAAAGCGTCACGGTCAATCACAAATTTTGCCGTGTTACAGGGCAGAAACGGCGGATTTTCGTGAGTCGGATGCTGACTCAGGTCTTGCTGTAATCCGATGCAGCCCGTGGATCACTGCGCGCAATCATTACGTCGCCGACCGGTTGTTCGAGCGGCTTCTGTCCCGCGATTCCCGTCTCGATTAACATGTCGACCGGGCCGCCTGTCATGATCAGATGTTGGACATTGTCACGGCGAATGAGGATGAGTCTTCGTTGACCATCGACAGACGCGGTCTCCACAACGCCGAGCCTTCGCTCAAGCCCCTTCACGTAGCTTGCGCCGCTTCGCCCGCTGAGCACGAAACTCTTCAACGCCCACGCCACGAGCGAGACGAGCGCGAATGCGAACAGGAACGCCGCGATCGCAAGAACGATGGTTTCGGTGTTCTCGGTAGGGGGCATGTCGCGTTCCTGAGCGCCCCTACGGACGCCTTGTGGCCGGCGAAAAGACTGGCGAGCGGCCCCTAATAAACCGTTAACCAAGGTGTCAATATGACACCGGCAGGGCCGCACAGACGCCCGGTTCAGGTGCGTCTGGCGGGACGCAACAGCCAAAGGCTTGGACTCGAAATGAGCGGCTCTGTCATGGTTTTCCGCTGGCAGGCTACAAAGTCGCGCTACTTCAGAATGTCCGGCGCGAACTGAATTCGAATCGGGTAGTTTGCTGCCATGACCGACATCGACGCACCTTCGCGTTACGCTGAGCCTGCCGCCGACCAGGCCGCACGCGGCAGCAATGTCGCTCTGGTGGTTGCGCTCGCGCTCGGGCTTGCCGTAGCTGCGGTCAGTCTCGCCATGACCACACGCGAAATGGCGGAGCCCTTCGTCCTTGCCATTCTTGGCGGCCTTGCCGTGGTCGGCGTGTTCTGCCTGTTCGCCGGCGCCGTCGGCATCCTGCATTTTGGACAGACGCAAGCTCGCAACGACGTCACCAAGGCCTTCGTCGACAATCTGCCGGGAGGAGCGCTGATCGCCGATCAGAGCGGCCGCGTGCTCTACGCCAACGAGGCCTATCGCCATCTGTTGGGGCTTGAGCCGGACATGGTGGTGCAAGCACCTGACCGCGCGTTTGCCGGCAACAGCTATCTCGCCGAGCAGATCTTCCGTCTTGCTCGTGCGGCCCAGCAGGGCAGGGCGCTGCGCGAGGAGTTCCGCCTGCCGCCGCTCGGCGAGGACGACCAGAGCGTGTGTCCGCGCTGGTTCCGCATATCGGTGCAGCCGATGCCCGTCGACCCAGGCTTCGGCCGCAAAGGTGGGCTCGTGGTCTGGCAGGTCGACGAGGTCACCTCGGACCGCGAGCGACAGGAGGCAAGCTTCGAGAAGGTGCAACAGGCGATCGCCTATCTCGACAACGCACCCGCGGGTTTCTTCACCGCTGACGGCGATGGGACCATCGACTATCTCAACGCCACGCTCGCCCAGTGGCTCGGGCTCGACCTTGCCGACGTGGCCAGCGGGCAGCTCAAGCTCGTCGACATCATGTCCGACGATGGGGCAGAGCTGATCGCACGTGTCGGCCGTGGCGCCACGCAAGGGGCCACACGGCGTTTCGACATCGACCTAGTGAAGGCTGACGGCACCACGCTTCCCGTGCGCATCTTGCATTGCTTTCCGCGCTACGGCGGCAATGGTGGGCTCGCGCATGCACTCGTGCTCAATCGCGCGCCCGGAGAGCCTGAGGAAGCGGCCGCCGCTGAGCTCAGATTCGCGCGGCTGTTCAACTCTGCGCCGATCGCCATCGCCACCGTGGACCGGGACGGCACTATCAGCACCACCAACGCCGCCTTCGCGCGGCTTTTTGGCCGCGCGGTCGATGGCGTGCCGGCGCGGAAAGTGGCGCTCGCGAGCCTCGCCGATACCAACGGCACCGAGGCTCTCGGTAAGGCGCTCGACGCGGCCATCGCAGGCCACGGCCTGATCCAGCCCGTCGATATCGCCTTTGAGGGCGACAAGGAGCGCAGGGGCCGCGTCTATCTCAGCCCTGTCGAGCAGGCGGAAGGCGAAAGCGAGGCAGCGATCGCCTATGCCATCGACACGACGGAGCAGCGCGCGCTCGAGATGCAAATCGCCCAGAGCCAGAAGATGCAGGCCATTGGACAGCTCGCCGGCGGCATTGCGCACGACTTCAACAATATGCTGACGGCGATCATCGGCTTCTCCGACTTTCTGCTGATGAACCACCGGCCGACCGATCCTGCCTTCCAGGACATCATGAACATCAAGCAGAACGCCAATCGCGCCGCGGGGCTCGTGCGGCAGCTGCTCGCCTTCTCGCGCCAGCAGACTCTGCGGCCCGAGCGCCTCCAGCTTGGCGACGTGCTGTCCGAGTTGTCGATTCTGCTCGGCCGACTGCTCGGCGAGAATATCGAGCTGAAACTCGAAAGCCCCGGCGACATTTGGCCAGTGAGGGCGGACCTGCATCGGTTCGAGCAGGTGATCATCAATCTCGCAGTCAACGCACGCGACGCCATGCCCAATGGCGGTAAGCTTGCGATCCGCACCGCCGATGTCACCGAGAGCCAGTCAGAGGCGCTTGGCCAGCATCGCGTGCCGCGGGGCGAATATGTGCTGATCGAGGTGAGCGACACCGGCACCGGCATGGCGCCAGAGGTGATGCAGAAGATCTTCGAGCCGTTCTTCTCCACGAAGGAGGTTGGGCGCGGCACTGGCCTTGGGCTCTCCACCGTGTACGGCATCGTCAAGCAGACTGGCGGCTACATCGTTGCCGAGAGCGAGTTGGGCAAGGGCACCGTGATGCGCGTCTACCTGCCGCGCTATGTCGAGGTCGCGGACGAAGCCGAGCCTGCGCGGGCGCCAGTCCGGCGCGAGTCGCCGAAAGACCTCACTGGCCGCGGCACTGTGCTGTTGGTCGAGGACGAGGATGCCGTGCGCAGCTTTGCCGCCCGCGCCCTCGGCCAGCGCGGCTACCGCGTGCTCGAAGCCAACACTGGCGCGGAGGCGCTCGAGGTGTTCGCAAGCCACAACGGCGACGTCGATCTCGTGGTGAGCGACGTGGTGATGCCTGAGATGGACGGCCCGACCTTGATGAGGCATCTGCGCAGCGAGCGGCCTGACGTGAAGATCATTTTCATTTCCGGTTATGCCGAGGATGCCTTTCGCCGGAACCTGTCCGACAAGGACGACTTTATGTTCCTGCAAAAGCCCTTCGACCTAAAGGAGCTCGCAGCTGCGGTGAAGGCGGCGTTGCAGGGCTGACGCCTCTGCACGCGAGCGGGGCTCCCAGGTAGCAGGGCGCCTAAGTAAAGGCCTTCCATTCGTGATCGATCACGGTTAACACCCCTGCGAAGTCTTGTTGTTACCGCTCGGGGATTGGAAGCGCGTGCCGGATTACGAGAAACAGCCCTCCGAGGAGCATGCGGGTTTCCGCCGGAGAGCTCGGGCGAAGCCGCGGATGCCCGCGCTCACCATCTACCGTTATGGTGGCCGCCTCATCTATTTCTGGTTCGGCATGCGCTTGCGCGCGCTGTTCAAGCTGTTCAAGCGCGGGCATTACAGCTTCACGCTCAACTGCATTCCCGATGTGCTGGCCTTGTTCCTCTGGGTGCCGTGGAACTCTGTGCTCTACCGGATCAGCGAGGCGAAATACCGCCGCAGGGCCGAGGCGCTCAAGCTCGACCAGCCGCCGGTGTTCGTGATCGGTCATTGGCGTACCGGCACGACCCTTCTGCACGATCTGTTCTCTGTCGACCCGAACCTCGCTTATCCGACCACCTATGAATGCTTCTTCCCACATCATTTCCTGCTGACCGAGAACACCCTCCCCAAAGTCATGAAGGTGCTGTTGCCCAAGCGGCGCCCGCAGGACGACGTACCGGTGGGCTTCGACCGGCCGCAGGAGGAAGAGTTCGCCATGCTGATGCTCGGCCAGGGGACGCCCTACGTCACGCATGCCTGGCCGCGCTTCGGCCCCGCCGACACCGACTATCTCGACTTCAAGGGCCTCTCCGAGGCAGACCAGAAGAAGTGGGCCAAAGCCTATATGTGGCTTTACCGCCGGCTCGCGCTCCGGCATGGCAACAAGCCGCTGGTGATGAAGACCCCGGCCAACGCTGCACGGCTCAAGCTCCTAACCGAGCTCTTTCCTGATGCGCGCTTCATCTATATCTCGCGCAATCCGCTCACAGTGTTCCCCTCCACCGTCAAGCTCTGGCGCGCGCTCTATTCCACGCAAGGGCTGCACAATCCACCCTACCTCGACAATTGGCTCGACGACTATGTGCTCGACATGTTCGTGCGTCTCACCGAGGACTACGAGGCCGATCGCCACGTCGTGCCGGCGGACCACCTGATCGAGCTTCGTTATGAGGACTTTATCAAGGACCCGATCGCCACGATGCGCGATCTCTATGCGCGTCTCGACATCGGTGATTTCTCGAAGGCGGAAGCGGCGATGCGTGCCTACCTCGAGGAGCAAAAGGAGCACCGCGTCTCGGAATACGAGATGCCGCCAGAGCTCAAGCGCAAGGTCATCGAGCGCCTCCGCCCGTATATCGACCGCTACGGCTATCGCGAGGCGGTGAACCGTGAGCTTGCGAAGTCCTCACCCGCAAAACACGTGCGAGAGCCACAGACATCCTGACCGCCTAAGCTTGTCATTGCCGCCTGACCGGGCGATCCAGTCATCGCCGAAGCAGCGTCAGCGACGATGGTATGAGGTGGCGGTAAGGACGCAAGAGGCGGGTTCGGCGATGATCACAGCGAGCCGGGGGGGCATGCATGAGGACCCGCGGGGCAGGGACGCCCGACGATAGCTCAAGCCAAAGCGCCGCTCCTTCCAATGGACATTTCGTGTCGCGGGACTATGTTTGTGGCGTAAGGTCGAGAAGGTGGCATCTCATTACACAGTAGGCCTTGTGGCCAAGGGCAAGGCCGACCGCGTCGCCGTCGACGCGGAGGACGCGCTGATTGCGGCACTCCGGGTGAAGGCCGAGCGCCCAGACGCCACCATTACCTATGTGCGCCGGCAGAACCGCCGCGGCGACGCCCGCCACCCGGCCCACAGCCTCGCCGCTAACCGCCGCTGACCTTACGCGCATAAGGGCGCGGCGTTTCTCGCTTCCGCCATGAAAAAGCTGACGATTTCGCGCTTCCCGAGAGCCTTATTGATCCCCTTATTGATCCTATGTCTGCTTGGCCACTGATATGGACATGGCTGTTTGCTGCTGTGGCTGACCCTCTCGGATGAGCACGAGAAGGACTTTCCCTGAGTGGCGATTATCCTCAAGCCCTGTGCATAAAAAGAACAGATTGCGAATGGAGAACAAAACGTGTACAAATGCCTCTCGTACTCAGGAGAGAGGCGCGAGGACGGGGCGGGACGCCCTGAGGATCATTCCGGCTTTGCCAGCATCACTGGGCCTATGAAATAAGGGAGAATCGGCCATGTTGAATGTTGCACTCCGTATCGTCGAAGGAGGTGAAATGGATAGGGAGAAGGCGCTCGAGGCTGCGATTTCGCAGATCGAGCGGAATTGCGGCAAGGGATCCATCATGCGGCTCGGCCAGAACGAGAAGGCGGTAGAGGTAGAGGCGATCTCCACGGGCTCACTCGGCCTCGACATTGCGCTCGGCATCGGCGGGCTGCCGCGCGGCCGCGTCATCGAGATTTACGGGCCTGAATCCTCCGGCAAGACCACGCTCGCGCTGCATGTCATCGCCGAAGCGCAGAAGCGCGGTGGTATTTGCGGCTTCATCGATGCAGAGCACGCGCTCGACACGGTCTATGCGCGGAAGCTCGGCGTCGATCTCGAGCATCTCCTGATCTCGCAGCCCGACACCGGCGAGCAGGCGCTTGAGATCACCGACACTCTGGTGCGCTCCGGCGCCATCGACGTGCTGGTGGTCGATTCCGTTGCCGCGCTGACGCCGAGAGCGGAACTTGAAGGCGAGATGGGCGAACAGCTTCCCGGCAGTCAGGCGCGACTGATGAGCCAGGCTTTGCGCAAGCTCACCGCGTCGATCTCCAAATCCCGCTGCATGGTGATCTTCATCAATCAGATCCGCATGAAGATCGGCGTAATGTTCGGCAGCCCCGAGACCACGAGCGGCGGCAATGCTTTGAAATTCTACGCCTCTGTCCGCCTCGACATCCGGCGCATCGGCGCGATCAAGGAGCGCGAGGAGGTGGTCGGCAACCAGACCCGCGTCAAGGTGGTCAAGAACAAGGTGGCCCCGCCCTTCAAGCAGATCGAGTTCGACATCATGTATGGCGAGGGCGTGTCCAAGACCGGCGAGCTAGTCGATCTCGGGGTAAAGGCCGGGATCGTGGAGAAGTCCGGCTCATGGTTCTCCTTCGACTCTGAGCGGATCGGGCAGGGCCGCGAGAACGCCAAGGCCTTCCTCAAGGAACATCCCGAGGTGGCCGAGAGAATCGAGCGCGCCATCCGCCAGAATGCCGGGCTGATCGCCGGCCAGATTCTGGACGGCGGCGCGGAAACTGGTCGCGAAGGTGCCGAAGGCGATGAGGCCACAGGTTTTGCCGAGGGTGGCACCGTGTCGCCCATCGGTGGCGCTGCCGCGCGGCGCGGCCGTCGCTGATTAGGGATTCCCATCCTCAAATTTATTCGCCATGCCAGCCTTGTGCCGGGCATCCGCGAATTTCGGCATCGAAGCAAAAGGCGTGAATGGTCGGGACAGGCCCGGCCATGACTAGCAAGCGCTACTGCGCATCAGTCCTGCCCCGCTGGACAGCCTTAGCTCCCCACACTATGTCTGTTGCAGATCCTTGAGCTCGCGCTTCGAGTCGGGAGCAGGGTGCAAGCCCTTGGCAGTCGCCAAAATCGGCTAGGATTCGTTTGCGATCTTCGCGTAGCTTCGGTCGCCATCAGTCGCCCGCGATGGAAGGCCTCCCGGCGTTGCTGCCATGAACTCAGCCGAGAAGACAAGCGCCAAGAAACAGAGCGCCGCAAACGCGGGCAAGGGCGCCAAGAAAGCCAGCCAACACGACATGAACGACAAGATCGCTACGACCTCCGCCAAGGATACGAGCGCGCCGCCCGCGAGCGCTGGCGATACCGGCGTCAACGCGATCCGCGCCGCCTTCCTCGACTTCTTCGCCCGCAACGACCATCGCGTGCGGCCCTCGAGCCCGCTCGTGCCACGCCATGACCCCACGCTGATGTTCACCAATGCCGGCATGGTGCAGTTCAAGAACGTGCTGACTGGCATCGAGAAGCCCGCTTTCCCGCGCGTGGCCACGGCACAGAAATGCGTGCGCGCCGGCGGCAAGCACAACGACCTCGACAATGTCGGCTACACCGCGCGCCATCACACCTTCTTCGAGATGCTCGGCAATTTCTCCTTCGGTGACTATTTTAAGGAGCGCGCGATTGCGTTCGCCTGGGAGCTGCTCACCAAGAACTTCGCGCTCGACCAGAAGCGGTTGCTGATCACCGTGTTCGCCGAGGACGACGAGGCGGCGAGACTTTGGAAGAAGATCTCAGGCTTGCCCGACGAAAAGATCATCCGCATGGCAGGCGCGGATAATTTCTGGTCGATGGGCGAGCTCGGCCCTTGTGGTCCGTGCTCGGAGATTTTCTATGACCACGGCGAAGGCGTAAAGGGCGGCCCTCCCGGCAGCGCCGACGCCGAAGGCGACCGCTTTGTCGAAATCTGGAATCTCGTGTTCATGCAGTACGAGCAATTGCCGGGAGAGCGCGTTGACCTGCCGCAGCCGTCGATTGACACCGGCATGGGGCTTGAGCGCATTGCCGCCGTGTTGCAAGGCACGCACGACAATTACGAGATCGACCTGTTCCGCGCGCTGATCG
>Ga0182035_10001447_pt1 | contig 12121 bp, 11 predicted proteins | sample flu12Cox44000170_FD_125969 | JGI IMG/M metagenome (GOLD analysis project Ga0182035, IMG submission 125969) | Lab enrichment of tropical soil microbial communities from Luquillo Experimental Forest, Puerto Rico - flux4day.12C.oxic.44.000.170 | ecosystem: Environmental > Terrestrial > Soil >...
GGGCTGCTCCTCCTGTCCGGAGGCCGACAAATTGCTGGGCGATCTCGCCGCGGGCGATCCGTCGCTGGTCGCGCTCAGCGTGCCAATCGACTATTGGGACTATCTTGGCTGGAAGGACACGCTGGCCATTCCAGGCCACTCGTCGCGGCAGCGCGCCTATGCGCGCGTGCGCGGCGACCGGCAGGTCTACACGCCGCAAATCGTCGTCAACGGCAGCATGCACGTGCTCGGCAGCGACCGCGACGCCGTCGAGCACGCCATCGCGCAGACCGATCAAAAGCCTTTTGTGATGTCGCTGCCGGTCTCGCTGTCGGTGGTCGGCGGCAATCTGGCGGTCGCGGTCAAGGCCAAGGACGGCGAGCACCCCGTCGGCGGCGAAGTCTGGCTGTGTCCGCTCGAGAGCGCGATCGCCGTCGCCATCGGCCGCGGCGAAAATCACGGACGCACCATCACCTATCACAACGTGGTGCGGCGCTGGGTCAAGCTCGGCGATTGGAGTGGCGGCGACGCGACGTGGACAGTGCCGATGTCGGAGATCAAGACTGACGGCGTCGATGCCGCCGCGGTCCTGGTGCAGGAAGGCACCCGCGACAAGCCGGGCGCCATTCTCGGCGCTGCTTTTGCGGCACTCGCACCGCAGACTACCGACGACGGGCGGCACACGTCGGAGCGCAAGTAGCGCCCGCGCCCCGTTCCATCGCCCGCCTTCCAAAAGGGAAAGCTTCCAAAAAAGAAAAGACCCGCGCGAGCCGGCCTTTAAGGTATTGGGGATTGAACCGTACGCGGAACTCTTGGCCCGGCCCGTCCGCGCCCCGGGGGGCTGGGGGGCTGAGGAATCCGGAACGCGTACCGGACCGGGCCCTGAGGCAACAGTGCGATATTTCGCAATTCGGCTTGGCGCGTCATTGACCGAATTAGGGCCGCAATATGATTGACCTAACGATAGCGTGATTCCAGCGGTCGCAAATGTCGCAGTTGCGCGAGTTGGAGTGTTCTCGGATGCAAAACACGGCTCGATTTGGTGGATATTCGTCGCGTCAAAGCCGCCAGCAAGGCTCTTGCCGACACCGCCGTCCGGCGCGATCATGAAGCCGAGATGACAAAGGAGGCGCCGCATGGACTTCGGCGAAACCGAACCGAGCGCGTGGCGCGGGGGCGAGCTTCGCGCGCCCGCCCCCGCGAATGAAGTGACCTTCAGCCGCCGCGAACTCGACCGAATTCTTAATCTCTATGGCCGCATGGTCGCTGCGGGCGAATGGCGTGATTACGCGATCGATTTTCTTAAAGACCGCGCAGTATTCTCGATTTTCCGCCGGGCCTCGGAAGTACCGATTTACCGCATCGAAAAAAATCCACGGCTTGAACGGCGCCAGGGCGCCTATAGCGTGATTTCGGCGACGGGCCACATCCTACGCCGCGGCCATGAGCTCGACCGCGTGCTCAGCGCGCTCGATCGTTCGCTACGGGTGGTCGCCGGCTGACGCACTGGCGGAGCATGATCTTTTCCGAAAGCCGGCGGCCAGTTTTCGGCACCGTGCCTCTAAGGCGGGGCTGCGTCGCCGCTGCCGAGCCCGCGCTGCATCAGCACAGTATCGAGCCAGCGGCAGTGTTTGTAGCCGATCGACTGGAACGTGCCGACTAGGCGGAAGCCGCAGGCGGCGTGCACCGCGACCGACGCGGTGTTGGCTGTGTCGCCAATCACGCCGATCATCTGACGGAAACCGAGCGCCTCCGACTCCGCAATCAAACGCGTGAGCAGCAGCCGGCCGATGCCGCGGCGGTGCAAGTCCGGCGCGATGTAGATCGAATCCTCGATGCACCAATCGTAGGCGCGCCGGTCGCGGTACGGGCCCGCATAGGCATAGCCGGCAACCGCGCCGTTCAGCTCGGCGACGATATAAGGAAAGCGCCGCGCCAGCAGCGCGCTTTGCCGGCGCGCCATTTCGCTTTCGTCCGGCGGCTCGAGCTCGAATGACGCCGTGCCGTGAATCACGGCGTCGGCGTATATGCGGGTGATCGCGGCGATATCGCCGGGCAGGGCGGTTCGTATGCTGACCTCAGCCATCGCTGCAAAGCATCACAAAACGCCCCGGGCTTGGCCCAGGGCGTATCGCTAGTCTGGGGTGCCGTACGGGCTACTTAGCGGCGGTCGCCGAGCAGCCGCAGCAGCATCAGGAACAGGTTGATAAAGTCGAGGTAGAGCGACAGCGCGCCCATCACCGCCTTGCGGCCGGCAATGGTGCCGTCGTCCTGCACGCTGTACATCTCCTTGATGCGCTGGGTGTCGTAGGCGGTCAGCCCGACGAAGATCAGCACGCCGATCACCGAGATCGCCCAGTCGAGCCCGCTCGATTTCAGGAAGATGTTGACCAGCATGGCGACGACAAGGCCAACGAGCCCCATCAGCATGAACGAGCCGATGCCGGTGAGATCGCGCTGTGTGGTGTAGCCCCACAGGCTCATGGCGCCGAACGTCGCCGCGGAGATGAAGAACACCCGCGTGATCGACGCGCCGGTATATTGGAGGAAGATGCTGGACAGGAACAATCCGAGCAGCCCGGCATAGACGAAGAACAGCGTCAGCGCCGCGCTGACCGACATGCGATTGACCCTGAAGCTCATGAAGAACACCAAGCCCAGCGTGGCAAGCGCCAGGATGATGGTGACCGGGCCGCTGAAGATCGCCTGACCGAAGCCTGTCAGGCCGCTGACTTGGCCGTGGAACACCTGGATGGCGTCGCCGCCGGCGGCCTGATAGGTCAGCCAGGCCACCACGCCGGTGAGCGCCACGCCGGACGCCATGTAGTTGTAAACGCGGACCATATAAGCGCGCAGACCCGCATCGATTGCGACCTGGTCCGTGCCATAGCCGGGCCGTGCCGTCGCAAAATTCCGATCGAAGTCGGACATGGAATTACCCCTGGGTTGTCCCGGCCGAGCCGGGCCTTGCGTTCGGCGCCAAGGGCGCCGAATTCGCGTCGCTCGAATCTAGTGTGAAAGCCATGCCCGCGCCAGATGGGTGCGACGCTAAATTTGACGGTTACAAATCCTTAATTCGCAAGGCCTTGACCCAGCCGGTCAGAGGCTCCGCAGCACCTCCGCGGGCTTGCGGCCGAGCGCGGTCAGGGTGCCGGCAAGCCCCAAGGCGAGCGTAACGGCAAGCGCAGCGAGCGCTGCGGCCGCCGCCTGCCCGTGAAAAAACGCAAAGGGAAATTCCATGGCCCGGGTCACGATCAAGCCGGCCGCCAAAGTGCCCATGGCGACGCCGAACAACACGGTGACGAGGCCGATGCCGAGATATTCGAGGGCGAATGCGGCTATCAGCTGCGCCCGCGTCGCCCCATAGGTCTTCAACACCACAGCGTCATAGATGCGAAAACGCTGGCCGGCGGCAAGCGCGCCGCCGAGCACGAGCGCGGCGGCGATCAGCGTTAACGAACTGGCGCCGCCGAGCGCCAACACGAGCTTGTTGATAATGCCGTCGAACGCGCTAAGGGCGTCTTTGACGTACACCGCCGAGACTGTCGGATAGGCGCCGGCGAGCGCCTTTATCACGGCGGTTTCTTCCTTGGTCGTGCCGCCGTCGGCAAAGGTCAGCGTGGCGATATCGCTGTGCGGCGCGCCCGCGAAGGTGCCCGGCGAAAACACCAGGACGAAATTGATGCCGAGGTTTTCCCAATCGACCTCGCGCAGGTTGGCGATGCGCGCGGTGACGTTGCGGCCGAGCACATTGACGGTGATCGACTGGCCGATTCCCAGATCGAGGTCGTGCGCGGTGCGACTTTCCAGCGATACGAGCGGCTCGCCGGAATAATCGGCGGCCCACCATTGCCCGTCGACGATGCGCGAACCGGCCGGAACTGCCGACGCAAAGGTGATGCCGCGGTCGCCCTGCAGCACCCAGCGCGAGGCGGCGGCGGGTTTCAGATCCTCGGCCTTGGTGCCGTTCGCCGCGATGATGCGGCCGCGCAGCATTGGCACGCGTTCGAGCGTTGAAGCCGGCGCGTGCTCGCGGATGAAAGCGTCGAAACCGGCGCCGTCGGCTGCCGGGATGCCGAGGAAGAAGAACGACGGCGCCTTCTCCGGTAGCGCGGCGGTGAACTGGCGATGCAGATTTTCGTTGAGCTCGATCAGGGTGACCAGCAAGGCAAGGCCCAAGCCCAGCGAAATTACGACAGTCGGCGTCAGCGAGCCTGGGCGATGGATGTTGGCGATCGCGAGCCGCGCGATGGCCGAACGCGCGCGGGGCAATCGGCGGGCGATCGCCATGGTGGCGAGCGCAACGAGCCGCAGCGCCGCGAGCACGCCGACTGCCGACGCAACGAAGATCGCCGCGATGCGGTGGTCGTAGGTGGTCAGGATTGCCAGCGTCGCCAGCACCGCGACGACGGCGACCGTCGCGACGATGTAGCGCCGGCGCGGCCAGCGCCGTTCGCGGGCGACCTCGTCGCGAAACAGTTGCGAGACCGAAATGTCGTGGGCGCGGCCAAGCGGCCACAATGCGAAGGCAAGCGCCGTCAGTGCGCCGTAAACAACCGACAAGACGAGCGCGTCCGGATGCAGCGACGGCGCGACCGGCAACGGAATGATCGCGCCAAACAGCCATGCGATGATATAGGGCAGCGCCGCACCAAGAACCGCGCCGGCGATGGATGCGAACAGCGCCACCAGCAGCATCTGGCCGCAATAGATCGCGAACACCGTGCCGCCGCTGGCGCCCAGGGCCTTCATGGTGGCGATGGCGTCGCGCTTGCGGGTCAGATGCGCGGTGACGGCATTGGCGACGCCGACGCCGCCCACGAGCAGCGTGGTCAGGCCGACCAGCGTCAAAAATTGGGTGAAACGCTCGACGTTGCGGTCGAGCTGCGGCGAGGCCTTGCTGCGGGTGCGGATTTCCCAGCCGGCATCCGGAAATGCTGCCTGCGCCTCTTTCTCCACCGCCGCCACCGCGGCGTCCGTGGTGTCGCTCGGCAGGCGCAGCCGGTAGAGCCAGCGCACCAAGCTCCCGGGCTGGATGAGCGTGCTCGCGTGCAGCGCCGCCTCGCCGATCAGAAGGCGCGGCCCAAAGCCAATGCCGCCGGCGATCCGATCAGGCTCGCTGGTCAGCGCGGCGCGCAGCTCGATCGTCGCGTTGCCGATAGTGATGCGGTCGCCGATTTTCAGATCGAGCCGGCTGAGCAGCGCCGGATCGACGGCGGCGCCGAACGCGCCGTTTGTTGGCGCAAACAGCGCCGGCAGCGGCAGCGGCGGATCGGTCGCGACCACGCCGAACAGCGGATAGGCGGTGTCGACGGCTTTGACTTCGACCAATGTGGAGCGGCCGTCGGCGGTGCGCGCCATGGCACGCGTCATGGCAATGACCGACTGCGTGCCACGGCGGTCGAAGAAGGCGCGCTCGGCATCATTGGATTCGCGCTGGATCAAGGTGAAGGCGAGATCGCCGCCGAGGATCGCTTGGCCGGCGCTCGCGACGCCGTCGGCAAGGCTTGCGGCGACCGAGCCGACACCGGCGATAGCCAGCACGCCGAGCGCGATGCAGGCGATGAAAACGCCGAAGCCGCGCAAGCCGCCGCGAAATTCGCGCCAAGCAAGCCGCCCGGCGAGCCGCGCGGTGTGCCCGGCGCCCGGGGACGGCATCAGCACATCCGCCACCACGCTCACGGCTTCGCCTCGTACAGCATCGCTGCCGTAAGCCGCCCGGAATGCAGACGCAGGACGCGGTCGCAGCGCACCGCGAGCTCGGCGTCGTGGGTCACCAGGATGAGCGTAGTGGCGCGCTCGCGGCGGCCGCGGAACAAAAGTTCGATGATGTCGCGCCCGGTCTCTTCGTCGAGATTGCCGGTCGGCTCGTCGGCGACGATCAGCGCGGGATCGGGCGCCAGCGCGCGCGCGAGCGCGACGCGCTGCTGCTCGCCGCCGGACAGCTCGGCCGGGTAGTGATGCAAGCGGTTCGCAAGCCCGACAGCCGCAAGCTCGCGCTCGGCACGGGCAAAGGCGTCGCGGGCGCCGGCAAATTCGAGCGGCACCGCGACGTTCTCCAGCGCCGTCATGGTCGGGATCAGATGAAAGGCCTGGAAGACGATGCCGACATTGCGGCCGCGGAAGCGCGCCAGGCTATCCTCGTCAAGTCGTTGCAGATCCTGTCCAGCGACGATGACGGCGCCTGAGTCCGGCCGCTCCAATCCGGTCATCACCATCAGCAGCGTCGATTTGCCCGACCCCGACGGGCCCAGCAGTGCGACGGCCTCGCCGCGGCCTATATTGAAGTCGATGTCGTGCAGGATATGGACGCGGGCGGAGCCGCGGCCAAGCGATAGATTGACGCCGCGAAGCGCAATAGCGTCGGCAACGTAAGGGTGACCCGAAATGTCGTTCATGCTGCCGGCTTGGTGCCGCCCGTCTTCGTCGTATCGCGCCCGATCATATGGGTGGCGGCGGCTCCTGGTCCAAATCTTCAACGCTGCGGCTTTTAGCCTGACCATGGCCGGCGGCATAGCGGCGCCGTCGGCGCGCGCCGCGGAGCCCTTTAAAATCGTCGTGCTCGGCGACTCGCTGACCGCCGGCTACGGCCTGTCGGCAGCCGAGGGCGTGGTGCCGCGCCTGCAAGCAGCGCTGGCGAAAAACGGCATTGCGGTTGAAATCGTGAATGCCGGCGTTTCCGGCGACACCGCGTCCGACGGGCTCGCGCGGCTCGACTGGTCGGTGCCGCAAGGTACCGACGCGGTTATCGTCGAGCTCGGCGCCAACGATATGCTTCGCGGCATCAAGCCCGAGGTGACGCGCGCCGCGCTCGACGCGATCCTAAGCCGTCTCGCCGCGCGTCATATTGTTGTCTTGCTGTGCGGCATGCGCGCCGCGCCCAATCTCGGCGCCGACTACGGTCAGACCTTCGAGCGCGTCTATCCCGAGCTTGCCGCCAAATATGGCGCCGCGCTCTATCCGTTCTTTCTCGACGGCGTTGCCGGCAACTTGAACCTGCTGCAGCGCGACGGTTTGCACCCCAACGCCGCCGGCGTCGACGCGATCGTGACGCACATTTTGCCGCAGATCGAGACGTTGATTGCTCATATTCGCGCCCAACATCCGTGGTAAGGGTTGCATGGCGGGCGCGTTCTCGACATGCTGCGTCTCAAGCGATTCGCGTAGGGCGGTCATCATGCCTCGCCTGTTCACCGCTCTGGAAATTCCGCCCCATATCGCCCAATCGCTAGCGACCATGCGCGGCGGATTGCCCGGCGCCCGCTGGATCGATCTTGAGAATTATCATGTGACATTGCGCTTCATCGGCGACATCGACGACGCACTGGCGCACGAAATCGCCGGCGTGCTCGGACGAGTGCGGCGCATGGCGTTCGAGCTGCGGATCGACGGCCTGTCGTCGTTCGGCGGCCGCAAGCCGCGCGCCGTGGTGGCGACGGTCGCGCCGATCGCGTCGCTGATGGAGTTGCAGGCCGAGCACGAGCGGCTGCTGCAGCGGCTTGGACTCGAGCCCGAAGGCCGCAAATACACGCCGCATGTGACGCTGGCGCGACTGCGCGACTCGTCGAGCCATCAGGTCGCCGATTATCTCAGCGCCCGCGGCCACTTCCGCTCCACGTCGTTCAAAGTCTCGCGCTTTGTGCTCTACTCCTCGCGCGCGTCGGTCGGCGGCGGGCCCTATGTGGTCGAGGCCGACTACCCGCTCGGCGAGCCGGCGCTGCGGCGGGCGTAATCTTCAAATTCTCACGCCCGCAGCATGCGGATCTGCAGATCGAGCATTGCGGTGGCGAAGCCGTGGCCGTCGGCCATCAATTCGCGCATCACCGACAGCGGCGTCGGTCGCGACGATTCGACCTCGCCAACCACATTGCCGAACTCGAACGATAGCTCGGCGTCGAACTTGCGCGCCAGCTGCTGCATGCGGTGATTCTCGGCGAGACACGCCATGTGCAGCTGACGGATGCCGCGGTTGCGCGCGATCAAGAGCGTCTGGCGCAGCAGTGCCGAACCGACGCCATGGCTCTGCCACGGCTTCTCGACGCTGATCGCGGCTTCTGCCTGGCGCGGGAAGCGCAAGCCGAGCGGCCGTAGCTCGGCCGCGGCATGCATCTCACCGTCGATGAAGAAGCCGTGCACGACCGCTTCCAGCGCGACCGACAGGTCGATGTAGTTGCGGATGAAGTCCTCGGATACGCCGCCGCCGAACCGGTTGTGCCGGCTGCCTGGATCGAGGCGCAGCAGATGATCGCGGTATTTTGCCGCTTCACCGATCCACAATTTACGGATCACGCCACCTTCGGGAAGGACATCCTGCATTCCAAGGGTCTCCTGACTTTCATTGTCACCAAGCCCTCTCGTTGTGCGTCCTCCCTGGAGATTCGGCGAACTTAAACGCCGAATCAGACCATCATATGTCGTGCGCTGAAAAGCGTTGGCAAGCTGAAGCATTGGGCAACATGCCCATAATTCTCTATATGCATGGCTGGTGAAGCGTTCACGACTGTTTGACGACTGTTGAAGCATCGTGTGCCAAAATCTTGGCGGACTTGATTCAATGTCGTGCCACGTTCATGTCCTCCAGCGTGCGCCACGTTTCGTCCACACCGGTTAACCCCTTCATGGCGAATTCCGTCACAGCGCAATATGCCGCGAGCGTGGCGGCAGGCCGCGTCGGCAGCGACGACGCGCAGCTCGCCGTCATCGCCAGGCTGTCACGGCTCGAGGCCCGCATCGTCGAGCATCGCCTGGCGCGGAAATCGTCGTCGCTCGGCTGGCTGTTCGGCAACCGCAAGGAACGCGAAGAGCCGCTCAAGGGTCTTTACGTCTATGGCGACGTCGGCCGCGGCAAGACGATGCTGATGGACTTGTTCTTCGAAGCAAGTCCCGTCGTGCGTAAGCGCCGCGCCCATTTCCACGAATTCTTGCTCGACGTGCACGACCGCATCTTCGGCTTCCGCCAGCGGATGAAGCTCGGCGAATTTTCCGGCGACGATCCGATAACGCTCACGGCGCAGGAATTGGCGCAGGAAGCCTGGCTCCTGTGTTTCGACGAATTCCACGTCACCGACATCGCCGACGCCATGATCCTCGGCCGACTGTTCACGCAATTGTTCGAGCGCAACGTCGTGGTGGTCGCCACCTCCAACGTGGCGCCCGACGAGCTCTACCGGGACGGCTTGAACCGGGCGCTGTTCGTGCCGTTCATCCATCTCCTCGAAGCACACATGGATGTGGTGCGGCTCGATGCCCGCACCGATTTCCGTCTGGAGAAATTGGCCGGCATGCCGGTCTGGCATGTGCCAGCCGATGCTGCGGCCGACTTAGCCCTCGACGATGCCTGGCGGCGGCTCGCCGGCGGCAATGGCTGCACGACGCAGGAGCTACCGCTTAAGGGCCGCAGCGTGCACGTGCCGTGCGCCGCCATGGGGGTGGCGCGTTTCTCTTTCCACGACCTCTGCGAGGCGCCGCTCGCCGCCGCCGACTATCTGCGCATCGCCCGCGAGTACCACACCGTCATCCTCGACCACGTGCCGACGATGACCTACGACAACCGCAACGCCGCCAAGCGCTTCATTATCCTGATCGACACGCTGTACGACATGAACGTCAAGCTGATCGCCTCGGCGGCGGCGGAGCCCGACGCGCTTTACCGCGCCGACGAGGGTTTTGAGGCGCAGGAGTTCAAGCGCACCGCGTCCCGCCTGATCGAGATGGGCTCGCAGGCTTATCTCGCGCGGCCGCATGGCGCCGCCCACGCGCAGGTGTCGCCTTCGATCGAGGGCATCGTGGAAACCTGACGGCTTCAGCCGCTGAAGCCTGTCGCCGCAATTGCCGCGACCACCATCGCCATCAACGCCGTAGCGAGCCAGCCGAATACCATCAGCGGCACGGCGACGACGCCGTTGACCACGGCGGCCCAGAACAACATGTGGATCGGGTCGAGCGGGGTAAGGGCCACGAGGAAGCCGGCGATCGTCGTCGCGGCGACAATCAGATAAAAGCCCGGCGCGCGGCGTGCCGGCAGTTCGAGGCTGCTGTTCCAGTGGAAGCTTTCCGCCACCGCATAGGCGGCCGAACCGGCGAGCACCGGCGCGGCGAGAAGTCCGGTGCCGATGATGCCGAGCGAGAACAGCACGAATGTGAGCGGCCCAGCGAGCGGCCGCAGCACTTCGGCGGCCTGGGCTGCGGTCGCAATGTCGGTTTTACCGTGGGCGTGAAGCGTTGCGGCGGTGGTGACGATGATGAAAAAGCCAATGATGTTGGACAATAGCATCCCGGCGGCGGTGTCGAGGCCGATGCGCCGTGCTTGTCGATCGTTCAAACGTTTGGCAATTGCGGCTGTGCCGTCCTTGGTCCTGCTGCGCAGCTTGCGCTCTTCGGCTTCCAGCGACGCCTGCCAGAAGAACATGTACGGGCTGATCGTGGTGCCAAAGATCGCCACCAGCATCAGCATGAAGTCGCGGTCCCAGGCCAAGTGCGGCAGGAACATTGCGGCAAGACGGTGCCCCACGGTATGCGCACGGTGAAGGCGGCGACCACATAGGCGAACAAGGCGAGCGTGAGCGCTTTCAGATATCGCTTGTAAAGCCGATATGGGATCAGGATCTCGGCGGCGAGACTGGCGAGGCCGAAGGCAACGACGTAGACAAGTCCGGGGCCGCCGATTACCAGGCGCAAGGCGTCACCCATCGCGGCAATATCGGCGGCGAGGTTGAGCGTGTTTGCGATCAGCAGCAGCCCGACGATGCCGAAGAGCGCGCTCGCCGGCAGTGCCTTGTTCAGATTAGCCGCGAGTCCACGCCCGGTGACGGCGCCGACGCGCGCGCTGACCATTTGAATGGCGATCATGAACGGCGTGGTCAGAAACATCGTCCAGCTCAGCGCATAGCCGAACTGGGCGCCCGTCTGCGAATAGGTGGCGATGCCGCTCGGATCGTCGTCCGCGGCGCCGGTCACGAGACCCGGCCCGAGCATGCGGAAGAAGGCCTTCGCGGTCCGTAGCTTGGTTGTCATGTCGTCCTGCTCGTCGCCGGCGCCAACCCGACGATCAATGATAGCGGGCCGCAATCGTTCCGTGGGCTCGCGTGCCCGGTCAAAGCCACGTGGCAGCCGACTTGAACGCGTCATCCGAAAGGGCTAAGGACCGCGCTAGCCGGCCTCTTTCGCCCGACCAATCAAGGATATTTCGAATGGCGCGACACAAGATCGCTTTGATCGGCGCGGGCCAGATCGGCGGCACGCTGGCCCACCTGATCGGTCTCAAGGAGCTCGGCGACGTCGTCATGTTCGACATCGCCGAAGGCGTGCCGCAGGGCAAGGCGCTCGATCTCGTGCAGTCGTCGCCGGTCGACGGCTTCGACGTCCGCTTTTCCGGCACCAATTCCTACGAGGCGATGGAGGGCGCGTCGGTCTGCATCGTCACCGCCGGCGTGCCGCGCAAGCCCGGCATGAGCCGTGACGATCTTCTTGGGATCAATCTCAAGGTGATGGAGCAGGTCGGCTCTGGCATCAAGAAATACGCGCCGAACGCCTTCGTCATCTGCATCACCAATCCGCTCGACGCCATGGTGTGGGCGCTGCAGAGATGCTGCGGGCTGCCGAAGCACATGGTGATCGGCATGGCCGGCATCCTCGACTCCTCGCGCTTCCGCTATTTCCTCGCCGACGAGCTCAACGTCTCGGTCGAAGACGTCACCGCCTTCGTGCTCGGCGGCCATGGCGACACCATGGTGCCGCTGGTGCGCTATTCGACGGTCGCCGGCATTCCGCTGCCGGATCTGGTCAAGATGGGCTGGACCACGCAGGCGCGTATCGACGATATCGTCGAGCGCACCCGCAACGGCGGCGGCGAGATCGTCAGCCTGTTGCGCACCGGCTCGGCGTTCTACGCGCCGGCGGCATCCGCCATTGCCATGGCCGAGAGTTATCTGCGCGACAAGAAGCGGGTGGTGCCGTGCGCCGCCTGGCTCAACGGCGAGTACGGCATCAAGGACCTCTATGTCGGCGTGCCGATCGTGATCGGCGCCAAGGGGGTCGAGCGCATCGTCGAGATAGAGCTCAACAGCGCCGAGCGCGCCATGTTCGAGAAATCGGCCGGGTCAGTGGAGGCGTTGGTCGAGGCCTGCAAGAAGATCGCTCCCGA
>Ga0182035_10001453_pt1 | contig 12090 bp, 9 predicted proteins | sample flu12Cox44000170_FD_125969 | JGI IMG/M metagenome (GOLD analysis project Ga0182035, IMG submission 125969) | Lab enrichment of tropical soil microbial communities from Luquillo Experimental Forest, Puerto Rico - flux4day.12C.oxic.44.000.170 | ecosystem: Environmental > Terrestrial > Soil >...
CGACATCGTCGTCGTCAAGGGGCGCAAACCCGCGAGCGTCAAACGGATCAGTGCGACTCCGGGCGATCTCGCCAAGGGCCTGCCGCTCGTGGCACTGGTGAACGGCGGCACGGCGCGAGAGGCTGAGCTCGTCGCCGCTGCGCTGCAGGACAACCACCGGGCCGTGCTGCTCGGCACCCAGACCTTTGGCGAAAGCTCAATCGAAAGCATAATTCCGATCCCCGGCAATGGGGCCATCCGTTTGACTACCGCCCGCTTCTCGACGCCGACGGGCCGACAGATTCAGGGGAAGGGTCTCGAACCTGATCTCGCTGTGATGCCATTGAAGCTCGAACAGCTAGTGCAAGGTGACAGACGTCGCGAGGCCGATCTACGTGGCGCGCTGAAAAACACCGATCCGATCGCCTCGGGTAGCAAGCCGCCCGTGGGCAGCTCCCCCGGCGCGACAGCCTCTGCGACCGCGCCGGAGGCTCCGCCAGTTGCGACCAGCGATATCGGTTCAGTAGGTGACGAACAATTAAGTCAAGCGGTGGATGTTCTGCACGGCTTGGCCCTGGTCAGCGGCCGCATGGTCCAGTGAGCCGGCCGCCCCGCACATGGGGGCTCTCTGCCCAGGCATGTCGACCGGGTCGAGGGATGCGACACCGCGATCCAGCGTACATTAGTGTTTGACGATTCCGAGATAGCTGAAGTCGGGGAACGAGTGAAGCCGGACGATTCCGCCAAACGTCTAACGCGCGTTCGCGTTACCGCACAGACTCCATTCGCATCGGTTAGGGTCGTCACCTACAACATTCATAACTGTGTCGGCGTCGACCGGCGCTATGATCCGGGCCGAATAAGCAAGGTGTTGCGGCAGATTGACGCCGACATTGCTTGCTTGCAAGAGGTAGACGCCCGCGGCCGGAGCGAATGGCATGCCGACCAGTGGGCCTATCTCGGAGCAGCCACCGGATGCCGGGTCATTACAGGCGCCGGCGTCCGCCCGCTTCGCGGACGGTTCGGCAATGCGATCCTGACCCGATTTCCGGTGCTTGCAGCACGGTTGATCGATCTAACCGTCGCCGGGTACGAACCGCGCGCGGCGATCGATGCCGACGTTCTAATCGGCGAGCGAGTGTTGCGCGTCATCGCTACGCATTTCGGTTTGCACGCCGGGGAACGGCGCCAGCAGGCAAACCGGCTGATGGCAGCCCTCGCGGAACAAGTTCCGGTCAGTCGGCACGAGGCCCATGCGGTGCTGCTGATGGGCGATCTGAACGAGTGGCGAGGGCGACGTGGTGCGGTCCGGTCGCTCGATCGACGTCTTGGTCCGAGCGCGGCGGCGCGCACGTTCCCTTCATGGATGCCGGTGCTGGCACTCGACAGGATGTATGCCGACGGACGGGCAATGCTGCATGACGTTGGCGTCTATCGTTCCCCGCTCGCCCGCCTCGCCTCCGATCACCTGCCGCTCGTTGGCAGATTGTCCTGGAGCGGTCGCGACCTGCGGGATCGCGAAAGGCTCCAGGCATCGCGGCGCCGCGCCAGAAAAATCGGCCAAAAACCGAGCGCGGCAAGGTTACATCCCCGGTAATTGACTACGAATCCCGAGCATAATCCGGTCATCGATCAAGTGGGGTTGCGCGCGACGGGGAGCCAGTCTAATCAATCCGAGTGCCCACGAAGAAGAACCCTCTCAATCTCAACGCGCTGCAGCTCCGAACGCTGACCTTGCTGCAGGAGTTGGCCCGTCTTCCCGACTATTCCCGGCCGGGTGATGAGCCCGGAAGCATCATTATCATCGGCCTCCCCATGGCGCACGGCGACCATCTTCACATCGGCGAGGCAGTCGTCGCATCGTATGACGCCACAGGGTTGCGCAATCGTGCCGTGTGGATCGCGCTCGAGCGCAAGGGTCTGGTCCGTTCCTTTTCGGACTGCGCGGTCTTGACCCCTCTCGGGATCGGCTATGATACGGGTTTGCGCAATGCCATCCTGCACGTAAATAGTCATTGAAGCGCTACATCGCTACCAGCAAAAGCTGAGGGCGACGCCAACCGGGCTATAAGAACACTCGCGCAGCGCCTCCGCGATTCGCTCGAGATCCGGTGGTCGCCCCCCGACGGCGCCAAATTCATCGGCATGGATGCCGCCGGCAATTAGAACGCTGTCGATGCCGACCCCAGCGGCACCGGCAATGTCGGTGCGTAGACTATCGCCGACGGCGAGAATGCGCGAATGGTCGACGATACCAAGAAGGTGGAGGCAGGTGTCGTAAACCGAACGGAAAGGCTTGCCATGCCAGCGCACGCGCCCACCACTTTCCTCGTACCAAAGCGCCAATGCACCTGCACAGAGGGCGAGACGGCCGGCATGCATAACAACAAGGTCGGGATTGGCGCAAACCATCGGCAGGCCGCACGCCAGCGCTCGTCGTAGTATTGGCGTATAATCCTCTATACGGTCCTCCCAGCCTGCGGGTCCGGTGTTGAGGACAAATTCCGCTTCCTCGGCGCTTTCGACGATCTCAAGCCCAAGCCCCCCGCGTATCGCGGTATCGCGCTCCGAGCCGATATGCAGGCACCGGCGGCCCAGCGCCGCGTAGAACGGGTCATGACGCCGGTTAAGGTATTGCCACGCCTCTTCACCCGAGGAAATGACATGGTGGTAGAGCCCAGCCGGCACGCCGATTCGATTGATGCGCTCGACGACGTCACCGGATCGCCGCGGCGCGTTGGACAGCAATACGGTGCGCTTGCCCGCCTCGATCAAGCCGCGAAGACACTCAAGGGCTCCCGGCAGCGGGGCGACGCCGTCATGGATGACCCCCCAGAGATCGAGAATAAATCCGTCGTAGCGCGGCGCGACCTCCCCGACACCGCCGATCAGCCGAATTCCCATGCTGCTCCTTGAACCAGATGAGTGCGACGGCGTTGGCGAACGTCGAAGGTTTTCGAATTCGGATCAAAGATGCTTGTGCAAGGGCGCACTTCTCTTATCCTTATGAAGGAGGGGACCTTATCTCATGCCTGCGCGATATTCCCGAATTCTCGCGGCAGTGTGCCTGCTGACCTGTTTTCCGGTGCCGCGTGTCAGCAACGCCGATCCCGCGTCAGATCGCCAAATCATTCATGTCTTGAACCGGCTCGCCTTCGGACCAACGCTGGAAGATTTCCGCCATGTTAGGTCGATCGGGATCGATCGCTACATTTACGAGCAGCTCGATCCCGAATCGATCCCCGAACCGTTCGATCTCCGGTGGCGTATCGGTGCACTAGATACCCTTCGCTATAACGCCGTCCAGCTCCGGCAGCTTTACGGACCGCTGTCTACCGTCCGAGGGCTTAAGCTGCCGCCAGAGTTGGAGAGGGTACGGCGCGAACGTGCACGAACCATCGTCCAGCAGGCCGCCCAGGCTCGGATCCTACGGGCCGTGCTGAGTCGGCGCCAACTCCAAGAGGTCATGGTCGACTTTTGGTTCAACCATTTTAACGTTTTTGCCGGAAAGGATTTGGATCATTTATGGATCGGCGATTACGAGCGGCAAGCAATCCGTCCTTTCGCGTTGGGCCGATTCCGTGACCTGCTATTTGCCGTGGCGAAGCACCCGGCGATGCTCGTCTATCTTGATAATACAATGAGTACAGCCCCCGGAAGCCCGGCTGCACGCGGCAATCGAACCGGGCTCAACGAGAATTTTGCGCGTGAGGTCATGGAGTTACACACTCTCGGCGTCGATGGCGGCTATACCCAGGAAGACGTTATCACTTTAGCCCGCATCTTGACGGGGTGGAGCATCAATCGGCCGGATCCCAGCGAGTTTCCTGATCATGCCGCCGTATTCGAGGGTGCTCGTCACGACTTCGGTCCCAAAGTCTTTCTCGGACATGCGCTGCGGTCGAGAGGCAAAGCCGAAGGGGAGGAAGCGCTCGACATTCTTGCAAAGAGTCCGGCCACCGCCCGCCACATTGCCTTCGAGCTGGCGCAATACTTTGTCGCCGACGAGCCGCCCGCGTCCCTAGTTGAGCAGCTCGCCGCGCGGTTTTTCGCGACCGACGGCAATATCCGAGAAGTGCTGAGCGCACTTTTCGCTAGTCGAGAATTCCGGGAAAGCTATGACCAAAAATATAAGACCCCTTACCATTTCGTAATCTCGGCAGTGCGAGCAGCGGGCGTCCCAGTGGACAACACCCGCCCGCTACTCGGTACGATGACCCAACTGGGCATGCCACTGTTCGGCTGTCCGACCCCCGACGGCTACAAGAACACGGAGAGCGCTTGGTTGAGCCCCGATGCGACCGCCCATAGGATTAACTTTGCGGCGGCGCTCACTCGAGGCAACGTTCCGGTGGGCAACCTGATGACCAGCGCTGCGATCGGTCCTTCCGCGGATCTGCCAGCGCAAATGGCGGTCCCAAATGACGCTGCACGCTTGGAGGAAATCTTCGGCTCGACGATGAGCACCGCGACACGCGAGACCGTGGCCGCAGCTCCGGCGGGGCTGCGCGCCGCCCTGATCCTCGGCAGTCCCGATTTTATGCGCCGCTAAACGAGATAACGATGAGACGGTGTTCGACCGGCGTCCAGAGACTCGTCACGCCCGGCCAGAGGCCTTGCGCCCAATTTCCAGCGCCGCGAAGGAATAGATCGGCCCAGGCATCAGATAGCGGAATCCTTTCTCCAGCAGCGCCTCGATGTTTTTGCTGTCGACGTGCGGGTGACCGCAAGCGACATTGTGATGCTTGCAGATCGCCAAGATCTCATCGATTGCCGAAGCCACTGTTGGATGGTCGTATTGCCGGGGATAGCCGAGATCTTGCGACAGGTCTCCCTCACCGATGATTACCACACCGATACCGGGCACCTGTTGGAGCATGTCCGGCAGGTTTTTGATCGCTCGCGTCTCCTCGCACATGATCGCGACCAAAATCTCGCCCTGCGGGTTGAGCGGCCAAACGTCCGCCCGCGCATAATATTCCTGCTGGGTCAGCCCCCAATAGCGCGCCGCCGCGGCGGGCGCATCACCACGCTGGCCTGGGGGCTCGAAATAGGCAGCTGAGCGCGGACGCGGGTATCGACATGCAGTGACCGCATTGTGTGCCTCTTCGACCGTACTCACATGAGGCCAAACAATTCCATAGACCCCTTGATCGAGTACCTGCTTGGCGACCCATTGGCTGATCTCTCCGCCGTTGGGCGGAATGCGCACGAAGGGCGTAACCGCTGGGGCCAGGCTGCCGGCACGCAGTATCTGCCGGCGATCCAGCATAAATTGCAGGCAGTCGCGTAAGGCGCGGATATCGTAAGGCCGGTGCTCCATCTCGAACACCACGCCGTCGTAGGGCGCGACGTTGATCGCCTGGGCCGCGCCGATCTCTGCCGGTGAGAAGGTGACGAAGGCGGGCTTGCCCTCTTGCAGGGCCCGGATCACGCCGTTCAGTCGAGGGATATCGGTCATCTTGTTATCTCCTCCTCCAAGAAGACCGAATGGTGCACACTCTCTCGGCGCATCGTCAACTTCGCCGCCGCGAGGGCTGTCTACCAGCTGCGGGTATCCCTTATGATTATTTACTGAGACAGTCGCGCACACCATCCTCAAGGGAGTAGAACAAGGCGTCGAAGCCGGCGCGACGCAATTTTGTGATGTCAGCGCAGGTGAAATATTGATATTGCGCGCGCAGCTCGTCCGGAGTGTCGATAAACCGAATGTTCGGCGTGCATCCGACCGCCGCGCAGACTGCCCGGACAAGGTCGAGGAAAGACCGTGCGGTACCGGTTCCGACATTGAACAATCCGCTCGTCTCAGGATGCCTCAGCAGCCATCTGACTACGGCGACACAATCCTTGACATAGATGAAATCGCGTTGCTGGCCCCCGTCGGGATAATTCGGGTCATGCGATTTGAAGAGAGTTACCGTCTCTCCGGCTTTGACGACCGGAAAAATCTTGCTGACGAGCGACTGCATGAAACCCTTGTGGGTCTCGTTCGGACCATAGACATTGAAAAACTTGAGCCCGGCCCATTGCGGCGGCGTTGCACGGCCGCGAGCCACGTCATCGATCACGCGACGGTCGACGACGTGCTTGCTCCAGCCGTAAGCATTTAGCGGGCGCAGCACCCCGAGTGCAGCGGGGCTTTGTTCGTCGCTGAAGCCGGCGCTGCCATCCCCGTAAGTAGCAGCTGAAGAAGCGTAAATGAGCCTTACGGCATTTGCGGCGCACCACCCCCAGAGATCCAGCGTGAGACGGATGTTGGTTTCTACGAATTTGTCGACGTCTTTCTCGGTCGTCGCGGAGATCGCTCCCATATGCACGATCGCAGCCACTTTCTTGGCATGGCGAGCCAGCCACTCAGGCAAGTCATCCGGATGAACGATATCATGTAGGCGCGCCGCGGCGATGTTGCGCCACTTCTCACCCGATCGGAAAAGGTCGCAGACAACAACGCGTCCCCCGGAGTTAGTTAGCTCGAGTACTATGTTGGACCCGATGAACCCGGCGCCTCCGGTCACGAGGATCAGATCGTCACCGGGAAAATTCTGAACCGCCGGCATGATCCTTTCTCTCGACTTCGAAATGTGTATAGTCGACCGCGACTTCTTAAAGCCCTCCCCCCGAGCTTACCGAACCCTTTACCACAATCCCGGTAATCACCGGCCCGGTGATCGTGTTCAACAAGGTGAAGAACTTTTGCAGCTCGTTCAATCTCGCATTGGCGACGTAAATAATGTCTTTGTCCTCGACCGGGAATCGCTGGGCGAAAAAATAAGAGTTGGCATCGCTGAGATCGAGACGGTAGACGACTGGAGAGGTTCCACCCGGACCGATCGCCAAAGGGGGTGCCTTGAGCGCCCCGACGACAGCAGGCGGCTCGAAGCGAAACAGAAAGACCCCGGCCGGATCTGCGCGCAGATCCTGCAAGCCCCCAGCCTTTGCCAGTGCTTGCGCCAACGTTATCTCCTGCGCACCGAAGGCCACCTGTATGTTCGTTCCCGTTGCTCCGAACACAGAGAAGGTTTGTGGGACACTGACCAGCGTCAACACGTCTCCGGGCCAAGCGTAGATGTTCTCTGCAGGTTCCGATACAAGCTTCTCCATCGGAATTGTAGCGGTGACGCCTTCGCGCGACAGCCGTGCGAAGGTGTCGTAGACCGGGGCTTTCGCCCCGCCGGCAAGAGCAATCACATCAAGAAGGCGATCACCGTTGACCGAAAGGGGCACTCTGGCGCCGGCCACAACCTCTCCCGACACTGTCGCCGAGTTGCTGATGCTCTTCGTGATGGCGACGAGAGCTTGAGGCTCGATAGCCTTGTCGGCTAGACGCTGCTCTATGACGCGCTGGACTTCCAGGGGCGATTTTCCCGCGACCGGGATGCGGTCCGCGAAAGGCACGCTAATCGCTCCGTCGCGGGCGACCACCTGATCTGGGATGGTTACGCTTCGCGAACCCGGCGAGACGCCCGCGGTGATCCCAGCACCGAAAAGCCCGCCCCCGGCGGCCTCCCAAATCGTCACCGTAATCGAGTCGCCGATTCCGATCTTCGGGTCAGGGGGCTTGCCATATTTCAGAAATCGGTTTCGGAAGCTTTCGGTCGGCTGCGCCAGAAGCGTTGAGACGACGTTGCTGTCCACGTCGACAATATCAAAGCGCGGCTGGTCGTCCTTGACAGCTTGGTCCACGACTTGACCCGTGGTCGGACCTGCGGTTGGTAATGTCGAGCATCCCCCGAGAGCGGCACCGGTTAACCAAACGAGGATAGCGGCAAATCTCATTGATCGACCCCGCCTCGCAGCGGGGCTCGGCCTCCCGATCTAACCTAGACGACCTGCAGTTCTGTCGCGATCAAACGCGATGCATAGACACCCATCCAGCCGGTCGGATCAAGCCAACCCTTTTCGTTGCGCGGTGGGCGAATTGCCCGGATATGGGCATCGGTTATCTCGGAGAGGCCGCCGATCGGGCGCGGCGAGTCGAATTCGGTTGACCAAAAGAAGTGAACAGTGCCGCCCACCTCATGCTTGGCAACCAGACAATTCGGGGCGCCTCCCGCCCGATTGTACAGCCCCACAGCAGAATAGTTTTCCTGATGGCTTACCATCATCACGCCTTCCGTTCCAGGAAAGGCATATTTCATCGCAGAAAACCAACGGCACAACGCCGCCAACTCCTCCTCGGTAAATTCGTACCTGGTTGGCGCCGGGTCAGCCGGCGGTGGAACACCCCGCACCGTCAAAGGGAAAGGCACAATATTGCTTTGCTCAAACACTTTGTCCCGTTCGCCCCCGATCACCTGGCCGCGCCGTGAGCGGCCGTAGTCCCCAATTTCCCCGCTGGTCCGCATCTTCGCCTCTATCGCTTCGCCCCGATGAGGGCCACGGCAATCGACAAAGCCGAGCTTTTGCCCACTACTTATCAATCAGCGATCGATACAGCGTGCAGACCAATTTCGATTCAGAGAATACTATCGGCGGGTGTTTCCGAGTCAATTGAGCCCATACGCGTAGCGCGGCTTTTCAGCCAGATGTGATCAATTGGCAACAGTGGCAGATAGGCGACAGTCTGTTAAACTCAAAGTTTGGTCGGCTGTCAAAACCCTGCCCTTCATCAGCGGTCTCACTCAGCGCCCCTGCTTGACCCGCCGATGAGCTTCTGTTAAAGAGCGCGCTAATGGTAATCGAGCGCTTCGAACTTCGACTTACCCGCTCGGCGTCTTAACGGACGCCGATTTCTTCCTGTTCCCAGTTCGGGAAGTCTCTCTCGCGCTCGGTAGTGCTGATGCCTACAACCCATTTGATCAACCGATTCGCCGTTCACCTCGCGCCGCCAGCGAACGATACGCAGGTTCTGTGGTTGCGACTTAGCAGCGGCCGGCGGCGTTGACGCCGCCGGCCGCGATGTCCTTCCGACCATAGAGCCGCCCTACGGGCGGTGATCCCTATGCAAGGAGTGGCCGATGTCCGGCATGCCCATCCATAAATACCGTCCTTTCGCGCCCATTGATCTACCTGACCGTCGCTGGCCAGCGCAGGTTATCGATCGGGCGCCGCAATGGTGCAGCGTCGATCTGCGCGATGGCAACCAGGCGCTGGTCGAGCCGATGGGACCCGACCGCAAGCGTCGGATGTTCGATCTTTTGGTCAAACTCGGCTTCAAGGAAATCGAAGTCGGCTTTCCCTCGGCATCGGAGACGGATTTCACCTTTGTTCGCGAGCTAGTCGAGCGCAGGCTCGTCCCCGACGACGTGACAATCCAGGTGTTGACGCAGGCGAGGCCCGAACTGATCGAGCGCAGCTTCGAGGCGATCCGGGGAGCGCGGCGCGCCATCATGCACCTCTACAATTCGACGTCGACATTGCAGCGCCGCGTCGTCTTCGGTCTCGACAAGCCGGGGATCGTCGACATCGCGGTCTCCGGCGCCAGGCTCATTCGGGACCTCGCCGCAGCGATGCCGGAGACCGAGGTCATCTATCAATATTCGCCCGAGAGCTTTACCGGGACCGAACTCGACTTCGCGGTCGAGATCTGCGAGGCGGTGATGGATGTCTGGCGGCCGACCCGTGAAAAGAAGACGATCCTCAACCTTCCCGCGACCGTCGAAATGGCGACGCCGAACGTCTATGCCGATCAGATCGAATGGTTCGGCCGCAACATCCGCAACCGTAATTGCATCACTCTGAGCCTCCACCCGCACAACGACCGCGGAACTGCGGTGGCGGCCGCCGAGCTTGCCATCATGGCGGGGGCGGACCGCGTCGAGGGCACGCTCTTCGGCAACGGCGAGCGCACCGGCAATGTCGATATCATGACCCTGGCATTGAACCTGTTCAGCCAGGGCATCGACCCCGGCCTTGTGATCAGCGACATCGACGGGATTGTTCGTACTGTCGAGCACTGCAATCAGCTCCCGGTCCATCCCCGCCACCCCTATGCCGGTGAGCTCGTCTATACGGCGTTTTCCGGCTCGCACCAGGATGCGATCAAGAAGGGCTTCGAGGCCCTCGCCAAGCGCAACGACACGTTGTGGGAAGTGCCGTATCTGCCGATCGACCCGAAGGATCTCGGTCGCACCTATGAGGCGGTGATTCGGGTCAACAGCCAGTCGGGCAAGGGCGGTGTCGCCTACGTGATGAAGACCGATTACGGTCTCGATCTGCCGCGCGGGCTGCAGATCGAGTTTTCAAAGCGCGTGCAGGAGGTTGCCGAGCGCACCGGTAAGGAGCTTAGCAGCGTCGACATCTGGTCGCTTTTCGATGAGACGTATCTACGGCGCGACGGCGTCGTTCTCAAGGACTACAGCCTCCTCCCGGAGCCGCGCGCCGGCGAGCGGCGGATTGCGGCGACAATTGTCATCGAAGGAAACAAGCACCGCATCGAGGGTGTCGGCAACGGCCCGATCGCCGCTTTTGTCGATGCGCTCCGCCGCGATTGCGACATAGCGCTGAACGTTCTCGACTATCACGAGGACGCGGTCAGTGCCGGCGCCGATGCTCAAGCAGCCGCCTACGTCCAGATCCGCGACGGCGGCGACTCCACACTTTACGGCGTCGGGATGGACAGCGACATCGTCACCGCTTCATTGCGCGCAGTCGCCAGTGCCGCGACCCGCGTTCTCCGACATGCTCGTGAAAAATAGCCGCGGCCTCAGGCGACGCGGTCGCCCTGCCTGATCTCGACCGTGCGGTTATCGACCGCCGGCAGCATGCGGGCGGGATCGCGGGTGACGACGATGTCGAGCACGGTCGGGCGCGAGCGCTCGGCAAGGCCTTCGCGCAAGGCGGCGCCGAGACGCTCGGGATCCTCGACCCGGATGCCGGCGCAACCCATGGCGCGGGCGATCGCCGCATAATCCATCTCGACGAGATCGGAGGATTGGTAGCGGCCGCGAAACATCGCGTGCTGCAACGCCTTGACATAGCCGGAGGCGGCGTTGTTGACGACGACGATCGTCAGCCCGACCCCGGCGCGCCGCGCAGTCTCGAGCTCGCCCAGCATCATGTTGAACCCGCCGTCGCCGGTGATCGCGACGACCGGTGTTTGCGACGCCGCGAGTGCGGCGCCGATGCCGCCGGGCAGCCCGTAACCGATCGAGGCCAGACCGCGATCCGGGATAAAGTGCCGCCCGGGCGACTTGGTGTCGTAGAGGAGCCCGGTCCAATGGCCGGCAAACCCGCCATCGGCGACGAGGATGCTGTCGGCCGGTAGGGCGCTGTTCAGCTCACGGCAGAGCCGCGCCATGTGGATCGGCCGCTCACCCGAATCGAGCCTTGCGGCGGCCTCCTGCCGCCAGGCCGCCATCCGGGCCGGGATTTCGCCGACGTAATCGGCGCGCGCGGCGCGGGCTTGCCGGGCATCGCCCGCGAGGGCTTCGGCCAAATCTTCGAGCCCGGCTCGGGCGTCGCCCCACAACGCCACCGCAGCCGGGCTGCAGCGCCCGATCTCCTCGGCGAGAATGTCGAGGTGAATGAGCGGGATATTCCCGGAGGGCAGAACATAACGCTTGGTCGCGATCTCGCCGAGCTTGCAGCCGACGACCAGAAGACAATCCGCGGCCTCGATCAGCTCGTTGGCGATGCGCGAGTAGCGGCCGAACAACCCGACCGAGAGCGAATCGGTGCAGGCGATGCCGCCCTTGCCGCTCATCGTATGGGCGACCGGGATCGACTGCGCCTCGGCCAGCGCCAGCAGCGCCTCGTATCCCGCCGAGAGATGGATGCCGCCGCCGGCCAAAATCAACGGCCGTTTGGCATGTGCGATCAGGGCTGCGGCCCTTGTGATGTCGGCCTTGTCGGGACGGATGCGGCGGGCCGGCGCGCTCAGGGTCGTTGGGTCGATCGCAAAATCCTCGGCGGCAAAATCGTGCTCGCCGTGGCAGACATCCTCGGGGACGTCGAGCAATACCGGGCCCGGCCGGCCGGAGGTCGCGACCGCAAAGGCGCGACGCAGCAATTCCGGGACGCGGCTCGTCAGCTCGACCCGGATCAGCTCCTTGACGGCCGGCCGCAAGATCTCGGCCTGCCGGCATTCCTGCGTCATGTTCTTCCAGGAATGCGCGCGGTTGGTGTCGCCGGCGAGCGCGATCATCGGGGTCCCGGCGTTCAATCCTTCGA
>Ga0182035_10001456_pt1 | contig 12072 bp, 10 predicted proteins | sample flu12Cox44000170_FD_125969 | JGI IMG/M metagenome (GOLD analysis project Ga0182035, IMG submission 125969) | Lab enrichment of tropical soil microbial communities from Luquillo Experimental Forest, Puerto Rico - flux4day.12C.oxic.44.000.170 | ecosystem: Environmental > Terrestrial > Soil >...
CTATCGCAGGTTGGGTCGTTGCCGCCGGCCCAAGGACCCTACTGCGACCATTCGGCATATCGTCGAGGTCATGCTTCGCGAAGTGGCCCTTCTTCCCGAGCCTATTCCTTGGTCGACTCTCCTCATGCTTGACACCAGTTGAGGCGGCGCCGGACCTGCGCTAACTGGGCGGCGCAGACGCACCGGCCCCCCAACCAGCCCGCATCTTCGGTGTGGCAGAGGAGTTCCTTACCAAAACAGAACCAGCTGTTGTGCTGACGGCCCCGTACGCTCTGCGCATTTCTCGCCTGAGCTGGCCAGCCCACCCGGGTACACCGCTGCGGCTTGAAGCGGAACTCCTGCTCGACTGGCTGGACGATAGACGTCTTGAAGAAAAAAGAGTACAGTTCGCCGCGACCATTTCCTTGGAAATCCATGGTGTAGGAGAGAACAAAATGGCGCGACGGCGTTTCCTGGCACAACTGTTTTCCTTGCCCTTCCTCGGCCTTGCCTCGCAGTCTGAGCAACCAAGAAAGAAATCTTTGAAGATCATGATGAAGAGCGCGTGGGGTTCCGATGACCCCACTCGGGCGGCCTTTCCCTTCCTACATGGTCTGGCCCTAGCCGATGCTGGTCATGACGTCCAGATTTTTCTTCTTGGCGAGGCCACCTATCTGATGCGCAAAGCCGCGGCAAGCGCGATTGTCCCTGTAGGCTGGCCGCCGCTCGCCGAAACCCTCGAAAAAATCGTCGCCAAACACATTCCCATCTTTGCTTGAGGGGCCTGTTCCCGGGCCCGTGGGGTCACGGAGGCGGATTTAACAGAGTGGGGCGCAAAATTCGGCAGTCCCGCCATTTTTGTCGGCCTTGTGGAATGGGCCGACCGTATCGTCGTCGAATGACGGCCTGGTTTCGGTGACCGTCCTCGATGCTACGGCCGGCCGGTGTGGAACTGGATTCCTCGGACGGTGGTATTGCCGGTTGCTTATCCTTGGTCGGAGCACCGGCGTTGCTGGGTTCTGGCGTAGCGCCGTTGGCCTGCGACCGCGGGCGCCCGGTTCAGGTTAAGACCCACTGGCTGAAGGACTTAGCGCCCCGCTCCGGCAGGTCTTCGCTGTTGTAATTCTCGGTTATACTCTTCGCCGTGGAGCAATCAGGTGCTCGAAGCGGCCAAGGACGTATTGCTGATCTTGAGCGCGCTCTTTCCGATCGTCAATCCGCTCGGCGGCAGCCCCGTTTTTCTTTCGCTCACGCGCGGCTACCCGACGCCAGCGCGCCGCGCTCTTGCGCGCCAAGTGGCCGTGAACAGTTTTATTCTCCTCGTTGCGTCTTTCATGGTCGGCACGCACATCCTGAACTTCTTCGGCATCTCTATTCCCGTCGTGCAGCTTGGCGGCGGTCTGGTGGTCATTTCCAACGGTTGGGCCATGCTGCACGAAAAAGAGGAACGGGACCGGGCCCGCGACGTCCAGAAAAAAGTGGATTTGCAGGATATTTTTCGGAACGCGTTTTATCCTTTGACCCTGCCCCTTACCGTCGGCCCGGGTTCGATCTCCGTCGCCATCACGCTCGGCGCAAACTTGCCGCATCCCCTGAAAGCTAATCTGCTTGCCAGTCTTGCCGCCATGATTGGCTCCGCGCTTGTAGCCGTCAGTATTTATGTTTGCTACGCCTTTGCCGACCGTCTGGCTGCCGTGATTGGTGAAAGCGGCATGAGCATCGTGCTGCGGCTCTGCTCCTTTCTGCTGGTTTGCATTGGCGTGCAGATCATGTGGAATGGCGCCAGCGCGCTGGTGCGCTCTCTCGCCCCTATCGCGCACTGATTCCGCGGCCACCCCAATATCAGGAGTGGGCGCGCTTGCGGCAAAACGTGCGACCTCCCGGAGTCTTCGATTGCGGTAAGACTGGTACACCAGATAAACTGCTATGGGTGAATTTTTCTCCAATGCAAGGTGACACCGCGCGAAAGACTCGCGCGAAAAAGAAGGTGCCGGGAGTTGTGCGGAATCGCCGGGTTTACCACTAAAAACTGGAGCGCGCCGCCGGAAAGAATCCGGCAAGCCACGGCCACATTGATTCACCGCGGTCCCGACCAGCAGGGCGTGTTTCAATCGCATCTGTTCTCGCTGGGCGCGGCGCGCTTGAAAATCATCGACCTGGACCATGGCAATCAGCCCATCCTTACCGAAGATGGCGACTCCGGAATCGTCTTTAACGGGGAGATTTACAACCACGTCGCGTTGCGCGCCGAACTGGAAAGCCTCGGCCATCGCTTCGCATCACATTCCGACACGGAAACCGTGCTGCGCGCCTTTCTCGAATGGGACAAGGACTGTTTTGCCAAACTCCGGGGGATGTTCGCGGTCGCCCTGTGGAGCGAATCCCAGAAGCGCATCGTTCTTGCTCGAGACCGGATGGGAATCAAACCGCTGTACATCGCGCGGCAGGATGAAGAACTGTTTTTTGCCTCCGAGCTAAAGGCCCTCTTGGTCCATCCCGAGATGGACCGCCGGCTGAACCTGGCCGGGCTCGATTGCTACCTCGCTTTGAACTACATCCCCGCTCCCTGGACGCTCGTTGAGGGCATTGAAAAGCTCGCGCCGGGAGGCTGGTTGGAGTGGCGGGACGGCGAGCTTTCTACCGGTTCGTATTGGAGCCTGCCCTTCGGCGTTTCGCATGCTTACACGTTGGAATCCGCGAAAGAAGAGCTCGATGCTTTGATCGAAGACGCGGTGCGCGAGCACTTGGTTTCCGACGTGCCCTTGGGCGTGTGGCTGAGCGGAGGGATTGATTCGACGACGATTCTTCACTACGCCGCCAAGGCTTCCCGCTCCCAGCTAAAGACCTTTTCCATTTCGTTTCACGGTCGCAGTTTTGACGAAACGCAGTACATTCAGCGCGCCGTAAAACAATACGAAACCGACCATACCGAACTGGATTTAACCCCCGCCGAAGATCTCGGCGGCGCGATCGAGGAATTTGCCTACTACTCGGACGAGCCAAGCGCGGATGCGGGGGCTCTCCCGGTTTGGTTTCTGTCAAAGCTATGCAAAACGAAAACCACGGTCGCTTTGAGCGGGGAGGGCGCCGACGAACTATTCGGGGGTTACCTGACCTACCGGGCGAATCGTTTCGCGAACAAGGTGAGCAGCTTCCCGAGCGCTCTTTTGCGAACCGCTTTGCGGGCGCTTCAGTATTGGCCTGTCTCGGACGACAAGATCAGCTTGGAATATAAGCTGAAGCGCTTCCTGGAAGGCACACTCATGTTGCCCGCGCGGGCTCACGTCTACTGGAACGGCACTTTTTCGGATACCGAGAAGAAGGCGCTCGTCCGCCCGCCTCTGCCCTCCTCATTGCAGCAGGTCCTCAGCGCATTGGATGGACTGCCGTCAACTTCCGATGATCTTGCGCCGTATCTCTGGCTGGACCAGAAATACTACCTCGCGGACGACATTCTGACGAAAAGCGACCGCATGAGCATGGCCCATTCCGTCGAGGTGCGGCCGCCATTTCTGGATCATCGCGTCGTCGAGTTTGCCGCCAAGCTTCCTGCTTGCCTAAAAATTCGCGGCGGGCAACAAAAGCTAATTCTGAAAGAATTGATGCGAGACAAGCTGCCGCCGGCCATCCTCAAGCGGCCAAAAATCGGCTTCGATATTCCGGCACATGAGTGGCTGCGCGGGCCGCTCCTCCCGCTCCTGACCGATGCCTTGCACCATGGCGCCAAGCAATACGGCGAGGTTTTCCGCCCGGAGGTCATGAACAACTTCCTCCGGCTCCATTTGGAGCGGAAAGCCAATCTCGGGTATCACCTGTGGGGGCTGATGGTCCTGTTTCTATGGATGAGAAAATGGCGAATTCAAGCGGCGTCCTCGAAGACGCCGAAGGTTTTATTACAAGTCAAAGCTGGCGCGTCTGCCTGACGGTACTACTCGTTGCCGGAATTATTTATCTGGGTTCGATCGTTTCTCCACCTTCCTTGATGGATGATGTGGACGCGATTCAGGCACAGATTGCGCGGAACATGCTCAGGTCGGGCGACTGGGTCACAGCGAGACTGGACCACGTCGCATATCTCGAAAAGGCGCCGCTCGTCTATTGGATCATCGCTGTCGCCTACAAGGTCTTCGGGGTTCACGACTGGGCAGCGCGCATTCCCATTGCCCTTTCCGTTATGGCCCTTGCGTGGCTCACCGCCGCCTTCGGGACTTGGGCGTTTGGCAGGCGCGCCGGTCTGTACGCCGGCCTGTCGATAGCCACAGCCATCGGACTATTCCTATTCACGCGCATTTTGATCCCCGATGTGATGCTCACACTCACCATCGCGCTCGCGATGTGGGCTTTTCTGCGCGCACTGGATGAAGAAGAAACGCATCCCCGATGGTGGGCGTTTTTGCTGGCGGCCAGCCTCGGCACGGGGCTGCTGCTGAAGAGCTTGATCGCTCTTGCGTTTCCCGTCGCCGCCGGAGTGATTTATCTATTCCTGACGAAGCAGTTCTTTCTGCGGCGGACCTGGCAACGTCTCCGCCCCGTCGGCGGCTTGCTTGTCGTCCTGGTGATTGCCGCGCCCTGGCATATCCTCGCCACCCTCAGAAATCCACCGTATTTCTCTTTTGCGCTTCACGGCGGGCCGGGTCATTACCATGGCTTCCTTTGGTTCTATTTCATCAACGAGCAGGTGCTCCGCTTCCTGAACCTGCGTTACCCGCGCGATTACAATACGGTTCCCCGGCTGTGGTTTTGGCTGCTCCATTTCGCGTGGTTGTTTCCCTGGAGCGTATACTTTCCCGCCCTCGGCAAGCTTTCCTACCGACCGCTGGACCGCGCAGGGCGAACACGCCTGCTCGCGTTGAGCTGGACCGGATTCATCCTCGTGTTTTTCACGTTCTCGACGACACAGGAATATTATTCGATGCCCTGTTATCCGGCGTTGGCGTTACTGCTCGGCTCTGCGATGGCCATGGGCGGAGCCTGGATCCGCCGGGGAACGCGCGTTCTCTGTGCCGTGGCGGCCCTTGCCGCGCTCACCGCATTGGGAATCTTTGTTGCCGTGCGCCATCTGCCTACGCCAGGTGACATCTCGCAAGCCTTGAGCCACCACCCCGGCGCCTACACGCTGTCGTTGGGCCACATGTTGGACCTTACCTTCGATTCTTTCGCCTACTTGCGGCTGCCCTTGGCAGTGGCTTCGCTGGCGTTTCTTGTCGGAGCCATCGGGACGCTTCGCTGGACGGGGCAGCGCGCTTTCCTGGCCACAGCCGTGATGATGATCATCTTTTTTCACGCCGCACGTTTGGCGCTGGTGGTCTTTGACCCCTTTCTGTCCTCGCGTCCGCTCGCCGAAGCAATCCTCAGCGCGCCCGAAGGATCGCTGATCAACAACCGCAACTACTATGAGTTTTCCTCGATTACGTTTTACACGGATCGAGACGCGCTGATCCTAAACGGACGCTACTTCAATCTGGAATACGGCTCTTTCGCCCCGGGAGCGCCAAAGGTCTTTATCGACGATGCGGAGTTCAAACAACGTTGGCTCGAACCCCAGCGCTATTTTTTGCTGGCTTACGCCAAAGCGTTCGGTGATTTCGAGAAACTGGTGGGACAGGAGCGGCTAGCCGTGGTCGCTTCTGGTGGCGGGAAAATGGTGATCACGAACCATCCTTTGCAAACCGCCGGGCCGTCCGTCCGTTCGCCGTGAGTCGATCGATCGCAAAGGCCAACGCGCGGTTTGCCTTCTTTGTGTGCACGACAAAAACCTGCTTGCAAAGGCCATGGTATACAGGTAAAAAAAGAAGTCCCGGTCGAACTCGTGTGTTTTCCTGTTTCTTGCTGGGTTCTCGAGCGGTCAGGGCGCGCCCGGTTCCCAGAGCCGTAGACATTTAAACGATGAGTAACCTGGAGGAGGGTTCATGAAGATTGCCGTGCTCGGTGGGGACGGCTATTGCGGTTGGGCGACGGCGCTTTATCTCTCGCAGCAGGGCCACGCCGTCGCCATTATGGATAACTATGTACGGCGGGTGTGGGACCACGAACTGGGCGCCCAAACGCTTACGCCCATTCGTCCGCTGACGGATCGCCTGCGGGTGTGGCAGAACCTGACCGGAAAGACGATCGAGATGTTTGTCGGTGACGTCACCGACTACGATTTTCTGTCTTCCGCCTTTAAGTCTTTCGAGCCGGAAGCCATCGTGCACTTCGCCGAGCAGCGTTCCGCGCCGTACTCCATGATTGACCGCAAACACGCGGTGTTTACACAAGTGAATAACGTCGTCGGTACTTTGAACGTGCTCTTCGCCATAAGGGAATTCCTGCCCGATTGCCACCTCGTCAAGCTCGGCACGATGGGCGAATACGGCACGCCCAACATCGACATCGAAGAAGGTTACATCACCGTCGAACATAACGGCCGCAGGGACACCGTTCCCTTCCCCAAGCAGCCGGGCTCGTTCTACCACCTTTCCAAGGTGCACGACAGACACAACATCATGTTCACCTGCAAGATTTGGGGAATTCGCGCTACGGACTTAAATCAGGGTGTTGTTTACGGAACGATGACCGATGAGTGCGCCCTCGACGAAGCGCTGATCAATCGTTTCGACTATGACGACGTTTTCGGGACGGTGCTCAACCGCTTTTGCGTGCAGGCGGCCATCGGTCAGCCGCTTACCGTGTATGGGAGGGGCGGACAGACCCGCGGCTTCCTGGACATTCGCGACACGGTCCGCTGCATCGAGCTGGCCTGCAACCATCCCGCGGCGAGGGGCGAATGCCGCGTGTACAACCAGTTTACCGAGCAATTCTCTATCATGGACCTCGCTCGCCTTGTGGAAGGGGCGGCGAAGAAGATGGGCTTGCCTGTGGAAGTTGACCACATCCCTGATCCGCGCGTCGAGGCGGAGCAACATTACTACAACGCGAAACACTCGAAACTCATTGACCTCGGTTTGAAACCGCATTATCTGTCGGATTCTTTGCTCGATTCGCTCATGAACATCGCCATCAAGTACCGTGACCGGGTGGACGCTTCCTTGATGCTCCCGCAAGTAAACTGGCGCGAACCGAAAAACGAGCGGCGCTTGCAGATGAGCATGCCCGCGAAGTCGTCCGGCATGGAGACGCGCGCCGAAGTCAGAGCCAAGAAAGCCTGAATCGCGTACCCGAGACAGCGCGCTTTGCGGGCATTGAGCCACGCTCGTCGCCTGGCGGGTGTCAGGGCTTGTACCGTATCTGCCCGCGAGCCGAACCAGGGCTTCTCCGGGATGCCAAGCAATCCGACCATCGGCGACACATGCCCGAGACTACCGAGGGGAATCTGACGCCGGGTTGGGTGCAACCGGTACCAGCATGCCATCGCGGATACGGTAATCCACGTTGCGCCACCGAATCCGCCGGCGTCCGAATGTCAGCAGCCAGATAACAAAAGCCGAAGCGTCCCAGAAGATGACGAGCGGCATCTTCTTCCAAAGCCCACGCTGCTGCAAACCCCATGCGCCCACCAGCCAAGTGATCGCTAAGCGAGACAACACATACGCGCCAACATACGCAGCGCCGATGCCGTCGGCCGGATGGGTGAGGAGCGCGGCTAAGGACCACGGCAGGCCTTGCGTAAAGGTCAGGCCAATGTGCCCCCAGGGACGCATGTGGCGCATGACCGTCAGCCAGCGCAGGCGCTTGATGAAAAGCTCTTTGAAGGAATCATAATCGGGGACGGTTTTAACGGCATACGGCAGCAGCTCCACTTCGTAGCCTTGTTGCGCGATGTACCGGCCAACCAGCAAGTCGTCCGCGGGACGGTTTTCGATCGACTCGTAGCCACCGAAGGCCTTGAGGCAGGATCTGGTTGTAACAATCGTCTGGCCAAAGGCAAACTTGATGCCGTCGAGCTGCCGCGCCACAAAAATGCCCGGGAAAAAATCGCAGATCATGCCCATGGAGTGCAGGTGTTGCGTGAAAGTCCTATCTTCTGTAGAAACGTAAAGACAGGTCACGCCGCGCACTTTGGGATCGCGCAAAGGCGCGACTACCGTTCGCAGGTAGTTTGCTTCCACGCGAACGTCGCTGTCGTTAATGACCAGCACTTCGTGGCGCGCTTCCTCCACCATGCGCACGAGCTTGGCCACCTTATCGTTGATGGCCTTGCGTCCGGAGCCAAACAGTATTCGAATCTGCCTGTCGGGAAAATCGCGCTTCAACTTTTCGAGAACCGGCACGGAGGGATCGTTCTCATCGCCGACGCAGAAAATCAGTTCATACTCCGGATAGTCTTGGCGGCAGTAACTGGCCAGGTTCTCGTAGGCTTCAGGATCCAGCCCGCGAAGGGGTTTCAGGTTGCTGATCGGGGGAGTAAAACCGGAATCCTCGGATAAGCGGCTGGCGGCGCCACGGAAGAATCGCCAGGTGCTAAACAGTACGAGCAAGTAGTAGATACAGGGTGTGGCTGCGAGTGTTAGAAAGAGATAGTCGCCAGCCTGGGAAATCATTGCACCCCTTTAGCGTACCGATTCGGTTTGTTCCGGGCCTTTGTTGCGAAGAAAGAGAATAGCAAAAAGCGAATCTTTTCGCCCTCTTGGAGCTTTAGAACCAGACCTGACATCGAGTAAGATGAAATGCCGTATCTTCTTAAAGGGGAGGCGAGCAAACCGCGAGGCGCATGAAAGACTCTCGAGGCCTGCACTTCAAGACTTACATTCTCCTCCTATTCATCGCTTTCTTTGCTCCCCTCGGCAACGTCCTGCTTAGCAAAGGGATGCGAGCCGTCGGCTCGGCGCAAGACTGGGCGCCTCAAGGCCTGTTTCACATCTTGATCCGAATTCTCATGTCCGGCTACGTCTGGCTAGGCATCGCCTGCTTGCTCGCCTTTTTCGTGGCCTACATGCTGGTCCTGACCTGGGCGGACTACAGTTACGTTCAGCCCGCTTCCGCTTTTTCCTATGCGGTGGTGGCCGTTCTTGGTCTGTTTCTGCTTGGCGAGCGAGTGAACCTGCTGCGCTGGTCAGGCATCGTTGTGATTTGCTTTGGCGTCTTCATTGTCGGTCATACCCATCCGCGAACCACGGAGAAAAGGTAACGTGCTAGAGATCGTTTTTCTGACCCTGATCATCGCCGCCGGAACAGGCGGGGAATTGTGCGTCTCACACGCCATGAAAGCGCTCGGCGAAGTCCACGACTTCCGCCCCACGGCGCTCGGACGGTTCGTGTGGCGCGCGGCGCGTGTCGGCTGGATGTGGATCGGGGTCGGCATGATGACCGTGGCATTCTTCTCCCTGCTCGCCATGCTCTCCATGGAGAACGTAAGTTTCGTTGTGCCGGTGACCGCGCTGAGTTATGCAGCCGGGGCCATCGGCGCGGCGCTGTTCCTGCGCGAGAAAATAAGCAAGCAGCGTTGGCTGGGCGTGCTGGTGGTTTGCCTGGGGGTGACGCTCGTCTGGCTCAGCCGGAGGTAACGGCTTTCTCGCTTGCCTTCGCCGGTAGTTACGGCTTCGGCTGATCGATTTGCGTGGCGTTTCCGATCTTGATGGTCGTGCTAAAGCGCGTATAGTTTGAATAGTGGACGGCAATGCGTACGTGGACCTCTTCGCCCGATTTGAAATGCAGGACGTCGTCCGAGCGCGTGTACGATGGAAACCAGTAGTGCCCTTCGATATTTTCGCGGTAGTTCTCGAAATGCGCAAAAGCCTGGTCCTCCTTCTTCTTTAAGAGGCCAGTTGAGGTTCCCGAAATCTTCACGATCTGCAAGTCCTTGTCGTCTACCCACACGCGCCCGCGAAAGTAACGCTGCCCTTTTTCCAGTTTCTTGGGCTCGAGATCAAACACGTAGGTATTCAGCTCATCCACGTGCTCGCGGCCTACGTATTTCACGTCGTACTTGGGAATTTCTGCGGTGGTCATGACCAGGGGCCAGACTTTCTCAATATCGTCAAAATCCTGCTGTGTCATGATTAGGCGCTGAATCGTGGTAACGGGCGCAAAGGTCACTTTGTCGTAGCGCTTGCCATCCGGTGTGAAAAGAATATCGCGAACCTCACGGAATTCCCCATCCACCTGGCCGTTTTCGTCAATGGTTTGAAAAAGGACGTCCTGGGTGTAGGTGAAATTGTCACGCTCTTTGCGGAAGTCTTCTTCGCGCTGCGCGAATTTCTGGATAATTTCCTCCACCGGCATCGCGGGTGGTTCGTTGATGATGTGCGAGGTTGGTTCCCGCGGCCCGGAGGAAGATTGCGGCGTGGGCGCGGAAGCGGTTATCGCTCCCACGGGCGGTGGCAGCATTGGGCCGCCTTGCTGGGCCGCAAGGGGAGGCGCAAGAACACCTATCGCAACAACCCATGCTGCGGTAGAGCAAGCGCCCTTTAAATGATTCCTAGTCGCCTGAACTCGGGGGCCAAACATGCGATCTCTCCTCAAGTACTTCCCTCTTATTGTACTGTAAGCTTCGATGCGAAATCCGGCCGGAGGGTCGCCAAGGTTTCCCATCAGGGAGCCGCCTTCAGGTCCGGTAAACGGTCCCTTTAAGGATATTCGAGACGGAAATGCCTGCCCATGGCGGTACAATCGTTGTCCACACGAGATCGGTGACTCACCGCAGGAGGAAAAATTGAAGTCATACGCGAGTGCTCATGGGCCATCCGCTTCTTGACCTGACCAACAAGACCGCCGTCGTAATCGGCGGAACAAGCGGGATTGGGCTGGCCCTCGCGCGCGGATTAGCCCAAGCCGGCGCCCATGTCGTCCCAACCGGCCGCCGCGCAGAACTGGTCCGCAAAAGCGCTGCGGAAATCGTGGCGCTTGGCCGCCGCTCGCTCGTCGAGACCTCGGACGTCACCGACAACTCGAGCATCGAGCGCCTGCTCGAGGCGGTCTTGGCGGAATTCGGCAGCGTTCAAATCCTTGTCAATTGCGCCGGTCGCACCAAGAAAATGCCCACACTCGACTTCCCCGAATCCGAGTGGGACGCCATCTTCGAAACCAACCTCAAAGGAACGCTTCGCGCCTGCCGGATCTTTGGTCGCCACATGATCGAGCGGCGCTATGGGCGCGTCATCAACATCGGCTCGCTTTCTTCGCTGGTTGGACTCTTTGAAGTCGCCGCTTACGGTGCCAGTAAGGCCGGAGTCGCCTCGCTCACAAAAACGCTGGCCATCGAATGGGCCGCTTCGGGCGTATGTGTCAATGCGCTCATTCCCGGCGTGCTCCGCACGGATTTGAATGCAGCGATTCTTGACGGCACCGAGCGTGGCAAAGAATTCCTGCTGCGCACACCAATGCGGCGCTTCGGTAAGCTCGACGAGCTTGCCGGCGCCGCGGTGTTTCTTGCGTCCGACGCCGCCAGTTTTGTCACCGGTCATTTGCTCGTCGTCGATGGGGGCATCATGGCGAGCGGCGTGAATCAATAACTCAACCCATCTCCAAAAATCCGCAGGCGCTTTAGCGGCTTCCCTTTGCGGCAGCGTTCGGCGCGGTCATCCGGGCGCGAGCTTCCTTCACAATCGCCAGGAACTTCCTCGAGTTCTCAACGATAATCGCCGGTTTGCCAGTGCGCAGCGCGTCGGCGTCGACCAATTCCCCGCCAACGCCCAGTGCCGCAGCCCCCGCTTCAAGGAACTCCGCCGCCGTATGGAGATTCACGCCGCCAGTCGGCACGAGCGGTACCTGTGGCAGCGGCCCCCGCAAGGCCTTGATGTACTTTGCTCCCCCCACCTGACCGCAGGGGAAAACCTTCACAAAATCCGCGCCCGCTTCCCAGGCCGTAATCACTTCCGTCGGCGTCAGTGCTCCAGCCATCATGAGTTTTCCCTCTGCCAGCGCAAGCTGGATCACTTGCAGATTGAGCCCGGGACTTACCAGGAACTGTGCACCCGCATCCAGGCATCGCCTTGCTGCTTCCGCATTAAGAACCGTTCCTGCTCCAACCAGAACATCGGCTGGGCGACTTTTGGCCAGTTCCCGAATCACCTCGACCGCTCCCGGCACCGTCATGGTGATCTCCACAATCGGAATCCCGCCCTCGCAAACGGCGTCCGCTGCCGTCCGCGCTTCCCGCTCCGACGATGCGCGAACCACCGGCACCACTCCAGTCTCAACGATCCGCTCGCGAAC
>Ga0182035_10001461_pt1 | contig 12051 bp, 7 predicted proteins | sample flu12Cox44000170_FD_125969 | JGI IMG/M metagenome (GOLD analysis project Ga0182035, IMG submission 125969) | Lab enrichment of tropical soil microbial communities from Luquillo Experimental Forest, Puerto Rico - flux4day.12C.oxic.44.000.170 | ecosystem: Environmental > Terrestrial > Soil >...
CCCCGCCTCCGCCAAAACCTTGGTGATCGCCGCCGTCAGCGTCGTCTTGCCATGGTCAATGTGACCAATCGTCCCGATGTTGCAGTGCGGCTTCGTCCGCTGAAACTTCGCCTTCGACATCGCCTAGGAAATTCCGTCCGAAAAGAGAAACGACCGTATTTCGACACGACGGCGGTCGCTTGGAGCGGGTGATGGGAATCGAACCCACGTAGCCAGCTTGGAAGGCTGGAGCTCTACCATTGAGCTACACCCGCTTCGAGCCGCAACCGAAGCCGGCGTCGCTCCTTGCAGTCCCTCCTCTCCCTTGCGCCAGACTCAGATGACGCCTGGGTCCGGAGGGCTGGTGGAGGGGGTAGGATTCGAACCTACGAAGACGTACGTCGGCAGATTTACAGTCTGCTGCCTTTAACCGCTCGGCAACCCCTCCGCGTCGCGTGCCGCCCGGCGCAGCGGATCGGGGTGATAAGATGTTCGCTGCATTTTGTCAATCCAGGCCCGTCGGGCGGGCAGAGAATAGACCGCATTGGGCGGGACCGTACGATCCGAAGGTAATCAAATGAGCGACTTCCAACGTCAGCGCCAAAACCACGCATCGTTGCGCGATTATCGCCGCGAGCGACAATCATCGCGCCACCCAATCCCCCCGCGCACACCTGGGGACGCCGAGCGCTGGCTCTATGGAACGCACGCGGTAGCCGCAGCTCTTGCCAACCCCGAGCGCCGCTGGCGGCGACTCGCCGCTCTCGCCGGTCGCGAGGAGGAGGCGAAGGCGCTCGTTGCCGTCGCCCGCGCAACCTGGCACGGCAGAGGTGAGGCGCTGCGCGTGCTTGACCACAACGGTTTTGCGGCGATCCTGCCGGCGGGCGCGGTCCACCAGGGTCTTGCGCTCGAAGTCGAACCGCTGCCCGCGCGCAACCTCGATGATGTGTTGCCGATCGCAGACATGCCAGTCGGCCGATCCGTCATCCTCGCGCTCGACCGCGTCAGCGATCCGCAGAACATTGGCGCGGTGCTCCGCTCAGCCGCCGCGTTCGGCGCGCTCGCGATCCTCATCCCCGCGCACGGCATGCCAGCCGCCACCGGCGCGCTCGCCAAAGCCGCCTCGGGCGCGCTCGAGCTGGTGCCGCTCGTGCGCGTCGTCAACCTCGCCCGCGCTCTCGATCGGCTCAAGGGAGAAGGGTTCTGGATCTGCGGTCTCGACGCGACCGCGCCGTCACTACTGGCGCAACTGCAGCTCGGGAACCGTATCGCGCTCGTGCTCGGCTCGGAGGGCGGCGGGATGCGCCGCCTCGTACGCGAGCGCTGCGATTTTCTCGCGCGGCTGCCGACCCGCCCCGGGCAACCGACCCTCAACGTTGCCAATGCCGCGGCGGTTGCGCTGTACGAACTCGTTCGTGGTAGTCGCTTCCGGGGTGCCTGACATTCTTTTGCCGGCTGCCTGCCATAAGGCTAAAGTGATCGAGCTCCCGTTGCGGTGCCGCCCGTGACTTCAATGACCTCATCTCCCGCCGCAGCCGTCCCCTATTTCGCGACCGAGGCTCACTATCTGTCGCTTGCCGGCCGCCTCGCCGCGGCGCTCCAAGACGGGGGCCTGGTGCTTGTCACCGGTGATCCCTCGGCCAACCCTCAGCTGCTCTCCGAAGCACTCCGCAAAGTCGCGCGAGCTCGCCGCATGGTGATCGACATTTCGTGCAGCAGTGAGCTCGAGATCGAGCAGCTGTCACGCGCCTGTTGCGCGGGGCCGGCTGAGCCGGCCCCTGCGCTGTTCGTCTTCGATGAGGTCGACCGGCTCTCCGACCAGCAGGTCGCGCAGACCTGCAAGGCCTTCGCGCAGAGGGCTGGGGAGAGCGCGGCGGCAGTGCTGCTGTCGCGTGGATGTTTTTCCGACCGGCTGGAAGCGCCCTTGCTACAGCCGGTGAAAGAAGCGCTCGCGGCTCGGTTTCGGTTGGACGAGATCGGCGAAGACGAGAGCATCGACTTTCTTCGCCATCAGCTCCAAACCCGGTACCGCGACGACGAAAAGCGCGGCGTTCCATCCGTGATCTTCCCTGCCTTGGCCGTGTTGGGAGTGGTGGCGACGTTGGGGGTATGCGCTCTGTTGGTCGTGCGTCACATCGACACTCCCCACCCGACGACCGCCACTGTGGCAGCCACATCGCCGCCGCCCGCCGCCCAGCCGCCGGCCGCCACGCCGGCGATGCCAGCTACTACCGAGCCCGCGCCGACAACGGATGCCGCGCCGGCGCAACCGATCGCCCCCGCCGCCTCTCCTCGCGCACCCCAGTCTCCTGCGGTCACACCGCTCTCTTCGACCGAAACCGCAGTGCTGGTATCCCGCGGCGACGATTTCCTCAAGGCGGGCGACATCGCGTCGGCGCGCCTGTATTACGAGCGGGCTGCCGATGCGGGCAACGGCTCGGCGGCGCTGCGGTTGGGCGCGACATTCGATCCCGGCTTTCTCGCCAGCGCCGGCGTGCGGGGCACTCTCGGGGACCCGGCGCGGGCGGCGTCGTGGTATACACGTGCCCGCGATCTCGGCGAAGCCGCCGCCGCGCAGCGCCTGAAGAGCCTCGATCACACTACACCATGACCGCGGCGGCGATCTCCTCGGCCGCCTTCCTCACTGGCGCCCGGTACGGGGCCGCCACGGATGGACGCTCCAGGACAGCGGGCTTATCATCGCGCAGAGGCAAGAAAGACCCGGTCCATCATTCCGCTGCAGAGGAAACGCGCGATGGAGAAAAGATTTGGTGTGGTATCCGCGGACGGCCATTGCCGGCTAATGCACCTTCCGTTCGACCTGTGGACAAAACGTCTGCCAGGGAGGTTCCAGGATGACGGGCCGCGGGTCGTCGAGCGCCCGGACGGCACTCGGCAATGGATCGTCGAGGGGCGTCCGTGGAGCGGGGTCGGCTGGGCCGGCGTCGGCCGGGGACCGGTCAACTGCTATACGCGGGCGGGCCTCTCCGAGGAGCCCGAACCCGGCATCTTCCGCGCCGCGCATGCCAAATACCGCTGCGAAGACATGGACCGCGACGGCGTCGATGCCGAGCTCGTCAACGGACCCTACGAGCAAATCGGGCAGATCAGGGACCCCGACCTGCGCGCCGCCTGCGTGCGCGCCGTCAACGACTGGGGGCGCGAACTATATGAAGAGTCGAACGGGCGGTTCATCATGCTGCTGCCACTGCCGTGCCAGACGGCCGAGGAGGCGGTCGCCGAGCTGTTGCGGGTGGCGGAATTCGGCATGCCGACCGGCGTCATCTTTGATTGGGTCGGCGCGCCGCAACCGGTGTTGCACCAGATGTGGGAGCCGGTGTGGGCGGCTGCCGCCGAAACGGGCGTGCCTGTCAACCTGCACGCCAACCCGAGCGGCGGTTCGCGCCAGATGGGCGTCGGCGTCGAGGGCCTCGAACCGCGCAACCAGTTCCTGATGCGGGTCGCCAACTTCCCGATGGGAGCGATGGGCGAGCTGATGAGCGCCGTCGTGTTTGGCGGCATTTGCGACCGCCATTCGGGGGTGCGCTTCGTGCTCGAAGAGGCTGGAGTCGGCTGGGTGCCGTTTCTGTTCTGGCGTTTCGACCGCGAATACGATTTCGGCGGGCCGGAGAGCCGCGTATTCAAGCCTGACGTCCCGCTTTCCGACAAGCCGACCGAGTTCGTGCGGCGCCAGGTCTTCTTCACGTTCGAGGTCGAGGAGGAGGGCGGTTTTCACCGCGTGCCCGAGGTTGGCTTGGGCAACTTCCTGTGGGCCAGCGACTTTCCGGGTCTCGACAGCCCGTGGCCGCACTCCAAGGCGATGGGGCATACTCCGGTGGAGGCGGCGCTCGGTAAAAAAGCCCTCTCCCAGCTGGTCTTCGACAACGCCGTGAGCCTCTACAGGATTCCGGTCACGCTGCCGCGTCAGTGATCAGAGCAACGTGAAAGAGGTCGTCGTGTTCGCTCTAACGCGGCACGACGATATCGAGTAGATCTGCGCCTTCCAGGAATTATAGACTGCGTCCGCGTCATCGTTCCGGCCTGCCAAACTTTCAACGGCCAGTTCCAATCCCCTCTTTCGCGAGCGGAATGGCGACGCAGCACTCACGGTCATACAACCCATCATTGAGCGAACCTCGAAGCCTTGTCGCTTCTGCAGAGCAGGGGGCGTAGAGGTGGATGATCAACGGACGCTGGGCACAGTTCCCCCGCCGCGCGTTCAATTGCGATCAGGTGGTTGCGGTATCAGCATCAGGCAATTATAGGGATTTTGGTATCGCAGCTCCGGATCGGGCTCCGATCGGCACCGCTCCTATGTCTTATATTATGCAGGATGCGGCGGTAGCAAGGTCCATAGGTGGGTACGGTTTAAAGAGCCCATGGTTCCTCGGCCTCAGGCTTTGGCGAGCAGGAGGACCACGGAGCGCGGCTGAACCCGGCAGGTCGATCCCTGCAGCGTTGGGGCATTGGCCCAGCCGCAAATATCGGCTGGCGGATCGAGAAAGGTATCGACACAGCGTCGCCACGACTCCTGCGCTTGGTTCAGTGGTGGAATTTCGAATTCGAGTGTCTCCCAATAGGCATTGATGATGATATGTAACTGGAGCGGGTATCCCAGCAGGCGGACCGTAGCTGCCAGCGTATGCGATTCATTACCCCAATCCGGTGAATTCAATTTCACTCCGTGCCACTGTACCGGCTGTCGGCGCAGAAGTTCGTTCAAGGTCATGTCGAGTACCTCAACCGGCAGGTCACGGTTCATGCGAAGGGCGATGAGTTCTCTGACAAAGCGATGAAGACCCGCGTGCTCGTCGACGAGCGTCCAATCGAACCAGGATATTTCGTTGTTCTGGCAGAAGCCGTTATTGTTTCCGCGCTGGGTGCGGCGCACCTCGTCTCCCATCAGCAACATTGGCATGCCGGTCGCCAGCAGCGTCACTGTCAGGAAGTTCTTGACCTGGCGGTTGCGCAGTCGTTCGACTTCAGGGTCACCCGTCGGGCCTTCGACGCCGCAGTTCCAGCTGAGATTGTAGTCCGCCCCGTCGCGGTTTCCATCCTCGTTCACCTCATTGTGCTTGCCGTTGTAGGAAACCAGATCATTGAGCGTGAAGCCATCGTGGCAGGTTACGAAATTGATGCTCTGCTCGGCTTCGCGCTCCTCTTGCTCGTAGATGTCCGGGCTCCCCGTCAGCCGGAAGGCCATTGCACGCGCCGTACCGTTGTCGCCTTTGAGAAAGGCCCGCACGTCGTCGCGAAATCGCCCATTCCATTCCTTCCAGCTATCCCCAACGAAGCGGCCAACCTGATAAAGCCCGGCGGCGTCCCACGCTTCGGCAATCAGCTTGACATTGGCGAGGATGGGATCGGACTCGATGTCCCAAAGTACCGGCGGCGATGCCATCGGGCGGCCGTCCTCGTCGCGCGATAATATCGAGGCGAGGTCGAAGCGAAAGCCGTCGACATGCATCTCGGTGACCCAATAGCGCAGGCTGTCGATGATCAACCGCCGCACGATCGGCTCATTGGCGTTCAACGTGTTGCCGCAGCCGGTGTAGTCGGCGTAACGGGATTTGTCCTCTGGTAGAATGTAATAATTTTCGTTCGCTAATCCTCGAAAGCAGATGGTGGGACCGTGTTCATTGCCCTCTGTGGTGTGGTTGTACACCACGTCGAGGATGACCTCGATTCCGGCGCGATGAAGCGCCTTCACCATGTCGCGGAATTCGTCGAGCGCGCCGAGGGGATCCCTTCGCGAACTGTATCCATCATGTGGCGCGAAAAACGACAGCGGCTGGTATCCCCAATAGTTGCCGAGGCCTGGCGGACCGTCCTCTTCGTCGAAGGCAAAAATCGGGAGAAGCTCGACCGCGCTGACGCCGAGGTCCTGGAGGTAGGGGATCTTCTCGATCAGCCCGGCGTAGGTGCCACGCTTCGGCTGCACGACGCCCGAGCCCGGATGCCGGGTGAACCCGCCGACATGCATCTCATAAATGATCGTTTTCGCAAAGGGTCGGCCGAGAGGGGTATCCCCCTCCCAGTCATACGCGCCGGTGTCGACGACAACGCTCTTCGGTGCCGTCGCGGCATTGTCCCCCCGGTGCCGTGCGGCCTCCCGGCTGCGTCCTGCCGGCCGGGCAATACATTTCCCGTAAGGGTCGAGCAGCACCTTGTCAGGGTCGAAACGCAGCCCCCGCTCGGGGTCGAATGGCCCGGAAATGCGGTAGCCGTAGATCTGGCCCGCGGCGACGCCGGGGACAAAGACGTGCCAATAATGGTAGGTCCGGTTGGCCTTTGGATCGAGATCGATGACTCGAGCCGGCTCTGGGGCGTCAATGTCGTCGAACAGCACCAGCTGCGCTCCTGTGCTGTGCTTGGCGAAAACGCTAAAATTGGCGCCGCCGGGTACGAGCGTTGCTCCCAGAGGGAAGCTTTGGCCTCGTTCGCAAACCAAGTTCTTCATCGGCGCCGCTGCCAAGCGTCACAAACGATCTGCTGTGCCTCGGTCAATATTGGTTGAGGCGCCACTCGTCTTTGAAGCTCTCTGTGCAGATTTTGTGCACAACGTCGGTGCGCGACGGCGCGCCCCGGACCAGCGATTGCCGGCGTTGTCCTCCCTATGGCACCGGACACGGCTTGGCATCCCAGATCTCGGCCGCGTATTGAGCAATCGTGCGGTCGCTGGAGAACTTGCCTGACGCGGCGATGTTCAGAATGGCCTTGCGCTCCCATCCGTCGCTATCGGCATAAAGCTCGCAGAGCTTCTGATCCGCATCGAGATAGGATTTGAGATCCGCCAGATGCATGTAGTGGTCACCGTGGACGAGTAGAGCGTCATGAATCGGAGCAAAGACGCCGGGCTCATAGCGGCTGAAATAGTCTGACGCGATTAGATCTAGTGCCGCTCGGGTCTCCGGATCGTAGTTGTAATGCCAATAAGGGTTGTACCAGCCGCGGCTATCTTCGACCTGTTGCGCATTGAGACCAAACAGAAAGAAATTCTCTTCGCCGGCCTCTTCCGCCATTTCGATTGTCGCTCCGTCGCGCGTCCCGATCGTCAACGCGCCGTTCATCATGAACTTCATGTTGCTCGTGCCGCTCGTCTCGTAGCCGGCGGTCGAGACTTGACTGGAGACGTCGGCGGCAGGGATCAGCCGCTCCGCCAGCGAAACATTGTAGTCGGCCAGAAACACGACTTTGAGACGGCCGCGGGTTACCGGATCGCCGTCGATAGTACCAGCCAGATTGTTGATGAATTTGATGATCAGTTTGGCGAGGTGGTAGGCGGGTGCAGCCTTGCCGGCAAAGAGAAAAGTCCGCGGCGGCACCTCAAGGCCGGGATTTTCGCGCAGGCGGTTGTAGAGAACGATGATACGCAGCGCGTTGAGCAGCTGCCGTTTGTATTCGTGGATGCGCTTGACCTGACAGTCGAAAATGGTGTTCGGGTCGATTGTCTCGCCGCTCGCCGATCTGAGCCAGTCGGTGAACCGCGACTTGGCGTCACGTTTCGCCTTGCGAAATGCGCTGCGGAAGGCCTTATCGTTCGCAAGGGGTCTGAGCTTGCTCAGTTGATTGAGGTCGGTCATCCAATTGTTGCCGATGACCTCGGTGATGGCTGCAGAGAGCTCTGGGTTCGCCAGCAAGAGCCATCTTCGCGGGGTGATCCCGTTGGTCTTGTTGTTGAACCGCTCCGGAAAGGTCTCGGCCAGGTCCTTGACGGTAACCTTACGCAGCAACTCGGTGTGGATCGCCGCCACGCCATTGGTGCTGTGCGAGCCGACAATCGCCAGGTTTGCCATGCGAACCTTTTGCTTGGGACCCTCCTCGATCAGGCTGACACGAGCCACCCGCTCCCCGTCACCCGGATACCGGTGCCGGACATTATCCAGGAAGCGGCGGATAATCTCGAAGATGACCTCCAAATGCCGCGGCAATATTTGTTTGAAAAAATGGAGCGGCCATTTCTCGAGCGCTTCGGGCAATAACGTGTGATTGGTGTAAGCAAGGCTGCGACGCGTCAGATCCCACGCCTCTTCCCAACCGAGATGCGCGTCATCGAGCAAGATCCGCATCAGCTCTGGCACCGCCAATGTCGGGTGCGTATCGTTGAGCTGGATCGCGAGCTTGTCCGGCAGTTTTTCCCACTCCGCATTGTCTCGCCGGAATCGGCGTATGAGGTCGGCCAGTGAACAGGCGACCAGAAAATATTCCTGTAAAAAGCGCAGCTCCTGTCCCAGCTCGGTCGAATCATCTGGGTATAACACGCGGGTGAGCGTGTGAGCCGCCAAGCTCTCGGACAACGCGCCGATAAAATCGCCGTGACTGAACTCCTGAAAATCGAAATAATGATGCGCCGCGGCGCCCCACAGGCGGAGTGAGTTGATGGTCTTGCCGCCATAGGCGATGACCGGCCGATCGAACGGAACGCCGATTAGGGTGGAGGGTCGGCCCGCGACCGGCAGCAAACTCCCGCCGTGCAATTCCAGCGAGCAGCCGAGCTCGACTTCCACTGTTTCGTGCGGGCGGGGGACCTCCCACGGATCGTGTCGGCGCAGCCAGTGGTCCGGCCGCTCGCGCTGCCAGCCGTCGTCGATGGATTGTTTGAACATGCCGTATTCATAGCGCAGTCCATAGCCCATCGCCGGCAACTGCATCGTCGCCATCGAGTCGAGAAAGCATGCAGCGAGCCGCCCGAGGCCACCATTCCCGAGGCCGGCGTCCGGTTCCTGCTCTAACATATGGGGCCAGTCGAGGTCCCTGTGTTCAACGGCTCGCTGAATAAAGGGATCGAGGAGCAGATTGTTCACGTTATTGCTCAGTGAGCGTCCGATCAAAAACTCCATCGATAAATAATAGATCCGTTTAGGATTCTCCCGCCTGTAAGTCCGCTCGGTCTCCACCCACCGTTGTGACAACACATCTCTGACCGACCGCGCGGCCGCCTCGAACCTCTCGCGTGCGCCGGCAGCAACTGGATCAACGATGTCGTCGAACAGCAGATGCCGCTCGTACAGTGCATTGTCATGTCCCGAGAATTGTATCGGGCCGCAGCCGTATTGATCGAGAAGATGGGCCGCTGCCTCCCTCGTGGAGGTGCGCGACGTCGTTACCTCTCTGGCTTCGCTCATCGCCTTGTTTCCGAACCATTGATGGAGCAGGGCAATGAATTTACTTCCGCAACATGACCTTTACGTGACGGTTCCCTTATGGCCGTCACGGCTTTGGACCTGAAACGAGCGGGCGGATTTCATCGTCAGAGCCGCCAGCAAGTGTGAATACTATGGCACCGGACAAGGCTTAACATTCCAGATCTCGGACGCGTATTGGGCGATGGTGCGGTCGCTGGAGAACTTCCCGGCGCCGGCGATGTTCAGAATGGCCTTGCGCGCCCATGCATCAGGTTCGGCATAGAGTTCGCAGAGCCTCTGATCCGCATCGAGATAGGATTTGAGGTCCGCCAGATGCATGTAATGATCACCATGGGCGAGTAGAGCGTCATGAATCGGAGTAAAGACGCCAGGCTCATAGCGGCTGAAATATTCGGACGAGATCAGATCCAACGCTGCTCGAGCTTCCGGATCGTTGTTGTAATGCCAATAGGGGCTGTACCAGCCCCGGCTGTCGGCGACCTCTTGTGCAGTGAGGCCGAACAGAAAGAAATTCTCTTCGCCGGCCTCTTCGGCCATTTCTATCGTCGCCCCGTCTCGGGTGCCGATGGTCAGCGCCCCCTTCATCATAAATTTCATGTTGCTGGTCCCGCTGGCTTCGTAGCCGGCGGTCGAAATCTGGTTGGAGACGTCGGCGGCGGGGATCATCCGCTCCGCGAGCGAGACATTGTAGTCGGGCAGGAACAAGACTTTGAGACGGCCGCGCGTCAGCGGATCCCCGTCAATAGTGCCGGCGAGGTTGTTGATAAATTTGATGATCAGCTTGGCGAGATGGTAGGCCGGCGCCGCCTTGCCGGCGAAGAAAAAAGTCCGCGGCGGCATATCGAGGCCGGGATTTTCCCGCAATCGGTTGTAGAGAACGATAATGCGCAACGCATTCAGCAGCTGTCGTTTGTACTCGTGGATCCGCTTGATTTGGCAGTCGAAAATTGATTGCGGGTCGACCGTTTGACCGAATGCCGAGTTGAGCCAATCGGCAAACTGCGACTTGGTCTGGCGCGTGGCTCTGTGAAACACCTCGCGAAACGCTTTGTCGTCGGCAAGCGGCTTGAGCTTGGCCAATTGACTGAGATCGGTCGTCCAGCCCTCGCCAATCGCCTCGGTAATCGTTTTGGCGAGAGCCGGGTTGGCGAGAAGCAGCCAGCGTCGCGGCGTAACGCCATTGGTCTTGTTGTTGAAACGCTCCGGGAACATCTCGGCCAAATCCTTGACCGTCGTCTTGCGCAGCAGCTCGGAGTGAATCGCTGCCACACCATTGGTGCTGTGCGAACCGACGATCGCGAGGTTCGCCATGCGAACCTTGTCCTCCGGGCCCTCCTCGATCAGGCTGAGGCGCTCGATCCGCTTTTCGTCGCCGGGATGCCGGCTCCGCGCATCGTCGAGGAAGCGGCGATTGATCTCGTAGATGATCTCCAAATGCCGCGGCAACATCTGTTGAAAATAGTGGAGCGGCCATTTTTCGAGAGCTTCCGGCAACAAGGTGTGATTGGTATAGGCCAACGTTCGTTGCGTGATATCCCAGGCCGCTTCCCACTCAAGACGCGCGTCATCAAGCAATATCCGCATCAGCTCCGGCACTGCCATCGTCGGGTGCGTATCGTTGAGTTGGATCGCAACTTTGTCGGGAAATGCGCTCCAGTCCGAATTGCCTCGCCGGAAACGCCGCACGAGATCAGCGAGCGAGCAGGCGACGAGAAAGTATTCCTGTGTGAAGCGCAGCCCTTGCCCAAGGTGGGTGGAGTCGTCGGGGTAGAGCACGCGCGTCACTGTGTGGGGGGCCAACGCGCCGTCCAGTGCGCCGATGAAATCGCCACTGCTGAATTCCTGAAAATTGAAAGCGTCGTGGGTCGCAGCTCCCCACAACCGCAACGTGTTGATGGTTTTGCCGCCGAAGGCGATCACCGGCCGGTCGAACGGGACGCCGATCACGGTGGAGGGTTTGCCCGGCACGGTCTGCAGGCTCCCGCCGTGCATCTCGAACGAGCAGCTGAGGTTGATTTCGACCGTCTCATTGGGACGCGGGACCTCCCACGGATCTTGGCGGCGCAGCCAATTGTCCGGACCTTCACGTTGCCAGCCGTCTTCGATGGATTGTTTGAACATGCCATATTCATAGCGCAGCCCATAGCCCATCGCCGGCAGCTGCATTGTCGCCATCGAATCGAGGAAGCAAGCGGCGAGTCGACCGAGACCGCCGTTTCCAAGGCCGGCATCGGGCTCCTGTTCCAACAGCCCGAGCCAGTCGAGATCCCGCTGCTGAGCGGCTCGTTGGACAAGGCGGTCGAGCAGTAGGTTGATTACATTATTGCCGAGTGAGCGCCCGATCAGAAATTCCATCGACAAATAGTAGATGCGCTTCGGGTTCTCGCGATCGTAGACGCGCTCGGTCTGCACCCAACGCTGCGACAGCACATCCCTGACCGATCTGGCGACTGCCTCGAAGCGGTCTCTTGCTCCGGCATTCACCGGATCGATGACGTCGTCGAATAGCAGATGCCGTTCGTACAGCGCGTCCTGATTTCCGGAAAACCGGATCGGACCGCAACCATACCGTTCAAGAAGATCCGCCTCCGTCGCCGAGCTGGTTAAGCGCTCTGCTACGGCTTCCTTTGGTCCACTCAAAGTCGGGTCCTCCCGTGCTCGGAAGCGCATGGCTGGTACGATCGCCGCGGGGATCGGAAAAATCTCCTTACCCTCGGCCGATTGGCCGGACAGCCATCGGATGTTCCCAAGTCAGCTCGATCTCTTCAGCTTCATGGCGGATCACAACGGATTCGCCCTCACGCAGCGTGTATTCGACTTTTTCCTGGCCAATTTCGACTTCCAGCATTTGGCCGCGATACGTCACTGGAAACCGAAGTATCGCGTGGTCCTCCGGCGCGCGGCGCGGCCAGAATGACAGCATCCC
>Ga0182035_10001467_pt1 | contig 12021 bp, 14 predicted proteins | sample flu12Cox44000170_FD_125969 | JGI IMG/M metagenome (GOLD analysis project Ga0182035, IMG submission 125969) | Lab enrichment of tropical soil microbial communities from Luquillo Experimental Forest, Puerto Rico - flux4day.12C.oxic.44.000.170 | ecosystem: Environmental > Terrestrial > Soil >...
ATCAAGATCCTGGAACTTCCCGCCTGGGCGCCTTTGGAGGTGAATGCGCTCCAGAGAGCCTCGACCATCGTGGTCCAAAAAAGCTTGCGCGAAGGCTTCGGCCTGACCGTTTCGGAAGCGCTCTGGAAGAAGAAGCCGGTCGTGGCTTCCGCCGTTGGCGGCATTCCCACACAAATTATCCACAAGCACACCGGCCTCCTCGCGCATTCCGTTGAAGGAACTGCTTATCAAATCCGTTTTCTGCTGTCCCACCCGGAGATCGCTACAAAACTCGGGGAAAATGGCCATGAGCATGTGAAAGAAAACTTCCTCATCACGCAAAAGCTCAAGCGCTACCTCGCTTTGTTCCTGCTGCTCGACCGACGCCAGTAAAACGCATGCAAGAAATCCTCTGGAAGTGCGTAGCGGATCCCTTAACGTCTGGCAACTTCCCGCAGCAAGTCCTCATCTAAATTCGAAAGCGGAAGCCTCACCTAGCCCCGGGCCGATCTTGCTTTTGCTATCCCCACTTTGGTTGTCCAAGGAGATCAAGTATGAAGCGCGTTGCTCTATTCTTGTTGCTGGCAGGTTGGTTTGTGCCGCTGGCTAAGGCGCAGGATCAATTTCAGGTCGGCGCTTACGGGGATTATTTCCGGGTATCGCAAACGAGTACGAATATGGCGGGACTAGGCGGACGCGTGGGCTACAAGGTGGTCCCCCACGTGATGTTTGAAGGAGAAATCAGCTACGACTTCGAGCAAGGATTCATCGAGCATTGTACCAGCGCTAGCTGCGTTGGACTTGTGCACAACAGCAATCTCAAAGTCCTGCACGGGATGGTTGGACCAACGTTTATTGGGGGCCGCCATGCCATTCGCCCCTTCCTTGCGGTGAAGGCAGGCTTCATCAATTTCCAGCTGAACCCCAAGCCGGCGACCTTCGGCCAGTTTACAAGTTCCGTTCAAAATCTTCGTTCCAACAACGTCAGCGGTGTTCTCTATCCCGCCCTGGGGGTGGAAGGACATCTCGGCCCCATCGGCCTGCGCTTGGAAGCGGGTGACGAGATGTATTTCGCCGGCGCCACGCACCATAATGTGCGTCTGGCGTTCGGCCCCTTCCTCCGCTTCTAGGAACAACTCCAGAGAAAAACTCCAAGAACGTTCAGGCCATCGGGAGGGAGATCTCGTCAAGGTCTCCCTTCCTTGTTCTTCGCTAGGACGTCAGGTGTCGCGGCGCAGGACCAGGCACCCGGCGATCATGTCGTGCAGCGCCTGCTTCTGCTGCGTGAAGCCGGCCATAATGTGACCGAAGGGGTAAATCATGTTCGACACAATTTTGGCAAAGTGCCTTCCCGTGGCGCGCCAGAAACTTACCCGGTACCCCGCCATGTCCGTCACCACGAGGTCCAGCACCCTCTTGCCGATCGTGGCCTGCCATTCGGAACTCTCCATCAGCGCGTGATAGAGCCAGGTCACCGCGAGGGTCACCATGGCAAACAAAAAGATCACCGCCATAATCAGCCAGAATCCCGCATCGTTAACATCTTCCTCCAGATGAACCTGGCTTAAGAGCGTGCCGAGGCCGGTGAGAAAGACCAACGGAATCGCCACTGCAAAAACGCCCAGCGTGATCACCACGCCATCAATGAGGTAAGCCAGAAAACGGAGCCAGAATCCGCCATAGTCCACTCGAGGGGCAGCGGCGGCCGCTTGCCGACTCACGCGAGGCGCGAGCGCGGCGCCAGTCGAGAACGCCTGTCCACACGCCGAGCACAGCAGGGCACCGTCCGCCATCGGGGCACCGCACTTGGAACAGTACACGGCCTCTCCTTGCCTTCCGCCGTTCTTCGCGAGATCACAAGGGCCTTTGCGGCCATCCAACTTGTTGGGTTTGTGCCGTCCCTTGAACCAGTCTAGATTAGAATAGTCTAATTCAATTGCGACTAGCCGCCCTCGGCGGATTTCTCTGGGGTTTAGGGTGAAGGTGCCCTGTCGGCGGCCACGCATCGACCAAAATGCTCGCGATGCTGGCGCAGCAGGAATTGATCGGTCATCCCGGCGATGTAATCGCAAACGATGACATGGCGCGCCTCGCTCCGCGCAAGTTCTTCGTACGCGGCGGGCATGGAGCCCGGTTTCTCGAGGTAGTATGCGAAAAGCTCTCCCAGACTCCTGACGGAGCGGTCGCGGTCCTCGGTGATTGCCGGATGGTTGTAGATGTGTGCCAACAGGAACCGCTTGAGGGCCGCGTTATTGGATGCGGCTTCTTCGCTGAAACCCGGGAGCCGTTCCCTGGCGCGGCGAACGTCTTCGACCGAGGCGACGCCTGATTGTTGAAGGCGAACACGAGTGTAGAAAACGAAGTCGCTCGCCAAGAAATCTAACATTCGGCGGAGAGCTTCGTAAAATCTAAGTTTTTCTCGACCGCTTGGATGCGCGTCGCTTACCTTCTTGAAGATATCGCTGAAAAGCGGGACCTCACCGCACAAGCGGTCTAGGTCTAAGAGCTCAGCTTCGTGAGCGTCATCCATGTCCGCGGTGTTGTAGGCAATCTCGTCGACCCCGTCGATGAGTTGTGCCTCGAGCGGCGGGCGCAAATCGAGGAGATAGTCCCGAAGGTGCGGAAATTCTCTTTCCGAATAATCGCGCGAATGTTTGATGATGCCTTCGCGCACTTCAAAGGTGAGATTGAGGCCCGGAAAATCCAGGTAGCGCTGCTCGAAGTGCTCGACAATGCGAAGCGCGTGCAGATTGTGATTGAACTGCCCGCCATGCTCGCGCATCAGTTCGTCTAACTTGCGTTCGCCCGCATGCCCGAACGGCGGATGGCCGATGTCGTGAACGAGCGCCAAAGCTTCCGCAAGTTCCGTGTTTAGCCCCAATGCCCCGGCCACGGTGCGCGCAATCTGCGCCACTTCGAGCGTGTGCGTCAACCGATTACGAAAATGGTCCGAATAGCGAGTGGTGAAAACCTGGGTCTTGGCTTCGAGGCGGCGAAATGCGCGCGAATGGATGATACGGTCGCGGTCCCGCGCATAAGCGCTGCGGTAAGGATGGTCCAGCTCGGGAAAACGCCGTCCGCGGGTGTCTTCTGCGCGCATGGTCCACGGGGCCGAAGGCGAAACAGTTGCGATGGTCCGCTCCATCTCGATCCGGAAAATCGCGCGAAAATCACTCCGCGGTGAGAATCAGGTCTTGGGGGCAATCGCATCCAGGCCCCGTTCAGCCTGATCGGCGATCGTGGAGTCCGGGAATTCCTTCTTGATTTGCTGATAGATGCTCGCCGCCTCTTTAGGATTGGAGTTGCGCAGAGCACCGGCAAGCTCCAACAGCACCAGCGGACGCGGCACAAGCACGCTCGGCTTGTCCGCCAGGACGCGAAGCAGTTTGACAGCATCGTCGGGCTTTCCCGTGCGCGCGTAAATGACGGCCATCTGATATTGCGCCATGGCGGCAAGTTCCTTGTCGCTGCTGCCGCTGATTTTCTTCAGCTCTTCAAGCGCCTGGTTCTGCTTGTCCAGGTCTTCCAGGCAAAGCGCTGCGTAATAACGCGCGAGCTTGCCCGGGTTGGTGGATGGATAGCTGTCGGCGACTTTGCTGAACTTGTTGTAGGCATCTTGGGAGCGCGCTCTTTCATCCGCATACGCGGACTCGCCGGGATCCGCTGGATTCGGCGGACCGACGCGACCCTGATAGGCCTTCACAGCTTGGTCAAAGGCGACCGACGCCTGGGCCGTCTGTCGATCGATGTAGACGTGCCACCCCCCGTATCCGATGGCAACGGCCAGTACCACGGCAACCAGGATGCCAGCAAACTGCCCGTGCGATATAACCGCTTCGGCGCCATGCTCGAGGGTTTCCTTGATCTTGTCCTGCTTTAGTTCTTTGCGCGAAATACGATGGTCGGGCACACCGGCTCTCCTAAATGGTCTCGAACCAGCCATGGTAACACAGGACGGTAACTCCGAGCCCTATCGCACAACCCGGCGATCGGAGCCGCGGATTTACTCTTCCGGTAGCAGCGCCTAGGGTCATCTCCCGAGTCATTCGAACGGTGTTAGTTTGGAGGCATGAAGACAGCCTGTATTCATTGCGGCGCAGAACATTTGCTACGAGATGTGGAATTTGGCGGGCATTCGAAGGTGCAGTTCAAGTGCTCGAAATGCTCGAAAACCACAATTGTTGAGATCCAGCGGCGCACGGATTCGACGGTAGTGATGACTCCGCTCCCTTCCTTTGCGCGCGGCGAGGCTGCCAGTTCCCATTTGGATCTGCCCCCACTCGATCCGGGATTAAAGCTCCCTGCCAACAAGAGGGTCGTTCTCAGCATTCTCTCCGGCCCTTCGAAAGGCGAGCGCCACACACTCAGCAAGCCCCGCGTCGTTCTGGGCCGCAAGGGGGCAGACGTGGCTTTGAGCGACCCGGAAATCTCAAGGCACCATTGCCTGCTGGAAGTGCGCGACACCTACATCAATGTCAAGGACATGGATTCCACGAATGGAACGTTTTACGAAGAGGAACGCGTCCGCGCCGCGATGCTCCGGGATGGAACCGAATTTCGCATCGGCGGCAGCTTGATCCGTGTGAACTTTCAGGGAAAATAGACTCTTCCACACCGCGGCCTCCGCCTCGCGAACGGCTCTCGAAACCATCATTGTGAGATACTAACGCCGGTTCCAACGCTTTGAGTGCGATGATTCGTCTCTCCGCCTGTCTGATTACCTCGAACGAGGAACGCAACCTGCCGCGCGCCTTGCGTTCGCTCCAAGGTGTTGCGGATGAGATCATCGTGGTGGACTGTGGAAGCCAGGACCGCACTCGGGAGGTTGCCCGCGAGCACGGGGCCAAGGTTGCCACGCGGGAATGGACAGATTTTGCACAACAAAAGAATTTCGCGGGAGCCGCGGCGAGCCATGATTGGATTTTGTCGCTCGACGCGGACGAAGAACTGAGTTCCGAACTTCGGCAGTCTCTCCTTGCCTGGAAGCAGGACGAGCCTGAGTTTATGGTTTATGAGCTCGCCCGGCGTGCCTGGTACCTGGGTGCTTGGATTAAACACTCAGGATGGTACCCGGATTACCAACGGCGACTGTACCGGCGGGATGCCGCCAGGTTTCAGGGGATTGTCCACGAGTCACTGCGGTTTGCAGGCAAGCCCGGGCGCCTCGACGGGGATTTGTTTCATTACACCATGAACTCGTTTGCCGAGCACGAAGAAAAGGTCGAACGCTATACCACGCTTGCGGCGCGGCAGATGTACGAAGCAGGAAAGCGAAGGTGGCGCGCCGCGATGTGGCTGGCAACGCCTTGGACCTGCTTTGGCAGTTTTGTGCTGCGCGGCGGCTTTCTTGACGGTTCTCGCGGCTGGCTCATTTCGCGGATGGCGGCAAGAGGGGTGTGGCTGAAGTTCAGGAAACTGGGAAACCTCATCGCAACAGAACGCCGCGGCCGCACCAGGAAGGCACCATGAGAATCCTCTATGTCGACCTGGAGCGCGAATGGCGCGGCGGCCAGAGCCAGGCGTTGTTCACCTTGCGCGGCCTCGGCGAGCGTCAACTGCAAGTGGAGCTGGTGGCGGCGCGCAGTTCGCCGTTGGCCATACGCAGCCGGGAAGCAGGGATGGCCGTGCATGATGTGGCGCGGTTCGGCTTGCGCGCCCGGGCCGCCGCGGCTGTGCGAAAACTGTTGTCCAAGGATTCCTTCGACCTGGTGCATCTCAATGAGCCTCACGCGTTGACGGCGGCCTGGCTGGCCCGTGCGCACAAAAAGCTGCCCCTGCTTTTGTCTCGCCGAATTGGCTTTCCCTTAAGGGATGGTTGGGTTTCGCGCAGACGCTACGCGGCGGTCGAACGATTCCTGGCCAACAGCAAGAATGTGGCGCAAAGCCTGATCGATTGCGGAATTACGCCGGAGCGAATTTCCATCGTGAACGAAGGCGTGGAAATCCCGCCGCTGCCTTCTTCGGAACGAAGGAGCAGCGCCAGAAGCCACTGGGGAGTGAAGGACCATGAATTCTTATTTGGCTCGATCGGCGTCTTTGTGGCGGAAAAGGGCCAGCGGCATTTGATCGAAGCACTTCGAGAGGTGAGGAAGTCGCATCCCGAGGCGCGGCTCTTGCTTGCCGGTGATGGCCATTGTCGTGGCCAATTGCAGGCGCTCGCAAAACGCCTGGAACAATCAGAAGCAGTTCTTTTTCCGGGGTTCGTAAACGACGTTGCCAAGGTCTACGATGCGCTGGACGCCTTCACCTTTCCCTCCGAATTCGAAGGCTTGGGAACCGCCTTGCAGGCGGCCATGGCGGCGGGGCTGCCGTCGATCTCGACCAAGCGGGGAGCGCTCGGCGAAGTCGTGGATCACGAACGCACGGCCTTGGTGGCTGAGCCGAACGGACAAGAGTTTGCGGCCGCCATGCTGCGGGTCATGACCGACGCTGACCTTCGCAAGAGACTTGGCGAAGCGGGCCGTCGCGAAGTGCGGGAACGCTTTTCGACAGAACGCATGGTGGAGCACACCGTCCGGGCTTACGAAGACGCCCTCAAGAAACGGCGCGGCACATGTCGCAACTCAGCTTAATCCAGCGCGCGGTATTGAATCACCTCCCTGGTCTCGGCCTGCCTTCCGGCGCGCGCGTTCTCGATGCGCCGTGCGGCGGCTCGGCGTCGCTGACGCTTGCGCTTCGACAGCGCGGCTTCGCGGCCATCGGTACGGACATCGATCCCGAAGCGGCCAGCCATCTCGGCGCGGCCTTTCAAAAGGTAAACCTGGATGGCACGCTTCCCTGGCCCGACGGTAGCTTCGATGTGGTCGTCTCAACCGAAGGAATCGAACACTTCGAGAATCACTATTCGTTCCTACGCGAAATGCATCGAATCCTGAAACCCGGTGGCTCGCTCCTACTGACAACACCAAACATCACGGCGCTGCGATCGCGCGTGCGTTTCTTTGGCAGCGGCTTCTTTGGTCGCGACGCGCGCCCCCTCAACGAAACCGCGCGGCATCCCCTTCACCACATCGGTCTTGCGACGTTTCCCGAATTGCGTTACGAATTGCATGTCTCGGGTTTCCGACTCCGCGAAGTGCGCCACACGCACATCAAGCCCGTCAGCTACCTCTACTCCATCTACCTGCCGTGGATTTGGCTTTACACCCTGCTGGCCTTCCGAAAAGAAAAGGACCCAGAACAAAGAGAACGAAACAAGGAGATTCGGCGGACGCTGCATTCTTTTTCACTGCTCTTCGGCGAATGCTTGATGCTTATCGCAAGAAAGGTTCGGACGGTAGGAGACAATTGAACTCCGGCGCGGGACCGCACCCTTGCCTTTTTGCGTCGTCAGAGCCGCATCCTGCTTGCCAAAGCTCCGGTCGCAGAGGACGCCGGCTCGCGTAGAAAACAATTGCTCGGAAAGCCCGTGCCCTATGCCCGGATTACCACTGCCACCGCCGGTTGATCTCGGCTCCAAGTCCTGTCCCGCAAGCTGAAATCCTGGGTCTTGCCGCCTTGGTGGCATCCTTGTCCTTGGCGCAGCCCAGCCGCGACCTCCCGGCCAGGATCGAGAACGCCTTCAGCTATTGAGACGAATCAACCCGGTTGGCACCGCACACCGGACGGGAGGTTGTAAAAAAACGAAAGCGCCTGGCAGTTCGTTTCCTAACCGCCAAGCGCTTCCAACCTCTCTTACAACTTTGCGCTAGTAACCTGACTTCTCTCGTTGTTCCAGGCGTTCTCCTCCTATCCGCTCGCCGCTTCTGCGTCAAGCTATTTGGGGAATTGAACAACCCATCGCCCTTTCGGATTGAGGAACTCCACGCCAATGGCAAAGCCATCGCCTTGCAACGATTGGCAGTAGGCTACTCGTGCCGAGGAGCGAAACTCTCCGGTGCGCGAGGCGAACTTCAATGCGTCGCCTTGCTCCCAGTACCGCGCGCTGATCACCCGCGCGCCGCGCGCACTCACATTTTGCGTAAAAGTCGATTCCGAGCCCGGTACATCGCGATGGCCGGCGATGAGCACGGGAATGTCCATCAAAATGCGCTGCTCCACCCGCTCGAATACGAATTTGGTCCGGAGAGGCATTTCGAATGGTCATCCTCACAGGCACGCGGCGATCCGCGCGAGATTTTGCACGCTGCTCCGGCCCCCGTGCTTCATGATGTAGAGGGCGCGGTCGGCGACGCCGAGAAGTTTTTCCGCTGTGTCCCCGTCTTCGGGGAAAGCGGCAACGCCGGCGCTGACCGACAAAGCTGGAGCTTCGGTTTGCGCAGCTAGGCGCTCGCGAATCCGCGTGACGACGCGCGTTGCGATGTCCTTGCCCGCTTCCGGAAGTACCAGAGCGAATTCATCGCCGCCGTAGCGCGCCGGCGTGTCGATGGCGCGCGAATGGCTGCGCAGAACTTTTCCGATGCGCACCAGCGCGCGGCTGCCGGTCAAGTGTCCGAACTGATCGTTGATGAGCTTCAGGCCGTCCATGTCGAGGAGCAACACGCAGAACGGGCGTTGCGTCCGGCGCGAGCGGTCCAGTTCTGCTTCTAGCACGCTGATGAGACGGCGATAATTCGCGAGACCGGTAAGGGGATCGCTGACGGCCATGGTGCGTACTTGCTCGAACAGGCGCGCCTGGTCGAGCAGAGCGCCGGCGAGCATCACCATGTAGCTGAACGTCTTGCTCAACTCCGCGAGGAAGAACGGTCCGTCGAAGAGCTGGCGAGAAAATGCCGCGGAGACGTGGCAGATCACGTTCAGTGAGGCCACCATCAACAGCGCATAGTCGAACAGGCTTGCGCTGCTCTTCTTGTCTTTGTCATTCTTGATGCGCTGACGGAAGCACACTGCCGCGACCAAGTAGAGCGCGGCGGGAAGCAGATCCCAGGGACGAGACAAAATGTTTTCTGCATTGGCGACCGGCGCGGCAGGGGCAGCCAGAAAGGCCGCGCTCGTCAGGTAGGCCGCGAGAGCCACTACGAGGAGAACCGCCGCCGTTTCTTTGCTTGGCTTGCGCGCCGTGGGCATGTAGCGGTCCACGGCCAGCGCCGCAAGCAGCAGAACCGCGAGCAGCGTTCGGCTGACCATCCATCCCAGCGGAACCTTCGAAATCACTAGTGTCCCGGCGTTGAGGAGTTCGTTGAATCCAAAATAGCCGATGGTCTCGATGATTCCCGAGAGCGCAAACCCGAACGAGAGAATCAGTGCGGTCCGGTCGTGCGTGCCGCGGAACCGCACGAGCGCGTTCGCCGCGTAGCAATAACAAAGCAGCGTCCCACCGACCTCCAGGTACAGGTAGGCTTGCGGCGAGGCTGCCAGCAGGTTTTGCCGGGAGTAGAAGATGCCAGCGAAAAGGAGCGCTACGAGAGTCAACCCACCGGCAAACAGGCAGCGCGAGCGAAAACTCCGCGTGAAAAGCCCCTGGCGGCTGCTCCCGAGAAACCCGGTGATATTCGGCCAACTCCCCACAAAATCCCCCAAACTACCCAAGAAAAACGGCCAACTCCCTAAGGGAGCAAGTTTGTGCCCTTTCCACACAGCAAAACGAGGCATGCACCTATTTTATTGAAGCTAAATAACTTGCCGAATCTAAAAGGGAGCGGGTCGCAAAGGGTCCTGGACAAGCGAGACAGCGGTGGGAGCGAGGTGTTTTCTCATTGGGAACGCTATCCGGTTGTGTTTCGTTAGAGTTAACGGGCGGTCGCACCGTATCAATTTGATCTTCGGTGAGACGTCTCAGCTTGAGACCGTCTCAAGGTTGAAACAAGCGTTGCCGCCATCTCGATAGGTCGGCGGACTGCCTTTTTTGGGAGAAGTTATGGCTTCGGCTGAGGCGGTGGAAGTTCGCGCGCAACGACTGTGTCCGAGAAACCGAAAGTTTTGTGTGATCCGTCACAGAAAGGCTTATTGGAAGAGTGGCCACAGCGGCAGAGCGAAACCGTCGTACGCCCGGCCAGCCCAAAAGGCGTTCCCTGAGGGTCCACGATTTCGAAATCGCCTTCGACGCGAATCGAGCCGTTGCTGTTGATGGTGATTTTCGTTGCCGCCATTTTTTCTCCTAAGTGTAAGCAAGTATGCCGTTAACGGCGATTCCCCGCAAGACAGCGGTTGTGAACCGTGTTTCCTCGGGGATCGACGCGGGCGGTCGATGGATTCCTCGCCGCCGGGCTGGCCTGGCTCCTTGCGGATGACGGCAAACCCCTTCGTGCCCCCACTTCTTCGAAAGTCGCAACGGAGGATTTTCAAAAAAACCGGCTAATATTTGGGCACCGACGGATCCACCTCGTCCGACCAAGCCAGGATGCCACCCTTGAGGTTGAGAACTTTCCGGAAGCCCGCTTTGCGCAAAAAGTCCACGGCCTCGGCGGAACGCTTGCCGCTGCGGCAGTGCGCGACGATTTCGCGGGAGGAATCCAGCTCGTGCATACGCCGCGGCAATTCGCCGAGCGGGATCAAATGACCTTTGAGATTGCAGATCTGAAACTCGTGCGGCTCGCGCACATCGAGAATGAAAAGATCGTCGCCGCGATCAAGCCGCGATTGCAGCTCGCGCGGAGTGATCTCCGGAACTTGCACATTGGGTGCAGGGGCTTCTTCGCCGCGAACGCCGCAGAATTCGTAGTAGTCGATCAGTTTAGTAATAACGCGATTCGCGCCGCACATCGGGCACTTGGGATTCTTCCGCAACTTGAGTTCGCGGAAGCGCATTCCCAGTGCGTCAAACAAAAGCAGGCGGCCAATCAGATTGTCGCCGCTGCCGAGAATTAGTTTGATGGTTTCCATGGCCTGGATCGAGCCGACGATGCCGGGCAACACTCCCAAGACTCCGCCCTCAGCGCAAGATGGCACCAGCCCGGGCGGAGGCGGTTCCGGATACAGGCAGCGGTAGCATGGCCCATCGGGCATGCCGAAAACAGTGACTTGCCCCTCGAAGCGGAAAATGGATCCGTAGACATTGGGCTTGCCCAGCAAAATGCAAGCATCGTTGACGAGATAGCGCGTCGGGAAATTGTCCGTACCGTCGACGATGATGTCGTAATCTTTGAATAGCTCGAGGGCATTCGCGCTGGTCAATTGCGCTTCGATAGCGTCGATTTGAATGTCCGGATTGAGATGGGACAGCCGGGCGCGCGCGGCCTGACTCTTCGGTTTGCCGACGTCGCTCGTTGCAAACGTGACCTGGCGCTGAAGATTCGTAAAGTCGACCACGTCGAAATCGACGAGACCAAGCTTGCCGACGCCGGCAGCCGCGAGATACAAGCCGAGCGGGGCGCCGAGTCCGCCCGTGCCGATGAGCAGCACCTTGGCGTTCTTCAGCTTGAGCTGCCCCTCCATGCCGACCTCGGGCATGATGAGATGCCGGCTATAGCGGAGAATTTCTTCTTTGGAAAGCCCGGTAACAGGTTGCGTGCCGGGCTCGGTTTGCGTGCTTGTAGCCATTTCGACTCCCAATTGCTCCTGCTTCAGTTTAGCCTTCTACGGCAGAACACACAGCGCGATTTCTTGCTTCCCTCGAAATAACAAAGATTCTAGAAACAACCGCCGGCAATCGACGGAATGATGCTGATGGTGTCGCCGTCCTTGGTCGCGGTGTTCTCTTTGGCGAGATAGCGGATATCCTCGTCATTCACATAGACATTGACGAAGCTGCGCAGCTTGCCGTCCTCGGTAAACAGGTGTTTGCGCAGATCTGCAAATTCCGTCGTGAGATGGCGCAGCGCCTCACCGACCGTTCCCGCGTTGAACTCCGCGGAAGCACGCTTTCCGGCGTAGGGCCGAAGCGGCGTTGGAATGATGACCTTCACGGGCATTGGGTTCTCCTAAGAACTGCCGGTCGCAAGCCTGCCTGCGCCAGACAAGACCAGCGATACCATTCTAAACCGTAGCGCTGTGGCGAATCTCAATTCCTTCAGGCGAAAAGGCCTCGCGATCATCATCGAGCCGCCACGAAGTTATCTCCTTCGGTGAACCGTTCTGCACGCTGACGATCACGTAGCTGTACCACGGCCAGGCATGGTCCTGATCATACTGGCTGGGCCGCGCCGGATGGTCGGGATGCGAATG
>Ga0182035_10001470_pt1 | contig 12005 bp, 7 predicted proteins | sample flu12Cox44000170_FD_125969 | JGI IMG/M metagenome (GOLD analysis project Ga0182035, IMG submission 125969) | Lab enrichment of tropical soil microbial communities from Luquillo Experimental Forest, Puerto Rico - flux4day.12C.oxic.44.000.170 | ecosystem: Environmental > Terrestrial > Soil >...
CGGCGTGGGGCAAGGGTGGCTGATCGCCTTGTTTCGAAGCTGTGCACCCAGCCTGGTTCTATTGATCGCAGTGCTGACCGCTGTGACCACCACACTCAATCCACGTTTCTTAAGTCCGCAGAGCCTGAAAGACTTGATGCTAAACGTCTCGATCATTGCTCTGCTCGTGCTTGGTCAGACCGTGATCATCCTGATGCGCCAGATTGATCTATCGATCAGTTCGATTGTCGGCATTACCGCCTTTCTCTCGGGAACGCTGTTTATTAATCACCCGGGGATTTCAGGCTACGTGGTGATCGCTATCGCGGTTCTGACGGGTCTTCTTCTTGGAGCGGTGAATGCGGCGTTAATCGCGTGGGGAAAAATTCCGGCTTTGATTACCACGCTGGGTACGCTGTACATCTTCCGGGGCGCCAACTACGCCTGGGTCCACGGACGACAGGTCAACGCGGTAAACGTTCCGGGTTCCTTTCTGGCCATCGGCACTTCAACGGTCGCAGGCGTTCCGATCCTGACGTGGATCGTCCTGATCCTGTTGATCCTCTTCTCGATCGGTTTACGCCAATACCGCGCGGGACGCGAATATTATGCGATCGGGAGCAACCCGAATGCGGCCGTGCTTGCCGGGATCAATGTCAGTCGCCGGATTGCCATCGGTTTTATTATTTCCGGCGCCATTGCCGGCCTTGCCGGGGCGCTGTGGCTCGCGCGTTTCGGGACGGTGGATGCGACGGCGGCCGAGGGAATTGAACTGACAGTGATTACCTCAACCGTAGTGGGAGGTGTAGCGATCACCGGTGGCGTCGGTACGGTCGTTGGCGCAGTTCTCGGGGCGCTGCTGCTAAGTGTCTTTAGCAGTACCTTGGTTTTTCTACGGGTCCCTTCCTTTTGGCAACAGGCGTTCCAGGGTGCGATGCTTCTCGTGGCCATAGCGGCGGATGCGTATCTGGCATACCGCCATGCATTGCGCTCGCGAGTTAAATGGAGCCACGTATGAGCGAAGGCCAATCAAGTACACGACGTCTTGTCCGCCGAGTTAGTTGGGAGGCAATCCTTGCTCTTCTTCTTGTGCTCGCCCTTGTCGGTGGAGCCGTTCTCAACAAAGATTTTCTGACCGCAGAGAATTGGGCCAATCTGCTGGCCAATTTTACGGAGATTGCCCTCATGGCGCTGCCACTAAGCCTGATCGTGATCACCAACGAAATAGACCTTTCGGTTGCGTCGATTTTAGGGCTTTCCAGTTCCTTGCTCGGAGCGCTTTGGCAGTACAAACTGGCCATGCCGCTGGTGCTCGTTACTTGTCTGGTAGCAGGTGCACTCTGCGGATGGCTGAACGGCTTCTTGATCGTGAGATTCCGCCTGCCCTCTCTGGCCGTAACCATCGGCACGCTTGCACTCTTCCGGGGGTTTGCGTACATCATCCTGGGAGATAAAGCTATCGCCGATTTTCCATCGGAGTATGCGGAGTTTGGAATCGGGGTGGTTCCAAACACATTTATTCCGACACCGTTCGTACTATTCATCGTCCTGGCGCTGATTTTCTGGATCCTGCTTCATCACACCACCATTGGCCGGAGGATTTATGCCATTGGAGGCAACCCGACAGCCGCGCGTTTCTCCGGGATCAATCTGAACCGATTAAAGCTTCTTCTCTATGTTGCTTCGGGCCTGATTAGCGCGCTGGCAGGAATCGTTTACACCTTTCGGTTTTCCAGTTCGCGAGCCGATAATGGAACGGGTTTCGAGTTGAGCGCCATCGCCGCTGTGTTTTTGGGTGGCGTCACGGTTCAAGGCGGTAAAGGCACGGTGACCGGAGTTGTCCTTTCCCTGTTGTTGATCGGGATTATCAACAACATGTTAACCCTGGCAGATGTCGCGAGCGAAATCTTGAGAATTGTGACCGGTTCGCTGCTAATAGTCAGCGTGCTTCTGCCCAATTTGATCGCCAAAACGCGCGAAAGCTGGAGACTGATGCGACGCCAAAGGGAGATTGCAAGGCTTGGTTCCGCATCTTGAGTCAATGACTTCTCCTATCCAGATCTAAAACCCTAAATCACAGCACCGACCATCTATGACCAGAATCCCCCTGATGAGAAATATCGCTGTCGTGTGTTCCCTGTCGTTTCTTGGAACGATCGGGTTCGCCCAGGACAAGCCATTGAAAAAAGATCTCAAATTTACCGTCATTCCCAAGAACATTAACAACCCCTACATGGTGATTCAAAGCGGTGGAGCAACGGACGCTTGCAAGGAGTTGGGCATCGAAGGTAAGGTAGTGGGTCCTTCCGAGACTGGGGCCTCGGCTCAAGTCCCATACATTAACACGGCGATAACGCAGCGCCAGAACGCGATTCTAATTGCCGCCAATGATCCTAACGCACTGGTTCCCTACCTGAAAAAGGCGATGAGCCAAAAGATCTCGGTCGTGACGCTGGATTCGGATACGGCTCCGGAAGGCCGCGAGATTTTTATTAACCAGGCTTCAGCCGAAGGGATCGGCCAAAGTCTCGTCCAAACCCTGGCCAAACAAATCGGCAGCAGCGGCGACTTTGCAATCCTGTCGGCGACACCGAACGCCACAAACCAGAATACCTGGATCAAATACATGCAGCAAGAACTCAAGAAGCCGGAGTACAAGGAGATGAAATTGGTCAAGATCGCTTACGGAAACGACGAAGATCAGAAGTCCTTCACCGAGACTCAGGGATTGTTGCAGGCTTACCCGAACCTCAAAGGGATTATCAGCCCGACAAGCGTCGGGATCGCGGCGGCTGCGCGCTATATCTCTACCAGCCCTTACAAGGGCAAGGTTGCGTTAACCGGGTTGGGGACGCCGAACCAACTTCGCCAGTTTGTCAAGGATGGCACCATCAAGGAATTTGAACTGTGGAATCCTGCAGATGTTGGTTACCTGGCTGCGTATGCCGCTGCCCAACTCGCTTCCGGCAACATCCAGGGCAAGGAGGGTGAGACGTTCGCAGCCGGCAAGCTGGGTACTCGTACGGTCGGCAAAGACGGAGTGGTGCTGTTGGGCCCGCCCACAGTGTTTAACGCCGATAACATCGATAAATTCAACTTTTAACAGGTAACGACGCAAAGCCGGCACCGGTCGAAGTATGTATTTAAAGTTGTATTTGGCGAGTCTTCGACCCGTCGAGCTTATCCCTGCGGGGCATAAAGTCGCCTGAGAAGAACCCGCACCATTTGTCCAACTTTTTCGGGTACTGAATGCTGAGCACCCCAACGCCCCGAAGGGGCAAGAGGACTCAGCCCGGGCGTTTTAACCCCGGGTAGAACATTTTCCGAGATGCAAGTCGCCCTGAAGGGGCGTCAGATTTAAGAGTAAGTAAAAGAATACAAATGTAACGGCAATGCTCCTATCTTATCCATGTCTCAACCATTTTATGCTTCGCTAGGTGCACAGGGATTCTTCGCAAAGCCTTCGTTATGCAGTTGAACCGCGGAGCGGAAGACGATTGAATGAATCCGAAGTACTATATCGCTTGCGACCTGGGCGCGGAAAGCGGCAGGGTCATGCTGGGCCGGCTCGAAGAGGGTCGCTTGACGCTGGAGGAAATGCACCGTTTTCCCAGTGCGGCCGTCCGCGTGCTGGGCTCTTTCCGCTGGGACGTGTTGCGCATTTTCGAGGAGCTGAAAGCTGGCCTGCGCAAAGTCGCCCAACGCCGCGTCCCTGTTACCAGCGTCAGCGTCGACTCATGGGGCGTGGACTATGTGTTGATTAACGCGGTACACCCGATGTTATCGCCACCGTTTCATTATCGCGACGCCCGCACCGAAAGTACCTATGATCGAGTGCTCGCGGACTTGGGTTCGGAGCTCATTTTTTCGGAGACGGGCATTCAATTCATGACTATCAACACGATCTACCATCTCGCTTCAGACGTGGAAAAAAGTGCGGCCTTACTGGAAGTGGCGGACTGTTTTCTAACAATTGGCGACTATTTTAACTATCTTTTTTCGGGCGTACCCCGGGTGGACGAGAGTAACGCCAGCACCACCCAGCTTTATAATCCCCGCACCCGGGCGTGGTCTGACACGGTGATCAAGCGTTGTGGAATTCCGCGCAGAATCTTCCCCCAAATTGTCGCTCCCGGAACCATCCTGGGGCCGCTTCTGGAGGAGGTGGCAACCGACACGGGGCTGAAGGCGAATGAAGTGCAGGTGGTCGCCACCTGTTCGCACGACACGGGGGCCGCCGTAGCGGCGGTGCCCGCAGAGGATCGGGATGGTTGGGCTTACCTCTCTTCGGGTACCTGGTCATTGCTCGGCCTCGAGCTACCGCAGCCTCTCATCAGTGAAAAGGTCCGCGAGCGCAACTTTACCAATGAAGCCGGCTATGGCGGCACGACGCGGTTTTTGAAAAACATTGTCGGGCTGTGGATCCTCCAGGAATCCCGGCGCGAGTGGGCTCGCCAAGGCCTCGAGCTCGATTATACAACGCTGACGCGCGAAGCCGAACAGGCTGAACCTTTCCGTTCGCTGATCGACCCACGCGCGGCACGCTTTTTGAAGCCGGGCGACATGCCGCAAAAAATTGTCGCCTATTGTTCTGAGAGCGGCCAGCTTGCGCCCGAAACGCCGGGACAATTTGTGCGCTGCATTTTGGAAAGCCTCGCCTTGCTCTATCGCGTCACGCTGGAGGAAATGGAACAGCTCACCGGGCGCGCCGTCGTGCGCCTGCATATTGTTGGTGGCGGCAGTCAGAACGCTCTCTTGAACCAATTTGCAAGTAACGCGCTGCAGCGCCAAGTGGTCGCAGGACCGGCAGAGGCGACCGCAATTGGCAATGTGCTGATCCAAGCCATGGCGCTTGGCGATCTCACCTCGCTGCCCGCGTTGCGCAGCTGCGTGCGCAATTCTTTTGCCCTGCGATCATTCGAGCCGCTCGAGGCTCAAGGTTGGCAGGACGCTTACCAACGATTCGGTGAACTTAACCTTCCGACATGAACTATCGATACGTAAACTATCTGTGGGACGACACAGCGGCGTCGAAGCTCGGCCCGGTTGATCGGCTCGTGTACCGCTCAAATTTGCTCGGAAGCGACCAGCGCATTACTAACACCGGGGGCGGGAACACCTCTTCAAAGACTCTCGAAGTTGACCCGCTAACGGGCGAGAAAGTTGAAGTGCTTTGGGTAAAGGGTTCCGGTGGCGACCTGCGAACGAGCAAACGTGACAATTTCTCATCCTTGTACCAGCAAAAGCTGACAGGGCTGCAAAGGCTTTACGCGGCGGAGCCGGAGAAAGGGCCCAAGACAGCGCCGGAGGACAAGATGGTAGGCATGTACCTGCATGCGACGTTTAACCTGAACCCCCGGCCAAGTTCGATTGACACGCCGTTGCATTCGTTCGTTCCGTTCAAACATGTCGATCATATGCACCCGAACGCGGCTATCTCGATCGCGGCGGCGAAAAATTCCGAGAGGCTGACGAAGGAGGTTTACGGGGAGGAAGTGCTCTGGACGCCTTGGTTGCGGCCCGGCTTTGAACTTGGCTTGGCGCTTGAGCGCATCTGTGCCGAGCATCCGAACGCTAAGGGGGTAATCCTTGGGCAGCATGGCCTCATCAATTGGGCAAACGACGACAAGGAATGTTATGAGTTAACGCTCGCGCTCATTGAAAAGGCGGCTCTCTACATCGAGGCCAGATACGAACAAAAGGGCGGGGATGCCAAGGCGTTCGGCGGGCCGAAGTATCAAACACTGGATGATTCGCGGCGGCGTGAAGTTTTCGCGGCGATCCTGCCGTGGTTACGTGGACGGATCAGTCAGCAAAGGCGCTTTATCGGCACCATTCAGGATGACGAAAGAATCCTGCGTTTTGTCAACTCGCGCGATGCTGCTCGCCTGGCGGAGCTTGGCACCAGCTGCCCGGACCATTTCTTGCGCACCAAGATCAAGCCGCTTTACGTTGATTGGAACCCGCAGGCCGAAGACATCGAGGCCCTCAAAGCCAAGCTGCAAAGCGGGCTCGAAAAATATCGCAGGGATTACGCCGACTATTACAATCGTTGTAAACGGCCCAATTCACCGGCGATGCGCGACGCCAACCCGACGGTAATCCTGATTCCAGGTCTGGGACTGGTCGCATGGGGTAAAGACAAATCGGAATCTCGCGTGACTGCCGAGTTTTACAATTGCGCGGTCGAAGTTATGCGTGGATCGGAAGCGATCGATGAGTATATTGCTTTGCCGCAACAGGAAGCCTTTGACATTGAGTATTGGCTTCTGGAAGAGGCGAAGCTCCAACGCATGCCCGCGGAAAAGGAGTTGGCGCGCCAGGTCATCGCCGTTATCGGAGCCGGATCCGGGATCGGCAAGGAGGTCGCCCACCGAATCGTGAAGGAGGGCGCGCACGTTGTTTGCGTGGACTTGAACAAAGTGGCCGCTGCAGCGACCGCGAAAGAAATCACCGACAAATACGGGATGGGAATCGGAGTGGCTGGTACAGGCCTTTCGAACTGCGGGCCGGCCATCGGCCTGGCCGCAAACATTACGGACCGGGCCAGTGTGCGGGCAATGTTAAACGATGCGATACTGGCGTATGGCGGCTTCGATTCAATTGCCGTCACAGCCGGAATCTTTGTCGCACCCGACACAACCGGTCACATTCCCGATGAAAAATGGGCTCTTACGTTTGCGATTAACGTGACGGGTTCCTATCTCGTGGCAGACGAAGCGGCCAGGACCTGGCAGGAGCAAGGTCTCCCGGGTAACCTGGTCCTCACAACAAGCGCCAACGCGGTTGTAGCTAAAAAAGGGAGCGTTGCTTACGACACGTCTAAGGCTGCCGCGAACCACCTGACACGGGAGTTGGCGATTGAGCTGGCGCCGTTAATCCGCGTGAATGCGGTTGCGCCTGCGACGGTTGTTCAAGGCAGCGCGATGTTTCCGCGCGAACGCGTCATAGCGTCGCTGTCCAAGTATAAAATACCTTATACCGAGGATGAGCCTACCGAATCGCTAACGCAGAAGTTGGCGCAATTTTACGCTGATCGGACGCTTACCCGTTCGCCGATCGCGCCGGCGGATCAAGCTGAAGCATTTTATCTTCTGCTGACCAGGTGCTTGAGTAAGACAACCGGGCAAGTGATTACGGTTGACGGCGGGCTGCACGAGGCGTTCTTGAGGTGAAGATTACGCTCTTCGTCCCATGTTTTGTGGACCAGTTGTTTCCCTCAGTGGGCATCTGCGCGGTGCGCATTTTTGAAAAGCTCGGGCACACGGTCGATTTTAAAGAATCGATCATTTGTTGCGGCCAACCGGCATTCAATGCGGGCTACTGGGACGAAGCCCGGGGCATCGCCAGGCGCGTACTGAAAGCCCTCAGCGGCCAGGACCCGGTAGTGGTTCCCTCCGGATCGTGTGGCGCCATGATCAGAAACTTCTACCCGGAACTCTTTAAGAATAGGTCCGAAGCGGAAGCTGCCGTCCAACTGGCCCGGCGGACGTTTGAGTTTTCCTCGTTCCTGGTCGACCAGCTTGGCGTCACGGACCTGGGAAGTCGCTTTCCGGCCAAGGTCACCTTCCATGATGGCTGCCACGGCTTACGTGAGTTGCACGTTAAACATCAGCCCCGCCAGCTGCTCGAACACGTGAAGGATCTGACGCTGATCGAGATGGAGGATCAAACGAGCTGCTGCGGGTTCGGAGGGACGTTTGCAGTGAAATTCCCGATGATTTCAACGGCCATGGGCGAAACCAAGTCCAGATCGGCGCTGGACACCGGAGCAGAATACCTGGTTTCGAACGATTCCAGTTGTCTGATGCATCTTCAAGGGCTCTTGAGCCGGCAGAAGCAAAAGTTAAAAACCATCCACCTCGCCGAAGTCCTCGCCAGTTCGTAGAATCCTATGCTCTCTTCGTTTGCCGCCAGATTCAAAGCACGCGCAACCCGGTTGACAGCGGATCTCGAACACCGGGTAAAGATTCGCAGCGCGTTAGAGAGCTACGAAAAGGCGCGCGACGAGAGGAAGGCGCTCTTTCAGGATTGGGAGGCGGCTCGCGAGGGTGCAGCGGCTATCAAATGGGAGGCAGTCAACCACCTTGATGCCTACCTTGTACGTTTTGTGGAAAAACTGGAGTCGCGCGGTGCGAAGGTCTTTTGGGCGGGCAATGCCGAGGAAGCCCGGGATTATATCGTTGCGCTCGCCAAAGAGAAAGGGGCCCGTTCGATCATCAAATCGAAGAGCATGACTTCCGAAGAGATCCATCTGAATGAATCGTTGCGGCAAGCGGGCTGCGAGGTGGTCGAATCGGACCTGGGCGAGTTCATTGTCCAGCTCAGGGAGGAAGATCCTTATCACATTGTTTTTCCCGCAATGCACCTCACCCGGACTGAGATCAGCGATCTCTTTCACGAGAAGCTGCATTCGACGCCTACCGATAACCCCGAAGAATTAACGATGATCGCCAGACGGGAACTCCGGTTGAAATATCTGCGGGCGGATATCGGAATCAGCGGCGCGAACTTCGGGATCGCCGAGACCGGGATGATATCGATTACGGAGAACGAGGGAAACGCCCGGCTTACCACGGCGATCCCGAGGGTGCATGTGGCGCTTATGGGTATCGAGAAGGTTATTCCCAAATTGTCAGATCTGGCGTTGTTTCTTCCCATGCTGGCTACCGCCGGCACGGGCCAGCAGATCACCTGCTACAACTCGCTCATCGGCGGGCCTCGACAGCCAGACGAAGCGGATGGCCCGGCCGAATTTCATCTCGTTCTCCTGGATAATGGTCGCACCCAACTCTTAGCGGATGCCGAGCAGCGTGACGCGCTTCATTGTATCCGTTGCGGGGCATGCTTAAACGCCTGCCCGATCTTTCGGAACGTCGGTGGCCACACCTACGGGACCACCTATCAGGGACCCATCGGTTCGGTTATCACGCCTCACCTGCGCGGCCTGATGGATTGGAAACATCTCTCCTATGCATCCTCGCTGTGCGGCGCATGTACCGAGGCTTGCCCGGTTAAGATTGATTTGCATCATCACCTTCTTCACAACCGGCGCAATTCTGTGACGCAAAACCCGGACCGATGGGAGCGATTTGCCTTTCGCGCTTTTGCGCGTTTGACCGCCCATCCCGGGCTTCTGGACAAATTGGTCCGGCTCAGTCGCCCGTTTCTGCCATTGGTTCGTGCTGCTCGCCACATCATGCCTCCTCCAATCAAAGCTTGGCTGGGGTCCCGCGAGTTGCCTCCGGTGGCCCCGCAGAGTTTTCGGAACTATTGGAAGTCGCGATGAAGAGCGAAAAGCAGAAAGACATATTAGGTAGAATTCGCGAGGCGCTCAAAATTCCGGCGCCAATTGCGCATGTGGCCCATCGGCAGACTGCCTCGTCGTTGCCCCAGCCTCGGGCTTGGTTACCCCCGGTGCCTCCGGATCAAGCAGGCCAGTTGGCCATGTTTGAAAGGAATTGTGAGCAGCTCAGAACAGAATTTTGTCCAGCGCGTGGAATAGACGAAGCCGGAAGGGTTGCAAAAGGCCTTCGTGAAAAGTATGGCTGGAGCCTTGCCGCTTCCCATCATCAGGTTGAATTGGATGCTGTGGTGCGGGCGCTCGGCATTGAAACTCTGTACATGGAAGACCATCCGGCGCAAACCGAGCTCGAAAAGTGCTCGGTCGGCATTACCGCTTGCGATGCACTTGTAGCGCAGACGGGCTCGATTTTGCTTACAGCGCGAAGCGCCGGTGGAAGAGCGCTCTCGGTCCTGCCGCCGCATCATCTGGTCGTTGCACAAATCAATCAGCTCGTCGCGGATCTGCCTGCGGCGTTCGAGCTTCTTGCCGCCAGGTATGATGGCAACTACCCGAGTTTCGCTACCTTTATTACGGGTCCAAGCCGGACCGGAGACATCGAACGAATCCTGGTGTTCGGAGCACACGGACCGCGGATGCTTACGGTAATCCTTGTCCAGTAAAGAGAGAATACATTCAGAAGTCAGAATACAGAAGTCAGAAGTCAGAATACAGAATACAGAATACAGAATACAGAATTCCAAACTCCGAACCCGACGCCCGAACGATCAACGGCGAACGGTGAAGGGCGAACGGTGAACGGCGACTTCGAGGACGAGCACGACGACGAGGACGAGACGATTGGTTCCGCCACCAAACCCCGAACCCCGAACCCCGAACTCCGAACCCCGAACGCGAACGGTGAACGAAAACCCGACCGTGAGTACAGAATCCCATGAACGCGAGCTAGTCGCGTTGCACGCGCTCGCCCGTGAGGTACCCAATACCGACGCGGCTGTGGCGGAGATTGCGCGCTATTCGGCCGAGTTGACTCTCCCTCAAGGCACTATACACGTCATCAGCGACATCCACGGAGAAGACCAGAAGCTTCGGCATGTGATTAATAACGCGTCGGGCACGTTACGCCCCCTGGTCGAACGACTCTTCAGGGAGTATGTGACTCCGGCGCGTTTTCAGGAGATTCTCACGCTGATTTTCTACCCCGCCGAAGTGGTCCAGCGCCTTGAAAAGACGCTGCAAACCGTCGAGGCGCAAAAGGCCTATGCTCAAGAGACGCTGCATGATCTATTCGCGGTGGTGCGAATCCTGGCTGCGAGACGCAGTTTGCGCCACGCCACACGCGTATTTCCGAATGAATACCGGGAGCTTTTTACCGAGATACTCCATGCACCTTCCACGGATCGGCATGGCAATTATGTGGAGGCGATTATCAATGCGCTGGCGCGCAAGGGCCGGCTCCTGCATTTGATCCACCTGACAGGCCGCGTCATCCGGAATCTGGCTATCGATGAGTTGGTCATAGCGGGCGACTGCTGGGATCGCGGGCCTCGCGGCGACCGTGTCGTTGATTATCTCATGCAGCAACCCAAAGTGTCGTTGACGTGGGGGAATCATGATGCTGCCTGGATTGGTGCTTGCCTGGGACATGAAGCGCTGATTTGTCAGGTACTCCGCATTTCGATTCGCTACCAACGGCTGCTTCAATTGGAGGAAGGCTATGGTATACCTCTTGCCCCTTTGGAGCATTTGGCGCGTACCGTCTACCGGGAGGACGTGGCTGAGGCCTTTGCGGTGAAGGGCGCAGCATCCTACGAGGCTGAGATGATGGCGCGCATGCAAAAAGCCGCGGCTATCATGCAGTTTAAACTTGAAGGACAGGCGATTGGCCGTCATCCCGAGTGGCGATTAGCGCATCGCCGGCTTCTGCATCATATCGATCCTTTGAAAGGCACCGTCGAGGTAGATGGAGAACTTTACCCGCTCCTCGATCAGTATTTTCCGACACTTAATCCGAGCAACCCTGATGAGTTGAGCCGAGAGGAGGCGGCCTGCATCGCGCAACTCCGGGAGTCCTTTCTCGCCAGCCAGAAGCTTTGGACACAGATACGCTGGCTCGTATCCCGCGGCCGGATGCATCTCGTGCGAGAGGGGCATCTTATTTTCCATGGATGTGTGCCTGTCGACGAATCCGGCGAATTCCTGCCGATGGCCGTTGCGGGAACCATGTACAAAGGGAAGGCTCTATTCGACGCGATTGAACGCGAAATTTACCGACTGATGGAAGCGGGAGCACGGTGGACTGAAGAGACAGACCTTCTATGGTATCTATGGAGCGGTCCTGAGTCGCCGTTATTTGGTAAGGACCGCGTCACTACATTGGAGCGCGACCTTATCGCTGATGCACAAACCCATCGCGAAACGAAAAATCCGTACTTCCGGCTCATCCACGAAGCCTGGTTCTGCGATAAGGTCTTGTCTGAATTTGACGTCGATCCGAGTGACGGGATGATCGTCAATGGGCATGTGCCGGTGAAGGTTGAGGCAGGCGAGTCTCCGGTAAAAAGGAGCGGAAAAGCCGTCACCATAGATGGCGCCTTCTCACAGGCCTACGGGGATCATGGATTCACATTGGTTCTGGAGCCCTTGCGGACGTACATCGCAACGCATCATCACTTTGAGTCTGTGCAAGCCGCCATTGAGCAGGGAGCTGATATTGTGCCCA
>Ga0182035_10001480_pt1 | contig 11972 bp, 9 predicted proteins | sample flu12Cox44000170_FD_125969 | JGI IMG/M metagenome (GOLD analysis project Ga0182035, IMG submission 125969) | Lab enrichment of tropical soil microbial communities from Luquillo Experimental Forest, Puerto Rico - flux4day.12C.oxic.44.000.170 | ecosystem: Environmental > Terrestrial > Soil >...
CAAGCGCCGCATGCCGCGTGCTCAGAAGTGATTGTGCAACCGCGAGCCGGAGCTCGGGTCGCGCGTGGCAGGGACTATGCTTTGCGGGTCACACCGCGCCGGCCTGCGGATGACGGACGGCCGGAGCAAGCCGCCCGTCTGATCCTCCGCACACTCACCGTCCGGTGCGGGGTACGACGTTGATCACCCGCGAAGACGGTGACGACGACGGCCCATCGAGCTGCACGGTGACCGACTGCCCTGGCGTCAGGTGCGCTGCGGCAGCGACCGCCGGGCTGCCGTCTTTGAGCCGGTAGGTGCGGCCCTCGATATTGAGCGACTGACTGCCGTTCACCGCGGTGAGGCTGCCGGTGATGATGTCGCCCGGCACCGTGTTGCCCGCGAGGCTGCTGGCCCCGAGCGCCATGCCGGCTGCTGCGAGCAGCGCGAGAACCCTGTGTCTGGCGTTCACTGTCGTACCTCCCACCACGATATGCGCTGTTTTCCCCGACCGCGATCGAGCAGCGACTGTACCCCGCCGCTCGAGACCGATGTCAGCTTGTGGGTGCCGCCGAGGGCGCCGCCACCGGGCAGCAGCGTCGGTGTCGAAGCGTAAACCGATCCCAGCGACATGCCGACCGGGATACTGCCGGAGGCGGGCAAGTCCTCCTGGTTGAACCTGCCATCGCCGTTCACATCGAGCTCGGGCAGCGGGAACGCCGCCCCGGTGGTGAAATTGAGGACCATCAGCCAGGCATTGCCGCCGCCGCTGCAGGTGCTGGCGTTGGGCTGATAGGTGGTGAAGACCACGCCGCCACCGGATTCGATCTCCGGATCGGCGATGACGCGCTCACCCGGGCTCAGGTTGAGGTCCATGTACCAGCCGCGTTCCGCTCCCGCGGTGGGTGGCAGCGGTACCGCACTCGGTGTCGGCACGGTCCTCACGCTGACTCCGTTCACGCTCTCGTTCGCGAGCACCTGCGCCTGCAGGTTCGTGCGGTTCGGAATCCCCGCGAAACCGATCGGGGGCGTGGCACCTGTCGGGGGATCGTAGATGCCGTACATGGTCTGGACCTGCGTCGTGCTGAGGTCCGGAACTCCCAGCAGCTGCCCGGTGCCCACGTACACCATGGTGCCGAGCAGATTCGGGAATTTCGGATTGAGAGTCACCGCCGGCACCGTGGTGATCGGCTGCGGCGCGCCGCCCGGAGCGGTAGCCTGGAACATGACCGAGACGATCCAGTTGGCGGGGTTGGGCGCCGTGATGTCAACGCGCCAGACATTGCCCTGCAGGTCCCCCGCATAGGCCACATTCGCCGCAGCGGACACCTGCCCGTAGCTGTTTACCACGGCGACGCTCGATAGCCCGTTGGCGACCGCGGTGTTGCAGGCCGCCGGCACGGCGGCGCACAGATCGACCTTGGCAAGGATCGCGCCGCTCTGAGGATTGAGCCCGTAGAGCACCGGCTTCTGATTGGGACTGTTGTAGCCGTTGCCGACCATCACCATCCAGCCCGCGGCCGTGCTGACGATCTCAGGCTCGCTGAAGCTCAATCCCATGTCGGTGTCGCTGAATTCCCAGAGCACCGCCCTGGCCGCGTCCGCTTCCGTCACCAACGAATCCGGCGCGCTGACATCGAGGGCGAACACCGAAGGGCCCCCGGCCCCTTCGGTGCCTGCCAGCACGGTGTGCCAGCTGCCATCGCTCGCGAACTTCACGTCCGCCGCGCGCGGCGAGCCGTTCACGAAGTACTGGTGCTGCGCGTTGTAGTACGGGTTCGCGAGCTTCGTCAGGTTGTTGAATACCCCGTTGGGGATGTAAGCGAAGCGTTCCGAGCCGGTGGCAGCGTCGAAGGCATGCAGCATGCCGTCGTTCGCGCCGACGTAGATCACCGGCGAGCGATTGGCGTGAGCCGTGGCGAAGGCCAAGTAGTCTGCGGTCTGCGTGAGTCCGTTCGGCGTACCGACATACAGCGGCGCGCTGAAGACGATGTCGCCGAGCTTGTGTGTGCGGTTGCGGAACTTCCCGCCGTTGCGCAGCTCCTGCGCATTGCTGCCGCGAATGAACTGCAGAACGTCCTGACCATTGGTGTCTGCCGCAAAGGTCGAGAGCGCCAGGCCCAGCCCGGTAGCGGCCGAGATGCCTCCCGGGGCGAGCGCCGGATTCCACCGGAACGGGATGCCGGAGTTGGCCACCGGGTCCCAGGTGGCGATCCGCCGCGCATTCCAGGTCTGGGCGTCGAGCTGTGCCTGTGCACTCCAGATCTGGGACCCCGGGGTCGTGCTCACCTGCCCGGTACCCGGATCGATATTCCAGGCGTCGAGATCACCGGTCCAGTCCCCGAGGTTGTCCGAGGAGGTGAACTGAGAGAGGTACGCGACCGAGCCCTGGTGCAGGCCGCTCGAGTTCACCCCGGTGGAGGCCGTCGACTGCGTAGCTGCGATGATCCGGGAGACGATCGACTGCAGATCATTGGTAAGCGTCGCGGGGTTGGCGGCAGCAAAATAGCTTCCCGTGCCCCCCGCAATCGCGAACGCCGTGAGTACCCTGGCCGCAACCGGGTTGACGCTGGAATCGACGCCCGCACCGAGCCCAACGACATAGGTCTTGATGCCGGCAGCCTGCAGCTGCTTCAGCTGGTTCACGGTGTCGAGCACCGCCTGGTCGTTGGTATTGCTGCTGGTGTCGAGCGAGCCATCCGAATTGAACGCCACCGTCATGCCCCACTGCTGCGCAGAGACGGTGCCGGGGGGCGGCCAGGAGCCTCCGCTCAGGTCGAGGGTCGGCAACCCGTCAGTCAGGAGGATCACGTAGCGTTGCGCAGCGCAGGCGTTGGTCGAAGCCGGATTGGCGCTCTTGTAGTGTTGGTAGTACTGGCCAGCCCCGAGCAGGAGTCCGGGCAGCGCCGACTGGCCTCCCGCCGCCTTGATCTCAGGGGTGCCGGGGGAGTTGGTTTCCGGTGCGAGATAAGGCGTGAACGCCGCAATCGCGGCGTTGACCGAGGCGGGAGTCGGGCTGGCACCCGCGCTCGTCATCGGTACGAGCGTGTTCGCGGTGGTCGCGGATTGTGCACCGTTGTAGCCGAAGCCGCGCTGGATATACATGGCTTGCGGCGTGAACGGTACGTAGCCGGCGTTGGTCGGGAGGGTCGTCGGCGGGCAGACGTTCACTTGACTCGTGTAGCTCTCCGCGATGCTGCTCGGGCTGGCGTTGTACTGCCCGAGCGTGAACGCCGTATAGGGACTCGCGGGGTTGGGGCCGCCGTAGTCCAGGCACACCGCATCAATCCCGGCGCCGGCATACAGCACGTCGTTGATCAGCGGATCATCGCTCGAAGCGGAGATCTGCATGAACTGCGACTGGGCCATGTTGCCGGTTACCTTGTTGGCGATGTCGATGGCGTGGCAGTCGTTCCACAGGACAGTGTCATTACCGAGTGTGTCGTACTGGTAGCAGGGGTTCGCGACCCAGCGGTCGGGCGCCGGCGTGATCGTGTTGGAGAACACGAACGGACCGGTCGTCGGGCTCATCTCGTACATCCAGGTCGTGTAGACGCTGGTGCCGCTGAGCGCGTAGTCGAGCAGCGCGAAGTCGGCGTTTGGCAGAAACGTGTTCAAAACCGCCGCGATGCCCTGCTTGGCCACGTTCAACCGGCTGGGTGAGTTGTCGACCAGCAGGCCATTGGCCGCCACCGTGTAGGGCGCCATGCCGTTCGCGCCCGGGTTGAGCGGGGGAGTGAACCCGGGCGGAATCGCGAAGTTAAGCGGCGAGCTGGAGTTCTGCAGCAGCGCGAGAGTCGGGTCGAGCGAGCCCGCGCCCGTCATGACGGCGCCGCTCAGATTGCCGCCCATCGACTCGGAATTGCCGACCGCGATCACGATCTGGGGATGCGCCGGTGTGGTGACGGTGAGCGGCACCTGCGCGAGATTGGTCGGTGTCACGGGCCCGGCCGCCGAATGGCTCGTGCGGCCGAGGATCAGGCAGGCCAATATCCCCAGCAGCACGATAGCGGGTTGAACAATCTGAGCCGGAGGGCGGATGGTCATTGCGGGTCTCCCTGGCCATGCCGTGACCTTCATCCACCGCGCAGAAGCGTGGTGCTAGCTCGCTCCTCGAGGAGCCTGGTGGTGTTCTTGGCGTGGTTGTCGTCCGCTGCCGGCGGAGCGATGTTCGACACAGCGAACACTGTCGAGCCGTCGCTCACGAGAGTACCGTTCAGGTTGCGGCCGAGGTTATGACAATAGCGCTTATGTCGAAGCGTCGCCACAGCAGAGAATCAGCAATATGTTCAAAGCGCTGCGAAATAGTGACGCCGTGCGACCCTGCGTCGCGCGGCAGCGCGTTCTCCTCACGGGTGTCGCCGATCGGCGACACAATTCCCGCGATCGCCCGGGTGAGATTCACTGCCCTCCCGGCGCGAGCCGCATTCTCCGGACAATGGATTCATGAGTCGTCGTCCGAGCGGGCCTGAGCGTCGACGGCTGGGACTGGATGCCCGCATCAGCCGCCGCGATTTCGTCAATGGTGCGCTGGTCGGCGCAGGAGCCGCCGTGCTGGGCACCTTGCGGAGCGATGTTGCAGCGGCTTCGGGAAGCGTGCGTCGCAGGACGGCGAGCGAGGCAGCGACCGCGGCCCCGGGCCCAGGCGAAGACACCTTCACGGGTTACGGCGGGGTGGGTGACTACGCGCGAGCCAACGGCAATACCTGGCCGGTCGTGCAGGCGGCGCACCGCCTGCGCGACGGGCAATACGACTCGGCAGCATTGGCCAATGCAAGAGCCGCCGGCGATTTTGATGTCGTGGTAGTCGGCGGGGGTATCGCGGGACTGAGCGCGGCTCATGGCTTTGTCAAGGCAACCGGGGCCGGCAGACGCGTGCTGGTGCTCGAGAACCACGCGATGTTGGGAGGCGAGGCTCGTCAGAACGAGTTCGTGGTCGAAGGTGAGCGGCTGCTCGGCCCGCAAGGCTCCAACGACTTCATCGTTCCGGAGCGCAGCAACGGCTCTTTGCCCGACAGCTTCTTTACCGAATTCGACCTGCCGCGTGAGTACGCCTGGCAGAGCTGGGACTCAAAGCTGCGATCGCTGCGCTTCGCGCGGGACAATTATTCCAATATGGATGGTTTCCAGGAGAGTCAGGTCGACATCGGCTACTTCTTCGGCACGGCGGGTTGGCGCAAAAACATCTGGGCCAACGCCTTGGCAGAGACTCCGTTCTCCGCAACTGCGCGACGCGACCTGCTCAAGTGGCGCGCCAACCACGGTCCGATCGGCGAGGCGGAGAGCCGCCATCTCGATACGCTCACCTATCAGGACTATCTCGAGAACGTCTGCGGTTACGATCCCGCCGTCACGCGCATGGTTGAGCCCATCGTCGGGCTGCTGAGCGGTGTGAGTACGGATGCGGCCTGCGCCCGGCTTGGGCGGCAGCTCGTGGAGGCGCCCGACAGGGCCATGGCCGTGTCCTTCCCGGGCGGAAATTCGCCGTTCCCACGCGCGCTGCTGCGCGGACTGGTGCCGGACAGTCTGCCCGGGAAAGACTTCATCACCCTGATGTATGGCGCCATGAATTTTGGGGCGCTGGATCGTGAGGACCAGTCGGTCCGCATCCGGCTCAATGCCACCGCGCTGCGTGTCGAGCACGTGAGCGGTGAGCGCGGACGCGACGCGCTCGCAGTCACCTATGAAAGAGATGGCTCGCTGTTCAGGGTGGGCGCGCGCGCGGTCGTGATGGCCAGCGGCGGTTGGGTCAACAAGCACATCCTGCTGGACATGCCACCAGACCTGCGCGCGGCCTATGAGCAGTTCGCGTACGCTCCCGCGCTCATCGTGAACGTGGCCCTGCGCCAATGGCGATTTCTGTATGACATGGGCATCACGGCATGCCGCTGGTTCGATGAGGCCGACGGCATCGGCTATTGCTGCAACATCCGCCAGAACATGGTCACCGCGGGGCACGCGCCAGGGCTCCATCCGGATCGCCCGGCGGTGCTCTCCTTCTACATGGGACTACCCATACCCGGGCTGCCCGCGGCGCTGCAGGGAGCAACGTCCCGGGCAAAATTCCTGGCCGCGCCTTACATGGATTTCGAGCTGCGGATCCGGCGGCAGATGATGTCGCTGTTCGCCAGCCACGGGTTCAAGCCCGAGCGGGACATCGCCGCCATCGTGCTCAACCGTTGGGGACACGCGCGGCTGATCGAACCACCGGGATTTCACTATGGTGTCGGAGGTCGACCCAGTCCCCTGGAGCGGGTGCGGGAAGGCTACGGCCGGGTCGCGATCGGCCACTCCGAGCTCAATGGTGCCCAGCACTGGGGTTCGGCCGTGGAGTATGGCAAGCGGGCGGGGGAGCAGGCCGCGGCGATGTTTTCCTAGCGGCCGGATCAACGCCAGGTGCGATACGGGGCTGCTATCAGACTGGAGTTGAAGTAGCGAGGATCATCGGTAACTTCCGTGGACAACCAACCGGGCCGCTCAAACTCTTGTCGCTCGTCGTTGAGCTCGATCTCTGCGATCGCGAGGCCTGCATTGGCACCAAGGAACTCATCGACCTCCCACGTCGCTCCCGCATGCTGCAGGGTGTAACGATCTTTCTCGAGGGGCAGCCCGTCGCAAAGGGTCAGTAGCGCTTCGCCATCCTGAAGCGGGATCTCGTACTCGAACTCGGGTCTCGAGACACCTCGGGTCAGGCCCTTGATGGTGAGGTAAGCGCGGCTTCCAGCGATCCGCACGCGGACCGTTCGCTCTTTGTCGCGGTTCAGGTATCCCTGGCGCAGGCGGACCGGTGCACCCTGTCGCCAATCGGTTCCGCGAACGAGAAACTTCCGTTCGATCTCGGTCGACACTATGTGCTGTTGCTTGAATCGCCAAGGAAGGAATGAATCTGCGCTACCACGGCCGCTCCTTCCCCCACCGCCGACGCAACGCGCTTCGTCGAACCGCCGCGGACGTCGCCGATCGCAAAAACGCGTGGCAGGCTGGTCTGCAAAGGGTAGCGCGCCGCGGTCGACATGTGCGCCGCGCTTTGTGTGCCCGTCAGAACGTACCCCCTGTCATCCAGTTCGACACATCTGTCGAGCCACGTCGTGTTCGGCTCGGCGCCTATGAACGAGAACAACTGGCGCACCGGCAGCTGCCGTGCCGCGCCGGACCCCCGGTCGCGAATCGTCATCGCTGCGAGGCTTCCCGGGTGCTCGCCATGCAGGCCCGCCAGCTCCGAGCCGACGACGATATCGACGTTTCTGAGCGCCGCGATCCGGTCAACGAGATATCGAGACATCGAGGCCTCGAGTCCACTACCCCTGACGACCATCGTCAGGCGCTTGACATGGGGTGCCAGGAACACTGCGGCCTGCCCGGCGGAGTTGCCGGCACCGACCAGGCCGACTTCTTCGCCGGCGCAGAGTCTGGCCTCCGCCGGCGATGCCCAGTAGTGCACGCTGTCGCCCTCGAAGGACCGCAGGCCGGGCACCTCGGGCCGTCGGTAGCGCGCGCCCGAGGCGACCACGACGGTCTTGGCTCGAGCCGCTCCCTGTTCCGAAAGCGATACCTCCACACAGTCACTGGCGCCGTTATCGGTGCATCGCAGCTGCGTCGCGCGCAAAGGTATCGCCACCTGAGCGCCGAATTTCTGCGCCTGATTGAACGCGCGGGCCGTGAGCGCCAGCCCGGAGATTCCGGTGGGAAAGCCCAGGTAGTTCTCGATACGGGCCGAGGCACCCGCCTGGCCTCCCAGGACCTCGCCATCGAGCACGAGAACCGAGAGTCCTTCCGATGCGGCATACACTGCGGTCGCCAGCCCCGCAGGCCCGGCTCCGACCACGGCAACGTCGTACAGCTCATCCGACCGGAGTGTCGGGGTAATCCCGAGGTAGGCACCGGCTTCCTCATTCGAGGGTCTCCTCAGTACGCGACCGCAAGCGCAGACGAGGATCGGCAAATCCCCGGGCGGCAGGTTGAGAGCTTCGATCATCTGACGACCGCGTTCGCTGCTGCAGTCCAGAACGAGATGCGGATAAGCGTTCCGCCTGAGGAAGGTCTGGAGGCGCAGAAGATCCGCCGAGCCGGCGCGGCCTAGCAATATCGGTCCGACGCCTCGCTCGTGGAGGCCGACCCGTCTCAGGATGAAGGCCCGCATGATGAGCTCACCGAGCTCTGCTGACCCCACGATGAGCGCGCGCAGCCGCACGGCATCGAGCGGTATCGCAGTACAACCGTCGCGACCCGCCACAGCCGCCGCGAGGGTCGGGCCGCCGGTCAGCTGATGCAGCTCGCCGGTGAATTGCCCGCTCTCGAGCGTCTGTAGTTGAATCGGCTCATTGAGCCCGTCGCGCCCGGATATCTCCGCCGACCCCCTCACCAGAAACCATGCAGGAGCCCCGCGCTCGCCTACCTCGTAGATGGACTCTCCGGGTGCGAACGTTCGCTCGTGTGCTTCGGCGAAACGCCTTACGACATCAAGTTGCGCTCCGCGAAGCCGGGGAACGCGCTGGGCGGTCCGATCACTGATTGGCACCATCTCCTCGATCCGCTCTGCTGTCCTCACCTGCGCGCCCTCTTCCGCGATCGACCTGCCCGATGTTGCACCATGTGGTGTCGCGGATCCATTCCCCGAACCGCACCCGCGGCTGCCCGCCGGCTGCGATTAAGCTCTTGTAGGCTCTTCCTGGCTCCATGGCTCATACTGAGTTGCGAACAGGGAACTCGCGCCATGCCTGTCGAGATCAGCGTCACCTCCGACTTCATCTGCCCCTGGTGCTACATCGGCGACAAGCGCCTGGCGCGCGCCATCGAGCACCTCCCGAGCGGGATCGAAGTCCAACTCCGGTGGCTGCCGTTTGAACTCAACCCGGACATGCCCCCGGGCGGCATGGACCGCAGAACCTACCTCTCGCGGAAATTCGGAAGCGCGGAGCGCGTCGAGGCGATACAGGCCCAGATCGTGCTCGCCGGACGGGACGATGGCGCAACCTTCGACTACGAGGCGATCGAGCGCACGCCGAATACGTTCCTGGCGCATCGCCTTTCCTGGCTGGCACAACGCGAGGGCAAGCAGCGCGCCCTGGTCGAAGCGGCGTTGCAAGCGTATTTCACCCACGGGCGCGACATCGGATCGCCGGACGTTCTGGCTGAAATTGCCGCCGGGGTCGGCTTCGACCGCAACGCCATCGCGGCATTCCTCAGCTCCGGGGACGGCGTGCAGAGCGTCCGCGCTCTGGAGCGCACGGCGCTGGACCGCGGCATCCAGGGCGTTCCGTATTTCGACATCGGCGGGACCGCGATCGTCGGAGCTCAGCCTGCGGAAACTATCCTCCAAACCATCGTGGCGGCCGCGGGCCGGCTCACGCCGCGCCCCGCCGCTTGAGGTCGCAGCCATGAAAGTCGGGGTTATTGGCGCAGGCGCCGTAGGTTCTGCCTCACTTCTGTCCCTGGTGATGCGCGGCGTCGCCTGCGAAATTGTCGTAGTCGACCGGAATCGGCAGCGCGCCCAGGGCGTGGTGACCGATCTTCAGTACGGCGCCACGCTGTCGCCGGCAGTGCTGCTCGAAGCCGGCGATTATCCTGATCTCAGCGACGCCGTGTTGGTGATCATAACTGCAGGAATCAACGAAAAGGCCGGTGGCGCGACCGACCGCAGCGATCCTGCGGGTCGATTGAAGCTTCTCAAGGCCAACGCGGAAATCTATCGCGACATCGTCCCGAACATCGTGGCCGTCGCGCCGCGGGCGCTCATACTCGTCGTCACCGATCCGCCGGATCCGCTCGCCGCCCTGGCACGGCGCCTCGCCGGACACGCGCGGGTCGTGAGCAGCGGCACCTTCCTCGACACCCTGCGCTTTCGTTTCCATCTCGCGCGTCGGTTGAAGGTGAACCCGCGCTCGGTCGCCGCACAGGTCGTGGGCGAGCACGGCACCTCCCAGGTCTTTTTGTGGTCATCGGCCCGCGTTGGCGGGATGCCGGTGACCGCCGCGCTTGGCGCAGGCTCGGAGAATGTCGAGGAGTTTCGCCGGCGGGTGGAAGACGAGATCCGCTATGCGAATATCAGCATCATTGAAGGGACCGGCGCCAGCCAATTAGGCATCGGGTTGGCGACCGCGCGGATCGTTGAAGCCGTGTTGCGCGATGAGCATGCGGTCTTGCCGGTCGGCTCGTTCAATCAGGCGTACGGCACCACGCTCTCGCTGCCGAGCGTGCTGGGCCGAACCGGGGTAACCCGCGTCCTGGAGCCTGAGATGTCCGAGGACGAGCGGCAAGGTCTTCAGCTCAGCGCAACCCGGTTACGTGAGGCCGTAGCGCGTCTCGAGGTCTAATGGTGGACATGTGATCGTCCCACGTCTCATGGCAGTCTCGGTAGTGGCCCTCACCCCGTTGTCGCTGCAGGGCTGTGCGATCTTTCAACGGTCCGATCCACTACAGGTGACAGTGGCCGGCATCGAACCGATGGAGGGTCAGGGTCAGGGCCTGGAGTTGCGCCTGCTCGTGAAACTGCGGGTGCAGAACCCGAATGACGCGCCGATTGACTACAACGGCGTGGCAGTCGAGATGATCGTGCAGGGAAAGACGTTCGCTACAGGCGTCAGCGATGCCAGCGGCACTGTGCCGCGTTTCGGCGAAACGGTCATCACTGTACCGGTCACCGCCTCCGCGTTTCGCATGTTGGGTGAGGCATTCACCCTGTTCCGGAGCGGCAGCAGCGGCAAGATCACCTATGAGATGACAGGAAAGCTCAACGGCTCCGGCTTCAACAGCGTGCACTTCCGCACCCAGGGTGAGTTCGATCTGGCTGGAACGAGCGCCACCGGCAGTGGGAGCTGACATGAGCAGGCATTCGCTCAACCGGCGTCAATTCAGTGCGCGGTGTGCGGCCTTCGGCTTATCGTTTCATGCTTTGAGTGCAACGATTGCGGTGCGAGCTGGTGAAGAGGAGCCTGGCACCGCCGCGCCATCGAAGCCCGCAGCGCATACCGTGAAGCTGCCAGATGGCACGACCGTCCCGGCGCTCGGTCAAGGCTGCTGGCATCTCGGCCAGGGACGACATCCGCAGACTGTCGAGGAAGAGGCGCTGCGCACCGGCATTTCGCTCGGCATGACGTTGATCGATACGTCCGGGGACTACGGCAACGGCCGCTCCGAGCAGTTCATCAGTCGCGTGCTTGCCGGTCAGCGCGACCGCATATTCCTGGTCTCCAAGGTGGAAGGCAACGAAGTGTCCGGAGATGGCATCGCGCGTGCCTGCGAGGCGAGCCTTGCTCGTCTCGGCACCGACCATCTCGATCTCTATTTGCTGCATTGGCCGGTCCCGAGCACGCAATTCTCCGCCGTTGTAGCCGGATTCGAAAAGCTGCGCGCGGCGGGAAAGATTCGCGCCTGGGGCGTATCCAACTTCAACCGTAGTCAGATGGAGGATCTGTTCAGTGTTCCGGACGGCCATCGCTGCGCGACCAATCAGGTCCCGTACAGTCTCAACAACCGTCACATCGAGGGCAGCCTTCTGTCATGGTGCAAGCAGAACAATGTGCCGGTGATGGCGTACTCTCCGCTCGGCGGCGACAGGAACCTCCTGGTGGGTGACCGCACGCTGGCCCAGATCGGCACTACGCATCAATGCTCGGCCTCCGCGGTTGCGCTGGCCTGGGTCATCCGCAGCGGGAACGTCATTGCAATTCCCGAATCGGGCTCCCCACCGCATGTCCGGGAAAACGCCGTGGCGCTTTCACTGGTACTCACGCCGCGAGACTTGCAGACGTTGGCTGCGGCGTATCCCGGGCCACTCGGCGCAAACTAGCGAGGAGCGTGCCACGTGCGCTCGGCCGAGACACCGACATAGACAGCAAGCAGAGAGGCGCGTCCTGGAAACACCCGAAATCCATAAGCCGCACGTGAAGCACTCCGGCGGCCTGGCGCGCTGGCTGGAGCTGGTGCTCGCCGTCACGGCCCTGGTCACCTCGGTGAGCTCGATCGCGATTGCCCTGCATCATGGTCATATCATG
>Ga0182035_10001485_pt1 | contig 11955 bp, 13 predicted proteins | sample flu12Cox44000170_FD_125969 | JGI IMG/M metagenome (GOLD analysis project Ga0182035, IMG submission 125969) | Lab enrichment of tropical soil microbial communities from Luquillo Experimental Forest, Puerto Rico - flux4day.12C.oxic.44.000.170 | ecosystem: Environmental > Terrestrial > Soil >...
AGCCCGGAGGTCCGCGCTGAAAATGAAATCGGCCTCCACCATCCAACTAATGCGCCCTCCTCGCATAACGAGCGGCGCAGAGCTTGGACGGGAGGCCGTCTTACGGGGCGTCTGCTCTGCCCCGGTATGGTGGTCCTACCACGTTGGGCAACGACCCACAAGCCGCGGATCGGCGGTAAAGATGCGCTTAACTTCAGCGACCCTGCCGCAATTTAATCGAGCTTCTCGGTAACTTTCTTGAAGGAATTCCCCGCCAAAAGGGTAACCTCGGCTGTCGCCTGTCCGTTCTTCAGCTCGGGGACGATGCTAACTGCCCGGGACCCGGCATTCGTATTCACCGCCGTCTCGGTTGCGGTCAGCAAGGGCACCTTCGCTTTTGCCATAGCTGCCTTCTGCGATGCCGCTTCCTTGAGATCGTCGGCATCCGTGATCTTCTCGGCCTTGGCGATCGCCCCGGTCTTGGGATCGGCGACGACCTCAATGAAGTCGTTGCCCTTCATCGTATAGATCGACAATTGCAACTTTCCGTCCTCGATCTCGAACTTGGCGGAGATCGGGGTTCCCTGCGCCTCACTGGCCTTCAGCCCTCCCTGCAAGGTCGCCGACGCGCTCTTCATCGCGGCGGCCAACGCCGCCGAGTCGGCAGCTTCGGCCCAGACGCGGCCCGTTTCGGCCCGCCAAAGGACGATTGCCACGAGAAACAATACCACTTGAACCGTTCTTGCCTTCATCGCCTCGCTCCTGTCCTCGAGGGGCGCCACGCCCCGTCGTAGGAGCTGTGACCCGGATCCTTTAAGGCAATGTTAACTGTTTCACGGTGAGAGCCATCAGAGCTGGTCGGAAGCATTGCTCATCCGAGATCGCTTCGCGCCGCCTCTGGCAAAATTGCTGGAACACGGCTTCTTGAAGCAGGACTCTCGCTGCTTTGCTGTTTTTTGCAGGAAATTTACAGCGAGTGAAGTTTCTCCTCCGCAGAAATCCTGGCACGCCGACGATGTCACGATCCAAAAAAACGGCGGGCCGGAGCCCACTTGTAGAGCCGCCAAGCGACTATGAAATTATCGTAATATTAAAATCGCCACCATGCCACAATCTCACATATATTACAATTTGTCAAAGTATAAATGCCAACATAGGAAGCTCAGGTTGTCGTCCCACCTCGCTGGCGTCGGATGGCGGGCAGCCAGGTAATGCATTAAAACGGTGTTGTCTTGCCGACGCGCGGTTAGGCCCGCTCAGCCCGAAGACCTCGCCCGCTCGAGACGTCGGCTGCGTCTCACCGAAAGCTTTGCCGTTCCCCGCACCGAGATGCCCCCAATATCACGACGTTCCGGGCCGCCGGCCGGGACCACTGATGACTGGCGCCACCTCGAAACGGTCGTTCGTGAAACCACAGCAAGCGGCTATGCCGCTCGATGACGCTTGCTGTCGGCGTCGGCTTGGCGGTGCCGGCACGATTCGTCGGCGGGCCGTAAGACTGCCTTAAACCAGGCGATCCAGTAGATTGAGCTCAGCGGAGGCGAGCCTTTGAGGCTATTAATAATCGAGGATGAAGATCGGCTGTCCGGCATATTGAGGTCGAAGCTCGGCGACGCCGGGTTTGCCGTCGACATTGCCGGCTCCGCAGCGGATGCCGAGGCCGCGCTCGAGCTGATCAATTATGATAGCGCGGTCCTTGATCTCGGTCTGCCCGACGGCGATGGTCTCACCGTCTTGGCGGCCGTACGGCGGCTCGGCAAAACGCTGCCGATCCTGATCCTGACTGCCCGGGATGCGGTCGAGGACAGGGTCGGAGGCCTCAATGCCGGAGCCGACGATTATCTGACCAAGCCCTTCGCGATGACTGAGCTCATCGCCCGGATCAAGGCTCTCTTACGTCGGCCTGGTGGTGCGCTGGGAATAACGCTCGACGCCGGCAATGTCAGCCTCGATACGGTCGGACGGGAGCTTGCAATCGCGGGGACGGCCGTCCGCCTCTCCCGCCGGGAATTGGCGATCCTCGAACAGATGATGCGGCGGTTCGGGCGCATCGTGCCGAAAGCCGTGCTGGAGGAAAAACTCTATGGCATGGACGAGGAACCGGACTCGAACACGATTCCGGTGCATGTCCACCACCTGCGTCGTCAGCTGCAGACCGCGAAAGCCAGCTTAGCGATCCATACGATCCGCGGTGTCGGTTACATTCTTACCGAAAACAAGGAATGAGCCGCCACATCAAGTCGCTCCAGTTCCGCCTGATTATTGAGCTCGCCGCCCTGTTCCTGGTCGCGAGTTGCTTGGCTATTGGAGGGCTGATCTACAGCGCGTCACTGACCACCGGCTCTCTGGCCGACCGCGAGCTCGGACTGCGCGCCGAGGACTTGGCCCGTCATGTTTCGCTCGACGAGGCCGGCAAGCCCCGGCTCGAGCTCCCGTCCGACTTGAGGGACGCCTATAACGCGGCGGCTCAGCAATCGGTCTTTGCGATCCGGGACAAGGAAGGGCGCCTCCTCGAGGCGTCCACTCCAGAGCTGGGAGCGACGGTCGCCCGATGGCCAACCGCGGATACCGAACCGAGTTATTTCCAACTGAGTAAGTTTGGGCCGTCGGGGCGCGACTATTCCGGCATAAGCGTACAACTAGACAGTGCGGCCGGGTCACTATCCGTGCTGGTCGCCCAGGTTTCCGGTGGCAACCAGCTGGTTCACTCGATCTTGCGGGAATTTGTATTCGATGTCGCGTGGTACGTGCCGCCGTTCGTCGCCGTTGCTTTGCTGCTCGCCGCCTACAGCGTTCGCCGGAGTCTGCGGCCCTTGCGGAAAGCATCCGCCAGAGCCAGCGCCATCGGTCCGGGATCCATCTCGATCCGCCTGCCGGAAGCCGATGTGCCGACCGAGGCACTGCCGCTTGTTGTTGCGGTGAATCATGCGCTCGACCGGCTCGAACAGGGCTTTGCCATCCAGCGCCGATTCACCGCCAACGCGGCGCATGAGCTGCGAACGCCACTGACCATCATTACGGCCCGGCTCGACTGCCTGGAAGGCAATGGCCAGCTGTCCGCGCTGAGGGAAGAGGTCGCGCGGATGAACCGGCTGGTCGAGCAGCTCCTCTGCGTCGCACGTCTTGACTCGGTGGCGCTGGATGTCTCATCGCGGGTCGATTTGCGCGAGATCGCCGAAGAGGTAATCGGCTCTATGGCGCATCTGGCGCTAGCCACCGGTCGGACGATTGCACTGGTCGGCGCCGACAAACCCGTCGTCATCACCGGTAATGCTGCCGCGATTGGGGACGCGCTGCGCAATCTCGTCGAAAATGCGCTGACGCATACGGCACCCGGAAGCGAAGTGATCGTTGAGGTTGGTCCCGACTGGGCGCTCAGCGTTCTGGACAGTGGACCGGGCATACCAGTCGAGGACCAACCACGCATCTTCGATCGTTTCTGGCGTGGTCGAGGGGTCAGATCCGAGGGCGCGGGGCTCGGATTGGCGATCGTCATGGAGATCGTCAGGGCGCATGGCGCCAGCATTGCCGTAAGCGACCGCGTTCCGAGAGGGGCTCGCTTCGAACTTCGCTTCCGACCCGCCTGACACCGCCGACGAGAAACAAGATGCCTCCGACGCGCGAGACATGTCCGTCTGCACCGGTTAGAGTTCCTCGTTAAAAGATTAGGACGGTTATGACCCAGACCATAGAGTTGGGTAGCAGCATCGAACGAGTCACACTGGCGTCGCTGTTCCTCGGCTTCCTCAAGGTCTCTCTTCTCGGGTTCGGCGGTGGACTCGTCTGGGCACGACGCATCGTCGTCGAACAACGGCGATGGGTGGATGATCAGGAGTTCGCCGAAATCTTGACTTTGTGCCAGTTCATGCCGGGACCGAATATCGTCGGCATAACGACTTGCGTCGGATCGAGGCTCCGCGGGGCGGTCGGGGCAATCGCCGCCGTAGCGGGTTTCATTCTGATACCTTGGACAATCGGTTTGTCGCTTGGCGGCCTCTATCTCCGCTTCGCTCACCTCGCGGTCCTGCGAAACATCCTCGGCGGGCTTTCCGCCGCTGCGGCAGGCCTGATGATCGCGACCGGGATTCGCCTGCTGATGCCGCACCGCAATCGTCGGGCGGCGTTGCTCTTTGCCGCCCTCGCGTTCGTCGGCCTGGCGTTTACGAAACTCTCCCTCCTTGTTGTTCTACTCGGCTTGGCGCCGATCAGCATTGCCGTCGCCGGTATTGCAACCGCAAGAGCGTCATGAGCAGTCGTTCCGCATCAGTTGTCTTGGCCGCGCATCTTGCGCTGCTCTCTTCGATCAGCTTCGGCGGATTCCCGTCGGTTCTTCCCGATGTGCACAACTTCGTCACGGCCAACGGCTGGGTGACCGACCGGGAGTTCGCCGATTTTTTCGCGATCTCGCAAGTCGTGCCCGGACCAAACATGATCTTGATGATGAGTTTTATCGGATTGAAGGTGGGCGGGATACCGGGTGCGGTCACCAGTGCATTGGCGACCTTCGGGCCGCCCTGCGTTATGTATTACACCGCTTACCGTTTGTGGGACAGGTTCCGCGATCGGCCGTGGCAGCAGATTGTGCGCCGCGGCCTTGTGCCATTGACGATCGGGCTCGTTATCGCGGGCGGCTATGTGATCGCCCGAGCGGCGGATATCGGGTGGCAGAATGCATTGGTCACTGCAGCCGCGATGGGCGTGATGTTAGGGACGCGCCTCAATCCACTGTGGGCTCTGATGGCCGGGGGAGTATTGGGCGCCATCGGCTTCCTCACTCCAGGGGAGTGATTGCAATCGCATCGAAATAGATCACGCTGTCGGCCTTCGTCCAGAGCCCCACTCTGCCTGCGCCGGAAAACGTATCGTCCTGGGCCGTGTAGAGTTGCTTGCCGTCGAAAGAGACCGTGAACCGGTCACTCTCGGCCCGCAATTCCAACGTGTGCCATTCATGGGTCGCGACCTTGATGTTGGCGCCCTTAAGCTGCTCTCGCTTGCCTTTTACCACGCGGTAAAAGCGGACATTGTCTTCGAGAGCATTGGCCCGGACCACATAATAGTCGTCCGGCGTGGTCAGCCGGATGACGATCCCGCCCGCTTGGTCCACTTTTCCGCCGACCGCCTTGAACCGCATCCTCACATCGACGTTCTTCGCCGAAATCCGCTGGTAAACGGCGAGTGGAAAGCGGTAGTCCGTCGTGTCTGTGCTGATCTGTGCGATGACGCGACGACTGCTCACGGTTGGGTCATCGATGACGCGCCATTCCCCGACATCGCCGCTTCCGGTCCGCGAGAAGGCAAAATCTTCGGGAGCGATCCCAGCCTTCATTCCGGAAAGGTCGATCTGCATCGTTGCACTACGCGCAGGAGAAACCGTGGACATTACAGCGCCCCCAATAGCCAACAGAAAGACGACGGTAGGCGACCAAGGCCTATGCATGTGTAACTCTCCCACTGCCTAGAAGAGCAGCGTGACGCCCGATGCCAGCAGCAACACCAGCACAACCTTGCGAAAGCCGGCTTCGTCGAGACGTCCGAACAGCTTCAGCCCGGCCCAAGTGCCTAGCAGCAGGGCGGGCAAGCCGATGATGAACAACCAGACGATATCCACGGAGAGCGATCCGCTGGCGCCGAGCCATAGGGCGCTCATTGCAAAGATCGCGACACCGATCGGCTGAAAGACGGCACGCTGCTGATCCCTCGGCCAACCGCGCAAGCCGCACCAGATCGTGGTCAGAATGCCCGCAAGACCCGTCAGGCTGCCGAGAATGCCGTTGGCAAATCCGACACCGGCGTCGGCCAACGCCCCGCCCGCGGTGAACGGCTTGATCGACGGTCGAGCAAGGCTGTAGGTGCTGAAGAGGATCAGCAAAACGCCCACCCCGACGCGCACATGATCGGGGCGAGCCCAGCCCAGAACAGCGACGCCCAGCGGCACACCCAACGCCGCGCCAGCGAGGAATGGCCACAGCCTGCTCCAACGCAGCGCCTCGCGCAATTTCCACACCGATACGCCCTGCACCACGAGACCGAACGCGATGATCAAGGTCGCGGTTTGCAACGGCGAGAGGATATGTAGCCAGACTGCGGCGGCAACCAGGCCGAAGGCAAAGCCCGCCAGTCCCGTTATGAGTGCCGCGGCGAAAGTCGCAACGAGAAAAATCGCGATGTTGAAAACGCCTTCGTCCATCAAGTGTCCCCCAGGTTTTGGTCGCGATTTTTGGGTCGCTCGTTTAACGCAGTATTATGCGATCCCGAATTTTGCGAACCTTCACACGTCAAAGAGCCAGGACATGGCCCTAACGTACGCGCGTCCGACGTTCGACCAGTTGATCGCCGCCATAAAGGCATCGACATAGGCAGCCGCTCTCGCGCCGTAATCCATGTGATAGGAGTGCTCGTACATATCGAGCGCCAGGATCGGACACCCGCCGGCTAGTGTCGTCGTGTGGTCCATCGCCCATTGATTGACGAGCTTGCGATCGCGGCGAGACCAGGTCAGCAGTACCCAGCCTGATCCGCCGCCTTGGGCTTTCCCCATCGCGGAGAATTCGGAACGCCAGCGATCGACGCTGCCGAAATCGCGGATGAGGGCCTCCCGCAACTCACCCTCGGGTGCGCTTTCCTCACCCAGCGAAGCAAAGAAAAGCTCGTGCAGAATCATCGAATTAGTTGCAATCAGTTCCTCGCGTTTCAGGCCGTTGATTACAAAGACCGGGGCGGCGGCAAAATCGAGATCGGCGAGCTGCGCCGTTATAGCGTTGAGGCGATTGACAGCACCTCCGTAATTGTTTTCGTAATGGCTGACGATTAGTCGCTCGGACATGCCCTTGATCCGCGTCGGATCGCAGGCGAGCGGTTTCATGGCGTAGGTCATCGTTCCTCCTGCGCGATCATATCGCTGTTGCAACACCGGCAGCGAAGAGCCTGGTCATTGAGGAGCCCATATCTGCAAGCTCCTATTTGACGAAAACCCAAGCGGGCTGCAGCAGCGGGAAGGCGATCAGCCCGATCACCGCGGTCGCCGCGACGAGCAACGGGTTGATGACCTTGAAGCGGAACAGGACGGCAAGGCTGCCGAGCCCGACGAGCACGGTAAGCCAATCGCCGATCGCGATCTTGCCGAGCAGGATGCAGGCGCCGAGGATCGTGCCGATAGCGGCAGCGTAAGCGCCCTTGACAAAACCCTGCACATTAAGGTTGGCGCGATGCCGGATGAGGATCGGAGCGACGATCAGGATCAGTAGGAACGAGGGTAGAAAAATGCCGACGGTCGAGACCAGCGAGCCCCAGAACCCGGCCACGAGGTAGCCGACGAAGGTAGCGGTGATAACTACCGGACCAGGGCTGATCATGCCGACCGCGACCGCCACGAGGAATTCGCGGCCGTCGAGCCAGCCGGTCTGCTGCACCAGCCCCTTTTCGAGAAAAGGCACGATGACCAGCCCGCTGCCGAAAGTGAGGCTGCCGGCTTTGAGAAAGAAGGCGAGCAGCTTGCCGAGAATGTCAAAACTTGCCGCCTTCGTGCCGATGCCGAGAGGTGCGAGCGCCATCATCGCCCCGGTCGGCGGTTTCCGGCCGCGCAGCAGCGAACCGTAGTAAAGGATCCCGACGACCCCAGAGATGATGAACAGGATCGCCACCTCGGCCTCGAGCCAGACGGTAACCACAAAACAGGCGGTGGCAACCACCCATTGCAGCCAGTCCTCCATGCCGAGCTTCGCCAGGCGGTAGCAGGAATGGAGTATCAGGGCGATAACTGCGGGGCTCACGCCGTAGAACACCGCGGTCATCCAGGATAGTCCGCCAAAATGGACATAGAGTGCGCCGAGCGCTGCGACGATCAGGAAATTGGGCAGGATGAAGGCCCAGCCCCCGGCCCACGCGCCCCAGAAGCCGCCGCGCAGATAGGCGATGAAGATGCCGACCTGGATCGCCAGCGGCCCGGGCAGCGACTGGCTGACCGCAACGGCGTTGCGCATCTCATCTCTGGTCAGCCACTGGCGTTCCTGTACGAGCTCCTTTTCCATCAGGCCGACAAGCGCCACCGGTCCGCCGAACCCCAACGTGCCGAGGCGCAGGAAATAGGTGACTATCTCGCTGAGCGGCCGGCGTTGTGGGGAGACAGGAGCCGATCTCTCGGGCGCAACCACGAATGCGCTCCTCTGTTCTGCGTCATGCTCCCGGCACTCGCGGGGTCCAGTTGTGAGTCTCGTCTTGACAGCTCCGGCACCACGCGTAGAGGGCGTCGTACATGACTAGGCCGTGCTCGAGCATGGCGTGGTCGTCCGGGAAATTTGCCGAGAGTCCGAGTGACAGTGCGAGCAGGCCTGCGGACTGCGGGGCCAGATCCAGCCGCGCCGTATCGGCACCCCGCACAATGACGGCGAGAGCGTCGAGAGCGGCATCGCGGATTTCATAAACCCGCAGAAATGCATCGAAGCTGCAAAGCTCTCCATCGTGCGAGAAAGGCTCGGCGCCCGGGATGTCGTAGGCGGTGGCGCCCGCCGCCGCGGCCACGTCGAAGACCCGTTCGGTCGGCACGTAGAGAAAGCTTGCTTCCGGGTCGATAAAACGCCGGATCAGCCAGGGACAGGCGATTCGGTCGATCTTCGGACGCTCCCGAGTGACCCAGCTGGTTGCGGCGTCGACGCCTTTCTTGCCAAGCGGCAGGCCGAGCTCAGCCCAGCCCGTTATGCCCCTTTCGAGGTAACTGGCATCGATTCCGGCGCCCCGAAGAGCTGCTGCCGCTTGCTGGCTCACTTCGTGCCCGTGGACGCAGTAGATCACAACCGGACGACCCTTCGGCAGATCGCGCCCCCACGCCCCGACATCTTCGGGAGGCAGGCGCCGCGCGGCGACGATCATCCGGTCATCGGCATCGAATGCCGCTGCACGGCGGGCATCGATAATGGTCGGCGCCGACGACGTGCCGATAATAGCGTACAGTTCCTGAGGGGAGATCGAGATTTGTCCGTCCATCAGCGCGCACTCCTCGCGTCGCGAGTTGCGCAGAGCTTGGACGAGGACCGTCTGACGGGGCGCCTGCACTGCCCCGGTGCTCGTCTACTTAATACGCCGCAGGATGATCTGCAAGGCCCAATCGCGACGAGCCGAAAATCCCACTACACCGCGGCGGGAACGCTCACCCATCCCTGCCAGCCGATATAAAGCCCGAGGCCGATCATCACGATGCTGGATAGATAGGGCAGGCGTTGCGCGAGTTCGCCGAACCCGGACCAGCGGCGCGAAACATGCCGCATCCCTATTGCGGTGATCACCCCGGCCGCTATCAGCATGATCGCGAGCCCGATGCTGAAGCACGACACCAAAGCGATGCCGAGCCAGATTCGACTCACCTGAAGGCACAGCACCAGCACTGTAATCGCCGCCGAGCACGGGACAGCCCTCCCGAAAGCCCGAAGACAACGATCTGACCCGTCGTCGCATTGCCGGAGGCAAATCGGCGCCGGACCTCGTCGGCATGGACCAGCTCATGGGCATCCCGGCGTGCGTGATGTGGGCAAGGTCATGATGATGGGCATGCTGACCCACTGCGATGCGCATCCGCCGTTGCCCGCGCCAGGTTCGCTGGAGCATCCACAGAGTGATGGCGATAATCAGGACGGCCGACGCCAACTGGAAATAGGGTCCAGCAATGTCGCCATCGTATTGGCTACCGAGATGCGCGCCACCAAAATTTTTGGCTGAGCGGCAACAAGCCCTACCAAAAGGTCACAATAACGGTTCAGGCGACTGTCATGGCCCGCTGCCGCGCCCGCTTGCGATCTCCGTTCATATATTCGCGTAGGTGCTCGCGACCGCGCGACAAGCGTGACATCACGGTACCGAGCGGGAGCCCGAGAACGCGTGCTGTCTCCCGATATGAGAAATCCTCTACGGCAATGAGCAACAGCACCGCGCGCTGCTCCTCCGGTAATCTTGCAAAGCCCCGCAGAAGATCACGGTGAGCGAGCGCCCCTTCCTGCCCGCCCTCGACACACGGTTGCTCGGCGTTCAAGATTTCCGTCAACGACCTGTGCCCGACGTCGCGCTGCTGGCGGCGGCGGTCGGTAACAAATCGATGGTATAATATCGTGTACATCCAACCACGTAGGTCTCCATCGGTACGGCGCTGATGCCAGCAAGCGAGCGCGCGTTCGAGGCTGTCCTGAACGAGATCGTCGGCACCGTCTCGGTCACCGCGCAACAACGCGTACGCGTATCGGCGCAGTCCGGGGATGTGCGCTTCGAGGAGTTCGGCGGCGTGTCCGAGTGCGCCCGCCGCAGGCGAAGGGCTGCCATTCATCGGACGACCTTGGACGCCGGACCTGCTTGTGGCATCGCAAAGTGTTCTCAAGCAACGACAGATTAATCGCCCGACCAGTAAGCATACCCCCTTTGGCCCTCAAATTAATTTAGCGTTAATTTCTGACTTAAATGTTACTTTTCGTGCAACAGCAGAGGGTATAACAAGACTTTTCAAGCAGGGGTCCGGAGTTCGAAGGCTATGGCAGGCTATGCGCGTCACGTACTTGTGATCGAGGACGACGCAGAGACGGCCGATCAACTGGTGGATTGCCTGAAATCGAGCGGCTATCAAGTCGATCTCGCGGTCGACGGCGAGGAGGGGTTGCGGCTGGCTTTGGCGGCCGATTATGTTGTGATGACCGTTGACCGTATGTTGCCGCGGGTCGACGGAATTGAAATCATTCGCCGCCTGAGGGAGCAGGGGATTGTCACGCCGGCGCTGATCCTCAGCGCTCTTGGTGAAGTCGACGATCGCGTGCGCGGCCTGCGTGCAGGCGGCGACGATTACCTTGTCAAGCCGTTCGCATTCCGCGAAATGCTGGCCCGGGTCGATGCACTCGCCCGGCGGAGCGGAACGACGGTCAAGGAAACAATATTGCGCATCGGCGATTTGGAGATCGATCTGCTCACGCGGATCGCGCGCCGCCGCGGTCGCGAAATCGAACTACTTCCGCGCGAGTTTCGACTGCTAGCGTATCTGGCACGTAATGTCGGTCAAGTGGTTTCGCGCACCATGCTCTTGCAGCACGTATGGGATCTGCATTTCGATCCGACGACCAACGTTATCGATGTCTATGTCGGCCGTGTCCGGCGTAAGATCGATAGCGGTCAAGACTATCCGCTGATCCATACCATTCGCGGCATCGGATTTTGTCTCCGTGCTCCTGAGTAAGACGGTTCGGTCCTCCTCGACCCTCAAACTGGCGTTCGTCTATGTCATCGCCTTTTGCGCGGCGATATTCGGCCTGCTGGGTTATGTGTACTGGTCGACCGTCACTTACCTTCACAAAATTTCCGACCGCGCCATATCGATAGAAAGCGACCTGTTGACAAAGGCATACGAGTCCGGTGGTCGCGATGGATTGGTTACATTCATCAACCGGCGACTGGCCGATGCACATTTCAGCGAATGGGCATACCTCTTGGTTGACCACTCATTTGACTACATCGCCGGCAATTTGAAGGGCTGGCCCGCTTCATTCAGTGGTCAAGAAGGATGGAGCACCCTTGCTTCAGTGGATTGGCAGTCCGAGCCAGCAAGACGACCACCAGTGCGTGTGAAGCACCAGCTCTTAGCGGACGGCAATCGTCTGCTTCTCGGCCGCGACAACGAAGATCTCGACCGATTTAGCGAGAGCGTTACGATTGGTCTCGCCTCGGCCGCTGTAATCTTTTTGATCCTCGCCGCCGCGGCGGGCATCTCCACGTCGCGTAGATCAGTGGCACGGATCGAAGCGATCAACGCGACGAGCCGGGAAATTATGCGGAGCGGGCTCGGAGAGCGCATTCCGTTGCGCGGCACCGGTGACGAGTGGGATGGGCTCGCGAAAAATCTCAATTCGATGCTCGATCGCATCGAGCAATTAGTGGAGACCAACCGCCAGGTCTCCGACAACGTCGCTCATGACCTGCGCACCCCATTGACCCGCATGCGGGGAAGATTGGAGA
>Ga0182035_10001501_pt1 | contig 11908 bp, 8 predicted proteins | sample flu12Cox44000170_FD_125969 | JGI IMG/M metagenome (GOLD analysis project Ga0182035, IMG submission 125969) | Lab enrichment of tropical soil microbial communities from Luquillo Experimental Forest, Puerto Rico - flux4day.12C.oxic.44.000.170 | ecosystem: Environmental > Terrestrial > Soil >...
ATTGGCGAGTTCCTGAGCCTGCTCGGCGCCTTCCGCATCAACACCTGGGTGGCGTTCCTCGCCGCCACCGGCGTGATCCTCTCTGCGGCTTACGCGCTTTGGCTCTATGGCCGCGTGATCTTCGGCAAGTTGGAGAAGCCGGCGCTGAAATACATTACCGATCTCTCTTGGCGCGAGGTTGCGGTGATGACGCCGCTCGTCGTGCTAACCATTATCTTTGGCTTCTATCCGGGGCCAATTCTCGACGCGAGCGCGGTGTCGGTCGAGTCGCTCATCAAAAATTACCAGACTGCCCTTGCCGCATCCACGCAGGCGCATATCGCGCTGGCGCCATAAGGAGACGACGTGTCACCAGCTCTGCATCTTTCGGTCACGTTACCAGAGCTGACTCTGGCGCTCGGCGCCATGGTGCTGCTTCTCGTCGGTGTCTCGGCTCGCAAGGAGCAGCCTGATGTCATCCTTTGGCTCGCAGTTCTGATTCTCGCGCTCGCTGCGTTCTTCGTCTTGCAGGGAAGCGGGACAACGACGCTGTTCGGCGACAGCTTCATCGTCGATCCCTTCGCCCGCGTCATGAAGTTGCTCACTCTCACCGGCGCTGCCGTCACGTTGACTATGTCGGTGGACTATTGGCAGGCGGCAGGGCGGCTGAAATTCGAGTTCCCGGTTCTGGTGCTGCTCGCCACCACCGGCATGATGATGATGATCTCAGCCAACGATCTCATCGCGCTCTATGTCGGCCTCGAGCTGCAAAGTCTCTCGCTATATGTCGTCGCCGCTTTCGACCGCCGCTCGGCCCGGTCGAGCGAAGCTGGGCTCAAATATTTCGTTCTCGGCGCGCTGTCCTCAGGCATGCTGCTTTATGGCGCGTCGCTGATCTACGGCTTCACCGGTTCGACCTTGTTCACCGACATTGCCGCCGCGGTGCAGCCTTCGGGCGCGAATCTTGGCCTTATCTTCGGACTGGTGTTTTTGATGACGGGCTTCGCTTTCAAGATTTCGGCCGTGCCGTTTCATATGTGGACGCCAGATGTCTATGAGGGCGCACCCACGCCGGTCACCGCGTTTTTTGCCGCTGCGCCCAAGCTCGGTGCCATGGCGCTCACCGTGCGCACGCTGTTCGCCGCCTTCCCCTCGGTGACGCCGGAATGGCAGCAGATCGTCACTTTCCTGGCCATCGCCTCCATGGCGCTCGGCTCTTTTGCTGCTATCGGCCAGCGCAACATCAAGCGCCTGATGGCCTATAGCTCGATCGGGCACATGGGCTATGCGCTCGTCGGCCTCGCTGCCGGCACGGTGGAAGGCGTGCAGGGCGTGATCATTTATCTTGCCATCTACCTTGCCATGACACTCGGCACGTTCGCCTGCATCCTTGCCATGCGACGCAAGGGACGGATGGTCGAGGACATCGACCAGCTCTCTGGCTTGTCAAGCACGAGCCCGATGATGGCCTTCCTCCTTGCCATGCTGCTGTTCTCGCTCGCCGGCATCCCGCCTTTGGCCGGCTTCTTCGCCAAGTTCTACGTGTTCCTCGCCGCTATTAACTCGGGTCTATATACACTTGCCGTCATCGGCGTGCTGCTGAGCGTGGTCGGCGCTTATTATTATCTCCGCATCGTCAAGATCATGTATTTCGATGCTCCGGCCGAGCGGTTCGAGCCTATGCCTGGGCTGCTCGCCGTAGTGCTCGGCGCGAGCGGCCTTTTCATTCTGTTCTATTTCGTCGATCCGGCACCGCTCGTTGACGTCGCCGAGGCCGCCGCTAAGTCCCTGTTCTGATGCCGCCTTTCGCTTCATCATCGCCGAAGGTTCCAAGCGGATATCGGCTGCTTCGGCTGGAAACAGTGGACTCCACCAACGCCGAGGCAGGCCGCCGCGCCGAGGCTGGAGACCCTGGGCCCCTGTGGATCTGGTCACTCCGCCAATCGGTGGGGCGCGGCCGCAACGGACGCCAATGGCAGTCGCAGCACGGCAATCTCTTCGCAAGCTTGCTGGTCGGCCTGCCTTGCTCGCTTCCGACCGCGAGCCAGCTCGCCCTTCTTGCTGGCGTCGTTGCCTACGATACCGTTGCCAAGCTCCTGCCCGGCAGGGCACGTAATGAGCTTCTGCTCAAATGGCCGAACGACATCTTGCTCAAGGGCGGCAAGGTCGCCGGCATGCTGCTCGAGAGCGCGAGCCAGCCAGCGCCGAACCGCTGCACGGTGGTGATCGGCACCGGCATCAATCTCGCAACATTTCCGCCTGACCTCGAGCAACCGGCGACCTGCTTAGCCGCGCATGGCGGAACAGCGACACCAGCCGCAGCTTTCGAGGCGCTCGCGGCGGTCACCGATGCGTGGCTCATGCGCTGGGGTGAGGGGGTGTCGTTCCAGGCCGTACGGCGGGCCTGGCTCGACCGGGCAGGGCCTACCGGGCGGCCTTTGCGTGTGCGCCTGACAGGCGAGGAGGCCGAGGGCGCCTTCGCCGGCCTTGATTCAGGGGGTGCACTCAGGCTCCTGATGAGCGATGGTGCCGAGCGCCGCATTTCCGCCGGCGACGTCTTCTTCGCCATTTCGTAACCATCCCCGCGCGCTGAATCATGTCCCACCGATCCGACCGTAAAAGGCCTGAGTTTGTGTTCGTGCCCATCGGGGGCGTGGGCGAGATTGGTATGAACCTCTATCTCTATGGCTACGGGCCGGCAGACGACCGCGAATGGCTTATTGTCGACATGGGCATCACCTTCGGCGGTGACACCGAGCCAGGCGTCGATGTGATCCTGCCAGATATCACCTTCCTCGAGGCTAAGCGCCCAAATCTGAACGGCCTGCTGCTCACCCACGCCCACGAAGATCATTTCGGCGCCGTGGTCGATCTTTGGCCGAGGCTCGGCGGCGTGCCCGTCTATTCCACGCCCTTCACCGCGGCGATGCTGAAGTCGAAGCTTGGCGAGGCAGGACTGTTTCAGAGCTTTCCTTTGCACGTCGTTCCACTCGGAGACCGCCGTTCGATCGGACCGTTCGACGTCGAGCTCATCAACATGTCGCACTCGATTCCGGAGCCGTCCGCCGTCGTTATCAAAACGGATCTCGGTAAAGTGCTGCACACTGCCGACTGGAAGCTCGATGAACATCCATTGACCAGCGCGCCCACCGATATCGCGCGCCTCAAGGCGCTTGGGGATGAGGGCGTCAGTGCGCTCGTCTGCGACTCCACTAACGCGATCCGCGATGGCATGTCGCCCTCGGAAGCCGATGTTGCTGTTGCGCTTAAGGGCCTGATCGCCGACGCCCCCCAGGCCGTGGCAGTGACGATCTTTGCCTCGAACGTGGCGCGCATCCGCTCCGTGGCCGAGGCCGCCCACGCCGCAGGCCGCGAGCTCGTGGTGGTCGGCCGAGCCATGTACCGTGTGATCGAGGCCGCGAAAGAGACCGGCTATCTCGATCCTGACCTTGCTTTCCACGAAGAGACCGAGTTCGAGAAGATCCCGGCGGGGAAGGTGGTGGCGTTGTGCACGGGCAGCCAGGGCGAAGCCCGCGCCGCCATGGCCCGGATCGCCTTGGGCGAGCATCCCAATGTCGAGCTTCTCGCCGGCGACCGCGTGATCTTCTCTTCCCGCACCATCCCCGGAAACGAGAAAGCTGTGGCACGCGTGCAAAACGGCCTCGCCGATCTCGGCGTGGAGGTGATTACAGATGGAGATGCGCCGGTGCATGTCTCCGGCCATCCGCGTCGAGGCGAGCTCGAGCAGCTTTATCGCTGGGTGAAGCCGAGGATCGCGATCCCCATGCACGGTGAGGGCAAGCATCTTGAGGCGCAAGCCCGTCTTGCCGAGCGGCTTGGCGTGCCCCAAGTGATCCGCGCGAGGAACGGGCAGATGGTGCGGCTCTCGCCTTCACCGGCTGCCATCATCGACGACGTGCCGACCGGGCGGCTCTACCGCGACGGCGCTATCATCACTCGCGCTGACGACGGACAGGTGCGCGAGCGGCGCAAGCTGAGTTTCGCAGGCTCGGTATCGGTATCGTTGGTGCTGTCCGACAAAGGTGCTCTGCTTGCCGATCCCGAGGTGGCGCTCTCCGGCATCCCGGCCACCGACGGAGAGGGCACCTCCTTCGAGGCCATTGCGCGCGAAGCCGCCATCGGCACCATCGAGAGCATCCCTCGCCCACGGCGCAAAGACCAGGCCTTGGTGAGCGACGCCGTCCGCCGCGGCGTGCGCGCCGCTGTCAATCAGGCCTGGGGCAAGAAGCCAGTATGCTCTGTGTTATTGACGGTGATATAGCAAACCGCGGTTATGCTAGACCCCCCGTCATTGCCCGGCTGAGCCGGGCAATCCATTCCGCCATACCATCTGCTCGTTGAAGCGCCCATGGCGTGGATGCCTGATCAAATCCGGGCATGACGAATAGGAGAGGATTAATGATCGGTCGTCTGAATCACGTTGCAATTGCTGTTCCCGATCTTGTGGCGGCCACCAAAGTTTATCGGGACACGCTTGGAGCCAAGGTTTCGGCCGCCGTCAATCAGCCTGAGCACGGCGTGACCACAGTGTTCATCGAGTTGCCCAACACCAAGGTGGAGCTACTCGGCGTCCTTGGTGATAAGTCGCCGATCTCGGCCTTCCTTCAGCGCAACCCGAACGGCGGCATTCACCACCTCTGCTACGAGGTGCCGGACATCGTCGCGGCGCGCGACAGGCTCATCGCGGAAGGCGCCCGCGTGCTTGGCCTAGGCGACCCCAAGATTGGTGCCCACGGCAAACCTGTCCTGTTCCTCCATCCCAAGGACTTTTGCGGCACGCTGGTGGAACTCGAGCAGGCCTAGGCCATGTCGCTTGCTTTCGGCGTCTCCATGTATCTCGTGATCTGGTGGATCGTGCTGTTCGCCATGCTGCCGATCGGCGTGCGCACGCAGGAGGAGGAAGGCGACGTGTCCCCGGGGACCACAGAAAGCGCGCCGCATATGCCGAGACTGCTGCCGAAGATGCTGGCCACCACGCTCGTTGCGAGCCTGCTGTTTACTGCCCTCTACGTGATTATCGAGCATCGCGTAATTACGCTCGACCAGATTCCCTTCCTCCCCCGTTACGAGACCATTCGCTGAGCTTGATGGCGCTGGGCCAGCACAACAAAGAAAGCAAGGTCCTGCGACCTTGCTTTCTTTGTTGTCAAAATACTCCTTATCTCACCGGCCTTAACGAGGCTCGCCAACGAGGCTCGCCGTCAATTCTGACTCTCGAGTGTTGGCTGGATAAGCGGCTGCGCCTGCAACTGCATTCAGCGCGCCTGGAGCTACTTCCTCCCAAGACTTGGACCTGGTCCAATCTCAACGGGCGACTGACGAGATCGCTAGCGGTCCCGACGCTCATCACGTTGTGGCAGGGACACTAGCAAGGGCGTAACAAATTGTCACCATGATTGTGACTGATGGGCATAAAATCATCCTTCACCCGGTTTCGCGTAGGGCAGATCGCCTCAAAATTAGCTGGAGAAATTCGTGGCCTGATCGCCACGGAGAGTTGCCCTCTGCGATCGGTAAGTAATTCTGCCGATTCGCACGTCCTGGTAGTCGCCGCACAGCGCTCCTCCCATGATTGCTAACCCTCGCTAAAGTAAGCTATTAGCCGCCAAACGTTTCTCCCACCTACGGCCACGAGCACGGCTCCTCATGCGCCTCAGCCGCTATTTCCTGCCCCTGTTGCGCGACGACCCAAAGGAAGCGGAAATCCTCTCTCACAAGCTGATGCTCCGCGCTGGCCTCGTCCGGCAATCGAGCGCCGGCATCTATTCCTGGCTGCCGCTCGGGCTTCGTGTGTTAAGCAAGATCGAGCGTATCGTGCGCGAGGAGCAAGACCGCGCCGGCGCCCTCGAATTGCTCATGCCGACCATTCAGCCCGCCGAGATTTGGCGCGAAAGCGGCCGCTACGAGGTGTATGGCAAGGAGATGCTGCGCATCAAAGATCGCCACGAGCGCGACATTCTTTACGGCCCCACCAATGAGGAGCTGATCACGCAGATTTTTCGCGACAGCGTGAAGTTCTATAAGGAGTTGACGCGCATCCTCTATCACATCCAGTGGAAATTCCGGGACGAGATCAGGCCGCGCTTCGGCGTGATGCGCGGGCGCGAGTTCCTGATGAAGGATTCCTACTCCTTCGATCTTACCGTCGAGGACGCACGTCTCTCCTACAACAAGATGTTCGTCTCTTATCTCCGGACCTTCAACCGGATGGGGTTGAAATCGATTCCTATGGCTGCAGAATCTGGCCCGATCGGCGGCGATATGAGCCACGAGTTCATCATCCTCGCAGATACAGGGGAGAGCGAGGTGTTTTGCCACAGGGATCTCGTGAAGCTGGAGCCGCCCGGCGCCGATCTCGACTACGAGGGCGACCTCTCCCCGATCATCCGGGCCTGGACCAGCAAGTACGCGGCGACCAGCGAGAAGCATGATGCGGCCCGCTTCGCATCGGAGGTGCTGGAAAATCACCGCGTCACCGCACGCGGTATCGAGGTCGGCCATATTTTCTTCTTCGGCACAAAGTACTCCGAGCCCATGGGTTGCAAGGTCCAGGGACCTGACGGGGGATTGGTCACCGTGCAAATGGGCTCCTACGGCATTGGCGTGTCGCGGCTCGTCGGTGCCATTATCGAGGCCTCCCACGACGATGCCGGCATCATCTGGCCTGCTGCGGTGGCGCCTTTTGACGTTGGTCTGATCAACGTCAAGAGCGGCGATGCCGACACCGACAAGGTCAGCGATGATCTCTACGCCAAACTTCAGGCGGCGGGGCTAAGCGTGCTCTACGACGACCGCGACGACAGGCCTGGCGCAAAATTTGTTGCCATCGACCTCATCGGCCTGCCCTGGCAGCTTATCGTTGGACCTAAAGGCATCAAAGCTGGCGAGGTCGAACTCAAAGAGCGGGCGACCGGCGCACGCCATTCGCTCAGCTTCGACGCGGCACTGCATCGCCTCGCAATTTCGGCGGCCGAGCCCGGCAGGGAAGCGGCATGACCGGCAACCGCGCATCTGCTAATGACACCCACCCCAACGGCACGCGTGCCTTCTCGCCCTACGAATGGATGGTGGCGCTTCGCTATCTGCGCGCCCCCCGTAAGGAGGGTTTTATCTCGGTGATTGCCGGCTTCTCCTTCATCGGCATCACGCTCGGTGTGGCCACACTGATCATTGTCATGGCAGTGATGAACGGCTTCCGCCAAGAGTTGTTCAACAAGATGCTCGGCCTGAATGGCCATGTTGTGGTACATAGCCTCGATCCGAATTTCAGCAACTACGATTCCGTCGCCAACAATGTGCGCGCGGTTAAGGGCGTGAAATACGCACTGCCCTTGATCGAGGGCCAGGTGCTGGTCTCGACGCCGTCCTCCTCCACCGGAGCGCTGGTGCGCGGCCTTCGCGAGGCGGATTTGAAGCAGCTCAAGGCCATCGCCAGCAATGTCCGCTTCGGCACGCTTGACGGTTTCGACGCGAAAGGAGGCGTCGCGGTCGGCACGAGGCTCGCCAACGACCTCAACGTCAAGCTCGGCGACCAGGTGACCTTGCTCACCCCGCGCGGCGCCTCGACCGCGCTCGGCACTGCCCCGCGGGTGAAGCGCTACCCGATCGTCGCCATCTTCGAGATCGGCATGTCAGAATATGATTCCAGCATCATGTTCATGCCGCTCGCCGAGGCGCAGCGCTATTTCTCCCAGCCGAACAGCGTCACCGTCCTCGAAGTCGTGCTCGATTCGCCCGACGAGGTGGGCGCACTCGGGCCGAAGATCACCGATGCAGGCGGCTCTTCGATCTATATCAGCGATTGGCGGCAGCGAAACGCAACCTTCTTCACCGCGCTTCAAGTCGAGCGCAATGTCATGTTCCTGATCCTCACCCTCATTGTGCTCGTCGCGGCGCTCAACATCATCTCGGGCCTGATCATGTTGGTGAAGGACAAGGGCCACGACATCGCAATTCTCCGTACGATGGGCGCGACACGGGCAGCGGTGATGCGCATTTTCTTCATCACCGGCGCGAGTATCGGCATTGTCGGCACACTAGCCGGCCTCGGGCTTGGCGTCCTCGTCTGCCTCAACATCGAGCGCATTCGCGAGTTCATCGGCTGGATCACCGATACCGAGCTGTTCTCGCCTGAGCTTTACTACCTGTCCCAGCTGCCAGCGGAGATGGACACCGGCGAGACCGCCTCGGTCGTAATCATGGCGCTCGTGCTGTCGGTCCTCGCCACGCTCTACCCCTCTTGGAGAGCCTCTCGTCTCGATCCCGTCGAAGCCTTGCGCTACGAGTAGGGCGCGCCCGTGGGGAAGTCAGATCAAGCGCCGGCGCTGCACCTTCAAAACCTGCGGCGTGCTTATGCACAAGGCTCCCGCATCATCGAGGTACTTAAGGGCGCGACCGCCTCTCTCTATTCAGGCGAGGTCGTGGCTCTGCTCGGTCCGTCCGGCGCTGGGAAATCCACGCTGCTCCATATCGCCGGCTTACTTGAGCGCCCCAACGCCGGCGCCGTGGTGATCGACGGTGTCGATTGCGTCAAGCTCAATGACAGTGACCGCACGCGCAAGCGCCGCGCTGAGATCGGTTTCATCTACCAGTTCCATCATCTTCTGCCGGAGTTCTCTGCGCTGGAGAATACCGTGCTGCCGCAGCTCATTCTTGGACTCACCCGAGCTGAGGCCGAGGATCGCGCCAAGCAGTTGTTGCATTCTCTCGGCCTCGACGAGCGAACAGATCATCGCCCTGCGCAATTGTCCGGCGGTGAGCAACAGCGTGTGGCCATCGCCCGCGCTGTTGCGAACGGCCCGAAGCTTCTCCTCGCCGACGAACCCACCGGCAATCTCGATCCTCACACTGCGGACCGCGTCTTCGAGCAGTTGTTGAGTCTCGTGCGCCAATCCGGCGTCGCTGCATTGCTCGCCACCCACAATCTCGAGCTTGCCGCCCGCATGGACCGCATCTTGCGCCTCGTGGAAGGAATCCTTCAGGAGGAGCAGGTCTGTGGCGCAGGACTCAGAGATCTAGCAGCGCCTCCAACTCATTGAAACTTATTGAGCTTTCCCGTCGCTTGACGTTGGAACAAAGTAAGAACAGTGTAACGCGTGGATATCTCGCGCCGCCGGTTTGATGCCACGCGCGAATCCCTCACGTTGAGGCTGAAAGTTCAAAGGAAGGACAGGGCAAGTGCCTGAGACGCAACACCCCTTCGTACATCTCCGGGTGCATTCGGCCTATTCGCTACTGGAAGGTGCGTTAACCATTCCGCATCTTGTGACGCTAGCGGCCGAGCACCGAATGCCTGCGCTCACCCTCACCGACACTAACAATCTCTTCGGTGCGCTGGAATTCTCCGAAAGTGTGGCGCAGGCAAAAATCCAGCCCATCATCGGCTGCACGCTGTCCTTGAGTTTCGCGCCCGAGCCCGACACTCAGCCGACAAACGGCCAGTTCGTAAGGCACATCAATCACGGCCGCATAGCGCTCCTAGCCAAGGACGCGAGCGGCTACGCCAATCTCATCAAGCTCTCCACTGAAGCTTACCGCTATGGCGCCGACAGCGGCGAGGCGATGGTGACCATCTCGCACCTTAGCCTCCATCAGAACGGGCTTATCGCCCTGACCGGAGGTCCTGACGGCGTCATCGACCGCGCCATCGCCGCCAATGACTTCAGGTTTGCCGAGTCCGCCCTCAACCAGCTCAAGAGCATCTTCGGCAACCGTCTCTATGTAGAGCTTCAGCGGCACGGCCTGCCGCAGGAGAAGACGGTAGAGCCGTTGCTTCTCGATCTCGCCTACGATAACCACCTTCCAATCGTCGCCACCAACGAGCCTTACTTCGCGAGCCCCGACGATTTCGAAGCTCATGACGCGCTGATCTGCATCGCCGACGGGAGCTACGTCGCGGTTGACCAGCGGAGGCGCCTGAGTCCCGAGCACTACTTCAAGTCATCGCGGCAGATGACGGAGCTGTTCGCCGATTTGCCTGAAGTGATCGAGAACACGATCGAGGTCGCGCGCCGCTGCGCCTATCGTCCGCGCCAGCACGCGCCTATCCTGCCGCAGTTCGTGAACGGGGCACGATTGGCCGGCATTCAAGCCGAGACGGAAGCCGTGGAGCTGCGCCGCCAGTCTGAAGCTGGCCTTGCCCGGCGTCTGCGAGAGGAGGGGACGGCTCCAGGCTTCGACGCCAAGACTTACACCGACCGCCTCGCATTCGAGCTGAACGTCATCACCGGCATGAACTATCAGGGCTACTTCCTGATCGTCGCCGATTTCATTCAATGGGCTAAGACCAAGGGGATTCCTGTCGGGCCCGGACGAGGATCGGGCGCCGGCTCGCTCGTGGCTTGGGCGCTGACCATCACCGATCTCGATCCCATGCGCTTCGGGCTGCTGTTCGAGCGCTTTCTCAACCCTGAGCGCGTGTCAATGCCGGATTTCGACATCGACTTCTGCCAGGACCGCCGCGATGAGGTGATCGCCTATGTGCGCGAACGCTACGGTGCCGACCGGGTCGCGCACATCATTACTTTCGGCAAACTCCAGGCGCGGGCGGTCCTTCGCGATGTCGGGCGGGTGTTGCAGATGCCCTATGGCCAGGTTGACCGCCTGTGCAAGCTCGTCCCGCACAATCCGGCAAACCCAATCACGCTCGCGCAGGCGATTGCCGGAGAGCCCAGGCTGCAGGAAGCGCGCGACAGCGAACCTATCGTGGCCAAGCTGCTCGATATCGGCCAGCGGCTCGAGGGGCTTTACCGCCATGCCTCGACGCATGCCGCCGGTGTGGTGATTGCCGACCGGCCATTAATCGAGCTCGTGCCGCTCTACCGCGACCCGCGCGCCCAGCTTCCCGCCACGCAGTTCAACATGAAATGGGCGGAGGCCGCGGGGCTGGTGAAGTTCGATTTCCTTGGCCTCAAGACCCTCACGGTGATTGAGACTGCGCGCCAGCTGCTTGCTTGCAAAGGGGTTCCGCTCGATCCGGCGCGGCTTGCGCTCGACGATGCAGCGAGCTACGCGCTGCTCGCCCGCGGCGACACAGTCGGCGTCTTTCAGCTCGAAGGTGCGGGCGTGCGCGACGCGCTGCGCAAACTCAAGCCTGATCGCTTCGAGGACATCATCGCCATTGTTGCGCTTTATCGCCCGGGGCCGATGGACAACATTGACAGCTACGTGAACCGCAAGCACGGACGCGAGCAGCCGGACTATCTGCACTCCGCCATCCAGCCGATCCTGGAAGAGACCTATGGCGTGATCATCTATCAGGAGCAGGTGATGCAGATCGCCCAAGTCCTGTCCGGCTTCTCCCTCGGCGAAGCCGACCTGCTACGCCGCGCCATGGGCAAGAAGATCAAAAAGGAGATGGCGCAACAGCGTACGCGATTCATCGAGGGCGCCATCGGCAAGGGCGTGGACCGTGGCCGCGCCGAGTTCATTTTCGAGCTGGTGGCCAAGTTCGCGGGCTACGGCTTCAACAAGTCTCACGCCGCAGCCTACGCGCTGATCGCCTATCAGACTGCCTATCTCAAGGCCAACCACCCGATCGAGTTCCTGGCCGCCTCGATGACACTCGACATCGGCAATACCGACAAGCTCAACAGCTTTGCCCAGGAGGCTCGCCGCATGGGCATCCGCATCGAGCCGCCGTCGGTCAACCACTCAGAGGCTGGCTTCCTACCGAGCGATGCCGCCATCCGCTATTCCCTCGCGGCGGTCCGCAATGTCGGGGGTCAGGCCGTGGATCATATCTGCGCCGCGCGCGTCAAACGCGGGCCGTTCCGCGACATTTCGGAATTTGCTCGCGCCATCAATCCGCGCATCGTCAACAAGCGCGTAATTGAGTCCCTTGCCGCAGCTGGTGCATTGGTTGAACTCAAGGTTGATCGAGCCACGGCATTTGCCAACTCTGCCCGCA
>Ga0182035_10001503_pt1 | contig 11897 bp, 8 predicted proteins | sample flu12Cox44000170_FD_125969 | JGI IMG/M metagenome (GOLD analysis project Ga0182035, IMG submission 125969) | Lab enrichment of tropical soil microbial communities from Luquillo Experimental Forest, Puerto Rico - flux4day.12C.oxic.44.000.170 | ecosystem: Environmental > Terrestrial > Soil >...
GGAGCGGACGCCCTCCAGGAACCGGCCAGCAAAGGCCTTCGGTTCGCAGCAACAATGATGGCTGGAGACTTGGGCTCGTTTTGGAGTTCGGAGTTCCGTGATTAGCGATGTCATGAAGGCGAAGCGCTCTCCAGCGCCTGATGTTCAATCTCAGCAGGTTTGGGCGCGACGAGCGCAAACTTCGCGCAGTACAAAAGCACCGCTGCCACTGCTAAATAGCTGACTGCCACGGCCGGGGTCTGGCCCCACCCAATTTTCTCACCGTGGATAAACCCGAAAAACGTTAACACTGCTCCCGCAACCGAAAACGACGCAGCTTTGTAAAACTGACGTTCGATAACGAACACGCCAATTGCGCCAAGAATTAATCCAGCAAGGATTGCACCTCCTCCCAGGACCTCCAAACCCCGATAAATCACACCGGTCTGCCCAAGCTTGTCCAGTCCAACCGCTGCCGCACTCGTGCCAGCCGCAGCGAGAGCATTGTCGATCTGCAGCTTGCCCCAGGCGGCCAGATGGGGTGTCAGCGCAAGGATAACAGCGGGCGCGTGGCTTTTGGGATTCTCCTGAAAAGCTTGAGCCCCAATCAGCATGCCGATGTAAAGCAGAATAGGCGAGATGGCAACGACCGGAATTAGCGCCAACATTAACGATATAATTCCCAACCAGGACATCAGAATCACCATGACGCCGGTTGCTGCCGAGTAGCCGATCCGGCCCCCCATCGCCTTCCAACCTGGATGACCAATGTAAACCGCATTGATGAATGGGTTACCCAGCAGGCAGCCGATCAGGCTTACGACGCCATCCGCCGTCAGGACCCTCGTTGTCGGAAAGCTATCGCCGGCAACCGATGCGCTCTCGACGTTGTCCATCGCTTCTACGAGGTCGTAAATCCCAAACGGTATCGCCGTGACAAGTATCACCCCTAGAAATTGAAAGCCGGAAAAAATGTGCGATACGGCGGGGGTCGGAAAAGCAAATCCAAAGTTGGAAAACGACCGCCCCAGAGCCTGCACGCTGAGACCACCATAATTAAAGCCAACGATCGTTGATCCCCAGGCTATTATACATCCAACCCCAATGGCTACGAGCCCGGCGGGAACCTTCCCTCCAAAATATTGAACGCCTCCGAACCAGCTGGCGAGAATGATGGCAAAACAAGTGATGCCAATAAGAGGTGTCGAGAACATGTCCTCTGCGGGTCGCATCGAGATGAACGCGATTGAAACTCCCGCCAGCGTTCCCAGCAGCGCCGCTCTGGGGGTTATCTTGCGAATGATCGGCGCGATAAATCCACCGGCCATCAATACAAAACTCTGCACAAAGACCCAGGTCAATCCCGCCTCCCATCCCTTCACCGGATCACCTGTCTTGGTCGCTATCGGCAGCATGATGACGAAGGTTACGACAAACATATGCGGCACACTGACCCCTGACGGCAAAGCGCAGACATCGCTGCGTCCAGTCCGCCTGGCCAATCTATAGGCAAGCCATGCATAGTAGACAGTGCTGAGGAACAGCATCATACCGGTGGCCGGCAAGATCCGTCCGAAAACAAGCTGGTCGGGCATTTTCAGGACAAAACGCAGTAAGCCGCTCAGCGTGAGCAGATTGACTAATATATTCGTCCCGAAGCCGAAAAACGCATTCCAGTCTCCACGTGTCCAGATGGCAGGCTTTGTAGTACTCATTTTCTCTCTTCTATTGAATCATGATTCCAAATCTCAGGTCACCGACGATCCAAACGCCGCCAGAATCCGCCCCGAGTCCGATACCCAGCCAAATATCCCACCTTGAGCCTTGATCATTTTTAGGCCCATTTCCTGAAACTCAGGAAAATACGATCCAACACAATCCTCAGGCACCAGGCAATCGTACCCCCGGTCATTGGCTTCACGCACGGTTGTGTTTACGCAGACTTCCGTCGTGACCCCCGTTACAACCAACCGCTGGATGCCGCGGTTTTGCAGAATTGCGTGGAGGTCGGTAGCAAAAAAGGCTCCCTTGCCGGGCTTGTCGATTACCGGTTCTCCAGGCAACGGGTAAAGCTCCGGAATAATGTCGTGTCCGGGTTCGCCTCTGATCAGGATGCGCCCCATGGGCCCTGGATCCCCGATCGAGGTTTTGCCGAGGCCGCGAATCTTTTTTGCCGGCGGCAGATCTGCCAGATCCGGGCGATGCCCTTCTCGTGTGTGTATTACCTGCAAACCGGCGGATCGCCAGGCGGCAAGCAGTTTGCGATTCGGATCAATGGTGCGGCGCAATTGAGAGACATCGTTTCCCAGCATTTCGCCAAATCCGCCGGGCTCAAGGAAGTCTCGCTGCATATCAATGATCAGAAGTGCGGTGCGCCCAGGATCGAATTCGAACGCGTAGGGTTCAGCGTCAACGCTCAGAGCCCGATTCAATTGCATGGGGTAGATCCTTGTGGACAAAACGGGATGAAAGCCTCGGCAAGCAAGGCACATGCCATCCACCCAGACTTTTATGCGTAAGCCCTCGCTTTGTCACTTTTTTTCGACTCCCCTCCTCTCTCTTCAGCAGAAAGGGCCGCTCCGTCCTCGGGTTCAAACCCGTTGCTCAACCGGAGCAAAAAGCTGCAGTGGATTGGCGAACTAGGGCCATTCTGGCTGTACTTGTTTTCCTGCGGGGAAATGAAAATGGGAGAAAAAATGGGACGGTACAGAGACCGTCCCTCCCTGAAATGTTCCCAACGGCAAGCTTCATGCTGTATGATCCCTTCTGAATTCTATCTCGGGGAACATGAAGGATTTATCGTCGCTTTCACTGCATTTGGAATCCCTTACAGCAGGTTATAAATCGGGAGCATTTGCGCCTGCAGAAGTCATTCGAGAGGTATACAGGCGCGTGCGAATCCTCCAATCGAATCCGATTTGGATCCATCTTGTACCGGAAGAACAGAGCCTTCGCGCTCTGGAGGGTATACGGGAGGTTACAGACGCCCCTTTGTACGGAATTCCGTTTGCAATTAAAGACAATATCGACGCCAAGGGGCTTCCCACGACCGCTGGTTGCCCAAGCTTCTCCTACGAGGCGGAGAGCGACGCCGCAGTTGTAGCGCGACTACGCCGGGCTGGCGCAATTCTGATCGGGAAGACGAACCTTGATCAATTTGCAACCGGTTTGGTCGGTGTGCGATCGCCCTACGGCGCATGCTGCAACGTCTTTAATCCTGCCTATATATCGGGTGGATCGAGCTCCGGTTCGGCCATCGCCGTTGCTGCTGGCCTTGTAAGCTTTGCCCTGGGAACTGACACTGCCGGGTCAGGACGAATTCCCGCCGCATTCAACAACATTGTCGGGCTTAAACCCACGAGAGGCGTCCTGAGCGCCCGAGGCGTCGTTCCTGCTTGCCGGTCGCTCGACTGTGTAACGCTCTTTTCCCTGACTAGCGCAGACGCCAGATTCCTTTTCTCTATCGCAGCATCTTACGATGAGCAGGACCCATATTCCAGACATCCGGCTACGAATCGGACGGCGCCTTTGAAATATCGAATCGGGGTTCCTTCTACTCAAATCCTCCAAAACCTGGAACCCAACTCCCGCACGCTTTTCGAGGAAGCGGTCAGAAGGATGGAATCTCTCGGGAGCTCAATGCTGGAAGTTGACGTTTCGCCCTTGCTGGATTCAGCAAAATTACTTTACGGCGGGCCTTGGGTAGCCGAACGCTTTGCCGCTGTTGGTGATTTTATAAAAGAATGCCCGGATGCTACTCATCCGGTAGTGCGCGAAATTATCCTTGGTGGCGAAAAATTCTCAGCGGTAGACGCATTCAAAGGGCTCCACACGCTACAGAAATATCGACAAGCAAGCTCCCTAACCTGGGAGGCAATCGATCTCCTTCTACTTCCGACGGCGCCCGACATTTACCGGATTGAGGAAATCGAAAACGATCCGATCGCACTGAACGCCCAACTCGGGCTATTCACGAATTTCGCCAATCTACTGGATCTGGCCGCGATAGCCGTGCCTGCCGGCTTTCGCAGCGACGGACTTCCCTTTGGAATCACTTTTTTTGGGCAGGCACTTTCCGAAAATCTCTTGTGCGATTGTGCAGAAGCTTATCTGGACTCACTGCGACCGTTTCTGGGCGCAACGACCACTGTCTATCCAGGCGGCAGCATGGTGGTTGAAGAGCCGAGATCGGATCGGATTCTTATCGCAGTCACGGGAGCGCATCTGAGCGATGAGCCTTTGAACTACCAGCTCACCGAACGTGGGGGGCGGTTGGTTCGCAAAACAAAAACCGCTCCTTCATATGAACTCTTTGCTCTTCCCGGCACGTCTCCTCCTAAGCCGGGACTGGTTCGCGTCGGCTGCGAGAGGGGTAGATCGATCGAACTTGAAATCTGGGATCTGCCGTCATCGGAATTTGGCGACTTCATCAATGGAGTGCCGTCGCCGTTGACGATTGGTACGGTTCACCTTAGGGACGGGCGGATCGCAAAAGGCTTCCTCTGTGAAGAGGTCAGCGTGCGAGACGCGTTAAATATTTCCGAGTTCGGCGGATGGAAAGCGTATTTGAAGAGCTTGAAAATGTAGGAGCATCAGGAGTCAGAATACAGAATTCAGAAGTGGAGCCCCTAACCCCGAACTCGACTATTGCTTTCGAGATTGCCTGGATTCAACAAACTCTCTGGCCGCGAGAAGTATGTTTTCGACCGCAGATATCTGATATTGCTCCGCCAAGACTGAAAGCCGGCGTGAGAACGTGTGCAGCGCTGAATTCTTTTCGCTTAGTTCGCGAATGGCCGCGCGCAACGCGATGATGTCACCCAATTTAGCGTGCGCCAGGAGTTCATCAATACACTGGGTATCGGGCAAAGCTTCTGATAATGGCCGATTCACGGCATCCTCAGTGCCGTCAAATTCCGCTACCCTTTCAGCATCCGACCGGTACACCGGTTTCAGTCCAAGGAGCGACTCGAAAAGCCCGAACAAGGTCGTCTCACTGATTGGTTTGGGGACAAATGCGTTAAACCCGGCGGCCAGTGCTGTCTCTCGATCATTATCGTAGACGCTCGCCGAGGAGGCAATCATCGGAAGTAAGGCAAACTGCGGGTCTTTCCTCAATTTCCTGCAGAATTCGATTCCGCTTAGACCAGCCATGCGAATATCAGATACGACGCAATCAAACTTTTCTGTTCTCATCAATTCAAGGGCTTCAACCGCCGAAGGAGCAAACGTCGCCGAGAGCCCAACCTCTTCAAGCAGGTCCAGCAAATATTGTCGGTTTGCCGCCTCGTCGTCGACCACCAGAATATGTGCTGGCTTACCCTCCAGGCGCACTACTTTCCGTGTCGAAGAGGTAGCCAACGCGGCATTTGCCGACCCGTTCGGCAATTCAAACCAGAAATTGCTCCCCTCTCCCTCCTGGCTGGAGACTTCAAGCGTCCCCCCTAATAAGCGAACAATTCGTTGGCTGATGAAAAGGCCCAAGCCGACTCCGCCACCTGCCTGATCATTATTGGTCGCTTGGTAAAAGGGCTTGAAAAGATGCTGCATTTCGTGCGCCGGTATGCCGCTTCCGGTATCCCGGACCTCAATCCGGATACGATCCTTGACCCGACTGACTCTTAGAGCCACTTCCCCTTTCTCGGTAAATTTGATGGAATTTCCGACCAGATTGTAAAGCACCTGTTTCAGACGAACCGGATCGGTCGAAATCCATTCCTGAACGGAATGGTCAGAGGAATACGTGAAGCGAAGTTGCTTCTGATTTGCCCGGAGTTGGAACTCATCGGCGAGACCATTCAGCAGTGGCTTAAGCTGCACCGGTTGGACATTAATCGTGATTGTCCCCGACTCCACTTTGGCCAGATCAAGTATCTCATTGATCATATTCAAGAGGTGCTCCCCGCTTGAAAGAACCGTTGTCAGGCGCCGGCGTTTTTCTTCGGGTTGGTTTTGTTCGCGCAGCATCAGTTGCGTGTACCCTAGAATGGAGTTTAACGGCGTTCGCAGCTCATGGCTGACGTTTGCAAGAAAGGTGCTTTTGGCCCGGTTAGCCGCTTCGGCTGCCTCCTTAGCCTCCACCAGTTTCGCCTGGCTCTCTTCGAGTTCCCTTGTACGCTCGGTGACTATTGCAACCAGCTCCTTTTCCCTGACATGCAAACGCCACACCCGCAATCGCACAAAGCCGAGGACGCAAAGCGCGCACAACGCGGCGTAGATGGCGTACATCCACCAGGTTCGATACCAAGGCGGCAGAACCTCGATTGCCAAAGTGGTTTCGTCGCTTTTTATGCCGTCCCCGTCCTCAGCAACAGCGCGCAGCAAATAGTGCCCTTCGTTCAGTGAGCCTGAGCGCCAAAGCGGGTCGGTAAGCGGCGCGCTCCAGTTCTTCTCCCGCCCGTCTAACCGCAGTTGGTAGCGGATCTTCTCCGAACACGCAAATCGGTCATCGGCAAACCTGATCCGAATATCTCGAAGATCGAACGGCAATTTCAGCGCTTCGCCTTTGGTTGGAATCGATAGCGACTTTCCGGAAATTGTGGCCGCCTCTCTCGCAAATACGCTGAACTTCGTCACCGGCGGTCGAAGTTCAGCCGTATCTATGCGCGCAATCCCATACGTGCCGGCAATCCAAAGCACGGTCGATCCGCCAATATCTTCTTCTCTTATCGTTGTAGGATCACCGATTGTTCTGGCAATGACAGCCGGAAGGGCAGTGAATTGTCCGCTTGAATCGAGCCCCACAATCTTTGATCCTTGCACCCTCTCTTCGGAAACTCGCCGAGGGACCACTGTAATCCAGAGATGCTTCATTTCGGCACGATTGACGATTGCCCTTGCCGGGACATAGTCGCGGAAAACTGAATCGTATTGTCGAACGGAAACAAATTGATCCACGTCGGCTTCATATCGGGATATACCCTGGTCACTTACGAAAGCCGGTTTTCCATCCAGAAGGATCAGCGAAGCTGCCTCACTGACCTTCGATGCATTTTTAGCATGTGCGAGGCTGAAAACGTTTGCCCGCGCAAAAATGCCTGGTGAATCAGGTTTCAGCGTCACTCTGAAAAAGCCGCGGTTGATTGTGGAAACGAACAATTCGGTCGCATCACTTTCAATGATCCCATTCACACCATCCTCAAGTTCCCTTAATATCCCGTCTAAGCGCCAGCCCTCGCCAAAGCGGGAAATCGCGATCAACCCTTTGTTGGACGCGACATAAACTCGACCAGGAATCACTCGGGAAGGCTGAAGCGCATAGACCCGATCGATCGGAAGCGAAACGGGTCTTAATTCTGATCCGTCAAAACTGAAAAGACCTTTCCATCCGCCTGCAAGAAGTTCGTTGCCGGCTTCCGCCAATACACAGATCGGACTGGTAGCACCGGGAATTTTTCGGAAACGCGCTGGCAAAAACTCGGGGACAACCCTCTTCAATGAGTATAGACCATCCCAGGTGGCGGCGTATAAATCGCCGCGAAACCTTGTAAGCTCAAATATCTCGGATCGCGGAAGCCCCGTCTGCGCGTCAAAGAAACTGATCCCAGGGTGCATCTCGAGGCGGGTAAGCCCAACGCTTCCGCAGATCCACAACCCGCCAGAACGATCAGAGGCCAGTTTCAGAATATTCTGATCGGGCAAGCCGTTGTCCTGGAATAGCGCGCAGCGGAGTTTCCCTTGGCAATCGAGCAAAGCGACGCCGTGTTGCTCGATGGCGACGGCGATGTAGGGTCCGGGTAAGGCACTTGCTCCCTGGAGGGAAAATCGAGTCAGCAGAGGATCGAGGTCCGTAGGAAAAGGGGCAATCTGATTTTGCGAAAGCCGAAAAATACCCTTGTCTTTAGTCAACAGCAGAACCAGACCCGGCTTCGGCTCGAGCACCTCATAAACAATCGTCGATCGCAACTCAGCGCCATCGGCGATCGGAACAAAGCGTCCCCCAATAACCTCATAGAGCGGGTCGTTTTTAGAGTGTACAAAAACCCTTTTACCGGCCGCAGAAAGCCTGAAATCAAGACCATCGCCATGCGGCCACGCCTTGGACGTCCATGCGTCTCCTTCGCGTACCAGAAGCGCCTTCTGACTTCGGACAAAATCAGCCTCTCCGCCCGGAACGATCTGCACAACTTCGCCGAAATTCGCCGGAAAGCCTTTTTCTCCGTTGGCAGTTAGAAACCTGTATCGGTCACCTTGATGCACTAATCGCCCCAGCTGACCCGCACCTCCGACCCAGATTCCTCCATCGCCATCAACCGCTAACCCCTGAATGGCCAGTCCGCCCGGGACAGGAATTCGTTCAAAGCGCTGGCCGTCGTATTGCAGGACCAGATTGTCATTTCCGAATAGGAGTAACCCCTGTCGATCCTGAACAGCGTTCCAATTCTGATTGTCCGCCAGATACTCTCGAGTGCTGAAAAACCGGTATAAAGGGCGGCCAAGCTCAATAGACTCTTGGGCTCCCGCAGCCGCAACGCCCGGGAGAATAGCAGCCAAAAGGATAAAAAAATGGATGTATCGATTAATAGATCGTATCCCCGTCAAGGATAGCCCACACATATCATTGTACGTTAACGAACCGATCAGCAAAGAATATCACCCGAACGGAGCATCCAACTAGCGAGGCCGCGCCGCAGACCAGCGAGATCTTCTGGGTGGTATGGTAGGTTGAGAGCAGCGTCGACCTGGTGAAGCGCCCTCTTTTACACTTCTTTCGCAGGTGGCGTTAAGACCCCCAACGCCAGTCGCGCGGCAGCAGTCCGAGTTTCAACGCCGAGTTTCGCGAACAGATTGATTGCGTGTTTTTTGACCGTGTTTAAGGATGCATCGATTATAATGGCAATTTCCGGATTGGTTTTCCCTTCTGTCATCCAATAAAGCACTTCGGCTTCTCTCGCCGTTACTCCGAGCGCCAGCAAGGCTTTCGGGCCGTTGTCGCCATTGCGATGCTCAATGCGCAGCAACGACAGATTGCCGCTTTGCGATAACGCAAAATGAGAAATCTCGATTTCGCCACGCTTGCGATGCGAGATCAGTCGCGGTCTTTGACTTTCGGGACCATTTAACCAAGCGGTGAGGTTTTCCGGGAGGTACTTGTCCGCCGTTGCCGAAAAGAATGTGTTCAGTAAGATCCGTGCCTGACCGGTCGCAAAAAGAATCTGGCCCTGCCGGTTTGTAACAAGCAGAGCCTGTTCCAACGAAGTTTCCAGCTGTTTTTCCGCATCAAGACGAAGCTCTATCTCCTCCGCAAGCTCTCTGTTTTTCTGCTCTAGTTTTGCTTGGAGCTCCCGTATTTGAAGATGCGTCTGGACCCGCGCCTGCACCTCTTCGGGCTGAACGGGCTTAGTCACAAAATCAACTGCGCCCGCGCGAAAAGCCGCCAGCTTTTTACCCAGCTCGTCTGCAGCAGTCATGATGATGACCGGGACATGACTCCACTCGGGATTTGCCTTGATTCGATTGCACGTTTCAATCCCATCCATTCCCGGCATCATCAAGTCGAGCAAAATGATATCGGGAAGAGCCAGCGCGAGCTGCTCCAGGGCACGCTTACCACTATCTGAGACAAGAACCCGGTACCCAGCGCTGCTCAAGAACCCAAGCACGACATCCACGTTCGCGGGTAAGTCATCCACGATCAGCAGTGTTTTTTTGTCCATACCGATTTCCGAGCCGGGCAGGCGTTACAGCGCATCCCGGTCTGCGGCGACTTCACCGTTATATGCGAGACGGTACACTAGCACAGGAGACCGCAACAAACAGTATCGCATTCGTCTCAGGTAAGGGCACAAAGAGATTCTCACCACAGAGGCACAGAGGACACAAAGTTCGGAATGGATTAGAATTGGCGTCAGGTCGGTGGTGCGCCTACCGAACGGCGAAGGCTGCACGGGATTCGGCATGCTCCCCATGCCTTAGCGCCGAACCTGAAACCATTTCGGTCCCTTGGTGTGCTTTGTGCCTCAGTGGTGAAATTCTCCTCTCTACTCTGCCCCCTTGTGGCTGACGCTCCCCGATTTTATTGAATGCCATGCCGAAGAACTACGATCAGGTCTTCAAGTGTGGCCAAGCCGTGGAAATGGTCATGAAAGGCGGAAAGACCATCAAAGCGGGTTCCCAAATCAGAAGCCCCAACTTCCCTGTCTTTTCTCAGCTTCGTGTCCTCTGTGTCTCTGTGGTGAAATTCCCCTCGCTCTCTCAACCGCCGATCGCTTTGCGCACAGCAGCCAGCGGCGCCGAATCATCGAACCCCACCTTGTCTCGGTCATACTTGATCCCGAGATCTTTCCACAGCTTTTCAAGATCAGGAGCTACAGGAGTCCCACTCATCTTGTCGTACAGCTCTTGGAGAACTGGAACTCCTGTTGCCTGATCTGCCACTCGGAGCGCGCGATCCAGCGGCCAGTCCACCTCGATACTACCGCCCGATTTCAAAATTCCGCGAAGCCCATCCTCGAGTCCCATGCGATTGCCTGTTCTCTTGCGAATCTCGACATCTGCGAGCAGACAAAAGAGCGCCCCGCCCCAGTAAGTTCTGCCCCACGTATGGGTGAAATCCAGACCGCGATCCCCCTTTTTGGGCAAGCCTTGAGGCATCCCTTCAACCATGTCGCTCCAGATTCTCTCCTGCGTAAGATTACCGGCCCGGGCTCGCGCGATCGGTTCAACATAGGTCGCCAAGCCCTCTTCAATCCAATGATGCATTCGCGGCACGGATGGAAATGCCAAATGCACCATCTCATGCGTGATCGTTCAGTCGTCTGAAAATTCGGCCGCAGATGTTGATCGCCCTACCGCAATCTCAATGTGCGCGTGCTCCCACCCGGAAGCCCGACCTGAATTGATTCCGCGCCCATCGTGAATTTCAACGGTTATATTCACGTGCCGCACCGGAAATTTCTCATAATACGTTGACACAGAACGCGCCGCCGTCGTGATCCAATTCAGTATCATCGTTCGCAGCGGCTCTGCAGGAGACGACGTGAACGCAATGTCAATTGTCCCTCCACCGATCTGCAGCTGCGCTGTATCCTGCGCTACTGCGGATGCTGCCGGCGCGAGGTGGATCAATGCGAGAAAAAGAAGCCAGCGCATAGGCTCTAGACTCTCTCCGTCTTAGGGCAGTGTTCGACGGGAAAATTCACCGAACTCGCCAGAAAACAGCGTTTGTGAGCCTGCTTGTGCAGGGCCTGGGCGCGTTCCGCCGAATGGGTCACTTTTACGGTGGGATGAAGTGTGACGTTCGTGAACCGTCCCCCCTCGGTAGTCTCGATCATCGTCCCTTCTGCGTTATCGTTGTAAGAGACCACAACAATGCCAGACTCGGCGCACAAGTGGAGATACCAGAGCATGTGGCAGCTCGACAAAGCCGCGACGAAGAGCTCTTCGGGATTGTATCGCGTCGGATCTCCCCGGAACGCCGGATCGGATGAACCAGAGATCGCCGGCTTCTGATCGCAACGGATCTCGTGCGCTCGTTCGTAGCCTACGTAGCTATCCGTACCGCGCCCGGTGTTCCCGACCCAGACAACCGCAACCGAATAGTGATGCTCTCGCCCCATGCTAGTGAGAATCCTATCCGAGAGCTAAAGGCAAAAGGCAACAGAATCCGACGCCTCATACCAGCAAAGAAGGATCCGGGGCATCGAGATTTCGATTCCTCGAGTTGACCATTCGCTGTCCAATCGTTTAATAAGATGCGATTAGCCTGCATTGATCACAAATCCTTAGCCGTAGCCATGCTGTTGCGTTGACTTGGGTAAGGATTGTGCTGAATGCAGGCTGTGGCAGCGGAATTCTCCCGCTGCCGCCGCAGACCACCTTCGCTCTTCGAGCTACGGCGTGTCCGCAAACCGGGTAAGGTCGCGCCATAGCGAAGCGACGGCGGAATTCCGCTGCTTTTCTACGAGAAAAGTTTGAAA
>Ga0182035_10001505_pt1 | contig 11887 bp, 7 predicted proteins | sample flu12Cox44000170_FD_125969 | JGI IMG/M metagenome (GOLD analysis project Ga0182035, IMG submission 125969) | Lab enrichment of tropical soil microbial communities from Luquillo Experimental Forest, Puerto Rico - flux4day.12C.oxic.44.000.170 | ecosystem: Environmental > Terrestrial > Soil >...
GTGTGTCCAATGGTCGTTACGCGGACGGTCTTGATTTGCTCTAGTCGGTCGCGGCCACCCATGGCATCGAGAGCAAGCTCTACACACTGTTGCGGATTCTTGCCGGCGCAGCCAGGCGCGCTTCTAGGGCTCTCATGCGCGCCGGCGTTCGCCCACGTCACGGCTGCAGCTGAGAGACACAGTAGAAGTCTGCGCATGTGGTTTCCTCCCATGGCGACACTGGATCTCAGCAACAGCACAGGCTGGGTCCACTAACGACGGATATCCAGAACAGTATCATGACCATCGAAGATCGATAAGGAGAGCTGCGTCACCCGCGATTGTTGCGGGTAACATCAACAATTTCTCGATGGCGCACAAACCTCAACGAAGCTAAGCGAGTCGGCTACGGATTCACACTTCCATCTTTTGCGAGGTAGACCAACGGATCGTGCATATCTAGGACGAATACCGCGTTTTTCATCAGCTTTGCCCGTGAGAAGTACCCGGTGTGAAACAGGCACCGAGGAACGAGCCACCGCAAATTGGCCTCGCGCCCGAACGCAGTACAAGGTCGGTAATGTCGGCTCTCACCGCGGCTCGGGATCGAAAGGCCAGTTAAAGGTCGAGCGGACCGCGTGTCGCCACTGAAAAAGGCGGCGCACGGCCAAGCGGTCGAGGCCATCGAAGAAACTCGGACGTGAGAGGAGACAAAGGAGGTAGGATTCTTGGCGCTAAACTTGCTGTCCGGTGAGGTGGCGGGATGCAATTACGGGATCTGTTGCTTGCTGAGCGAACACTTCGGAGCAGCCCTATCTTCACTTTCACGGCTGCGCTGACGATTGCATTGGGTGTCGGCGCAAGCACGGCCATCTTCAGCGTCACGAATGCGGTGCTGTTGCGGCCGCTTCCTTACAGAGACCCCGATCAGCTCGTCATCATGCCCACCGACATGCGCAATCGCGGCGTGAAGGACTTTCCGTTTTCGAACGCCAATTTCATTGATTTGCGCGATGGCACGAAGAACGAGTTCCAAGGCGTCGCGGGCGTGTTCACATTTCCGTTCACCTTGGCCGGCGACGACGGATTGCCGGAACAGGTGCACGTGGGCACCGTGACGACGAACTACTTTCAGTTGGTCGGGGCGAGGATCTCGTTCGGCCGCGACTTCACGGATGATGACGGACAGCCCCAGCCGCCTCCGCCCGCGCCGGGAACGCAATCGACGACGCCCCCGCCTCCGCGGCTGCCAGCGATGGCGATCATCAGTTACGAATACTTCCAACGGCGGTTCGGCGGGAATCCCGATGCGCTTGGGCAAACCCTAAACAAGGGGAAACCGTTCAGTCCGCGAATCGTCGGAGTGCTCGCGCCGCACTTTCAGATTTACTTCCCTGCGTCCGCGGATTTGGAAGCCGCGCCCGAAATCTGGGTGGCCAATCGCCTGGGATACAACGCGGCGCAGCGCCTGTCGGTGTCGATGCGCGTGATCGGGAGACTGCAACCGGGCATGACTATCGAACGCGCGCAAGCCGCCGTCGATCAAGTGGCAGCCGCGGCGCGGAAAGACTTTTCGATCCTGAACACGGCGGGCTACGCCATCCGTGTGGAGCCCATGCGACAGCATCTCGTGTCGGAAGTCCGGCCGGCGATCCTCGCGCTGATGGGCGCGGTGATTTTTCTTTTGCTGATTGCGTGTGCGAACGTGGCGAATCTGCTGCTGGTGCGGGGATCCTTGCGGCAGCGGGAACTTGCGATTCGCTCGGCCATCGGCGCCAGCTCGTGGGATCTCGCGCGGCAGGTTCTTTCGGAGGCGCTGTTGCTGGCGGCGATTGGCGCGTTGGGTGGACTGGGAATTGCGTGGGCCGGAATCAAAGAACTGCTGGCCATCGCTCCGGCGCGTTTGCCACGTCTCGAGACGATTCGCATTGATTCCACCGTGCTGATCTTCACGATTGTCTCGAGTCTCGCGGCCGCGGCTATTTTCGGGCTTGCGCCGGCGTGGCGCGCGGCCCGGCCAGATGTGATGATCGTTTTGCGCGGGACGAGCCGCAGCGAAGGGCTGGCGACCGGCGGGCTCTCGCGGAAGATCGTGGTGGGGCTCGAGGTCGCTCTCGCCTATGTGCTGCTCATCGGGTCGGGACTGATGGTCCGGAGCTTTCTCGAATTGCAGCGCATCGATCCCGGATTCAATCCGCATAACCTGCTGACGTTTCAGGTGCAGTCGGATCGGATTTACAAGACGCCGGAAGAACGAGCCGTGGCGACGCGACAACTCGAAGAACGCTTGCGCGCCATCCCGGGCGTGCAAAGCGTGACGGCGTCGAATCCATTTCCGCTTACGGGCGGTTACAGCCCAATTCGCTGGGGCACCGAAGAAGCTCTCGCGGACGCGAGCAAATTCAAGGCAACCGATCCTCTGATCGTGCTTCCGGGGTTCTTCGAGACCATGCGCACACCGCTGCTCGATGGGCGGACGTTCACCGCGGAGGACAATCAACCGGGCCGCACGTATGCCATCGTGGATAAGATGCTGGCGGATCGTGCCTATCCGGGTCAGCCGGCGGTTGGGAAGCGGATTTTGATCCGCATTCAGACGCCGGAACCCGTGTGGGTCGAGATCTTGGGCGTCGTGGCCCATCAGCGTGGCGTGTCGCTGAGCGAGCCGGGACGCGGGCAGGTTTTCCTTCCCGATGCGTACATCGGCTCGGGTGCGGCGGACCACTGGGCGCTGCGAACCGGCACCAGTCCGGCGAGTTACGCAAACGATGTTCGCGCGGCGCTCAAGGCGTTCGACCCGCACCTGTTGGTTCTCGACCTGCAGCCCATGGATGCGGTGATGGAAAAGGCGCAAGCAGGAACGCGATTTTCGTTATTGCTCATTGGGGCGTTTGCAGTCATCGCGGCGATGCTTGCAGGCGTAGGGCTCTACGGGGTGCTGGCGACCGTGGTGCGTCAGCGCACCGCCGAGATCGGCGTCCGCATGGCGCTGGGGGCGCAACCGCAGAACATTTTCCAACTCATTGTCGGGCAGGGATTGCGGTTGACGGCGATTGGCGTGGTCGGGGGATTGTTCGGAGCGTTCGCGGTGACGCGAGAGATGCGTTCGATGCTCGTCGGCATCAAGGCCACCGACCCCGTTACGTTTGTCACCATGGCAGTGGCGTTCTTTGTGATCGCCGCGATGTCATGCTGGGTGCCGGCGAGAAGGGCGGCGAATCTCGACCCGACGGCCGCCTTGCTGGAACAACGGCAATCCTGATCGCAATGCGCAAACCGAGTGGAGCGAAAGCACGGGTGACAAATGGGAGGAGGAGGGGAAACAGCTTCCGAAGGCATACCTTCCTTTGTCCGATCCAACTTCGACGGCTATCCCGTTCTACCGGGACCCGTTCCAACTCGAATGGGCGTTTGTTTGTGGCGGTCTATGCGGGATGGGATTCACGAGGAACAAGGTGGTTGTGCTGGATAGCGAAGGAGACGTCATTGCGATGTATCGAGATGGAATTCTGTGTTCTCGGTGAGCTCAATATCGTCGGGTCCGCAGAATGCTCAAACGTGACGCGCCGTGGCCGGTTATTCGTACCTTAGCGCGACCGTGGGATCCACATTCGTCGCCCGCTGCGCTGGCAAGAAGCACGCTGCCAACGCGACCAGTACCAGCACCGCCCCAACCACGACGATGGTTACCGGATCGTCCGCCTTCACGTCATATAACATCGATTTCAGATAGCGGGTTACGCCCATCGCCACTCCGATGCCAGCTACGGCCCCCACCAGCGCCAGCGACAATCCTTGCGTCACCACCAGCCGCAACACATCCCCCCTTTGCGCGCCCAGGGCCGTGCGAATGCCGATTTCGCGTGTTCGCCGCGCCACTTCATACGCCAGCAGGCCGTACAGCCCGATGCACGCCAGGGTAAGCGCAAGCACACCAAAGAAGCCCGAAAGCCGTGCAACGAGCCGTTCCTGAAATAGCAGCCGGTCGATCTGCTGCGATTCCGTAATGACGTCGCGCAGCGGCAGATTCGGATCCATTTGGGCCACGGTGCGCCGGATTACCGGAACCAGAGCTTGCGGATCGCCCGCTGTACGCACCTCGAACGACGCACCCATGCCGCTCTGCGGTACATACATCATGGGCTTGATTTCCCGCCGCAAGTCGCCGTATTTCGTGTCGCGAACTACGCCGATGATTTCGTAGCCTGGACTTGCGGGCCCGTCTTCACCTCCCGCGGATTCACCGAAGCGCTTTCCCAAGGGGTTGTCTTTTCCAAGATACTTCGCGACAAAAGCCTGGTCCACGATCACCGGCGGGGCTACTGCAGTTGGCTTGCTGGCGGCAATTTCGTAGTCGGAAGAATTGAAACCGCGTCCAGCTACGAACGGAATGTGCATGGTGCTGAAGAAATTCGGGCCAATCTGCAGCACATCCGACTCCGACGCGCGATCTTGCGGCGTTCCCGGCCAGTGGAACATGGTGACCATCATTGCCCCGCTCAGTAAGGGAACCATCGAATAGCTTGCCGACTTCACTCCTGGCGTTTGTGCGAGCCGACCTTGCAAATCGCGGTAAAAGCCATCGATCTGGGTGTCTTTGTATCCTGCAAGCATTGGGTTGATACCGAAAAGAACCAGATTGTGCGAATCGAAGCCCACGTCGATGCTTCGCAGATTTTGCAGCGTTCGTACCATCAACCCGGCACCCACAAGCACGACGATCGCGAGCGCTACCTGCGCTACAACCAGCGCGTTGCCAATGCTGAATCTCTTCACTCCTCCGCGACCCAGACGTGTGGCGGCGCTGAAGCCTTCCTTCAGCGCAGGCGTTACATCCACGCGCGTGCTGCGGAAAGCAGGCGCCAGGCCAAACAGGACTCCAGTGAAAAGAGAAACCGCGACGGTGAATCCAAGCACGCGCAGGTCGAGGCCCATCGCGAACGTAAGCGGCCTTGGCTGATTGCTCGACACAAAGGAGAGGATGGCTTGGGCGCCCCACGAGGCAAAAACGATTCCCAAAATACCACCTGTCGCCGCGAGCATCACGCTCTCGGTCAGAAGCTGTCGCACGATTCGTGTCCGCCCGGCGCCGAGCGCCAGCCGCAGAGCCATTTCGTTCTGTCTCGCCGCTGACCTCGCCAGCATCAACCCCGCCACGTTCGAGCACGCAATCAACAGAATAATGGCCACCGCGCACATCAAAACGTACAACGGGTCGGCGAAGCGGCTACGCAAACCGGTCAATCCCGTTTGCGCGTTGACCAACGCGATGGTCGGTTCGTCGTCCGGCTTCGAGAGTGTCCTCGCTTCACTTGCTTCTCGAGGCGCTTGTCCTTGTGCCCCGGGTCTTTTGCCACCCGACGGAGGAGCCATCGCGCCTGGCACAACCACTGTGGCGTTTGGCCTTCTGCCTTCTGGGGCTTCGACAGGCCGCGGACCGCCAGTTGACGACGCCGCTCCTCGGGGCCCCAGACTCGGGTTCGCCGGTCCGGGACCGCCTATCATCATTTGACTCCTCGCCGGCCCGCCTGCGCCTCTTGGCCCGAGAGGCCCAAACATCCCGGCGCCCTCGTCAAACAGCGGGACAGATCCATGCAGCATCTCGTTGCGGAACACCCCGCTGATGGCCGCTTGAACTTGCGGCAGTGGCGTTTCCGCCTTCAACCGACCGACAACCGTCAGCCACCAATAGGTCACGTTGTCCTGGCGGTTGGCCCACATCATGGGAGTAATGATGTGCCGTCCGACGCTGAGCGGCAGCCAAACGTCACAATCGCTCCCCGGAGCAATCCCCGTGAATCGTTGCTCCGCCACGCCGGAGATCGTAAAGGCCACGCCGTTCAGATCAATCGTTCTGCCAACCACATCGCGCGTGCCGCCAAACGAGCTCTGCCAGAATCCGTAGTTCAGCACCGCCACCGGCGCCGCCGTCGGCGCATCGTCGCTCATTGCAAGGACGCGGCCTGCCGCCGCCTTGATTCCCATTGTTTGAAAAAAATCTCCCGAAACAAATTGGCCATTGATCATGGTCGCGGGGCCATTCCCAGTCAGAGAGAGGAAACCCGTGTTGGCAAAAGCGGCCACCCCCGCAAACTGGCTCGCATTCCGGATTCCGCGAAACATCGGTTCAGAGAAAGAACACCCCGAGGGGTTCGTTGCGCTCAAGCCGAGTTCGCTCGGGCAATCGCCCGAGGAGAAGTACCCGTGAATGCGCGGTGCTTTTCGCGCATTCCATCTCAACAGGACCAGCTCCGACGGCTTCTCTACGGGAAGCGAGCGCAGCATCACCGCGTCGATCAGGCTGAAAATGGCCGTGTTCGCGCCAATCCCCAGCGCCAGCGTAAGCACCGCAACGGCTGTAAACGCGGGCGACTTGCGCAACATCCGCAGGCCATAACGAATGTCTTGCCACAGCTCCTCCAGCCACGTGAGGCGCCACACTTCTCGGGTCTCTTCCTTCACCCGCATCACGTTTCCGAATTTCCGCACGGCCGCATATCGCGCTTCCTCTGGTCTCATGCCGCGCTCGATGTTGTCTTGCGTCTCCCTCTCAATGTGCTCGCGAATATCTGCATCGAGCTCTTCCAGCATTCGCCTGCCTCGCCTCATGACGTGCCCTCCCTACTCCGCCGGCCGGAGAATCCGCGCTATCGCTCCCGCCAGTTTGTCCCACTTGCTGGTTTCCACTTTCAGTTGTTCTCGGCCTTTCCGTGTCAGCCGGTAAAACTTGGCCCGCCGGTTGTTTTCCGAAGTGCCCTCTTCCACAGAAATCCATCTCCGCTTGATGAGCCGATGCAGCGCCGGGTACAGCGATCCCTGCTCGACCTGCAGAACTTCGTCGGAGTTGCATTCGATTGTTTTGGCGATGGCGTGGCCGTGCGCCGGGCCGCGGCGCAGCGTGCGGAGAATCAGCAGGTCCAGCGTGCCTTGCAACAGCTCGATGCGTTCGCGTTCTTCTTTAGTAGACATTCTAGGTGAGAATAGGCTCCTTCTAGTAGAATGTCAAGGGGAGCGCACCGCACATGCCCCTAAAAAAGTCCCACATCGCGTTGCTACGGTTTGGAGTGACCACTAAACTCCGGGCAATTCCCGGTACTCGAACTTTGCAGAGTGACCGACGATTTTGTTGCCAAGCAACTGGACACGATGATGACTGAGCCCGCGAGGACTCCCCAAAGAACGCGACGAAAGTCAAAGAATTTCTGCATTCACCCGTTTCCTCACCCGATTTCACAAAACCTCGAAGTATCCGTAGTGAACACGTAAAGGAAGGGCTTTATCTGCACCAAGTCACTCGGTAGCTAAACCCTACTCCTCAGCGCGTCTCGGCTGGGCGGGGCCACGATCTCATTCGCGAGCAGGTCGTGGCTCCCAGATCCGGCATCAGCAAGGATCGGGGCCGCCCGCCGACCTTTCCATTCCGCAGGCTCCAGGCGAATTTACTGCGGCAGACCAATACGGCCGAGCAGACTCTGAAAGCGGGCGTCGGAGCGCAGAAAATCGAAGCGAGGCTCAACGCTGATTTCGAGAATACGAAAATCATGTCTGGCAGCGGCTTTCTCCAGCCAGATAAGGGAATGCTCATGATCCCCTAGCGCGGCGTGGTCTATGGCAACGTCATACGCGGAGAAACCCGGACTATTCGGCTCTTCATCCAGTTCGGCCTTCCTTAGCCAAAATTCTCGGAGCCCAGAAGTGTGACCAGCGTTTCGAAGAGCGCCTATCCGAGATGGACTCGCGCCAAGCAGCTCTTCGACCCTCAGATATTCCGCAAGGGCGGGCACATCCATTCCTTTTTGGGCGTAGCTCTCGCCAAGATAAATGTGAAGGCCGAGCGAAGCGGGATACAGTTCAAGCGACTGCTTCGCGCTCGCGATGGCCTCATCGTACTTGCGTGACAGGTAAAGGCTGACGACGATCACCTCATGGGTCGCCTCAGACACCGGGTCGAGTGCTTGGCCGGCCCTTAACTCGATCCAAGCATCGTTGGGTTTGTGCAAGGCCAAAAGCAAATACCCATATCCCAGGTGAGCAAGCGCGAAATTCGGATCGAGCTCGATGGCGCGGTGGAACTCGCGCTCGGCTTCCGACCAATCCGCCGCGTAATGGTCAGCCACATCTCCCAACGAGAAGTGGGCTTGGGCCGAATTGTCATCAAGTGCTATTGCTTTCGTGGCAGCTGCTTTTGCGCGCGAGTACGCTTCGCTGGGCGATATATCCCGCAACAGGGTCGACGGGACGTAGCAGTTCGCAAGACCAGCATAAGCCGGAGCGTACGTGGGGTCCTTCTCAATTGCGCTCTGGAAGTACTTGATGGCCGTTTGCGTCGAGTTTACAGAAAACTTTTCCCAAAAAAACATTCCCTTAAGGTAATCCTCATAGGCGTCGAGATTGACTTGGCGCGCAGACAATAAACTCAGGCGCTCGTAGGGTTTCAGCACAATCCGAATGTTCCGGGCGACATTCTGAGCAACCTCGGCTTGCAGGGCCATGATATTAACAAGGTCGCGTTCGGCGCTGTCTGCCCACACATGTGTTTGGTCCCTGCACTGAACCAACTGGGCCGTAATGCGGACGCGATTTCCTGCGCGAAAGACACTTCCTTCCAGAACATATTCAACGCCGAGTTCGCGACAGATCTGCCGCAAATCCTTTTGCGTGTTCTCATACCGCATCGCCGAAGTGCTTGCAATTACGCCGAGCCGCTCCGGTTGCATGCCGCCCAGTTCGGTGATCATTTCCTCAGTCATGCCGTTGCTGAAGTACTCCTCTTGCGGATCGGCACTGAGATTCTTGAAGGGCAAAACGGCAAGCTTGATCTTGGCCGGTACGGAGCGCACGCGGAGAAACGGGCTTTTTCGAGCTAGATACGCCCCCGCAGAGAGCATCGCGATGAGCACGGTCGCCGCCGCCACTGCCCAAGGGCGAATTCTCCGGATGTCAAATAAGGAAGAGCGTGCGTCCTGGTCTGTCGAGTCAGATTCCAGTTCAGGTCGACGATCGCTGTACCAAGCGTCTAGCTCCGTCCTAAAGGCGTACACCGGGCCCTGCTTGCCGACCTGCAATCGATGGACAGGCAGTCCTGAGGATTTCTCCCAACGCTGAACGGTGCGGACTTCGCGCCTAAGGTAGGCAGCGATTTCCTTCCAGGAGTCTAGGCGGCCGTCGGGAGAAGACTCGGCGGAGCCGGCCAGAGGGGTGCTGGGCTGAATACTCATGCTGATGACCAAGGGGACTAAGTGTCCACAATTGTACCGCAGCCGGAGGAATTGGCCCAGATGCACATCTGGCTTGAAGCTTCCGCGTTCGGCGCGGTCGTCAGTGCCGCGGACTTGGGTACGAAAGGGGCGAAAAGCAGCGACATTCTGGGTGCGTGACGTCAGGAGTCGCACCTTGTCGCTTGTAAGGTTGCAGAGGTCTGATAGGTTCCCAAGCGGGCCCAGGCTTCAAAGACAGGTTAATTAAGAGGAGAGGTCTTCTAGCCGTGATGCTTGGTTTGGCGGCCCTGAGCGGCAAGGGGGGCCAGACGGTCACAGGTCATGGTGCAGACGGTACTATTTTTCCGTTCACAGGTCTCACGACGATCGGCGACTCGCGGGTTTTCAGTTGAACGGAGACCTCGGAATTTAGGGCGCGTGCTTCTGCCCAGCCGCATGACTCGCTTGAACAGGTCCACTTTATTTTCGTTCGGTTCTCTTTTGGTATTGGCCGGCGTTCCCGCCCACAGCAAGCGCTCCGACCGGTTCAACAACAGAAACAGCCGTCGACGACACTGCCGGCTGCTCCTCTACGCGGGCTCCGCGGGCGGATTCGGTCGCGCATAGGCCCATGCCCGTATTGTTCGTTGGCAATAGGAGAGATTGAGGTTGGATACGGGACGGGGCGCGCGAGCAATCCAAAAAGAACATTGCGGACGGAGGAGCGACAAATGGCGACATTCAACTTCGTCGTGCGCTGCATCGCTCTTTGTCGCTTGCCAAACCGTTCCGCAACGAAGAAGCTCGATGCGAAGCCGCGGGAATCATTTCGGAGGTGCGGGTGCATGACCTTCGCGATAGCAGTCCGAGGAGGTCCCGGTGCGGTGCCCGAATGCGCCTATTAAATCAAGGACTTAGCAGGTTATCGACGGAACAGAAAAAGAAGACTCGCAGGCGATTGACGGCGCCACTTCGAAAATGCAATTTCTGCGTGCAAAACCGGGCAAGCGACGCCCTTCAGAGCCACGGGGACAGTGAATATGTAATGTTCATCACCGCGGTCGGACGACCCTCAGATAACACCCGCGGGGATGACGGATTTGCCGGGAGAGAAGTAGAGGGAATCTGTATCGCGACGGCATGCCTTCGGTTCGCGAGTTGCTGTGGGCGATGTATCTTCGCGAGATCCAGCTTCCCGGAGTGCGGCGACATGTGCTGGAGAAGACCAGATTTAAGTCGTTCAAGCTTTTTGCTTACAGCGCCGTTCGCTTTGTTCCGGAAGTCTCTCGCTGATGCGTCGGAAGATTTGAGAAGCGTAGCGCTAGGCCCAGATGCCACCGAGGAGTGAACCCTTGGCACCTGGGTCGGGGAGGCGGGCGTGGATTTCTTCGCGTTTAACAAGGCTTATGTAGAGCGGCTGCGGAACGGCGATCCGGCAACGGAGCACCATTTCATTGTGTATTTTGAGAAGCTGCTGCGGATCAAGCTGCGAGCCCGGGCACTACGATCCGACAAGGTGGAGGACTTAAAGCAGGACACCTTCATCCGGGTGCTTGCGGCGGTGCGCAAGGAAGGTGGGGTGCGCCAGCCGGAGTGCTTCGGCGCGTTCGTTAACTCCATATGTAACAACGTCTTACTGGAGTATTACCGATCGCTGGGGAAGAACCAGCAGATGGACGACACGCACCAAGAGATTCCGGACAAGGTGTTGGACTTGGAAGGAGTGATGGTGTCCAAGCAGTGCTCGGAACAGGTGCGAAAGATCCTGTCGCGGCTGCCGGCGCGGGACCGTGAGCTGCTCCGGGCGGTCTTTTTGGCGGAGAAGGAGAAAGATGCGGTTTGCCGGGAGATCGGGGTGGATCGCAATTACTTGCGGGTATTGCTGCATCGGGCAAAACATAAGTTCAAGGCTGTCTACGAGAAAGAGCAATTGCGGGCTCTGCCCCGGGTGACCGGATTCGGGAATCCACGAAGCGATTTCCAGACCGCGCAAGTCTAGTACAGAGGGCATTCGGCTCGTGACCGAAGGCTTTGTCGTCCCTCGGATACGTTTCGCAAGCGTCAGTTTGCACTGCTGCGCGAGCGGTGAGTGTACTTCACATAGCGGTCACGACCTTCGAGTAAGGTGGAGGGCTGGGCGGCTGCCGGCACGAGGCAGTCACAGATTAGTGTCTTGGGTCAACGATTCGTTTCATAAGTCTCGTCGGGATGATCGCGGCATCGGCCTCGTTAGGGCCTCTGGGCACGCCCGACAGGACGTACGGCTGTTCCAAAAGTGTTCAAAAACCCGATCTCGTTCGACTATGCAATGTGGAAGGAAAGAGGGAGGCCGCCGGTTTTGGCCGCCGCGAACCGCTGCGTCGCATGCACGAATGCGTTTTCGCCGTTCTCGCCTTAGAAAGCGAACCCGTCGATCCTGGCCCTTAATCAGGCTGTTGGTCCACCGTCTGTTGAGCGTCGTGCGCTTTCCGATCCCACGGTGAAATTGCATACTGACGGTGCCGCGATTTGTTGGGTGAACCCAGCTGCTGCCGGACCTGGCCTGCTTTACAAGTGACTGTTCCCTGGCAGCGAAAAAGGGAGCCACGATTCCCTGCAATTTCCCATTGACATCCCATAGGTGGAGCACATACTTCTATGGTTTTCCCATAGGAGGGGTATGGGCGACAAAGCAGACGTTTGGCAGGGCACGCTCGCCCTAATGATTTTGA
>Ga0182035_10001506_pt1 | contig 11883 bp, 6 predicted proteins | sample flu12Cox44000170_FD_125969 | JGI IMG/M metagenome (GOLD analysis project Ga0182035, IMG submission 125969) | Lab enrichment of tropical soil microbial communities from Luquillo Experimental Forest, Puerto Rico - flux4day.12C.oxic.44.000.170 | ecosystem: Environmental > Terrestrial > Soil >...
CAGGGCGGGTTGGCTGTGCCCGCGGTCCAGGCCGCCTTGGTGGGCGCGGTGGCGGACGTCTCACCGAAGATCTGGGTGGTGGCCGACACGGTGCTGGTGTAGACCGGGACCATCCAGTCGATCTCGGTGCCGGACGGTGACACCAGGGTGAACTTCAAGTGGCCCAGCCCGTTCGCCCCGTTGTAGAAGATCACCATTTCCAGGTCGTAGACCGCGTTGGCCAGGCAGTTCACGCTCAGGTACGGGTCGGCGGCCAGGGTGGTGGTGGACGCCCGGCCGTAGCTGGTCGCGCCGCCCGGGACCGCCGCGCCCAGCGTGGTCAGTTCCAGCCCGTTGCCCTGGATCTGCGGCGCGGTGCCGGTCGGCTGGCTGATCAGCTTGAGCACCGACACGTTGTCCGAGGCGAGGGTGTGCGGGGCCTGCACTTGCAGCGTCTCCGCGGTGCCGGAGGCGATCAGCCCGGACAGGATCTCCCCGGCGATGCCCTGGAAGCTCATGTAGGTGCCGTTGAACAACTCGATGCCTGCCGGGCAGGACGTGCCCAGCACCGGGTCCAGCGAGGCGGCCCCGCAGATCGAGGCGACCAGGGTGGGGCTGGACGGCGTGTAGGTGACCCGAGCCCAGCCGGGCGAGCCCTGCGCGCCGACGTGACCCCCGGACGGCCCGGCCCCGCCGCCGCCGCCGTAGCCCGCGCCGACGTCGCCGGAGTCGTTCAGCGACCCGCCGCCGAAGCCGTTGCCGCCCGAGCCGCCGCCCCCGGTCCCGGCCGCCCCGTTGCCCGTGTTCGGCGCGTTCAGCCCATTGGCTGAGGCTGCCGCCGACCCGCCGCCGCCGCCGCCGTGGCCGGACGGCCCGCCGTTGACGGTCGGCGCGTAGCCGAGCCCGCCCGTGTGCAGCACGGTGGACGTGCCGTGCGGCTGGGTGGGGTGGGTGCCGTTGGTCAGCCCGCCCTTGCCGCCCTTGATGGTCAGCGTGGCCGCCGAGCCGGGGATCACCACGTCCCCGCCGTCACCCCCGGCCGGGCTGCCGCTGATGCCCTGGTTGCCGACCGCGCCGATCAGGATGGCGTAGGTGTTGCCGGGCACCACGGCCAGGTTCGGCTCCTGCCCGTAGTCGCCGCCGTTACCGCCCCCGGCCTTGGTGCTCGCGGTGCCGTAGGCCCCGCCGCCACCGGGCGCGGTGCCCTCGGCCCTGATCGTGGTCACCCCGGCCGGGGCGATCCAGTTGGTGTTGGCGTAGAACGTCTGCGTGGTGGTGCCACCGGTCGAGTAGCCGAAGATCCCGCCCGTGTTCCCGCTGACCAGCAGGTTGCTGGCGTTGATCTGCGTGCCGTTGATGGTGAGCCCGTTGATCGTCATGCCGTCGATGGCCCCGGCCGCGATCAGGCCCGCGGTGATCTGGTTGGCGGCGATCAACTGCGCGGTGATCGAGTTGGCCTGGATGGCGCTGGTGCCGAAGGCGTAGGCCACCCAGGCGGTGCCGTTCCACTGGTTGAGCACGTAGCCGTTGGACCCGTCGAACCACAGGTCACCCGTGTTCGGGCTGGACGGCGGGGTGCCGGTGGCGTTGATCGTGACGTTGATCCCGCCGCCGCTGATCGAGAAGGCCACCATGGCCGAGGTGATCGAGGCGGGCGGGATGATGTCGGTGACCTCCTGCGGCACCTGGGTGATGTAGTTGCTCGGCGGGCCGGTCAGCCCGCCGTCGTTGATCACCACCAGGGCGGTGTAATAGGTGACCCCGGGACTCAGGCCCGCCACTGGCCGGGTCCCGGGGCCGATCAGGGTGGCCTGGAGCGTGGCCGCCGAGGGGATGAAGGCTGGCTGCGGGGAGACGTGCACCTGGACCGCGGCGAAGTCCACCGTGACCGGGGAGGCGTCGGCCATCATGCCGTCCCAGGACACGATGAGCCCGTGCACCGCCTGGGTGACGATCGGGTCGGACGGCTGGGCGGGCGGGCTGCTGTTGATCGTCGCCTGGCCGTAGCTGCCGTCCGGCTGGAGCCCGAGGATCAACTGCGGCGTGCCGCTGTCGTCGTTGATCACCAGGCCGTCCGCCTCGATCGAGGACTGGCCGAGGGTGGCCGCGCCCAGGCCGCGCTCCAGCGTGGTGATGCGCTGCTGCATCTGCATCAACTGGCCGGTCAGGCGTCCTAGCTCGGCGGCCAGGCCCGCGGGCAGGCTCATCAGATCGTCCCCTGGTAGGTGAAGCTGTCCGACCTCGCGCACGTCAGCGTCATCGCCTGCGTGGTGGGGTCCTGCTGCATCTGCGTGATCCGCGCCCAGGTGGCCGTCTGCCGCCAGCCGGTGGCCTGCTGGATGAGGATGTCGTCGCCGGGGCCGAAGGACCCGAACCGGGCGTTGGGGTGGTCGCGGATCACCACGGTGGCCGGGGTGTCGGTCTGCCGCCTGGCCGCCAGCACCCGCTGGGTCCGGGCCTGCATCCGGCTGAGCGTGAACACCGTCTGGTCGGTGTAGACGAACATCCGGCGCAGGCGGCCGTCTAGCTGGGCGGCCTGGGCGCGGATCTGCGCGGAGCCCTGGCCCGCGCCGAGCCCGACCACATCGGAGGCGTAGCCGGTCCCGTCCCGGGTGACGCCCACCGGCTCGGTGATGTTCTCGCCCTCCGCGAACCGCAGGTCGGTGCGCCGCCCGCCGATCCGCGGCACGCCGAAGCCGACCCGGTGCACCACGGTCTGCTTGCTGACATCGCCCCAGGCGTGCGTCTCGTACTGGTCAAAGGGCGTCTCGGCGGCGATGTTGCCGATCTCCTGGCCGATGTCGGTGCTGTTCCACCAGCGCAGCGCATACCGGGCTGGCTTGCCGAGGTTGTAGACCGTGGTGCCCTTGGCGCGGCCGTTGACCAGCGCCGGGGTGATCGACAGCACGGCTTTGCTGATCTTGGTGATGGTGTGCTGGATGTTGGACCCGTCGATGACGATCAGCCCGCCCACGGCGAAGCTGGTGGGGTCCACCACGGTGACCGAGCGGGCTCCGCCGCCGACCGCGCTGGCGAGGCTGGACTGGCCCTGGCTGCCCGCGCTCGGCTGCACGCCAAGCTGCACGCCGGACTTGAGCCGGTCCACGTTGACGGACAGGTTGCTGCCGGGCTGGGACTGGAGCCAGGACCACAGGTAGCGCACGACGTCCAGGGAGTCCACCCCGGATTGCGTGTAGTTGCCGCCCTCGTAGATCATCCCGGCCGGGTAGCCGAGGAAGCCGGTGAAGTTCATGGTCCACTGCGGACCGGCGAACTGGCTGGCGGTGAGGATGCCGCCAAACCTGATCTGCCCGGCCTGCTCCAGGTAGCAGGCGGTCTGCCACTCCTGCGCGACCGGGTTGCCGGTGGCGTCCAGCAGGTCCGGCCGGGGCGGGGCGATCGTGCACGTGTAGGTGTCCGGCCCGTTCAGCACCCAGGTCACGCTCGGGCTGGTGATGCCGCGGACGTCGCGGTGCAGCCACTGGCCGGTGACCAGGTTCTGGAGGTGCATCTGCGGCATGGCGGAGGCGACGAACACCCGCGGCGCGGGGGCGTAGGCCGGGCCGGGGACCGGGGGCGGCGCGGTGCCCTTGCGGACGGCCAGGCCATCGGCCGCGCCCGCGGCGTCGGCCTGGGCGACGGGCACGCCGACGCTGACGGTTAGCTGCTCGGCAGCACCGCCGACGTCCGGCTGCTGGGGGGTGGTCATCAGTACACCGGCAGGACCCCGACGAACTGGCGCGGCGTCTCATCGCCCGCCTGGACCTCGGACCAGACGTCGTAGCGGCCCCGGGTCAGTTGCACCAGGCCGCCGTCCGCGAGGGGGCCGACCGGGCACTGGGCGATGTAGCCCTTGTAGCCGCCGCTCGGCGGGGCGACCCACGCGCCGTCAAACCAGGCGGACGGCTGGGCGGGGGCGTTCTCATCGCCCGAGCTTGCCGGGAAGGCGAACCGGACCACCATCGGCGCGACGGTCGGGTCCTCGGTGCTCCCGGCCAGGTCCGAGGTCCAGACGACGTTGACGTTGGCCTTGCTGATCGAGGCGACCGCGGCGAACTCGGTCATGATGGCCTCCCACCGGGCAGCGAGCATGTTGACGGCCCAGCGGGGAGGGCTGGGCTCAGTTTCCCACCTGGCGGCCACGGCAGCCACCAGCCAGCGCTGGAGGGCGGCGGCGCAGAACCACCGCTGCGCGAGCGCCCCGCAGCGCCAGACGGGCTGCGGGGTGATGGTGGGGATCGTGACGCGCAGGGAGTCCGCCGCGCCCGCAGAATCGCTTACAACGCGATCGGTGGCCGGGGTGGCGGTGAAGGTTTCACTCGCCGCAGCCACATCGTGACTCGGCGCAGCCACCGCGGCTCTGAGAGCGTCTGTAACGCCCGCAGCGTCCGCCAGGACCGGTGCTGCCGCCACGGCCGCTGTGAGCCCGTCAGCGGCCCCGGCAGCGTCGGGCAGGGGCACCTGGACCTGGACGGCCAGCGCGTCCGCGGCACCGGCTGCGTCGGCCAGGGTCACCTGCTGCCCGGCAACGACCGAGATCTGCTCGGCCGCGCCCGCCGCCTCGGCCATCGGCACGCTGGCCGTGGCAGCGATCTGCTCGGCCGCTGCCGCGGTGTCGTTCAGCGCCGGGTTCGCCCCGGCCGCCACGCTCTCGGCGTCGGCGGCCCCGGCCTGGTCGGCCAGGGGCACGGCGGCGGCGGGCGGGCTCAGCGTGTCGGTGCCTGCCGCGGTGTCGGCCAGCGGGACGGCCGCCGCCGCGGTGGCGGAGTCGGCAGCGGCCCCAATGTCGGCCAGGGCCACCGGCATCCCGATCGCCTGCTGGTCAGCCGCCGCCGCCTGGTCCGCCACCGGGACGGCTGCGGCCACGGTAGCTGCCTCGGCCGCGCCCGCGCTATCCGCGAAGGCGATGAAGATCCCTTGCTGGACGGTGAGGGCGTCGGCCGCCCCGGCCACGTCGGCGGCCGGGGAAGTAACCGCCGCAGTGATCGAGTCGGCCGCGCCCCCAGCGTCCGGCACCGGGAGGGTCTTAGCCGGGATCGAGAGGCTGTCCGCCGCCCCGGCCGCCTCGGCCAGGGGTACGGTGGCTGCGACCGCCGACGCCTCTGTGCCAGCGGCCGTGTCAGCGAGCGGGGCTGTGGCGCTGGCCGATAGCTGGTCCGCCCCGGCAGCGGCGTCGGCGGGTCCCACACTGACCGGGGGCTGCGGCAGGGCGTCGGCCGCTGCTGCCCGCTCGGACAGCGGGACTGTTCCCGAGATCACTGGCGCATCTGCCGCGCCTGCTTGCTCGGGAAGCGGCACGGCAACAGTCACGATAAATGCCTCGGCCGCCCCGGCCGCCTCAGCCAGGCTGGTCGTCTCGGCCACCGAGATCTGCTCGGCTGCGCCTGCGGCGTCGGCGTAGCTCACCGGCTGGCCGCTGGCCATCGTCTCGGCTGCCGCGCCCGCATCGGCAAGGGAGACGGTCACAGCCTGGCTGGCCACGTCGGCTGCGCCTGCCGTGTCGGCCAGCGGCGCGGTCACGCTGGCCTGTGCTGCCTCGGCCGCGCCTGCTGCGTCGGCCAGCGGGATGGTGCGCTGCGGCGTGGCCACCACGTCCGCGGCGGCCCCGGCGTCGGCCATCGGCACGCTGGCCGTGCTGCTGATCGTGTCCGCGCCAGCGGCCTGGTCGGCCAGCGGGACCGCAGCCGACTGGGCAGCCGTGTCGGCCGCGCCAGCCTGTTCGGCCAGGGGTACGGTGACGGTGGCTGCTGCCGCCTCAGCGCCTGCTCCCGTGTCGGTGAGATTCACGGTTGCGCTCACCGAGAGGGCGTCGGCGGCGGCGGCCACATCTGCCTGGGTGACGGGGGTGGCCGGGAGGTTGACACTGGCCCACTGGCTGGTGGCAGCCGGGTCCGTGGTGCCGGTGGAGCCCTCCTGCATCGAGGCGGTCAGGCCGGTGAGCGTGATCGGGGCGGCCTCGCTGTAGAGCGCAGTCCAGGCCGCGCCGTCAGCGCTGTACTCGTAGAACAGGGTGCCGCTGGCCTCGCGCAGCCGCAGCCACTTGTGCGCGGTGGCGGAGTAGGTGGCTGTGGCCAGGAACGCGCCGAAACTCCCGGCCACCTGGTGCTGGCAGGCAAGCTGGCCGTTCTGCACCAGGATCTGCGCGCTGTTGTTCGCGTCCGCCTGGATCTTCATCAGGGCCAGGGTGCTGGCGGCCTGGGTGCCCGCGGAGGCTAGCTGGGCCAGCAGGTAGCTGCCGGTCAGGTCGTAGGCGGCGTTGGACTGGAGCACGCTGAACAGCGCCGCGCTAGCGGTGTCGGTCAGGCTCAGCAGCCCGCCCGAGACACCGACCGACCCGCCCGCGGCCGGGAACGCGGTCCACTTGGTGGTGTCCACCGACGTGCCGGGGAAGGCGTCGGTGAGGGTGGCCATCTTGGGCACAGCGCCCGGCTGGAAGGTGTACTGGACCGCGTTCCAGGCGATGGGCGTGATCGTGGCGGTGAAGGTCTGCGCCACGCCGGAGCCGGTGCCCGCAGCAAGCTGCTGGGACGCCGCGGTGTTGTAGATGTTGACCCCGGTGTGGTAGGTGCTGACCAGGGCGTACGGGCTGGCCACCGCTGGCTGGCCGCCTGTGTTGCTGCTGGCCAGCAGGCCCACGCAGATCTCGCCGTTGGCGGTGGGCGTAGCGCTGGCCGTGGGTGTGCCGGTGGTGCCGGTGGCGACGGCGGAGATCTGATCGACCGCGCCGACCGGGCCGATGTCTACCAGCAGGATCTCCACGTTGCCGGTCTGCGCGGCTGAGGTCGCGGTCAGCGTGTCCGAGGTAGCCAGCGCGGCGGTCGGCCCGCCGCCCGGCCCACCGGTAGCGCCGGGCGAGCGGAAGTAGTACGCCAGCGGCAGCGCCGAGGTGTTGGACCGGTCCAGCGTGTAGACGTTGCCCTTGGAGTCGGTGAGCGCGCTGATCGTGCAGGCGGTGGCCTGGGTGGTGACCAGCGCGAGCAGCGTGTCTCCCGCGGCGGTGGCCGTGCTGACCGCTGCGGTCCGGCTGGTCCCGGCCCCGGAGGTCAGTCCCGTGGCAGCGGCGAAGCCCGGCCCGGAGGTGATCGCGTCCACGGCCGCCGCTGCATCGGCCAGGGCGATCTGGTTGGGCGTGAATGCCCAGCCGCCCATCCGGGCGTTGTTCGCCTGGCCGAAGTTGACGGTGCAGGACTGCGCCACCCCGGCCGTGCCCGCGCCGCAGGCCAGGTAAGAGTAGGTGACCTCGTTGGTGCCGGGCACCCCGGTGTTGAGCCACTGGCCGAAGAACGGCGGCTGGGTGTAGTTCGGCCCGCCGATTGACTGGTTGACGTTGATGAACAAGATCAACTCGTAGTCGCCAGTCGGGGTGATCGACTGCGTGAGTGACCCGACGCTGGCGCTGCTGGACACCGTGCCGATGACGTCCGGCGTGCCCTCCCAGGCCGCGCCGGGGATGCACAGACCGGCCAGGCACAGGTTGGCGTTGGTGGCCGAGGTGGTGACCGTGACCGTCTGGCCGGGGGCTACCGGATTGGCGTTCGCGCAGCGGTAGTTGCGCTGCTGCGGCGCGGTGGTGGACGAGGCGCTGTCCAGGGTGTAGGTGTTGCCCGCGCTGTCCACCACGGCGCTGACCGTCATCGCGTTGGAGGCGATGTTGAGCGTGATCAGCAGCGTGTCGCCCTGCTGGGTGGGCGGCTGGTTGGCCGGGACGGTGAACACCCGGCTGGTGACCGCCCCGCCGACCTGGCCAAGGATGAAGTTCCACGGCGCGATGCCCGCGGGCAGCGGCGGAGTCGCCAGGCCGGGCGTGGCATCTGGCGCTGCCGTGACCCTGCGGCCAGGCAGCAGCGGCACCACTGCGGCGGGGGAGGCTCCCAGGATCGGCACGCCCGCCTCCCTCCGCTAGGCCCGGACGCCTCCCGTCATGCGTACAGGTGCTCCACCAGGAACCGGTTGCACTGGATCGTCGCGTTGGCCCCGGCCAGGGTGGCCCGCAGCATGATCGGCATCGCCACGGCGGTGTTGACCGCCGCCAGCGTGTCCCCCGCGCTGTTGGGCGCGGGCAGCGACATGCCCGGTGTTGCGGTCAGCGCGATGGGGTTAGCGGGCAGCGCCGCACCGGAGTTGAACAGGGTGAGGTTGCCGAAGCTGCTGATCGTGTTGCCGGTGCTGGCCCCGGCCGCGATGATCGTGTGCCACGACTCCCACCGCCACTGGAGCCCCGTGATCACCGTCGTGCCAGTCGTCAGCCCGACCGGGGTGCAGAGCGTGGTCGGCACGGTCCCGGCAGCCAGGAAAAGCGTGGCCGTGGTACTGGTGGCCGTGGTGGTGATAATGCCGGTGGCCGTGACCCGCAGGGTGGCCGCCTGGTACAGGTATGACGTGGCCACGTTGAAGTCCTGCGGGCCGGTGCCCTGCGGGCTGATCGTCTGCGTGACCGCCGTGTTCAGCACGGTGCCCGCAGCGGTCTGCCACGGTGAGCCCCAATTCAGAAGCTGGCTGATGCCAACGGGCATCTAGCTCACCGTGCCCGCGCCGGACGGGTAGCCGAAGCTGATCGTCTCGGTGGCGGTCCACGTCTGGCCGGACGCCTTGGTGCCCTGCGCCGACACGCCGCGGTTGAAGAACGTGCCGCCCGTGGTGGCGTTGGACACGCTGTCGGCCGTGCCCGCGTCGGTGCCGAACTCCTGCCAGGCGAAGTTGGCGACCGCCGTGCCGAACACCGCGGTGAACGTGAGCGTGGCCGGGGCCGAGCCCGTGGCGATCGTGGGAGCGCCGGACACCAGCTTGAAGTAGCTGGTGGTGGACGCGGCCCCGGTGTCGCCCTGGAGCGTGGTCTGCGCGAACGCCGCCGCGGTGGACGACGTGCCGACGCCGATCCGGCCGTTGGCCGCGCCGAACTTGGGCGACATCGTGGTGCCCGCCACGCCGCCGAGCAGCGCCACCCAGCCGTTCTGGACCACCAGGTTGCAGTCCTCATCAACCGTCACCTGGTAGGGCGCGATGTGGTAGCGGCCGAACAGGGCCGGGGTGAGGTCCCCGGCCGGGTGCCTGCGGCGCAGCCACGCCGTGGCGTCGGCGTCCCAGCGCTCCACCTTGAAGTCGGTGCGGACCCCGGCGAAGTCGTGGTGAGGCACGCCCGCGGCCACGGTCAGCACTTCGCTGCCGGTGGCCATGTCCCCGCTGTGAGACATGATCATTTCCTTTCGTTAGGCCAGGACGGCCTGCTGCTGGAAGGTGCCGGTGAGGGTGACCGAAGATCCCTCATCGAACTGCATCACGCCGTTCTGGCCAGCCTTGGCCTGGGCGAATTGCAGGGTCTGCGTGGTGCCGCGGAGCGAGGCGGGGATGGCGACGGTGGCCCCGCCGCCGATGGTGACCCGGTAGGCCCCGGCGTTGATCGAGCACAGCGCCTGCGGGAAGCTCAGCGCAGGTGCGGTGACCGAGGACCCGAACACCGGCCAGACGTTGCCCCGCGCCCAGCCGGACACCCACTGCGCCTGGTTGACCGCCCACGACAGCACGATGTAGGTGGCCCAGGACGGGATGGCGACCGGCCAGCTAGCTCCAGGCGGCCAGGCCACCGTGGTCGCGCCCGTGGTCCAGTTGACGCCCGAGCCCGGCCCGGCAGCGGCAAGCTGGAAGGTGAAGTTCTGCGGGATGGCCACCTGGCGGAGGTCGTGGATGTAGGCCGAGTTGACCACCGACGTGCTGGGCGGCATGTCGATCCTGGCCAGCGCGACGGCGGAGATCCCGGCCGGGGCCTGGGTGGCGCTGCTGGAGACGCCGGAGATCACCCGCGGGAAGATGATCTGGCCGGACGCAGGACCGCCCCACGGGGAGCCGGACCAGGTGGGGTCCTCGGCGCGGGCGACGATCAGGTCCGACCGGGCGGCCCCGGCCGTGGCGGCGATCGACAGGCTGGTGTCGTTGCCGATGTTCCAGCCGTAGTAGCTGCCCTGGTAGGTCGTCTCCTGGCCGAGGATGACCACCTGGCCGGGGGTGATCACGATGCCCGCGGTCGGGCTCGGCGTGGTGGCCTGCACGATGCAGTCCAGGTGGCCGACCACGCCCTGCGCGCCGAGCGTGCTGGCCTGCAACTGGAGCCGCGCCAGTGCGCCGGACACCGTGTTGCCGTCTACGGCCCACACGCTGCTCTGGAAGGTCATGACGTGCCTCCTATGGCCTGCCAGGCGTTGCGCCATCTGATGACGCAGGTGGCCGTGCCGGTGTAGTCAGTGCCGGACAGCTTGGCGAGGGTGGAGCCCGGCTGTAGCTGCATGCTGATCATCGGGTTGCCGGTCAGTGCCCCGGCCACGCTGGCCCCGTTCAGCAGCGCGGTCCGCTTCCAGGGCCGGGTGTCGATCACCAGCGAGTCGCCCGGCCGCAGCGTGCCCATGTAGCCGACCGCCACGGGCGTGTTGACCCAGGCCAGCGAGGGGTTCAGGAACTGCCCGTTGCTCGGGCCGGTGAAGGTGATGATTGGCCAGGTGGCGCTCGGCCCGGTGTTGACCAGCGTGTTCTGCTGGAAGTTGGCCTGCGCGGCCCAGGCGAACGGCGGGGTGACCGGGAAGGCCAGGGTGCCCAGGAAGCTCGGCGCGGTGGTCAGGGTCAGGCTGTTCTCGATGTCGGAGTACCAGCAGGTGTCGGACGCCTGGAAGATCGAGGTCCACGGGACCGCGCCCTGGTTGGCCACGCCGTAGACCGGGGCAATCCGCCGCCCGCGGCCGTAGCAGCGCCGGGTGACGTTGCTGACCGGGTAGTAGGCCCGCAGGATCTGCACCGCGTCGGGCACCAGCCGGACCAGCGGGTCCATCCACTTGGCGGCCAGGGTGCCGTAGGCGTCCAGCGCGCCCTTGCCGTTGGCGTTGAGGTAGCTCACCCCGGTCTGCGTGACCTGCATCCCGGGCAGCGTGTCGATGCCGAACTGCTGGCCGTCGTGGCCGGTGACCGCGACGTCCTGGGTGGCCGGGTTGCCGGGGTCCACGGCGGTGTTGCTGACCAGGTTGGTGGTGCCGAAGCCGTAGATCACCGTGGCCGGGTCACCGCCCGCAATTTCGGTGCCGATCGAGTACTGGCCGACCGCCAGCGCGGGCTCAGCCACTGGGCACCCCCGCGAAGCTCTGCTGCCTGGTGGTGCGCAGCGCCCAGCCGATCTCGCGCAGCGCCTCTGCGATCGTGGTGCCCTCGGGCAGCATCAGGTGGACGTCGCGCAGCAGCGTGCCCGCGCCGCCGCCCTTGCTCAGCCGGTGGGCTGCCTCTGCGAGGTTGAGGAAGGCCGCCGACTGGCCGGGGTTCAGCACCGCCTCGGGCTTGCGGGTGTAGTTCGGCGGGCCGAGCAGCCACCCGCCGTCGTCGTAGCCGTGGCCCGAGCCCATGCCCATGCCACCGCTCATTAGTGACGGTCCGTAACGATGCACAGCGTAGTTGATCGCTGCCGCTATGTTAGCAAGCGGGTCGTAGATGTTGAATGACGTGCCCGGCCAGTGGTAGGCGCGGAACGTGCTCATGATCGTTTGGAGCAGCCCGCGGCTCGGATCTCCGGCCTGGGCGTTACTGTCAGTGATATTTATGGCGGTGGGGTTGCCGCCGCTCTCGGTCTGCATCTGATAGAGGACCCGACTGGCGAGGTTCAGCGGCAGTCCCTCCATCGCCAGTGCCCGGAGCACGTCGCCGCGCCACTGCGCTACGCCCGCGCCGTAGTGCCCGGTGAACGGCGATCCGAACGCGGCCTTGGCGACGGACACCAGCTTGTGCACCACATCGGTGATCAGGGTCTTGGGGATGGCCACCAGCAGCTTGGCCAGGTCACCGACCGCCCCGCCGACCCCACCGGGGATCATGCCCCTGATCGCGTTGGCCAGCGCGGTGGCGTTGCCGGTGGCCAGCGCGGCCAGGATCTTGCCG
>Ga0182035_10001511_pt1 | contig 11867 bp, 11 predicted proteins | sample flu12Cox44000170_FD_125969 | JGI IMG/M metagenome (GOLD analysis project Ga0182035, IMG submission 125969) | Lab enrichment of tropical soil microbial communities from Luquillo Experimental Forest, Puerto Rico - flux4day.12C.oxic.44.000.170 | ecosystem: Environmental > Terrestrial > Soil >...
CAACGGCAAGCTTTAGCGTGACCGCCGGGCGACCTTCGCTGACTCTCAGCACATGGCCAAGCGTCACCTCACGGGCCTCATGATAGAGCACGCCCTCGGCGATCTCGATGCCAGCGGCGCGGAGTTTCGCCAGGCCATGACCAGCGGTGCGGGGATCCGGATCGCCCATCGCGACGACGACGCGGGCCAAATCCGCGGCAACGATCACATCGGCACAGGCGGCTCCCCTGCCCTCATATGCACATGGCTCGAGCGTGACGTAGAGCGTGCCTGCGGCGGCGCGTGCCCCGGCGCGTTCTAGAGCGACGGCCTCGGCATGGGGGCGTCCGCCGGGTGCTGTAACGCCGCGTCCGACGATCTCGCCTGACGGCGCCAACACAACGCAGCCGACGGATGGGTTCGGCCAGGTGGTGCCGAGGCCGCGTCTTGCAAGCGTGAGCGCCTGCGCCATATGGTCTTCATCACTTACGCTCATCTGCGAGCTTGAGGTTTGGCGCTAGTCGTCGGCGGACGCGGTCTCGTCGGCGGTCTCGCCGCCAACAAGCTCGCCAAGCAGGGCCTCGAAGTCCTTGGCCTCGCGGAAATTCTTGTACACAGAGGCGAAGCGGACATAGGCCACATCGTCGAGCGCTTTCAGCGCTTCCATGACCAATCTGCCGATGGTTTGCGACTGGATGTCGTTCTCGCCCATGTTTTCAAGGCGGCGCACGATGCCGCTCACCATGCGCTCTACGCGTTCGGGATCGACCGGACGCTTACGCAGCGCGATCTGCACCGAGCGCATCAGCTTGTCGCGATCGAACGGCATACGCCGGCCGTTCCGCTTGGTGACCGTCAGCTCACGAAGCTGCACCCGTTCGAAGGTGGTAAAGCGACCGCCGCAGTCGGCGCAGACGCGTCGGCGTCTGATGGTGGTGTGATCCTCGCTAGGTCGCGAGTCTTTCACCTGCGTGTTGGTGCTGCCGCAATACGGGCACCGCATGGGCTACCGCCCTTCCCTGTGTCGTCCTCTCACCGACTGTTACCGATAGATGGGGAAGCGCTCGCACAGCGCGATTGCGCGCTTCTTCACGTCAGCCTCGACCGGGCCGTTGTCTTCATCGCCCTTGGCGGCGAGGCCATCGAGCACCTCGATGATCATGTTGCCGATCGTCTGGAACTCGGTGATGCCGAAGCCGCGCGTGGTCCCCGCCGGCGAGCCCAAGCGGATGCCGGAGGTCACCATGGGCTTCTCTGGGTCGAAGGGCACACCGTTCTTGTTGCAGGTGATATTGGCCCGGCCGAGCGCAACCTCGGCAGCCTTGCCGGTGAGCTTCTTTGGCCTGAGATCAACCAGCATCAGATGGGTATCGGTGCCGCCTGAGACGAGCGACACGCCGCCCTTGACCAGCGTCTGGCCGAGTGCCTTGGCATTGTCGATCACCGACTGGATGTAAAGCTTGTAGGCCGGCGACAACGCCTCTTTGAATGCAACAGCCTTGGCGGCGATGATATGCATCAGCGGGCCGCCCTGAAGCCCAGGGAAGACGGCCGAGTTGATCTTTTTGCCGATTTCCTCATCGTTGCACAGGACCATGCCAGCGCGCGGACCACGCAGCGTCTTATGCGTTGTGGTGGTAACTACGTGGGCATGCGACAGCGGGCTCGGATGCAGCCCCGCGGCGACCAGTCCAGCGAAATGGGCCATGTCGACCATGAGGAAGGCACCGACAGAATCGGCGATGGCGGAAGCGCGGGAAATCGATGATGCGCGGATAGGCGGAGCCTCCGGCAATGATTAGCGAAGGCTTGTGGTCCTTGGCCAGCCGCTCGACCTCATCATAGTCGATGCGGTTGTCGTCCCTGGTTACGCCATATTGCACCGCGTTGAACCACTTGCCTGACAGGTTCGGCGGTGCGCCATGGGTCAGGTGACCGCCATGCGCTAGCGACATGCCGAGCACGGTATCGCCTGGCTTGACCAGCGCCAGCATCACCGATTGGTTGGCCTGCGACCCGGAGTGGGGCTGCACATTGGCGAAGGTGCAGTGGAACAGGCGCTTTGCGCGGTCGATGGCGAGTTGCTCGACCACATCGACATACTGGCAGCCGCCGTAATAGCGCTTGCTGGGATAACCCTCGGCATATTTGTTGGTGAGCAGAGTGCCGGCGGCATCGAGCACGGCCTGCGAGACGATGTTCTCCGAGGCGATCAGCTCGATCTCGTTCTGCTGGCGATGCAGCTCTTTATCGATCGCCTGCGAAATCTCGCGATCGGCTTCCCGCAAATGCTTGGTGAAGAAGCCGGAATCGCGTGCCTCGGCACGCTTTGCATCACTTGCCGACATTGTGGTGACTCCTCGGAAACTTAAAGCCCTTCCCACCGGCTGGTGGATTTCCCGTAGATGCGCATCGGCAAAAGCGAGGCCCCACGGCATTGCCCTTACCATATGTCGGGAGGGCACGCTAGCAACACCCTAGAAATTGGTCGCGAAGCGAGAATCCGCAAGATGGCCAGGGACGATTCCGGAGGCGTCGCTGCTAATAGTTGGATGCGGTTTCGGGGGTGCCGTCGTGGTTATAGATGTCAGGGCGGAAGTTCACCACGCCGTCAGGCGTGGCCCAAGCGCTGACATAGACGAAGTAGACGGGGACTGGCTTCGCCAGCTTAACGTCAACCTGCTCGCTCGTCTGCTGCATGGCCATGACGTGGTCGAGGCTCCAGCCAGGAGTGTCGCGCAGGATCCACACGACGAGGGTCTCGATCTTGTCGACCCGTACGCAACCTGAGCTCTCGAACCGCACGTTGCGGCCGAACAGGCTCTTGAGCGGGGTGTCGTGCATATAGACCGAGTCCTTGTTCGGGAAGTTGATCTTCACGAAGCCTAGCGAATTCTCCTGCCAGGGCAGCTGACGGTAGTTGTAGCCGTACACCGCGTCGCCAAACCAGTTGATGGAGTGCGAGTCGAGCGGCTGGCCGGAGGCGTCAAACGCCTCCATGTGATAGGCTGCGAGCATGTCCTGGCCGCGCTGGGCAAACTCACGCGCCTTGGGCACTAAGTCCTTGTAGACGATGCTGCGCGGCACGTACCAATAAGGATTGAAGTTGATCTCCTGAATCCTGCTCGAGAGCTCGGGCGTCTGCCGCTCGAACTTGCCGACGACGGCGGCATGGCGCTGGGCAACCTGGCCGTTCTCGACCGCTTCCACTTGCGCGGCGGGAATGTTGACAGTGACGTAGCGGCCGGTCGCGGCGGGCGCCAAGGTTTGCAGCCGCTTCAGATTGGCTTGCAGTTGGCCCAGTCGCACACTCGCCGGCACGTTCATTACGTCGATGGTGGCGCGATCAATGACACCGGTCGGAGGAAGCGCGTGGCGCACCTGAAATCTGCGCACCGCCTGGGTTAGGGTCTCGTCGTAGTTCTCGGGCATGCTGCGGCCGACGAGGTCACCGGTAATCTCAAGCCTGCGATGCAAGATCTCGACCGGCTGCCCGGTGGAGCCTGGGCGCATGGCGTAGGCTGGAACCGTCGGCCAGCCGCCCTGCGCCACGATGGTCTGGTAGCGCTGAATGGCGGCCTTGGTCGCCTCGATGTTACGCGTCGACAGCGTCGGCATGCCGAGCGCGGGATTCGTGATCCACTGCCGCGTGGCTTCCGTACCCTCCTCGGGAGGAAGCTCATCGCCATGGAACGCACTTGAGACCGGTGCTCGGGGCTGCGCAGGCTGAAAGATTCCACCGCCGCCTCTGCCGCCAAAAATCCCAGTCTGAGGCTGCTGCTGATAGCTGTCGTCGGTGTTCTGGTTGCGGCCACCAAGCCAAGTGAAGAGACCGGCCTGTGCAGGACTGCTGCCGGTCACGAGCAAGGGCGTCAAGGCCAGGGCAACGCACACCGCACCCGTTCCCGCCAAGCGCATGCATATTGCCATTTGCCGCTCCCGTCTTGCGCGGCGTCGCACCTACGATCCAGTTATAGGCGCTTGGCCCCTGTTACTGTCTAAAGAGCAAGCAACGTCCTCACCTTGTAACGTCTATTGGGAGGTCGCCCTGAAGGTCCGGCGAAGGACCGAACGAATGGCCTCAAGGACAACTGGGCAAGAACGGTGATTCCCCTCTGCAGCCAATCCCGCAACTGCACCTCAAAGATGCGGTAGGGAGGGCATTGGTTCAAGGGCTAAACTTAGAATCTGGCGTTTTTGGGCTTGCTTGGCCAAGAAAAATGCGCCCCGGCGAGGGATTCACCGGGGGCTTTGGGTCGAAGCTCTGGGGTTGTCAAGCCGTTAGAGCTGGTAACGGATCTGATCGGTCCAGAACCGCTCGAGCCTGACCAGGGATTTGTTGAGCGTCTCAAGATCGTTCTTATCGATGCCGCCGACCTGTTGCAGGGACTTCAGCTGCCGCTGATAGAGCGCGCTGACCACCTTCAAGATTTCCTGCCCCTTATCGGTGAGGCGAACCCGCACGGAACGCCGATCGGTATTCGAGCGCTGATGGTTGATGTAGCCGGACTCAACCAGCTTTTTGAGATTGTAGGAGACGTTCGAACCAAGATAGTAGCCGCGGCCTGTGAGCTCGCCGGCGGTAAGCTCGGCGTCGCCAATATTGTAGAGGAGCAAGGCCTGGACACTGTTCACATCGGAACGACCCAAGCGTTCGAACTCATCCTTGATTACGTCCAGCAGCAACCGATGCAGCCGCTCGATCAGCTTCAAGGATACCAAATAACGACCCTTTAGCTCTTCTGGCTGCTCTGTCCCTGTATTCAAGGCTACACTCATCGCCTACCCTCGTTAATTGTTGTTAAATCCCCAACTTAACGAGAACTATAAACGATTTTGACCTAAAAACTGCTTAATGATGACACTTAATATTGGGTGAAACACCAAGATTAAGTTTCGATTATTTGTCGGCATCTTCCGCGGGTAGGAAACCACGCGTCTCCAGCACGAGTTCGCTCTCCGACGCAGTCGCAAACATCCTTTCGATATCGGAGTCACTGACCTCGGCGGGCGTCGCGGGACTCCAGCGCGGCTCAGCTCCCTCGCCAACGATCCTCGACGCGATCCCCTGACGGTAGTCCGGGCGCGCGATTAGCTGCGAGGCAAGTCCGAACTCGAGTTTAAGCGCATTAGCGAGGCTCAGCGTCCTACCGCGGCGCATCTGGGCGAAGGCCACTTTCAGCGAGGTCGGCGATTTCTTGCGCATCTCCGCAGCGGTCGCCTTTGCCCAGGTTTCATCCTGGCCTTGCTCCTTGTCGAGGCGCTCCAGAATCTCCTCGACCGAAGGTGCAGCGAAGATGCGAGTGATGGCGGGGATTACTTTCACGAGTTCCCCTTCCCCTGGATCGCGGTGCAGCCCGTCGAGCAGACGATCGATAGGATGGTTGTCGCGCAATGCATCCTTGATGACGTGAAAATGCGCAGCAGGAATGTAGTGGCTGATCAGCCGAAGGCGATAGGCGTCGGCTGGACCGATGACACGGCCGGTCAGTGCGAGGTAGAGCCCCATCTGGTTGTCGAGGCGAGAGAGGAAATAGGTGCCACCGCTGTCGGGCAGGAAACCGATGCCGACCTGCGGCATGGCCATTTTGTAGCCTTCGCCTGCGACACAATGCGTGCCGTAAAGCGTGATGCCGACACCGCCGCCGAGCAGGAGGCCGTTGATGAGTGGGACGTTCGGCCTGCTGAATTTCTCTAGCACCCACACGTGGGTGTAGGCGGCGCGGTAAAACTCGCTGATGGTATCGAGCGCGCCCTGCTCGATCGACTCGTTTAGGGTCTTGAGATCGCCCCCGCTCGAGAACACGGTGGGGTGTGCCGACTCCATCACCACGCCATAGATGTGCGGATCGGGCGCCCAGCGCTTGTATTGCGCGCTCAACGCATCGAACATTTCGCGGTTGAGCGCGTTAAGTCGTGAGGGCCGGTTCAGCGTGATGACCCCCGCACGGTCCAGCTCGCTAAATTCGATGCCGAGCGGCTCGCTCACGAGTGTGATGGTCCCTTTGGCGGAATTCGTGTGCGCCCATTGAGGGGCGCCCGCGGGCAGCTAGCATCCAATCCTGGAAACCACAAGCCAACGGCTTTGGATCGTAACCCAATGAGGCTGCAAATCCTGAAATCCCTCGTGCTTTCTGCTTAGCTGATCTCAGTTACTGACGGCGTCGCAATCCGCGCGCGACCTTGGCAGCGACTACGCCGGTCCACCCCTTCCGGAGCGCAATCCGATGCGACCTACATCGCCGGTCCTGGCCAAACCTGAAGAGGCAAAGCCAGCCCCGCCTGGCGATCAGCCGACGGTCGCGTGGAGCGAGGAGGCGATCGAGGCTGCGGAGACCCGCTCGACTAACGACATGCTGCAGCCGATCAGAGAAGGCATCTGCGGCACGCCGGCCCCGCTTCTTCTGCGCGCGGTCGGGACCGATCCGAAGGTGGTGATCAGCCCTCCGGCGACGTTGAGCTGCGCAATGGCCGATGTGCTCGGCGAATGGCTGAACCACCACCGTCTAGCCCGAGACCAAGAAACTATTCAATTCGACCGTGGTCAAGATCGTGAACGCGAGCTCGTATGTCTGCCGTAATCGCTACGGTGCCGCCGACACGCCGTTGAGCGAGTATGCGCTCGCCAACGCGTTCGACGTGTCCGAATTCGTGCTTGCCAATGCCGAGCGCGTCACGATTCTTGTGATTGGCCGAAGATCCTGGAGCCTTCTACCCCGCCGGCCGACCGCTCATCGTCCGGAACAGTGGCGGGAAATACCGCGTCAAAGACGGCCGACAACACGACAGGTAGGGCGACAATCACCGTCGCCAAGGCAGAGCGTGTAGTGCCACCATCGCCGCCGTCCGTGGCAAAGGAGCCGGAGCAAGACCTCAAATCTCAGTTCGTGCTCTATCTACACGAAGATGCCTGCCGCCGCTTCGGCACTGTGCTTAGCCCGGAGGCCAACGCCGCGCACAAGAACCATTTTCACCTCGACATGAAGGCGCGGAAGAAGAGCTTCTGCGAGTAGCGCAAGCTCGGCAGAACCGTGAGCGGCCAAGTTGCTAGCCCGTAGGCACGGCAGGTGCTAGCTTCCGGCAACGTAGAATTGTGAGATCAGTCGGCGGATGTCCCCGCCCAGAGAAAGGACCGTCGCCCTGCGCACCGAGTGGATCAAGCGAGCGGGTGGCAGGATCCCAACGACGCGGGACCCCGGGTTTCCCGCCACGCGGCTTCGGCGCAACCGCCGCTCCGACTGGTCGCGGCGGCTCGTGCGCGAAACGGCGCTCACCCCAGACGATCTGATCTGGCCGATTTTTCTCATGGAGGGAGAGAACGAGCGCTCGGCAGTGGCGAGCATGCCTGGCGTCGAGCGACTGTCGGTCGATCTTGCGGTCAAGGCGGCAGAGAAGGCGGCGGCGCTGAAACTGCCGGCGATCGCACTGTTTCCTTACACCGAGACGTCGCTCCGCGACGAGCAGGGCAGCGAAGCTCTTAATCCGGGCAATCTCGTCTGCCGGGCGATTCGAGCCATCAAGGCGAGCGTCGGCGATATCGGCGTCATCTGCGACGTGGCTCTCGATCCCTATACCAGCCACGGCCACGACGGACTACTCATTGACGGTGAGATCGACAATGACCGTACCGTCGAGGTTCTGGTGCGCCAGGCGCTGAACCAGGCAGAGGCCGGCTGCGACATCCTCGCGCCGTCCGACATGATGGACGGCCGCATCGGAGCGATCAGAGACGCGCTTGAGGCGAACGGCTTCACCCAATCCCAGTTGCTCGCGTACGCCGCGAAATATGCGTCGGCCTTCTACGGTCCGTTCCGCGACGCGGTGGGGTCAGCCGCGATGCTCCAGGGGGACAAGCGGAGCTATCAAATGGATCCGGCGAATGCAGAGGAGGCGCTGCGCGAGGTGGGTCAGGACATCGCCGAAGGCGCCGACCTGGTAATGGTGAAACCCGGGATGCCCTATCTCGACATCGTGCGCCGGGTGAAGGACGCCTTCCACGTGCCGACCTTCGTCTATCAGACTTCCGGCGAGTACGCGATGATCGTGGCGGCGGCAGAGCGCGGCTGGATCGACCGCGAGCGTGTTATTTTCGAGAGCCTGATGGCCTTCAAGCGCGCTGGCGCCGATGCCGTCCTAAGCTACTTTGCGATTGAGGCGGCGCGGCTATTGAGCGAGCGCCGCTGACCCTCAGTTGGTCACCTTCACGCTCTTGAATGAAAGGCGAGCGCCCTTCTCCTTGTCGAAATTGTCGCCAGAAAGGCCGAAACGCCATCCTGTCTTGGGCGCCTGGCCGCGCAAATCGCGCACCTTCTGGCCGTTGATGAAGAAGCTCGCCCTGTCGCCGCTGACCTTGACCCTGAGCGCATTCGTCTCACCTGGCTTCACATTGATGGCGTTCGAATCGACGTTCTCGACGATGGTATGCCACTTGCCGTCGAGACGCCGCGCGATCCAGAACTTGCCGTTGTTCAGCACGCCGAATTGCAGATAGTTGCGGTTATCCTCACCCCAGAACAGAAGTCCGGCGCCGAGGATCGTCGAGCCGTTGGGCCACATAACCTCCGAGCAAATGTCGGCGTCATTGACCGTGTAGGTGACGTTGAGGTCGGATTGCATGGCGTCGGGAGGAAGCTTGAAGACGAAGCTCCCATCCTTCACCTCCACGTGCTGGTTGATTGCCCAACCGCCTGCGTCATCGGCAAACTTGTCTTCGAAAATGACGTCGGTCCCTTCGCAGGCCGATGCCTGAGGAAGACCGGCAAACCAGAGCATCACTGCGGCAAGTAAGAGTTGGCATCTCGCCATGAGTGGGTCCCCCGCTGGCCTCACGCGCCCACGGAGAATTCCTTATCGCGTCGGCCGGGGCTCGGCAACCCGGGGGCGCGCCGGCCTGTTCCCATTTGCAACTTTGCCCTTTCGGGCTAGAACCACCATCTACAAGTCAAACGCTGACCGTTGAGAGCGCAAAGATGTCAGAGCAGAAGACTTTTCGACCCCTTTCGGGCGCAGATTTGACCAGCCCGTCGCCATCTTACGACCCGGTTGCGCGGCCGCAGCTGTTCGAGGGCGTGATCGGCAAGCGCTTCGCCGCTTTCCTTATCGACGCAGTGATCATCTCGCTCCTATGGCTGCTCGCCGTGGTGGTGGTGGGCGTTCTCGGCATCGTGACCCTTGGCATTGCTTGGCTCTTATTCGGCGCCATCTTTCCGATCGTCGGGCTTGGCTACAACGCGCTCACCGTCGGCGGCCCGAACTCCGCGACGAGCGGCCAGCGGTTGATGGGGCTTGAATGGCGGACCTGGTTCGGGGGCAAACCGTCGCCGCTGATTGCGGCCTTCCACGCGCTTTTGTTCTGGTTCTCCTTCGTCATCTTCTTCCCGGTCCTGTTGTGGTGCCTGTTCGACCCGCAAAAGCGGTGCCTGCATGACATTTTTGCCGGGATCGTGGCCATGAACCGGCGCTAGGACCGGGCTTCGGCCCGCTTTGGCGTTTGGCGCAACTCAATCTTTGCTAGCGCGGCATTTGCACTGTGCTCATTTGATCCACTAAGCTTGGAGCAAGGGGACAGATTCGTTCTGGATTCAATTGTGACCGAGCACAAGAGCAACTTCCCAGAGTTCTACATTACCGCACCGCAGCCCTGCCCGTATTTGCCGGGCAAGCTCGAGAGGAAGCTGTTTACCCATCTCACCCGGGAGAAACCGGGCTTCCTCATCGATAACCTGCTGAAGGGCGGATTCCGGCGTAGCCAGAATATCGCCTACATGCCTTATTGCGACGCATGCTCTGCCTGCGTGCCAGTGCGGATCCTGGTCGACGATTTCCACCCGCGCCGCTCGCTAAGCCGCATCGCGCGGGTAAACCATGACGTGGTGACGGCGCGCATGGATCCGTCACCCAGCGCCGAGCAATATTCGCTGTTTCGCGCATATATCGACGCGCGGCATGGCGATGGCGGGATGGCCGAGATGTCGGTGCTCGACTATTCGCTCATGGTCGAGGACAGCGTGGTGGAAACCTTTGTCACCGAATATCGCCTGAAGCCGGACCCGGAGACAGAAGGGTCGCCGCTGATCGGGGTATCGCTCTGCGATCGCTTAAGCGACGGCATCTCCATGGTGTACAGCTTCTACGAACCTGATCAGCCGGCGCGCAGCCTCGGCACCTATATGATCCTCGAGCAGGTCGAGTTTGCGCGGAGCCTCAAACTACCCTTTGTGTATCTCGGCTACTGGATCGATGGCTCGCGCAAGATGCGCTACAAGAACCGCTTTCAGCCCCAGGAGCACCTCACGTCGAAGGGGTGGGTGCGCACGGACCAGACAACGCAAGCCAGCTGTCACAAGCCGAAAAAAATAATTCAGAACTTCGGGCCGAATTTTCCCGACTTTGGAAAGCCCTTTGGCGGCAATCGCCCTGCCTGAGCACGGACACCCCACCAATCTTGAAGATCGATCAGCACGAAGCTCCGGCCAGCTGAATCGACGTAAGGCAGCCCCTCTTTCTTGGAGAAGGTCTTTGCGTCGGCGAGGCCGCCATCCTTGTAACGCTGTAGACGAACGCCCTTACCGCGCAGCATCTCTGGCAGTTCCTTGCGTGAGAACAGCAGTAGCTTGCGGTTCTCGCCGATCACCGCGACGCTGTCGCCTTCCGCCGGCGCGCACACCGCCGCCTCATCGCCAGCGCTCACATTCAGCACCTGTTTGCCCTTGCGCGTCGAAGCCACGACCTCGTCTTCAGGCACGATGAAGCCATGCCCGCTCGTGCTCGCAACCAGCAGTTTGCGGCCTGCCGCGTGCTCGAACAACTCGACCGCGTCGGCGGTCTCTTCGATGTCGATCATCAGGCGAAACGGCTCGCCATGTCCGCGCCCACTCGGTGGCTTGTCGAGGCCGAGCGTGTAGAAGCGGCCATTGGTAGCGAACAGCAGCAGCGTGTCGGTGGTCTGGGTGCGCACGGCGCGCTTCAGGCGGTCGCCTTCCTTAAAAGCGAGGTCGTCGAGTTCGACGAGATGCCCCTTGATGGAGCGGATCCAGCCCTTTTCTGAGAGGACAACGGTGACCGGCTCCTTTTCGATCAGAGCCTCAGCGAGATCCTCGGCGATGCCTTCCGGGGCCACACCGAAGCTCGTGCGGCGGCGGCCTGTTTCACTCTTCTGGCCGAAGCGCTCTTTGAGCGATTTGATACCGTCGGCGATCGTCTTCCACTGCTTGTCGTCGGAGCCGAGGAGCGTCTTGAGTTCCTTGCGCTCCTTGGTTAGCGAGTCGTGCTCGCGCCTGATCTCCATCTCCTCGAGCCTGCGCAGGGAACGAAGCCGCATGTTTAGGATTGCCTCCGCCTGGATCTCAGTGAGCTTGAACGCCTTCATCAGCGCAGGCTTCGGCTCATCCTTCTCGCGGATGATTTTGATCACCTTGTCGAGGTTGAGATAGACGATCAGATAACCTTCGAGCACCTCCAAGCGATGATCGATGTTGGCCAGCCGGTGCTTTGTGCCACGGACCAGCACCTCTTTGCGGTGATCGAGCCATTCGCGGAGCACCTGACGGAGACTCAAGACATTCGGCACTTGGCCGCGGCTCAGCACGTTCATATTGAGGGAAAGCCGGATCTCAAGCTCGGTTAGCTTGAACATCTGCTCCATGAGGAGGACGGGATCGATCGCTCGGCTCTTTGGCTCGAGCACGAGGCGCACGTCCTCGGCGGACTCATCGCGAATGTCGGCAAGTAGCGGCAGCTTCTTCGCCTGCAACAGCTCGGCAATGCGGGCGACCAGGCGCGCCTTCGGGATCTGATACGGAATCTCAGTGACCACGATCTGATAGGTGCCGCGTCCGGTGTCTTCCTTTGTCCATCGCGCGCGCAGTCGAAAGCTGCCCCGCCCGGTC
>Ga0182035_10001514_pt1 | contig 11865 bp, 12 predicted proteins | sample flu12Cox44000170_FD_125969 | JGI IMG/M metagenome (GOLD analysis project Ga0182035, IMG submission 125969) | Lab enrichment of tropical soil microbial communities from Luquillo Experimental Forest, Puerto Rico - flux4day.12C.oxic.44.000.170 | ecosystem: Environmental > Terrestrial > Soil >...
TCGAAGCGATCGTTCATGTGACTGGCCCGAAGGGAGAGCGCGCCATTCCGTTCGCCGAGTTTCACCGCCTTCCCGGCGACACTCCCGAGCGTGACACCAACCTCGCTCACGATGAAATCATCGTTGCGGTCGAGCTGCCGCGTCAAGGTTTCAACCGCAACTACAGCTATCTCAAGATCAGGGACCGCCTGTCCTATGCCTTCGCTCTTGTGTCGGTTGCGGCCGGCCTCGAGCTTGAGGGTGGGGCCATCAAGAGCGGACGCGTGGCGCTGGGCGGGGTAGCCCACAAGCCTTGGCGCGTCCCTGAGGCCGAACAGCGCCTCAACGGCCAGCGACCCGACCGAAGAGTCTTCGGCGAGGTTGCCGACATCATGTTGCGCGGCGCCTCAGGCTTTGCCCATAACAGCTTTAAGATCGAGCTCGCGCGGCGAGCGATCATCCGCACGCTCGAGCAGGCTGCCGCCGGAACCTCGCAGTCTCAGTCCCTAAAGTCGATCGTGTAGGCGCGCTTCATGACTGCGATGAGCACGAAAAGCATCGGCAAGCCAGTATCGCGGGTGGACGGACCTGCCAAGGTGACCGGCGCCGCGAAATATGCCGCCGAGTTCAACGCGCCAAATCTCGCCCACGGCTTCGTTGTCAATAGCAAGATCGCCAAGGGCCGCATCAAGAAAATCGATCGAACCGCCGCGCTTGCAGTGCCAGGCGTGATCGAAGTGTTCACGCACGACAATAGGCCAACCGTGACTTCCTCGCCCGGGAAATATGCCGATGAGACGGCTCCGCCAGGCTCACCGTTCCGGCCGCTTTACGACGACCAGATACTGTTCGCAGGGCAGCCCATTGCGCTCGTCGTGGCGGAGGAGTTCGAAGTCGCGCGCTTCGCAGCAACGCTCGTCGAAATCGAGTACGAGTCTGAGGAGGCTATCACCGATATCGACACGCAAATCGGCAAGGCATACGAGCCGCCCAAGAAGCGATTCCCAGGGTGGGATCCAGGCCCACGTGGCAACGTCGACAAGGCTTTCACGCAATCGCCTGTCAAGGTCGAGCATACCTATCGCACGCCGATCGAGCATCACAATCCGATGGAATGCTTCGGTACCACGGCGGTGTGGGAAGACGATGGGCGCCTCACCATCTACGACAAGACGCAAGGCGCGCCGAATTGCCATCGCTATGTGTGCAGCGTGTTCGGCCTCGCCAAGGACAAGGTCCGCCTGTTGTCGCCCTATGTCGGCGGAGCCTTTGGTGTCGGCCTCAGGCCGAACTATCAGTTGAACTTGGCGGTGCTGGCGGCGATCGGGCTCAAGCGGCCGGTCAGGGTTGCACTCACCCGGCAGCAGATGTTCACGCTCGGCTACCGCCCTGAGACCATCCAAACACTGAGCTTGGGCGCCGAGGAAGATGGAAGCCTGTCGGCTATCAGGCACGACGCGATCGCCAGCACCTCCCGCTTCGAGGACTATCAGGAGCCGACTGCGATCTGGACCGGCGCGCTCTACCATTGCCGCGATGCCGCTGCGACCGCCCAGCTTGCGCAGATCGACCTATTCACCCCTTGCGACATGCGCGCCCCGGGCGGCGCGTCATCTCTCTACTGCATCGAGAGCGCCATGGACGAGCTCAGCTACGCGGCCGGCATCGATCCGCTTGAGCTCCGTCTCAAGAATTATTCCGAATGGGACCAGAACGAGGACAAGCCCTTCACCAGCAATGCGCTGAAAGACTGCTACTACCGCGGCGCCGAGCGGTTTGGTTGGTCTAAGCGCAAGCCCGAGGCGCGCTCGACGCGCGCGGGCCGCGAGCTCGTCGGCTACGGCATGGCGAGCGGAATCTGGGAAGCGTTTCGCGTGCCGACCAGTGCAAGGGCCGTGCTTGCCCCTAACGGCACGCTGGAGATCGGCTGTGCCACGGCAGATATCGGGACCGGCACCTACACCATCCTCACCCAAATCGGTGCTGAAATGCTCGGGCTGCCAATCGACAAGGTCACGGTCAAGATCGGCGATTCAGACTTGCCAGTCGCTCCTGTCGAAGGCGGCTCCTGGACCGCTGCATCGGCGGGCTCCGCCGTAGTGGAGGCTTGCAACGGAATACGGCGGGAACTGCTCAAGCGCGCCAGAAAGATCAAGAATGCGCCGCTAGAAGGCGCAGATCTGGCCGACATTACATTTGTCGAGGGCGAGATGCGGGTGAGGGGCGATCCCTCCCGCGCCATGGCGCTGACTGATGTGCTCCACGGGTTCAACGATCCCATAAAATCGGAGGTTACCTCAAAGCCCGACCTTGCGGTCTTTAAGCGGTATTCCCATTACACCCATTCTGCCGTATTCGCCGAAGTACGCCTCGACGAGGAGCTCGGCATGCTTCGCGTAGTGCGCGTCGTGAGCGCGGTGGCCGCCGGCCGCATCCTCAATCCGAAGACGGCACGGAGCCAGATCATGGGGGCCGTGGTGGGTGGCATCGGGATGGCGCTGCATGAGGAGTCCGTTGTCGATCACCGTTACGGCCGCATCATCAATCACAATTTCGCCGAGTACCATGTGCCGGTGAACGCCGACATTCACGACATCGAGGTAATTTTCGTCGAGGAGCGGGAGCCCCATCTCAACCCACTCGGCGTGAAGGGGGTTGGCGAGATCGGGATCGTCGGCACCGCCGCCGCGATCGCCAACGCGGCCTATCATGCAACCGGCGTGCGCGTGCGCGCTCTGCCCATCACCATTGACAAGCTGCTCGGCCTGACTCCGTCGAAGTGATCTAGAAGGGGAACAGGGAATCCTGGTCAATATTGCTGCGAGTTGAAAGGTCTCGAGGAGGCCGAGGCAAATGGCTGGCCGGCGCGCGCCGGGAAGGTCGTTCTGCAAATCGCAACATTACGGGCTGATCGCGTCCCACGCGGCGGCCCGGCGCAAGACCGGATTGCGTCATTGGGGTACTGAGGATTACCGCCCGACGCTCGATGCCTGGCGCAAGGATAAATCGTGAAAGGACTAATGGAGAGTGCGTTGTGCGAGAGCGGACTCTGCGTCGCTCCTGATGCGCTTCACCATGGCCATCAGGCCGTTAGAGCGCTGCGGCGTGAGGTGCTCCCTGAGGTGCAGCAGGCCGAGTATGTGTGGAGCATCGATGCTGATGATCTCCTGAGCTGTCTTGCCCGAATAGAGCGCGAAGAGAATGGCAATCAGCCCGCGCACGATGTGGGCGTCGCTATCGCCGACGAAGCTCAGGCGCGGGCTGGTGCCGTCAGGCTCGACCTTTGTCGACAGCCAAACCTGACTCACGCAGCCTTGCACCTTGTTGGCAGCCGAGCGCTCTGCCTCGGCCAGGGGCTCAAGCTTGCGCCCGAGCTCGATGACGTAGCGGTAACGGTCCTCCCAATCGTCGAGGAAGGCGAAATCGGCGAGGATCTCGTCGAAGCCCGGCATTTGCCGCGTGTCGTGGAGCGTATCCATGACTCAAATATAGGCAGGAATTGATGCGGCTGCGACCGGGATTGGTCCGATTGGACCAATAGAAGAGGGCGCGCAAACCGGGAGGGAAAGGGCAGGACCGTCCCGGATGCGCGCCCCAGGCGGGGGGGCGCCAAACTCTTGTTATGCAAGCGGGGCTTACGTGCCCGAGCCGTCAGGGGCAGACCAGTCCGCCTCGCGGTCGGCGGGGATCAGCGTGTCCTGCGACGCGCCATTCTCCCAGCTCGCCGGCGCTGCCGCGCTTTCGCCCTCGGCGCCGGCATTCGGCCAAGGCGTGGAAGGCTGGTCGGTCGAAGCCCCGGTGCGCTCGTTGATGAAGTCCATCAGCATATGCGCGCCGAACTCGGCCTTCTGCATGAACACATCGATGACGTCCCGGCCCTTGGCGCAGGTTTCTGGATTGCGGTCGCAGAAGCTCGACACATCCTTCACCGCCGCCTCGGCCGTGCCGTACACCTCGGCCCGCTGCTTGTCGTCGGTCGGAATCAACAGGATAAGGATCATCAGCCAAAAGGCTGCGCGGATAAGAAACATCATTACCTTGCCCTCTCTGTTCAGACGCTTGCGGCTTTTGCGCCGCTATCGTTCCCCAATAGCTGAACACTATAGCGCAGAGAAAATAAGGGAGTTTCACTGCAATCGGTAAATTTGAATCGAAAATGCTGGTCGATTCTGCCGATCACACGATTAGTGTTTTAGTAATACTCCAGAGTAATTGGTTGTTAATGTCCTGCTACATTGTTTCAAATTTTAAATATGCCGTCAGCAGGCTGCCGAATCGGGCGTATGTCTTGTTTCGTGTATCAAGCGCAGGATGTTTGCTGGGCTTTAAGCTTCCTTAAGCGCGCGCAATCATAGTGCACAGCCAAGACCATCGGGGACGCAGCGGCACTGAGCCGCTCCGGTAAGCGCGTGTTTGACCGTGAAACTGTGCGTGGGCTAGCCGCCTATTTCAGCTCGCTCGTTAACGAATCGGTCTGGGGCGACTCAGCTGCCGCTGCACGCCAGCAGACCTTCATCGCTTTACACCTGCTGACCGGCCTAGCCGCGCTCTGTGTCTTTCCAGTCTATCTCGTGATAATGGGCAAGCCGTCGCTGGCAAGCGCCATTGTCTTCCTTTGGCTCCTGTCGCCCATCGCCGTCGCCATCTTCCTGTCGAGGACCGGACGATTCGCTACGGCTCGCGTGCTGTCGGCGGCGAACTTCGCAGGCCTTATCATTTATTGCGCCTGGTTCACAGGCGGTGTCGCCTTGTGGCTGATTCCGTGGATAGTGGTGGTGCTGTTCGCCGTGGCGCTGACAATCATGATCCAACATGCGCACAAACGCCCGGGGAACGCAGTCCCGGCCGGTGAAAAGCACTATCGATTCCTCGCCGACAACGTGGGGGACATGATCACGCGCCACGACGAGAAGGGCCGCGTCGTGTTTGCCTCTCTTGGCGCGCAGCATCTGTTCGGTGAACCCGCACAGAAGATCCTGGGCGATGGGTTGTTCAAGCGCGTGCATGTCGCCGACAGGCCTGCATACCTGACGGCTCTGTCGCGGTGCCAGGCCAACGAGCCGACCGCCGTGGAGGTCAGAGTGCGTCGCGCCGCCGAGCCCGAGCCGGCGCGCTACATCTGGGCCGAGATGCGCTGCCAGCCGATGCGTAGCGCGGACGCTGCAGCGCCTGACCGGTGCTCGATCGTTGCCGTCACCCGCGATATCTCAGACCGCAAGGCGCAGGAAGCCGAGCTCGTGCGGACGCGCGACGAAGCCGAGAACGCTAATCGCATCAAGACGCAATTCCTCGCCAATATGAGTCATGAGCTGCGTACGCCGCTCACTGCGATCATGGGTTTCTCTGAGATCCTTAACCGCGAGCTGTTTGGCACGCTAGGTGAAGAGCGTTACCGCGATTATGCGCATCTGATTCATGAGAGCGGCGAGCATCTCTTGAACGTAGTCAACGACATCCTGGACATGTCGAAGATCGAGACGGGCAAGTTCAAGATCGTCAAAGAGCCATTCGACGTGGCGTCGTTGGTGACGTCTTGCTGCGACCTTATGCGTCATATCGCCGACCAGAAGTCGGTCCAGCTTAGCATTGATGTGATGCCGGCAATGCCGACGCTTTCGGCTGATAAGCGCGCCTGCAAGCAGATGCTCATCAACGTGATTTCGAATGCAATCAAGTTCACCAATCCCGGCGGCGCTGTGTGGGTCTCGGCGCGAGCATCGAACGGAGCCGTCGAGCTTGTCGTGGCTGATAACGGCATCGGGATCGCTGCAGCGGATCTCCCCAAGCTCGGCAATCCTTTCGTGCAGGCCGATCACTCTTGTCAGGGGAGTTATGACGGCGCGGGCCTCGGCCTGTCATTAGTCAAGGGACTGGCGCGGCTGCACGGGGGCAAGTTCGATCTGGCAAGCGCGCTCGGCAAAGGCACGACCGCCACCATTGCGCTGCCGCTCAACAGCCGGAGCGAATCGCTCGAGGGACGTCTCCAGTCGCCCGCCGTCTCGGCGGCATGAAGCCAGTTCGCGGCGCTGAAATCCGGCTTTTCAGGGGGAGTCCGCGCGTTTAACAACTCTTTAGCTTCAGACTCCAAGATGGCTGGCGAAGGGGTAGGCACGTCCCTTCGTGTTGGGACCTCTAGAACTTCACCACAGCGATGGGCGTATTACCGGCGCGGCTCGTTTTTCTGGCCTTCATTGGCCTGACGGGCTTCATCATCTACAACGCGCTCTACTTGCAGGACCTGCATGGAGTAGCGGTCGTCGCCGGTGCCCCGCCGCCGCGGCACGTCGTGACCACGACCATCAGCCCTCCGCCGGCCGATCCTGCAAAACTCCCCCCGGTCAGCACCGACCTACCGCCTCTCAAGGTCGACCAAGGGGCGTCGGACCTTCTGCTGCGTGCCGTGCAGCGCGAGCTTGCCACCCGAGGCTTCGACGTCGGACCCATTGACGGCAAGCCGAGCGACAAAACGCGCGTGGCGATCTCAGCCTATCAGAAGAGTCAGGGCCTTCCGGTAACGGGCGCCGCCTCGGATGAATTGCTGCGACGCATTCTGCTCGGCGCAAGCCTGCAATCCGGCGGCGCAACCGGCTCTGTCAAAGTGGTCACGAGCGGCACTGCCAAATCCAAACCCACGACGGCTGAAGGCGTAGCATCGAAACAAGCAACCGACTCTACGGCTAAGTCCAAGGTCGATGCCACGGTCAAAGCGGTGCAGCAGACTCTGGCCGATCTTGGCTATGCGCCGGGACGCGCGGACGGAACCATGGGAGACGCAACGACTCGCGCGATCACGGCGTTTCAGCGCGACCGCAAGATGGCCGCGACCGGCCGCATCACGCCTGAACTGCTCCGCGAGCTCAAGCGCGTCACCGGGCACGACCTGACGAAGACTGCCGCCGAGCGCTAAGCTCGATGAAAGGTGGTCGATGCGCATCAAGAGCGAAATTTGGGTGAGAGCCTACTTGCGCCGCTGCCAGGCGCAGGGCGTTCCCGTGGTGATCGCGCGGCGCGGCGACGAAGCGGCGGGCGCGATCTTTATCTGCATCGACCGGCTCGACGGTACGATGTTGCTCTACGGCCCTGCGCCGGCGGGGCTGGTGGGCAGCGAGACGGAGCGCTGCTGGATGAGCAGTTTCGGAAACCGCGCCGTCAGTCTCATCGAGGTGCAGGAGTATCTTGCGCGCCAGAGAGAGTTTGATCCTGATCTCTGGATCATCGAGGTCGCAGACAAAGCCGGGCGGCACTTTCTCGACGATGCCGCGCTCGACACAGGCGAAGAGCAGGGAAGCACCGATTAGGAGTTCGTTAACCTTACCCGCGCCTTAATATCGGCCGGGCAACGGCACGAGCGAGCTTGGAGACTTGGTAATGGCCGTCATCCTGGAATTCCGCCGCAGCGAGGAGGCCGCAAGCCGAATCGCCAGTCCCGTGCCGGGCTCGCTCGGCGAGATCATCATCTTTCCTGGCGTAAGAATCGATCGCCGCGCCTCGAGCGACAGCCCGCGGCAGAGCGGAACGTCATCTAGACGGCGCATGCAGAGGGCGCGCAAGAAGTCGTAGGGCCTCAGCCTGCTTTGGCGTAAGGACCGCAGGAGGTGGTCTTGAGCGCCTGCTCGGCGCGTGCAGAGCGACTTGGCCCCACAAGCGGCGCGCGAATCAGAGCAACGCCCTCGGTCACCGGCGAATTCACCACCACGACCTCATCGGAACTCTCGGGCGCGTCAGCGCCAGCCTCCTCGACGGTCTGATCTGCCCCGGCAATTACGAGATCGATCTCGGCCCGCTTCATATCGGCGCCGGCCACCGAATAGAAATTGTCTCCCTCTGGCGTGTACAGTGCGATGAGCCAAAGGTCGTCAGGCACGGCCGCCTTGAGCCGCACCGGCCCGTTAGCCAGGTCGAAGCGGCAGAAGGCGTAGCGCACATCCGGCGCCATCATCGGCATGACTTGGCGACCGGGCGCCGCAGCGGGCAGCTCCATCATGTTGTTGGCGGGCCCGAGGGCGGCGAGCCGTGCATGGGCGTTTTTCGGCGCGAGCATGGGCAGCGTGAGAACGGCGATGATGTGGATGATCCCCGCAAGCACGAGGCCGAGCACGATATAAAGACCGGGGATCCTTACTCGCATGACTTGCGCTCGATCTTCGGCAGCCGTTCGCGTGGAATCAATCCGATGCCCAGAGAATCGGTCTCGCGCGGACTATAGATACGCAACATCAGGATGAGGGTTTGGCCGTCTGTGCCGCTTGGCAGCCAGTTCTCGGGACGGGCCGTGCTCGCGAGATTTATGCGAAACGTCCCGTCGGAATGCCGAAGCAGCTCCTCGCTGTTGAAGCTGTAGCGACTGGTGGGATTGTCGATCAGTCCGCCATATTCGTCATAGACCGCAATTGACCACCAGCGGGCGTTGAGCGGGGAGCCCTCGATTGTGTACTCGCAAGACGAGGAAAGCGCATGGCCGTTGCTGTCGGTGCGCGCCACGAAATAGCGAGCAACCGTGGATGAGAGCGGAAGCCTACCGCTACGCGCCACGTGAGCCCTGGTGTAAGGATCGGCATCCGGCTTGCCCTCACTGTCCCAGCTTGCCCAAGGCCCGACTTTCGTGGTCGTCAGCGGCGAGCCGTACTCGATCATGTACCAGGCCGATCCGATGCCAAGCAGGAGCGCAACTGCAAAAGTTCCGATGAAATAAGCGAGGTCCCGCATCGACTGTGTGGCTTTGTCCTCGCGTCGGGCCGTAGGCGAGGAGGAGAGCACGAACGGCAGGTTGGTGAGCGTGCTAGTCAAGTGGTCGGCATCCGTTGCTGGCAAGCCGGGACGGCCCGGCTAGTGGGGAGCCGGCGCAGCATCGTCCCGTCCGATGGACAGAGCGGTTTGTGGCTCGGCTGGCGTGGAAGTCTGCCCGGTCTGCGGCTGCGGTGGAGCTTCGGCATTGCTGTGCGCTGCTTCCGGGCCATTGGCCGAAGCGAGACTTGGCTTCGGTGAAGCGTCGGTTGCTGGAGGCGCGGGCGCTTCGGCGCGGTCCGGCTTGCTCGCATCGCTCGGCGCAAGACGTCGTGCATCCTTGAGCAGCGCGCTGATCTTCTCAAGGACCTCTCGTGTCGCCTGCGACATGTCCTTGACGCTTTCAACCGGTGCCGGCGTAGGAGCTTCTTCGGCCGCCGCGGAGGCATTCTGCGCGGCAGCAGCGGCTAGCCGTTGCTGCTCCGCCACTTGCACTGGATGAACCGCGATGCCCGGAATCTGCGCGATGTTGTCGGTATCATGCGCAGCAACCATGAAGGCATGCCAGGTCTGAGCTGGAAAACTGCCGCCGGTTACGCGTGACATCGGCGTGAAATCGTCATTGCCGATCCAAACGCCCGCCACATATTGACCGGTGATGCCCATGAACCATGCATCGCGGAACGCCGAGCTCGTTCCAGTCTTGCCGATGGCATAGGTGTAATCGAGCCCTGCCGCGCGCCCGGTTCCGCCGGTGACCACCTGTTGCAGCATGGTGTTCAGCATCTCGACCGATTTGCGCGAGAAAATTTGCTTACGCGGCGGCTCGTCGCGGTCGTGATTGTAGAGCACCTGCTCGCTCGCGAGGCCGCGGATCTCTTCGATGCCATATCCGTGGACCTCAAGGCCGCCGGCGGCGAACACCGCATAGTTTTGGGTGTGCTCGAGCGGCGTGAGTCCCTGATCGCCGAGCGCGAGCGAGCAGGTCTTTTTGAGGCGCGTGATGCCGAACTTCTTCATGGTCTCCAGCACCTTCTCGCGGCCGACGTCGAGGGAGACCTTGACCGCGATGGTGTTAATCGAATGCGCAAGCGCATCGTGGAGCGCCATGGTGTTGCTCTCGCCGGCGGCGAAGTTCTTGGGCGCCCAGTGGCCGCAAGCGGCACCTCCGCCGCTCACGATGGTGTTTGGCGTGTACTTTCCTGTCTCGAAAGCAGTTATGTAGACGTAAGATTTAAAAGACGAGCCTGGCTGCCGATAAGCGTGCGTGGCGCGATTGAACTGGCTCTCGCCATAGTCTTTGCCGCCGACCAAGGCGCGGACCGCGCCGTCATTTTCCATGACGACCATGGCACCTTGCTCGAAATGACGGGCGCGCCCGGACTGGGCGATGGTGCCTTCGAGCGCATCTTCGGCCATCCTTTGCAGTCCGGTATCGACTGTCGTTCGGGCGACAAGGATGTGATCCTCCTTGCCGTGCATGATTCGCTGCACCTCCTCGAAGGCCCAGTCGAGGAAGTAGTCGGGGGTCTGCGACTCGCCGCGTTCAACGATCTTGGCCGGGTTCATGCGCGCACCATAGACCTGGCCCTCGCTCATGAAGCCGGCCTCGACCAAGTTGCTCAGAACTTCGTTAGCCCGGGCGCGCGAGGCGGCAAGATTGACGTGCGGCGCATAGCGGGTCGGCGCCTTGAACATGCCGGCGAGCATCGCCGCCTCGGCGAGGTTCACATCGCGGATCGACTTGCCGAAATAATATTGGGCCGCAGCCTCGACACCGTAGGAGCCGCCGCCGAGATAGGCGCGGTCGAAATAGAGCTTGAGGATTTCGGGCTTGGTGTAGTGGTTCTCGAGATAGATGGCGATGAGCGCTTCTTTGATCTTGCGGCTCAGAGAACGCTCAGGCGACAGAAACATATTCTTGGCGAGCTGCTGGGTCAGCGAGCTACCGCCCTGCACGACCGTGTCGTGGCGGGCGTTGGCGGCAAGGGCGCGGAACGTGCCCATGACGTCGACGCCGAAATGCTCGAAGAAGCGCCGGTCCTCGGTGGCAAGCGTCGCCTTGATCATGACGTCGGGAATCTCGTCGAGAGGTACCGAGTCGTCGCGCAACAGGCCGCGCTTGCCAATCTCGTTGCCGTAGCGATCGATGAAGGTGACGCTGTACTCGTCGGACAGGTTCATCTTGCCTTGCGCGATCTCGAAAGCCGGGAGCGCAAAGGCGGCGAGCACTAGGAGCGCGCCGGCGCCGAGCGTCAGCCCTTCGCAGGCGAGCTCGTTCAACGCGCGGACGAAGCCCTTAACTTCGAATTTGTTGAAGAAGGAGGAATAGCCGCTCCACCAATCGAGGAAGCGGGTCCAAGAATTGTAGAGACCAGAGTCGATCGAGGAATCGATCTTAAGCCAGTCGATGAGCTTGGCTCGCCGATTGCCTTGGAGAATGTCCCGCACCTTGCCCCGACCTCGCGTGCAAAACCACCCGGAGGATCGGCTATTCCGACCGACCGAGTCTCAAGCGGCCGAACCTACACCTTGATTGAGGCCATTTATAGAGGCTGGAAATAGCGGGCGAAGAAGGCGCCCTATTGGTTGACCTCGAAGCCCCGGGTCTTCATGCAAGCGATGTAATTCTTGTCGGCGTCGGCGGATCCCGAGCGGAGCCGCGAGAAGATGGCGAGCATGTTGGCTATGCCCTTCTTCCTGGTGTCCTCCTTGCAAGCGGCCTCGGCATTTTCGAGTGTATTCTGAGCCTCCTCGGCCTTGGCAGGACGCTGGCCCACCAGGGTGAAGTCATGCGGCGCGGGCTCGGCGCAGCCGGAGAGCGATGCCCCGAACAGGCAGGCGGCAAGAGCAGCGCCTTTAGTCCTCGACATGCGAAATCCCGCGGTCCTGGTTACGGCCAGTATGCCATTTGAGGCCCTGACACGAGGAGAGGCCAGCGCACTGGACCGGCAATTAGCAGGAAAAGTTAGGGCCGAAAGATGAAGAGCGACTTGCTTGGTGGGGAACGCCTCGCTTCGCTCGAACGCGCCCGAAGTCCGAATTACCAGAGCAAGGGGACCAGCCGGTAGCGGACGTGGGCCGCATAGTCGGCATAGCCCTCAAGCTCGGCCTTGAGGGTCTCTTCCTCGAGCACTGCCCTCACGGCGATCAGCACGCCGA
>Ga0182035_10001521_pt1 | contig 11841 bp, 16 predicted proteins | sample flu12Cox44000170_FD_125969 | JGI IMG/M metagenome (GOLD analysis project Ga0182035, IMG submission 125969) | Lab enrichment of tropical soil microbial communities from Luquillo Experimental Forest, Puerto Rico - flux4day.12C.oxic.44.000.170 | ecosystem: Environmental > Terrestrial > Soil >...
GACGAAGGAGGCCGTCCTTCGGATGATCTCCGATATGGGGAGTGAATCGAATCGTGACAAATTCCTAAGGGGATGGAATATAGATCCTGAGGTTGTGTGGAACTACCTCAAGAAAAACACCACCAAGGAGGATTGGGATTTCATCGAACACCTTGGTGAGATTCATTCAGAGATCTTTGATCTGTTAAAGGATATGATCCGTGACGAGCATGGGGTGGTTCCAGATTCCATCGCACTTGAGCCCTTCGTTGATCCTCATGGAGTGACGAGGAAGGGCTGGTATTCGCCGATGATGTACGACATTGCCCTGCTCCAGATGAGCAAGAAGCTGACGAACACTCAGTTGTTGGATATAAACACCGCAACCGGGTTGATGGGGAATGGATTCCTCAAGCACACAACCGCTACCGGAGCGGAGATCGAACGAACTGCGTACGCTGGACCGACGGACCTTTCTCTCGCCCGACTTCCACAGAAGATGACACAGGTTCTGTACGACGCTCACATGCGTCCGTTTGTGGTGAACACTGGGAAGTTCCTTCGAGATCCAAGGATCAGGGATGCGATTAGAATAAACGCTGGAAAGGCGAAACTTGACGCGTTGGATAGTTGGTTGAACGACATGATTGGCGCGAGTCGAGGGCAGATCACCGCTGCGGACTCCGCATTTGCATCGGTGGTGGAGTTCCTTCGGCGGAACATCGCAGCGCAGTTGATTGGACTGAGTATCCGTACTGCGGAGAAGCATGGTCCATCGGCGATGATAGCATCAATGGCGGATGTTGGGGTTAGGAATGTAGCGAGGGAGATGATTAACCTCGCTAGGACAGATCCAAAGACGATGGAACGTGGGTGGAATTACTCGAATGAAAGTTTGGAAATCCAACGGCGGACGCAGCACTTCGTAGATCAATTCGGTGGCCAGGTTGAGATGCTTCGATTTGGAAGTCGTGGATTCAAGGCTTGGCGGAATTGGATGCTGGAGCATTCGTCATTCATGGTCGCGTACTCGGATCTGCTTTCAACAAAAGCAATGTGGAACGCTTCGCACAAGGATGAAATGGCTCGACTTGCGGAGGAGCGACCAGGGGTGGATCCAGAAACATACCGTGGCGAGGCAATGGACATTGCCGACCATGACGTTCGCTCCGCACATGGTTCGACTTCCCTTATCTCTCGCGCTGGATTGATGCGGAAGGGCGCGTTTGGGAGAAACTTCGTTACCTTCTACACCTACTTCGGCCAGATGCTACAGAGGGAAATCGAAGCAGCGTGGAGGTCAAGATGGGCAGTGAAGAATTTGAAGGAAGGTGATAAAGCGTTAGCTTGGTCCAACAGCAAACGTGCCGCAGCATTGATCGCATCGTCGACTATTGCACCTGCGATAGTTGAGGAGTTGGTTGCCCCACTTTGTACGAAGAAGGATTCTTGGGGGAAGTGTGTTGGGAAGGAAGTTGCCAACGCTACAACCATGACCATCCCAGTCGTACGTGAAGTAGTCCATGGGCTGCTTTATGGGGAAGTTGGGATGGGGATGATGGATACTGGATTTAAGGAAGCTTCAGTTGCAGTCAAAGACCTTGCCCATGGAGCGAAGGCGTTTGACAATGAGAGATTTGGCACAACAATGAGGGATCTTGAGAAGCTAACATTGGGAGTGTTTGCTGGAGTCCCAGATGTAGTTGGAGACGGATTAAAGACTATCTGGGACTCAATGCATCGGACGAAGGAAACACCACGAACGCCGTCGGAGGTTTATAAAGGAGTGACGACTGGTCGGCCTAGAGGGGAGCCTGATATCATCGGCCAGGGCATTGAAGCAATCACAGGTGAAAAAGGTCGAAGGCAATGACTAAGTGGTTGCTCTTGGCATTGAATCTGATCGTGGTTCATGGACCCAACAACCAATACCTAGAAATCAACATCGATAAAATCTCCAGCATCCGCACACCCCAACCCTCAGCACATTTCCCCAGAGGCACCCATTGCCTGATTACAATGACCAACGGGAACTTCAATGCGGTTATGGAAACGTGTGCGATGGTGGATAAGTTGATAAAGGAAGTAAGGTCACCACCTGGTTAATGGAGGAAGGCAGATGAATCCGATGGAATACTTGAAAGCTGTGATAGCTGCGGTTGGGGGAACGGTGTTTCCGCCAATTACCAACTGGCTTGTAACCTTCATCCCTGCTCCAACGCAGGTGCAGACTGCTTTGTCAATCCTAGCAGTAGCCCTGCTCACTGGAGGTAGCGTGTACGCAGTGCCAAACAAACCACCAGCAGGAGGTAAGTGATGATCAGTGAACCCCTTGTTCTCGACCTGAGCCATTGGGAAACGGTTGATAGTTGGGAGGAAGTGAAGAACTCAGGGATTGTGGGGATTATCTACAAAGCCACCGAAGGCTCGTCTTACACCGATGACACGTACGAGGAGGCAAAGGACGGAGCGGAATCCGCAGGCCTCCTGTGGGGAGCGTACCACTTCCTCCGTCCTGGCGACATGCTACAGCAGGCTCGATTCTTTGTTGATGTTGTCGGCACTGGGTTGGATCTTTACTGTGCTGACCATGAAGACTACGGAGTCTCGATTGAAGAACTTAAGGAATTCATGCTCGAGGTCCTCCGCATGACTGGCAAACACTGCATCCTCTACTCTGGTCATGTGCTCAAGGAGCAAATTGGCAACAGCACGGATGAAGTCCTTGGGAAATTCAGGCTTTGGATTGCCCACTACACAGGCAATAGCCAGCCAGATTGGCCAAAGCAGATATGGCCGCAGTGGTGGCTCTGGCAGTACAGCGAGACTGGGGAGGCTCCTGGGATCAGTGATGAAACGGACCTTAATCGGTATAGTGGCGCAGGGCCAAGCCAGCTCACTCATGAATGGTCTCGGTCGATGCAAGACTAGCCTCCCTTCCAAGTCCAGCGAACTTCTTGGGTAACCCTATCATACCCCATACGATGGATGAGTTTTGCATCTTCCATATGAGCGAGGTAATGTGGGAATGTGAGCAACGACACACGTTGGAGAAGGAAGTGCTTCAGCTTCGAATCTGTAACTCCCTTCTCCCCTGTAATGTCCCATTGTTTCATTGCAAATATAACCTCATCCATCATCTTTGAGTCAACAGATTTCGGACCTTCTTGGAATACTTTTGGCATTTCGTGCTCGACTTCAATGAGCCAGGATAACGCTCGATTAAAATCGTCAACAGTAATGACGAGGGCGTTTCCTCGGTCAATAGCCGACACCATCGACAGCTTGAGCAGGTGTGGATATCGTCGGCCCAGATAATGCTCCAGCCTTTTGTGCGTCGGAACAGGCGGCTCTCCAGCGTTGATCCAGGCTTCGAAGGCCTTGTAAGCCGTTTCATCGACATGGAATTCTCCGTTCAGAGTGTTGATGATTTTCAAATCATGGATAAGATCGTGTGGCTGGCGGAGGTCGACGGCGTTGAATCTCACTCGCTTCTTCGGAACCTCCCCTGAGTAAACGAGGATGATTCTGCTTGTAAAGCCTTGGCTCCAAGCTTCTTCTGGAACGAAGTCAAATAAGTGGCTAGGAGTTGTTCCGCCCAGGATAGAAAGTTGGGGTCGTTTAATCTCTCTGCGAAGATCTCCTGTTCTCTTTTGTTCCTTATATGGATGCACAACGTCATAGAAAGTTGTGAGTCGAGCGATGAGTTCGAGATCGTAAGATGGGAGGAGGACTTGAAGGTCATCTGGCATCACCGTCATTGTGTGATAGACCTTGGCGTGGGGAGTGCCGATCCACTGAACATCGTTGCGTTCTGATTCCATCAAGGCGTCGACGAGGGAGGCTCCGGTAACGGAGGTTGGAGCGAAGTGGAATTTCTCCAAGCTTTCAAGGAGTGTTCTTGCTATCCCAATCGTCTGTGACTTCCCTGCAGCAGGAGGGCCGACGAGGATTGTGTAGAGGTTTGGGTACAGGGTTCCAGGAGATTGTATCCAAATCTTCTGCTCCAAGCAAGCAGCGAGGGTGGTGATCGCAGACCAACGGCGGTATAACTCACAGCTCTCCGTTTCATCGGATGCATACTCTACGAACCGGTCGATCCAAGATGCTAACCTGCGGCGTTCGCTTCCGTTTGTCCCCACCCCTGTACGTCTTGAGGCCGTCCGGATTGGTTTCAGCATGATAAATACCCCAGTTCCAACCAGTTTTGACTCCGTATGGAATGACAAATTCCCTTCGGCCTTTAAGCTGAATGGGGTAGCGTAGCTGGTCTAGGACCAGCGGGACTATTTCATCTTCAGCCTCCTGTGGATATTGGAAAAGGATTGCGTCGTGGATTTGCATCAGAAGTTGACATTGGTTAGCTTCCCACACCTTGAGCATCCCACGGTTAAGGATATCGGCGAGTGAACCCTGAGGATCGAAAGCAATCGCTTCTCGCAACACTGCGGGATCGTCACGGCGACCCCAGAAGCAACGCTTGCGTCCCGTGAGGGAGATGAGGTACCCACTTCTTCGGATCTGGTCTTCGACGTGTTCGTGCCATCGCTGATGGGCAGGGAAGGCGGAGAAGTACTTGGACTGGAAATCTTCAATGAGATCCTGTTCGACGTGAGCTTGGATTCCAAGAGTTCTAGGTTTGCCTCCGTAATTAGACCCGTGGCCAATTTTCTTGCACATGAAACGTCGGTCGTAATGTCGATAGTAAGGTTCTTCAGCCAGTTCTCGATCGCGTTCAGCATCATTTGTCCATCCCAAGTTTGGCCAAACGAGCTTCGCGACGTTAGTGTGTAGGTCACCCCTCTCACACGCATTGAGATAAGTTCCATCTCCAAAGAGATTCCACTCGATTGCTCCGACACATCTACTCTCCCCTTGTTGTGCATCTGCATATGCCATTTTCATCCCTGGATCGGCGATAAAAATTGACCGAAGGGCCTCTTCGATATTCTGAAGGTTAGTCCCGGTTCCAAATTCACTAAAGGACGAGGACAATCTTCCAGTAGTCGTTCCTCCGATGTTGTAGGAAGTTCGCATTCGACCGTCAGGGTCAATTTCAGTCTTGAGAACTGATATCTTCTTGCCAAGGTCACGCAGACATTTAATATGGAAGCAAATCGCCATAGCGATTGGGTAGACTTCCATCTTTTCAAGAGCGTCCCTGTTAACAGTCGGCCTTCCGAGGCGTCGTATAGGGGGAATTCCAAGACGATCATAGAAGAGCTCCATTAGTTGGGTGGGTGAACGCCAGTTGAATCCAAACATCCCGCAGGATCCACGAACAATTTCCTCTAAGGATTCCTCGAAGGCTTCGAGTTTTTCGTGGTATTCTTCGACGACCTCTCCCCTTCGTATGGCATCGACCAGAACTCCCCGTAGCCGCATTTCGAGCACTGGTCCCTGTAGACTACGACTGAAGTTGTATGTCCCTCCTGTGTGATTATCAAGCTGTGGGAGAAGCACTGAAAGCACTTCAGAGGTAACCGTACAGTCGAGGCCATTGTAAATTTGACTCCTCTCAAAGGGGGTTAAGGTTTTGAAGTCGGTGGTGGAGGTGTTGATGATTTTCATTTAGTCGTCCCGCTTGATCGTATCATGATCTGTTCTCATATGTTTCCAAGCCCCCTCATCAGTATACAGTGATCCGAGAAACCCCAGTCCCTTCAACGACTCAGGCTGCAACGCATGATGCAACAGCATCGTATCGTGCTCAGCGTTAGCTACTCTGATTCCTGCTGCCCTGTAGAGGAACGCAATATCGTAGAGGCCGTTTTGGAATAACTTTCTGATGCTTCCTTCAAGGATATCTCGGATAAAATCCCAAGCTTTTTCTTCAGCATCTCGAGATCCCCAGTAATTTTTATCCTTTCTTCGAGTGTCAAGGAATGGAATAGTAAGCGCCACACTTGCTGATGGTGCGAATCCAATACAGGTAATTTGGTGGCCAGCAGTCTCAATGTCAACAGAGAGCACTTCGCAGTTGACAAGGTAAAGTCTACTGAATGCATGAAGATCCTCCAAGGTTGGTTCGATCCAGATCTCACGTTTCGGCCGACGAAGGTCAGGGAATTTCGACTCTCGAAGAGCTTTGGCTAAGTCGAGAACGACGACTGGTCGAAGTTCCCATTGACGAAGGACCGCAGCAGGGTGATATGTGGGCAATACCTTAAATCCGCTAACTGTGTGAGTTGAGATATCAGTCGTTCCCCTGAATTTTGAGATAGCAGTTTTGCCAAACATGGCCCACATAGCCGTATTTCCGAGTGCAATGATAATGTTTGGATTACATTCGAGTATCTCGTCTCCCAATCGGAGAAGTTCTGGCTCGAATTCAGATCGGATGTACTTTCCGGATCCAATTGCAGGATACCCTGGAATGGCATTTGACTTCGCTCCACAGAGGGCTTCGATTTTGTTCCACTTAGGCCGAAGGTTGAAGACGTTCGTGAGGAAGCACTCGGCTCGTCGAATTCCTGCTTCCGCAAGCATCTTCGTAAGGTGGTAGCCAGACGCTCCAACAAATGGGGCACGTTGCTTCTCCTCTTCAGCTCCCCAAGCTTCGCCAAGGATGAGGATGTTCATGATACCTCCGTGAGGAAGGGGAGCATTTGCGCTCCCCCTTGACGAAGTTAGTTGGTAACTGGTGCAGTGTACTTCACGTTAGCGTAGGTACTCTCCCCATCATCGGAGAGAACGTGTTTGACGTTAATCACAACCTCCTTCCCAACACACTCTTCGATCATATCATCCCGACTCGGACCCTTCCGCAGCACTCCAACGTCACTGAGGAACTTGTCCAAGCGACTGATTGCATCAGGAGTTGTGTAGAAGGTGATCCGTGGGCTGGTCGTTCCGCGAAGCTTCCTCGGTTCTCCGCCTTCACGCTTCGACCATTCCTTCAGCTCGCCTTCATCTACATCATCGAAGGCTTCGAGAATCTCCCCATTAAAAGTGACGTACGGAGTTCCCTTCTTCGTCGACTCATCCCTGATAGGCTGGCCCACGATCTTGACAAGGTAGGAACCAACAGGTAGGGGCTTTGGACGTTCCACAACTCCCGAATGGGGAGCATTCATAAGGGTATCCGCGAGACTGAGTTGAGGTTTTGCCATTTTACATTCTCCTGAGTTTTGGTTTCATGATTTGAGGTTTGGGTCTGAGAGTTTCAAAAATCTTCGCAAGTCCGTCTTCAACATCAAGTTGTTTCTCCATCTCAAAGGGTTTCGGATTGGCTAAGTCAAAGACCGTTGATGAGACTGTTTCTATTACACGTTTCCCTCCTGCTTTGGTTGTGTATCGGACGACGGTGTTGAAGTAGCGTGGAATCGCAGGGCTCAAAGCTGATCCGACGGCGACAGGATACCCTTTGATCTGGCCTTCGATATCCATGTACTTCACATGACTGATCACGATCACGTTGGTTCTGAAGGATTCTCCAGTGACGTAAGCGAGGACATGCTCGACAGCATCCTGTGCGCTTTTGTAAACAGCTCGTATATCATGCTTACCTGATTTCGTTTCTCCGCTGAGGGCTTCATGGAAGTCGAAGGCTGCATCAGACATGAAGGTAAGGGAGTCGAGGACGAGAATGCAATCAGGTCCCCAGTCCGCAGGTCTTCCCAAATCAACGTCGTCGTACTTCCAGTTGTCCAGCATCTTAGCAGCGGTGATGAATGCCCTTGGCTTCCCTGAAACCTTGGGTCCTTCGGAAGTTGATACCCTGTCATCTCTGAGTGTCCTGTATTCGACGTTGTTGATTTTGTCTGGGCATTCTCGGAGGACGAACTGTTTGAGAACGTCCAGTCCGTTATCAAAGTCCAAGATTCGGAGGCGATACCCCGCTGATACAAGCGAAGCCAGCGAGCCAGTTTTGCCGCTTTTTGAATCCCCCTCGATGAGCATCTTTGTTTGTTCATTGGATTGATGTTGGGCTAGGTTCGGCATTGGCGATTACCTCTGTGTAGAATGTGAGAAGGTCACCCTCCTTAACATCCGCATGGGGGCCAGTGATCTTGATGACAACTCTGTTGGGAAGTTCCACCCACCAGTCTAGTACCCTCCCATGTTGTTCAACTTTGATAACTGGGAACTTTCCAACTACGACTTTGAACCTCATCTTGGCTTCAAGTGAGTCCATTTTACCAACTCCTTATCTTGTCTTCAACGGATTCCAAGGTTCACCTCTTACAAAATCTGACTTGAGGAACTTTTCACGAACTGAGGGAGACTTCGAGCAAATCTGCCGAAACTTACAACCTCCGTACTTATCACAGGCAGTGTCATTCATCGGCCAGCTTTCAGAGGTAGCGCAACCCTTCATAACGTTAGTCCAATGCCGAAGGTCTTTGAGCCATTCCTCATTCTGATCCGCGGTACGATACGTGATACCACGGGAGAATTCGGAGAAGTCCTCCTTGACCTGAGCTACGTCGATGATGACACCTTTGATCGGAGTCCCGATTACAATCTGCCCCGCGATGGAGTAGAGGGACATTTGGTTATCAGGTTGGTACTGATCGAAGTAATACGCACTCGGCACGCTGTAGGTGGTTTTGTGATCCATCACAAATGGGTCACCATTGAACTCCACAACACGATCAAGGTGCCCACAGAGAAGGTAGGGCTGATCCGCGATGCTCCAGTCGAGTTCGAACTTGAACGACAGCTCACAAGCTGGCTTTCCATTCGACAGAATCACCGTCTTTGCTGGGTCTGTTTCCTTTGGATACTTATCCAAGTACCAAACAACCGTTCGAAGAAGCGAATCGAACGATTTAGCTCGCTCTGATTTCGAGCCTTCGGATGTATCCGGATAGTCCTTTGCGTAATCCTCAAGCCCCAGGACGACTTGATAAACCGCGTCGTTATGATCCCCACCTTCCTGGCGGACGAGATCGTAGTTGTGAAGGGCTTCATGGTAGAGTTTTCCGAAGGTTAAATGAACTGACTCCTTCTTCGGTTGCCAACCTTCGATCATGGTGTAATAGTAAAGTCGTGGACACCGTTTGAAGTACCCAATCGAGGTTGAATCAAGTGCATATTGGATCTCAGTTCCAGGAAAGAAGGGGCTAGGTGCCCCCTCTAACTCCGTTGTTTGGGTGTTAACCACCAAATATCCTCCTCATTGCATACGACGCTTCCTCAAGTGGGCTCACGTGTCGAACGACAACATGAACAGGAGGAGCAGGACGATGGATGATAACAATCCGAGTAGGACGTGGGAGGGGAAGGGGGACTGCTCGACCACGTTCCGTCGGTGGCCAAGGAATCCTCCGGACGGCAAGGTGGCTTTGAAACGCACGTTGGAAATCCACGAATTGCAACGGAGAGTTGGGGAAGATCTGTCGATACGACATATAGTAGTTATGCCCGTTGCATCTCGGATCCACTCCACACCAAGTCTGCCATGTATCTCCTTTCGCTTGATCTGAATCAGTGTCAGTCTTCTCATGGGACGCGATAGCGATTCCAATTGCCGCAACAATTGCTATGCTCGAGAGCAGACAAATCCTCATCATCGTCATTTCCTCTGGCTAAGATTGAAGGTTTTACGCTCTACGAATTAGCTTTGGCTTAGGTGGTAGGGAGTCTCGAAAGGTCTTCAGAACTTCAGCTTTCTGTTCGTCATCATCGTTCTTTGGTTTCTTTCCTCCTTTGTACAACATCCGTTGGCGTCGGATATCCTCGATGTAAAGCTTCCTCTCCTTTGGAGTTGGAACGTCCCCCTCTCGAAGGCGCTTCAACGCTTCATTCACAGCATTCATCACGCCCTCCTCATTTCGATTCAAGCTCGCTTAGATTTTCAATCCTCTCTACATCAATGGACAATGGCTCGATGTAAACCCACCATCCATCCTCCGTATCTTGCCTGATCCGGACCACATACGAATCGTAGGATGAACGTCCAAAGAGTAGATCAGTTGGTTGGTGGAGTTTCTCATTATCCTTTCGATCCACCGTCCTTGCGTAGTGCATCCGCGCTCTGAATGCACTTGCATCGTCGAAGGATTTGAAGGGAATCCGAATCCCCTTCGAATCCTCTCTGGCTAGTTCCCAAGCCTCAAAGCAGTCAGTGTAGGCGAATCTTGTGTTAGTGGCGCTCATTGTATTTCCCTTGAGTTTATGTAGTACAACTCCTGTTTGGCTCGTGTTTGGATCACGTAGCGAAGGTTAAGATCCTGCTCGTCCTCTCCGATAAGGAATTGATCGAGGAAGTAAACTCGATTCCATTCAAGCCCCTTGGACTTATGTCCAGTAAGGAGTTCGATGGAACCGTGTTGTTTGAAGATTGAGTCGATGTAGAGCAAGGCGTGCTTAAGGGTTGGGCCGTAGGACACGAAGACCCGCATGCAATCAGCGATATCCTTTGCGGTCTTTGATCCTTTCTCCATTCGTTCCCCCTCCCAATCCTCTATCGCTGAGAGGGTGGATTCCTGAGACATGCCTTCAGGACCGAGTTTCCGCATGATTGCAGTGAGCCTTGGCCCCATATCAGAACCATGCACACGAACATTACGGCCAGAGCTAAGCAAGCGAATGGCAAGACGGAACAGAGGCGCGTTGTTTCGGCAGATGATAGCAGAATCTTCTCGGATTTCATCCAACTTAATCTGCGACAACTCCTCAACTACTCCTCCCTGGTTGAACCATTTGAAGGTCGGCACACGCCAACGGGCTTCCTCGACTATCCGCTGCGAGCAACGGAAGCTGATGGATAAGTCAGCCTCCGACATGGCAAATCTTCGCCGTATATCTGCCATGCCGTTTGCCTTCGCCCCTCTGAAAGTGTATATAGTTTGCGCAGGATCTCCAACTGAAATGAGGCGTTCAAATCCCAACCTGTCCAGCATGGCATGATTGACAGGCGAGAGATCTTGGGTCTCGTCAACCATGCCCACTGGGTATCGAGGGAATGGACCCCCAAACAATGCGGGCATGTATACTTGGTCGTTAAAATCAATGAACCCTTTAATGGCTGTTTTAACGCTGACAAGGAGGATTTCATCGACGAGTTCCTTTGCTAAAGGTGAAAGAGGTTCATCACAAGCGTCGTTGACAGCGCTCCAAGTACAAAGGCGAGCAGCACTAGGATACTTGCCTTCAGGAAGGTAACCCAAAGCCTTTGCGAGTTCGACTCCTTGTTTGACATTTGACCACTCCTCCCATGCTTCGTCTTGCGAAGGTTTGGTGAAGGTTTGAAGGTGGGTGTAGAAGAGTTTCTTCGTTTTATCCTTGTCAAGGGAGATCTTGTCTTGTGCTTTCTGGGCCCAAACTCCATGTCCGCATCCGTTTAGGGTTTGGATCTTAGTCCCCCTGACGGGACGACGGTTTTCAGTTTCAATAAGGGGACGGAACTCGTTCGAATCAATTGCCTCCTCTGCGTTGCGTTTGTTGAAAACAAGGTAAAGAGAGAGTAGGGACTCGGGCATTAATTCATCAATCATCTTTAGTGTTGCGGATTTCCCAGTTCCTGCGAAGGCATTGATTTGAAGGTTCGATTGGGACGAACGGATTTGATCCAAGATGAAACATTGTTCATCGGTAGGCTTCGGCTTCAGCTTTGCTAACATCATTGTAAACTCCCCTTTGCAAGACCTGTGACAACCTTAAGCATCCGTTTGAAGTGTTCTTCGATACTCAGCCATCCCTTGGCACGATCGGATTTGTCATTCAGCCCCTCGAGGTGCGACATTATTGCACAGCATTCCTGGGCTTCGGTAAGATGGTACATTAGCTTCGCGTAGGTTTCACCAGAGGTCGGAACGCTCATGTCGACACCACAACGAGGATGGCGGAGATAAGAACGCCAAGCGTAAGCATGTCGATGATGTGAAGGAGGCTCCCCATGGCTATGCCCTCCTC
>Ga0182035_10001526_pt1 | contig 11819 bp, 10 predicted proteins | sample flu12Cox44000170_FD_125969 | JGI IMG/M metagenome (GOLD analysis project Ga0182035, IMG submission 125969) | Lab enrichment of tropical soil microbial communities from Luquillo Experimental Forest, Puerto Rico - flux4day.12C.oxic.44.000.170 | ecosystem: Environmental > Terrestrial > Soil >...
AAACCTTGACTCATCGGTAGCCGGTTTTGCTTTTCAAGGATTCTAGAACTGCTTTCGTTGTGTCGATGACCGCTTAGGAATGACCAATGAACTCTTTACACAGAAGGCTGTGAGCCGGTAGGGTCCTCTCGGTCAATGACGCATCGCGTTCGCAAAGCATTCGTGCTGGGCGCCGGTCTGGGAACCCGGCTTCAGCCGGTTACCAAGGTTCTGCCCAAGCCGTTGCTGCCGGTCTTCGGTAAGCCGTTGGTAACATTTGCGCTCGACCATTTGTTAGAGGCAGGAATCGAAAAAATCTGGATTAATACCCATCATCTCCATGAAAAATTTGAGGCACTGATTTCTGATCGCCGCTATCACGCGATTGAGCTTGTATTTGAGCCGGACCTGCTTGAAAGCGGCGGCGGAATCAAAAATCTCGAGAGCAGGATGGGAAGCGAAGCATTCATTGTGTATAGCGGAGATATCCTGACGGATGTGGCAGTTGAACGCTTGCTGGAGGCACATTTAACACAGGGAAACGAAGTTACGCTGGCGTTGAGATCTACTGGACTTTCGTCGGTTGTCAGTTGGTGCAGGGATACCGGTCAAATACTCGGCCTCTCTGGTGATCTGAAGTCCGATATGGACGCTAATTACGATTTTGCGGGTATTTCGGTTTGGAATCCCTCGGTTTTTACTCGGATCCCGGAAAATATAAAGATTTCCTTTGTACCAATTATCATCGATTGGCTGAAGGCAGGCGGGAAAATCGGAGGCGTTTTATTGGAGGAGAATCATTGGTTCAATGTCGGCACCCGGGGCGAATATCTGAGGCTGCATCAAGTCATTGCGAAGGAGGGATGGTTACCGGGGTACATCCGGGATTCTGAATGGCCCGTGCGCATTGAGCGTTCAGCGAAAGTGTTTGCGGCCAGCAGAATCGAAGGGGCTTCGTATGTAGGAGATGATTGCCGCGTAGATGGTGATGCTTTTATAGAGGATTCGATATTATTGCCGGGATCTTGCGTCGGGAGCGGTGTCTCGCTGCGATCCTGTATCGTCGGGGGCGCCCGGGTCTTAACAGGGACTTATGTGGGGACGGATTTCGTATGAACATTGACCGTTTAATTTTGCAAACCCGCGAACGATTTCCGGAACTCGACCATGCGCATGTCGAGATCCTGCCCCTTGAAAAGGGAGGATCGGACCGGCGCTACTACCGGATACGCTTCAGCGCCGAGCACTCGCTGATACTGGTCAAATACAACATTCAAAAAGTCGAGAATCAACGCTTTGTTGAAGCTGCGAATCTTCTTTGTGCGATCGGAGTGAATGCGCCACTAATTCACCATCATGACTCCGAGCAGGGCTTGATCTGGATGCAGGATCTGGGCGAAGAAGACCTTTGGCACTACCGAGCGGAGCCATGGTCTGTTCGGCGGCGCTTCTATGAACAGGCGCTCGACCAGGCCATCGTGTTACACAAAGCGGATCCAGCAGTCAGCGAATCTCTTCATCTGCAATCGGGATTCGACGAGGCACTTTATCGGTGGGAGCAGGAGTATTGTCTGGGAAATTGCCTCGGACGATATTTTCAAGTTCCGTCGCAGGAAATCCAGCGGCTCAGGTCCCGTCCAGAATTTGGGAATCTTGCGCGAAGACTTGCTTCCTACCCAAGGCGCCTGGTGCACCGCGATTTTCAATCACAGAATGTCCTGCTGTTTAATGACCAGGTCTATCTGATCGATTTTCAGGGGATGCGCCCCGGGCTGGCGCAGTACGACTTAGCCTCATTGTTTTTGGATCCCTACGTCTCTCTTCTGAAGGAAGAGCGCTCTCACCTGTTGAGCTACTATTTCGAGCGAAATAGCATGGGCTTGAGCCGCGCGGAATTCGATGAGGTCTATTATTGCTGTGGAATTCAGAGGCTCATGCAGGCATTAGGCGCTTACGGAGTCATTGGGATAGTTGCGGAAAAGCGGGAATTTCTGCGACACATTCAACCGGCAATAAAAACGTTGATAGAGGTTGCTTCAAACACGGAGAACTTTAGGTTCTTTGCAGATTTCTTAACCGGCCTTCCGGTCAGACCCAAAACCAGCATTTGATTCTCGTGAGCACGAAAAAATCTACTCTGGAAGAGTTACCAACCGTTGTCATCGAAAATATAGAGCCGTGTATTGACGGCGGCCGCTACCCAATCAAAAGGGTCGTTGGACAGGAATTGAAAGTGTCAGCCGATGTCTTTAAGGATGGCCATGATCAGATCAGCGTGTTGCTGAAATGGCGTAAAGTAGGAGAGCCCGATTGGCATCAGACGCCGATGGCGCCGACAGAAAATGACCGATGGGAGGGGATTTGTCATTTCGTTCAGAACGCTCGTCACGAATACACAATCGAGGCATGGGAAGACGCTTTCAAGTCGTGGCAGGTTGAATACGCTAAGAAGTATGGAGCTGGCAACCTGGATCTGCGGACTGAACTGGACGAGGCTTCTATTTTTGCTGAAAAGGCTGCGGCTCGCGCCACGCTCAAACAAGACAAAGAGCGATTGCTTGCCTTTTCGAAGCAACTGAAAAACGCTGATGCGCATTTTGGGGCTCAGTTGGCGAAAAACCCGGAGCTATCGGGCTTGATGGCTGCGTGGCCCGATCTGTCACTGGGCACTGAGTTGCGGCCGTATCTCCAGGCGATTGTCGATCGGCCCCAGGCGCTGTTTGCTGCTTGGTATGAATTCTTTCCGCGTTCCGCGGAGGGGAAAGCAGGTTCGGGATCAAAATTTCGGGATTGTATGCCACGCGTCGAAGACGCAAAGGCCATGGGGTTCGATGTAATCTACTTTCCGCCGATTCATCCGATCGGGTTCACGAAAAGAAAAGGGAAAAACAATTCTGTGACAAGTGAACCCGGGGATCCCGGTGTGCCGTACGCTATAGGTAGCAAATTCGGCGGGCATAAAGCGGTTGAGCCGGAGTTAGGTACGCTGGACGATTTCGACTGGCTGGTGGGGGAAATCAAGGCCAGAGGCATGGAGGTTGCCCTGGATTTCGCGATTAATTCTTCTCCGGATCATCCTTACGTCAAAGAACACCCAGAGTGGTTTTTTCATCGCCCGGACGGCACGATTAAATACGCGGAAAATCCTCCAAAGAAATACGAGGATGTCTATCCTTTGAATTTCCACAATCCGGATTGGCGCGGTCTTTGGGAGGAAATGAAAGATGTCATCCTCTTCTGGGTGCGGCATGAAGTCCGCATCTTCCGCGTAGACAATCCTCACACCAAACCCAACGCATTCTGGGAATGGCTGATCTTAGAGATCCAGAAGGATTATCCGGATGTCATCTTCCTGGCTGAAGCTTTCACCCGGCCAAAAATGATGAAGTCTCTGGGTAAACTGGGGTACACCCAGTCCTATACCTATTTTACCTGGCGGAATACCAAGTGGGAGCTAACCGAATATCTTACCGAGTTAACTCAAACGGAAATGAAATATTACTATCGCGCGAATTTCTTTCCGAACACGCCTGACATTTTGCCAACATTTCTGCAAACCGGAGGGCGACCAGCCTTTCTGATTCGAGCCGTGCTTGCGGCGACGCTTACGACGGTCTACGGGATCTACAGCGGATTTGAGCTTTGCGAGAATGTTCCTGTACCAGGCAAGGAAGAATATTTGAATTCCGAGAAGTATCAGTTCAAGGAACGGGACTGGAATGCTCCTGGTAATATCAAGGACTATATAACAAAGCTAAACCGAATTCGTAATCAAAATCGCGCCTTGCGCGAGTATGAGAACCTGCGTTTTCATACGGTAGAGAACGAGCAAATTATCTTTTATTCGAAGGCGACGGAAGCGTTGGATAATATCATTCTCGTTCTGGTGAACCTGGATCCGTTCAACAATCAGAGTGGATTTGCCTATGTGCCTTTGGAAAGTTTCGGTCTCAACGGCAGCGCCCCGTTTCAGATGGAAGACCTCCTAACAGGAGAAAAGTTTGTATGGCGCGGTCGCCGCAATTTTGTAATGCTTGATCCGCATGCCCGCCCGGCGCATGTATTCAGGCTTCGGCGGTTGATCGGTATGGATGGCGAGGAGATGATTTTTGCGTGAAGAAATTTCCTGCGGAGCGCGTCTTTTACCCATCCGGGGTTATATTCAACTTTTAACATTCGATTTTCAGACAAAATGTGACGTGCTCTGTATTAGGAAGCGGCGAATGTTGAAAGTTGAGATATGACCCCGGATGAGACATGACCCCGTATGGTTGCCGAGATAAAAGTTGCTTGGTTCGGCGTAGTCTTAGCACTTGCCCTATTGTTGTTTGGCTGCGGTAAATCCAAAGAGCAGGCAGCCCAAGAGTTGGAGAAACTGAATCTAAAGGTGCAATCGGACGATTTTGTTCGTTCGGCCGAGCTGGGCGATAGTAAAGCGCTGGGCCTCTTTTTTGCGGCGGGTATTGATATAAATGCGCAGAACAGCGGCGGCTACACAGCTTTGATGGCGGCTGCAAAAAATGGGCAAGTCGATGTAGTGAATAAGCTGCTTGAGCGGAAGGCCAACGTCAATATCCAAGGCTACGTTGGATTGACGGCGCTAATGCTTGCAGCCGAAAACAACCAGCTTAGCATCGTCAAGGCGCTCCTTTCCAAAAACGCTGATCCGAATCTTCAGGATAACAACGGCTGGACCGCTCTGATGAAAGCGGTGTATCGAGGGAATACCGATTGTGTAGTGGCGATAGCGGATCGTTCTCGCCAGGAAGTTAATCGCGGCCTTTTAGTTGCGGCGTTGATGGGTCACAAAGAGACGGCGAAGGCTTTGCTGGACCACGGGGCCGAAATAGATTCAAGGGCCGAGGACGGGCGCACGCCTCTCATGCTGGCGGTAAGCAAAGGCAATGCGGATCTGGTGTCATTCTTTTTGCGGGAAGGCGCCGATCCTTCGCTCGCGGACAAGTCTGGCGCTACGGCGGCATCCCTTGCTTCGGCAAAAGGGAGCCGCGAAGTCGCTTCTCTCCTAGGGAGTGTTCCGCCGCCGTCGGCGGGTGGCTCCGCGCAAAATTCCGCTATGGCCGGCTTGCCCGAGGAAGCGACTGGAGCAAAGTCGGATCGTGAGCTGTTGGCGCGGTCGGAAGGGAGCCCGGCTGAGTGGGCGCGGGGCCAATCTCAAGTTTCCGATCAACCGCCTGTTGCCAAGAACATCACCATTCTTTCGATACGGCAAGAATTCCTGCCCGCTATGTTGGCGGCGGTTTCGGGGAAACAAGCCAGGATTCAGCCCTCCAGCGGGGATTCTTACACCGTGACAACGGGGGACCAGCTAAAAGGGCTGGACTACGAAGTTACCGGTGTCGAGGCGCGTAATACCGAGGACAAGGATGGGAATCCGGTTGACGACTCGGTGGTGAGATTACGAAATATCAAAACCGGTCAGGCGGTGACTTTGATTAAGGGTGTCCCCGTGCAGGAGCATGCTTCCTACGCTCTTCTCTCTGTCTCAGGTTCGAGCGAGCCAGTAAAGGTGGAAACAAATCAGAATTTTGCGGTCCCGGGCGATCCGGATCACACCTATAAGGTTTTGGATATCCGGCCCGCTCAGGTCATCATTAAGCGGATAGAAGATAACCGCGTATTCACCCTACCCAAAAGATAGAGATTGCGCGGAATTGTTATTCCGGTTGAGCTTGTGAGAAGTGCAGACCAAGCTAATTGTGTTATGAAAATTCCTCTCGAAGACTTGTTTGAAGATATCGTCGGCAAAGCGCAACGGGGTCTTGGCTTGGGGGATCAGGAGCTTTCTCAAAAAACGGGGTTGGAAATCGAGGAATTGCGCGCGCTGAAAGGCGGAAGCGGAGATAGATCAAAGATCGGCGTGCTTGCTCAAGCGCTCGGGCTGCAAGGCTCTGCCCTTGAAGCAAGTTACACTAAAAGCTGGTATCCCGATGGAGTGCCTGCCGTCGAGGGAGTAAAACAGGTCAATACCCATTTTCTTGATATGACTGTGAACGCGTATCTCGCCTGGGATCCGAGCTCGAGAGATGCCGCCGTTTTCGACACCGGTGCGGATGCCAGCGAGCTTCTGAAATTCGTCGCCAGTGAGAAGTTGAGCGCAAAATACCTCTTCTTAACGCACACTCATCATGACCACGTTGCCGACATCGGGGCCATCGTGAAAAAGACCCATGCTGAAATTTTTGCTCCTGACCTCGAGCCGGTCGCTGAGGCGAAGGCTGTGCGCGAGGGCGACCAATTTCGCCTCGGCAAGTTGCGAGTTGAAGCCAGACTGACCAACGGCCATTCGCCAGGGGGTACATCATATGTAATCTACGGTTTACAGGTGCCGGTTGCTGTTGTAGGAGATTCGCTGTTTGCCGGATCGATGGGAAGCGCGCCCAACGACTATCAAAAGGCGCTCAGGAACAATATTGAAAAGATTTTGTCGTTGCCGCCTGAAACGCTCATCTGCCCGGGTCATGGACCACTAACGACTGTTGCAAATGAAAGGTTACACAATCCATTCTTTGCCCTCTAGAATCAGCCTTGCTGGGGAAATAGAAGTATTTGGTGGGGATTTCGCGTTTGCAGCGGGCGATGCTTGAGCGGGTGTTAGACAGCACATCGGTGGAACAGGGGGCACCGGACGAGGCGCTGGAAATCGTTTTAAGCGATATTTTTTCTCCTATTCCGTTGCGCGAAGTCTTCTGGAACGAGCAACCGGTTGAGGTCGACCTTGGTTCGGGCCCGGGAAAGTTTCTCGTGGAGGCTGCGCAAAAATTTCCTGATCGGAACTTCCTCGGTATTGAGCGGCTTCTCGGACGGGTGCGGAAGACCCGACGCCGTGCTTTCCAACTTGGGATCGACAACTTGAGGCTCCTGCGCATCGAGATGGAATACGCTGTGAAATATTTGCTCCCAAGAGAGTCGATTTTCCGTTTCCACTTATCCTTTCCGGATCCTTGGCCAAAGCGAAGACATCATGTTCGCCGTGTCGTTGATCGCGAATTTTTTGATGCTCTTTGGCGGGCGCTGATTGCCGAGGGAGAAATTCGAATCAAGACGGACCACGAAGCGTATTTCCAGCAGATTGCCCGCGCCGCTGGCGAATCACAACTTTGGAATCTGCTTGAGTGGGCCGATGAAAATTATCCGGTGACAGATTTTGAGAAGCACTTTCTGGCGAAAGATTTGCCGATCTACCGCTTGCGGGCCGTTAAGCGCAATTCTGTTCCGGAGAAGGTATGAACGAATAGATTGTCACCGTTTTGCTCAGCGGTTATTGCGCCGTCCTGTTTGAGGTAAAGATAACGCGGAGAGGCCCGATCAGGCTTTGAATTTGCCGCGATTTCGGTCTTCGTACCGGATGAGACGACAACGTCGGGCGTAATTTTCGCGACCAGCAAGTCGCGTGGAGTACGGCGGGTCCGGACTGGCCCGCAGCAAACCAGATCGACATGCTGCTTCGCTAAGGCGCTCACGACTTCCTCGTTGAGTTCGGGCAGAATCAGCACGCGAAATTTACCAAGTTGAATCGGGATCGGGCTTGTGTCTGTTGACACGGATTCATCGATTTTGAACGATCTCCTAGCGCGTTCGAATGTCTCGGTCCGAAGTGGGCCGGAGCGGCTTAGGATCACTTTCTCAAGTCGGTTTATCCCTTGTGACTGGAGATAGGGTTCAGTTATCCGAGCCCATTGCGACGGCTTTCCGGTATTGACGAGCCAGTCATGATTTTTCTCATGTACATGCAGCACGAGTTCAGATGCCTCGCAAAGGATTGTAACGCGATCGTTCTGCCAAAGGTTTGCCGGAGAAACGTTGACCGCATGACATGGGAGCATAATGGCTGCACGCAAGATCATGAGAATGATCTTCGTGATCAGCCAGCTTGTGTTATTGATGCACACGACGATCCCACCGAACGGCGTCGCCGAGACGATGGCAGCGACTCCAAGCAACATGACCAGAGAGGCCAGCGGGACCACGGCCATGTTTGCGAAGACTGCAACCAGCGAGATGCGATGCTCGTGCAGCGCCAGGATTGGCAAAGTTGCGGCCCAGCAAACAATGCATAAACTGAGGGCTTCACATGCTCGCTGCGCGGACTTGAAACAGAATCTTTGGCTGGGCCGCAGAAGTTGGAGCGGCAAGAACGGATCAGCTCGAAAGGGCCGAAAAAGCAGTTGGCCCAGCGGCCGAACGGCGACGATAATTGCGAGAACTGCGGCGAACGAAAGTTGAAATCCTGTCTGAAACAACTCCTGCGTATCGTGCAGAAGGATTAACACGCCGGCGGCGCAAATGGAATTGACCATTGCGATCGGCCGTTCCAGCGAGTAACCAATTGCCAGCAGGATGGCGGTGACAGTTGCGCGAACCGTTGCCGGATAAAATCCCGTGATAGCACAATAACTTGCAGCGATCGGCAGGATCCCAAGAGCCGTCCAGCGTCGCGGCAGTCGAACATAGCGCATGGCGTTCCATGCGAGTCCAGCGAACAGGCTCACCTGAAGGCCGCTAGCCGCAAAAAGATGGATTGTGCCAGTTTCCTCGAACAATTTCTTGAGCTCTGAACTGGTTTCTGCCCGAGCGCCAAGCACCAACCCCTGAATTGTCTGTGCGACTTCGGCATCATCCTGCAAGCCTTCTTGTAAAATGTTCGCAAGCCGATGCCGCAAGATGACCACGGCTGCGAAAAACGGATTTCCTTTATCGTGGGCGATGATCTCAGCCGGAAGGCCGTGATGGGAACGAAAGCTCAAATAGATATTCTTTCGCTTCAAATACGCGCGATAATCAAATTCGCCAGGATTCTTGGCGGTCCATGGAAGTGAAAATTTTCCTTGGGCAATCAACTCGTCGCCGTAGGCAAAAGATTCTCCCGGACACTCAGCTGAAACCTGAAAGTCAGAGGGATAATTGTCGATGCAAGTGACCAGCGCGATGAACCTTTGGGTGGAAAGGTATTCATCGACTTTGGGTTCGGTCTGGACGAGGAGAGTAACTGTGTGTTCGGCAGTATCGGAAATTGTTTGCAGGCTACGCTGATAGCCGGGGTTTGTTGCGATCTGATAACCGTGCCACGAGGCGAAAAGCAAAAGGATCAATGTATAGGCGAGGAGCGAAGAGTTGATTTTGCAAACGAGGACGGCGGGAAAAATTGAGGCGAGTGCCCAAATGATCCAGCAGCCTGGTTGTGCATCGGATAGAAGGATACCGATGAGGGCTGAGAGGAGCAATCCTGCGCAGGGAGCTCGCTGGCGGAAAGGAGCATGAAAAGATTGGGTTTCCCGGGTCATTGAATAACCTTCGCAAATGCTGTTATAATGATCAACTTGAAAGCGCAAATGACGCGCCTTTTATCTCTCGCCTTGCGTTGGTGCGCAGGGTTGATCGGTAGGGCGAGTCCGGCCTTGGCCGGGCGAGCCGCAGGTCTTTCGGCGGCGGCTCATCAGGGCTTCGCCCTACCGGCTGACATCTTCGTGGCCCGCGGTCGGTACAAGGGCGGGCCTCCCGGCGAGCCGCGTTTTCAGGTCTTTCGGCAGCGGCTCAGCGGGGGCTTCGTATGTACCGTGTGACATCTCCGCCGACTTAAGAGCTTCCACCGCCGGTTCCGGAGAAGATCTCCAACCGCATCTTGTCGCTCGCGATCGTCACTGCTTTCGCGGGAAGCGCTTCGCGAGCGCTCTTAAGCAACTTCTGTTCTTTTCCCGTCCATTCCGTAGGCAGATGAGTCAGCAATACCCTGTCGATCGATTTTGTAGAGAGAAACTGGAACAGTTTAGCGGGCGGAAAGTGCGCGACCTCCGTTATGAGAAGGTCGACATGGTCGTTTAGTTGTCCTTCCAGATCGTTTGGACTTCCAAGATCTCCCGAAAATACGATCCGGAAATCCGGATGTTCAATCCGCAGACTATATGCTTTGAAACGGTTGGGAATCGACCTGCGATTGAGAGTCACGAGGTGGGTGGTCGGAGCAGGATGGACTTTCAGACCATAAAATTCGAAACAGGATTGGGATTCCCATGGCACGAAAACAATTTGAAACGGAACGATATCAGGCCCGAGATAACTCGCGTTCAGCCACTCTTTGAGGGGTTCGGATAATTCAGCCGGCAGAAAAATAGTGAGCGGTTCTGTCCTGCCCGAAAGCCAGGCGGCCTGGATGAGCATTGGCAAGCCTCCGGTGTGGTCGGAGTGGCCATGCGTAAGAAAAATTGCATTAAACGACCTGAGATCGAATTCGGCTTCGGCAAGAGTTCGACTGCACGGTTCTCCTGCGTCGACAAGAATTCGCGATCCTTCCATTGCCAGAAGAAAGCTTGAATGACCGCGACCTGGAACGGGTACGCCGCAAGCTGAGCCAACAACGAAGATATGCGCCATTCAAGAGCAATCCTATCGAAATCGGGCTAATTCTACAATCACCGGGTGTCAGTGCGGCGTTCTAATCTGGAAAAATGGGTGTGCCGCGAGAAGCCAGGATCGCTTCTTTTGCCAAAAATGACGGATATTTAACTTTTTTTGGCCAGAAAGTCTTGCCAGGTGTCTGGATCACGCTTAAAACGATGCTCCATGCGCAAAAAGTCGTTTCTTCTTGTCATTTGTGGCTTAATTTCTGCGGCGGCGCTTGCCGACCCAAATGCAGCCCTGACAAGACTCGCGGACGGCTTTGATTTTCCGGTCGGAAGACCTAACGCAGACGGGTATCGGATCTCCCGAGGCTTCACGCCGCACGGCCATCTTGGGGAAGACTGGGTTGGGCAGGGGGGAAGTGGAACAGCTTTTCGCGATCCGGTTTATGCGACCGGCAATGGAATTGTCACCCTGGCCAGGGATTTTCGGCGCGCTTGGGGAAATGTAATTGTCATCAGGCATGCCTTTATGGAGGAAGGCCAGATAAAGTATGCTGATTCGCTGTACGCTCACCTGGATAGAATCCTGGTGAGAGAAGGCCAGCAGGTCGCTCGCGGCGAGCAGATCGGGACAATCGGGAATGCGCATGGCCTCTATGCGCCACATCTTCACTTTGAAGTGCATAAGAATCTCGCGATTGGGGTGGTACACACTATGTTTGCAGGGGACTATACGAATTACTATGCGCCTTCCGAATTTATCAATTCGCATCGCAAGCTAAACTCAGGGAACAGAGTTGCGACAGTTGTGATGAACAATTTTGCCATGCCCACCTTTGGTGGCGTTCCTGCGCTTGCGCCGGTCAATCTCCCGAGTTTGCCAGGAAGGGTTTTGTCAGACTCGAAGGGAAAGTCGAACGAGTTTCACTGGGGCCGATTTGACGACTTGGCGCACTCTTACTAGGACCTTCGAAGAGTCAAGATTAATCCCACTTTTGCGACCGCACGGGAGCTATCCCGGCGGTACGTGTAATTGCTACGTATACATAAAGAAGTAGTTTACATATAGATAGTAAATGTTTCCAACACTTGAGTGCTAGTCCTTCTATACTTGGGTATGATTGGATCCGCGGGTGGATCCGCGGGTGGATCCGCGTTATATTTATGATTCTAGGAAAGATTTACTTCTCTTCGCTCCGTTACCCTAAAAAGTGACAGAAATCTAGTCGGTTAGGAGTGGAGGTGACTACATTCAGTCTGACAACAAAAAACTCGTCGACAAGAATGGAATCAAAATAGGGGAGAAGATGACCTTCGACGAGTTCTTTGCGGCTTGCGATAAATTAAAGGCCGCCGGTATTCCCGCCCTCGGCGTGGGCGATTCAGGGATCTGGGCATCAGCTCAACTCTTCGAAAATACCCTGCTCGGTGTCGTCGGCGCAGAAGGCTGGACCGATTTGTTCAGCGGTAAAATGCAGTGGA
>Ga0182035_10001527_pt1 | contig 11816 bp, 10 predicted proteins | sample flu12Cox44000170_FD_125969 | JGI IMG/M metagenome (GOLD analysis project Ga0182035, IMG submission 125969) | Lab enrichment of tropical soil microbial communities from Luquillo Experimental Forest, Puerto Rico - flux4day.12C.oxic.44.000.170 | ecosystem: Environmental > Terrestrial > Soil >...
GCGAGGACCGAGGCCCCGACGTCGCGTTTGCAAGCGATCAGACCGATGTTGGTGACGACCATCGTGAATTTCGGCTGGTCACCGATGAAGTACTGGGGCGCGTTGGTCAGGCCCTTGACGGCCAGCGTCGAATCGGGGCAGTCATCGCCCTCCTTGAGCACCGGCGGCGGCTGCACCGCGGCGGTGGGTGTGGGCGTCTCCGGATTTTGCCCCTGCGGTGGCGCCACCGGAGTGACGCCTTCCTGCCCCGCGGGTGGCGGCGCCTGAGTTGGGGGTGCACCCGGCTTGCCCTGAGAGGAGTTGGGTTTGTCGACATTGGCAGGCTTGGCACCCGCGGTGTGGCCCATGAAGGCGATGATCGTGGCGACCGCGACTCCGATCACGACGACCGCAACACCGATGGCCAGGCCTCTCCGCCGCCAATAAATCTCGGTAGGTAGCGGGCCTCGCGGTTCCAGATCCAGCACGTTCACACCGTAGGCCCAGGTCACGCAGATTTGTTCGACCCGCCTCGGCGTGTCGCCCTGTTTGCTGGCCGGCCGCCGTGCTATCCGCCGATATCGCCGACGTGGTCGACCAACGACGCCCGCCCGTCGGCGAGGTGATAGGTGGCACCCGCAATCGCCAGGGTCCCCGCACTCACTCGTTCGGCGATCGCCGTCGAACGCGACATGAGCTGGGCCACGGTTTCGCGCACGTGCCGTTCCTCGAACTCGTCGACACGAGTTAGGCCGTCGCGCCTGCCCAGCCAGATGGATGGTGCCACACGTTCCACCACGTCCCGCACGTAACCGCTCGGCAGAGTGCCCTCGTTCATGGCCGCCAAAGCGGCCTTGACGGCACCGCAGCTGTCATGGCCAAGGACGACGACGAGGGGCACGCCGAGGACGGTCACCGCGAACTCGATGGAGCCCAGCACCGCCGAATCGATGACCTGTCCGGCGGTGCGAACCACGAACATGTCGCCCAAACCCTGGTCGAAGATCAGTTCGGCAGCCACCCGGCTGTCCGCACAGCCGAACACAACCGCGGTGGGTTTTTGACCCGCGGCCAGGCCGGCCCGATGCTCGACGCTCTGGCTGGGATGCTGCGGCTTGCCGGCGACGAATCGCTCGTTACCCTCTTTGAGTGCTTTCCACGCGGTTACCGGGTTGGTGTTTGGCATGGCCATTATCATGCCGCAGACGCACATGACCGTCTCGCCAAATGAACTGATCGAGTGGTACGACCGGTCGCGCCGTGACTTGCCTTGGCGGGAGCCGGATGTCACCCCGTGGCAGATCCTGGTCAGCGAGTTCATGTTGCAACAGACGCCGGTTGCGCGGGTGATACCGATCTGGCCGGATTGGGTGCGCCGGTGGCCCACCGCGTCAGCCACCGCCGGGGCCAGCGCCGCGGATGTGCTCCGGGCCTGGGGCAAGCTTGGCTATCCGAGACGGGCCAAGCGCCTGCACGAGTGCGCCACCGTCATCGCCCGTGACCACGACGACGTGGTTCCCGACGACGTCGACACGTTGCTGACGTTGCCCGGCATCGGGAGTTACACCGCGCGGGCCGTGGCCTGCTTCGCCTACCGCCGGCCGGTACCGGTGGTGGACACCAACGTGCGCCGGGTGGTGGCCCGTGCCGTGCACTGCCGCGCCGACGCCGGTGCGCCCGCCGCAACGCGCGACCACGCCGACGTCTCCGCACTGCTGCCGGACTACCCGAATAACACTGTGGCGCCGCAGTTTTCAATTGCCCTGATGGAGCTGGGCGCCACGGTGTGCACCGCGCGGGCTCCGCGATGCGGATTGTGCCCGCTGAGCGAGTGCGCGTGGCGGCGCGCCGGTTATCCCCCCACGAAGGGGCCGGCCCCCCGTGTTCAGACCTACGCCGGAACCGACCGCCAGGTCCGGGGGCGGCTGTTGGATGTGTTGCGCGCCAAGGATGCTCCGGTCACCCGCGCCGAGCTGGACGTGGCTTGGCTGACCGATTGCGTGCAGCGCGACCGGGCACTGGATTCACTGCTCGCCGACGGTCTGGTGACTCGTACCGGTGACGGCCGGTTCGCGTTACTGGGTGAAGGCTAACCGCACCCGCTATCAGAGGTCGTTGCCGGCGTACGACTGGTTAAAGCTTTTGTTGGCCAGTGGGAAGTCGGGGACGATAGTGTCGGCCATCGCGACGGGCAGTGCAGGCCAGTTGAACCAGGAAGGGTCGACAATTTTAGCGCGGCTGATCCGATTTGCGGCATCCATTTCCACGCGATGGACGATGGTGCCGCGCCAGCCTTCGACGATGCCGATGCCGCTGCGGGCCCCGGTAGCCGATATCAGAGTTTCAGCGTATTCGGTTGCCCCGGTGTGTGATTCGATCAGGTGACAGGCCAGTTCGGCGGACGCGGCGAATTCGTCGCGCCGAACCGTGTATCGAGCCAGCACGTCGCCCGCGGCGGCGCCGATCTCGGTCACGGGTAGCGCGGTGGTGGGGTGTTCGAGTCGGGCGTCGGTGCGCATACCACTCGCCCGCGCAACATAGCCCAGGCACCCGAGGGCGTGGGCGTCCTCTTGGTGCAGGACGGCCGTCCCGGCGAACCGGTCATACACGAGGGAGTTGCGCAGGGTCAGTTCGGCGACCTCGGCGACGTCGGCCGCAATGGATCGCAGCGCGCCGACATCGGGCAGCGCCCGCAACGTGACTGCGCCCGGGCGGATGGCGCCACGCAGCAGCCGGTGCCCGGCGACGGCAGCGTTGCATCGCAGGAGTAGTTCGCGGATGCGTTGAGCGTGCACGTTGGCGAGGGCGAATCCGACGTCGTTGGCCAGCGCGCCCAGGTCGGCAACGTGGTTGTAGAGGCGCTCGAGCTCGACGAGCAGCGCACGCAGCCGATGTATCTCGTCGGGGAGTTCGATGCCGAGCGCGTCTTCGATGGCAAGGCTGTGCGCGAGCGCGTGCGCAACGGACGTGTCGCCGCTGACGCGTTCGGCGAGGTCGACTGCGCCGTCAGCCGGTCGGCCCTGGAAGAGCCTCTCCAGACCCCGGTGGACGAACCACAGTCGGGCCTTGAGTCGCAGCACGGTTTCGCCGGCGACGGAGAATCGGAAATGGCCGGGTTCGATCAGGCCGGCGTGCACGGGGCCAACGGGGATCTCATACACCCCAGGTCCCTCAACGGTGACAAACGGGAATCGACCAACGCCATCGAACTCGGGTGCGGCCGCGGCGTCGCGGCGCATGGGATACCACTTCTCGGGCCAGTGGGCATGCCGCACCAGTCGGCGCACCTTGGGATGGCCGATGGGCCGGATCCCGTACAGGTCCGCCATTTCGCGCTCGAACCGCCCCGCCGCAAACGACAGATACGCCAGCGAATGCACCGCCGGATCAGCCCTGGGCACAACACATTCGAGCTCAACGCGGCGATCAGGCCAACCGGCAAGAAACAGGTAGACGACACGGAAGGCAGTGTCGTCGTCGTGAGCGGCCACCAGGCCTAGACGAAAACCTTTGCCTAGCAGGTCTTCCGCCATCTCGGCCAACCTGTCCTGAGATAGCCTGTGGCACAACCAGTCATGGCTCATCGTGATGCCCCGATGTCGCCGGCCGCGGCGGTGAACAGGTCGGTAAGCGGACCGGCGGTGACACCGAGGACGATGGATGCGGCAACGCCGACGACCAGAGCCGCCGCCACCGTTCGCGGCACAGCGATTTCTGGTGTGCCGGCGCGGCCGCCGCCCAGCAGGATGCGGCCGGAGTTGCGCGCCAGCGCGGCGAAGGCAACCGCGACCAGCAGCAGACCCGCCCCGAGGGCCCAGGTAAGCCGGGCGTCGGCGAGCGAGCGGACGATGGCCAACTCGCTGGCGAACATTGCGAACGGCGGCAGCCCGAGCAGCACAATCACGCCGACGGCCAGCGATACACCGATAAGGCGGGAGCGCCGCAGTACGGCGCTGATATCAGCGATCGCGGTGGAGTTGTGCGCGACCTGCAGCTGACCGCTCGCCAGGAACAGGACCGTCTTGCCGATCCCGTGAGCGAGAACGTGCAGCAGCAGCCCGGCGATAGCGAGCGTGGTTCCGGCGGCCGCGGCGATCGCGATCAGGCCCATGTTCTCCATGGAGGAGTAGGCAAGCATGCGTTTGATGTCGGGTGTCACCGTCAGCATCAGGGCAGCGACCACCAGAGTCGCCAGCCCGATCACCAATAGCCAAGCCCGAACGAAGGTGGACCCGGCGGCGGTGTCGATGATCGGTTTGATGCGAATCAGTACCGAAAACGCCACCGACAGCAGCACCCCGCTCATCAGCGCCGAAACCGGTGCCGGGGCCTGGCTGTGCGCGTCGGCCAACCACGTGTGGAACGGAAACAGCCCCACTTTTGCCCCGTAGCCGATCAGCAGCAACCCACCTGCCAGTCGAGATATGTCGGGATCCAGCCCGCCGGCATGTGCCGCCAGCACGTCGAGGTTCAGCGCGGCGGCGGCCGGCGCGCCAGCATGCTCGGCCGCGTAGTACAACAGCACGGTGCCCAGAAAGGCGACCGCGATGCCGACTGAACAGATCACCACATATTTCCAGGTCGCTTCCAGTGCTCCACGGGTGCGGCGGTGTCCGACCAAAAACGCGGTGATCACCGTGGTGGCTTCGATCGCGACCCAGATTACGCCAATGTTGTTGGCGCACACCGCAACAACCATTGCCGCCAAAAATGCCGCTATCAGCGCCCCGTATGCTCGAGCGCCGCGTAGGTCGGTGTGGTCGTGCGCGAGTTCGGCGTCGAGATAGCCAATGCCGGCCCAGGTGGCCAGCGTGGCAACCACCCCGATGACGATCAGCATGGTGACGGTGAGCGCGTCGACCCGTAGCAGCCCGCCCAACGCGAACCGGGTTCCCGATCCGATACGGAACCCCAGCGCCACGCCACACCCGAGCACCGTTACCGCTGAGAGAAGGATCAGCGTGGCGGTCACCCGGCGCCACCCGCCAACTACGGTGGCGATCGACGCGGCAATCGGTGTGAGGATCGCGGCGAGCAGCAGGCCGGTCATCAGTCGTGCAACTCCTGCAATGCGTCCAGGTCGGCCCCGCCGAAGGTGCGAGATAGCCGGCCGGTCAGCACTCCGATCACGATGACCGCGAAGAGCACGTCCAGCGAGGCGCCGAGCTCAACGATCAGCGGCACCCCGGCCGTGAGCAAGAACGCGGTGGCGGCGATTCCGTTGTCCAGCAGGAGGAATCCCGCGGCCTGAGAGACTGCATGGCGCCGCGTGACCATCACGAGCAGCGCGATGAGGACCACCGCGGTAGCGGCAGGGACGGCGCTGGTGGTGGCCGCGGGCTGCAGGTTCACCAGGGGTCGAGTGGCGGCGAACGCGACCAGTGTCAGCGCGGCAGTGATGAGCAGCGAAGTGGCGGTGTTGATCAATGGGGTGGCCTCGCGGTGCGATTGGGGTTCGGCCTGGATCGCGCGCGCCAGAAGACGCGGCAAGACCGCGGCCCGCAACACCAGCACGGCTGCACCGACACCGATGAGCGCACTGTCGCCGTCGTACACCCCGCGCAGAACGGGGATGGCTGCCAAAGCGGCGCCCTGCCACGCCAGCAGACGGACGATGGCGGCCAGGTCGCGGCGCCATACGATCAGCACCGCGGCCAGGAGCAGTCCACCGGCGGCGAGGTCGACCAGTACCGAAAACGCGTTGTACGTCATGTCGGCACCGCGAAGAAGTTGGCGGCGACGACCGCGAGCAGCGCCAGTAGAAACGATCCGGCCAGCAACTCGGGAACCCGAAACAGCCGCAGCTTGGCGACGAACACCTCGACGGTTGCCAGCAGTCCCGCCAACACCGCGACCTTGCCCACCACCGCTGCAAGGCCGACGACGATGCGCAGCGCACTCGGCCGGCCACCCGCGATACCCCACGGCGCGAACAGGTTTGCCAGTATCGCCAAGAGCACGGTCAATCGCATTCCGGCCGCCCACTCGACCAGCGCCAGCCGCGGACCGGCGTATTCCAGCACCATCGCCTCGTGGATCATCGTGAGCTCGAGATGGGTGGCCGGATTGTCCACCGGCAGCCGCCCCGTTTCGGCCACGATCACGATCACCAGCGCGGCGAAGGCCAGCACTGCGGCCAGTGACACGACCTGCTCGGGATGAATGATGGTATGTGCCACCAGCGCACCAAGATTGGCCGACCCCGCCGGCATGGACAGAGCGAAGACCGCCAGCAAAATGGTGGGCTCGACCAGTGCAGCAATGGTGATCTCGCGGCTGGCCCCCATGCCGCCGAACGAGGTGCCGGTGTCGATGCCGGCCAACGTCAACGAGACCGTGCCCACAAAGAGCAAGCCGACCACGGCGAACAAATCGGCACTGGCGTCCAGCGGCGATCCGGTGGCGACCAGCGGCGCGATCGCGGCGATCAGCAGGGTCGATCCGGCGACCACAGTAGGTGCGGCCGTGAACACCACCGTCGCTCTGAGCGGGGTGATCTGTTGCTTGCCAAGCTGTTTGACGATGTCGCGCCAAGGCTGCAGCACGCCGCCACCGACGCGACCTTCCCAGCGTGCGCGCACCTGGCGGGTAAGGCCGACCACCAGCGGTGCCCCGACCATCACGCTGCCGATCTGCACCGCGCCCGCGACGTAGGACCAGACGTTCATCGGGCGACCATCAGCACGATCAGGACACCGAGCGCACCGTAAGCCAGGTACAGGTGCACGCTGCCGGTGTGGGCGCGCCGCGCCAATCCCGCCGCGGCCGAGATCACCCGGATCACCGGCGTGTAGAAGCGTTCCTCGATCGCATCGGCGATTCTGCTGCGATACGTGATTTTGTCAGCAAGATACCGCGACTCCGACGCGTGAGTGACTTCGATATCGGTGTCGGGACGCAGGACATCGTCGAAGACCCGTTGCAGCGGCTCGGCAAACGACGTGGCCGTGTACTGCATGCGTGCAGTGAGATCGTCGGCGCCACATGCCCATAACGGCAACGTGGCTGGGGCCGGACGCAGCCCCCGACGCCACCGCGCGAGCACGGCCACGGTCAGCGCGGCCGCTCCAAGGCAGGCAGCGACCACGCCGGGCGCGATCGACCCCTGCAGGCCCGGCAGTCGCACCACGGCGCCGAAATCGGCGAATTCCACTGTCCGGGATGCAGGTAGCGCGGCGATCGCCCGACGCAGCGAGGGTGCGACGACCGAGGGCGCCACGGCCAGCATTACGCAGGCGGCTGCCGCCATCGCCATTCCGGCCAACATGCTGGCGGGCGCCTCGCGAGCCTGGGCGGCCTGCTCGGAGCGTGGCCGCGCCAGGAATCCGATCCCGAATGCCTTGACCATCGCCGCAACCCCCAGGCCCGTGGTGAGCGCGACCGCGCCGACCGCGAGGGGTGTGGTGAGGGCCAGTAGGGTCGCGTGGCCGGGAGCCGCGTGGATTAGCGACTGGACCAGCAGCCACTCGCTGACGAACCCGGCGCCCAGCGGAAGACCGCACGCCCCGAGTGCGGCCACCCCGAACAGGGTGGTGGTCGCCGGCATCCGGGAAGCCAAACCACCCAGCCGGTCGAGGTCACGTAGCCCGGTCGCGGCCAATACTGAACCCGCCGCAAGGAATCCAAGGCTCTTGAAAGCCGCATGCGCTATCAAGTGCAGCATGGCCGCCGCCGCGGCGATCGTCGCTTGCGCGTGCGCGCCCGAGGCCGCGAATAGGGTCGCGGCCCCCAACGCCAAGGTGATCAATCCGAGGTTCTCGGTTGTCGAATAGGCGAGTAACCGTTTGAGATCCGTGGCTACCGATGCCTGCACCACGCCATAGAGCGCCGACACCCCGCCGACAACCATCAACGTGAGCCCCCACCAGCGTGGACCCGGTCCGAGTAGCTGCAGATCGACACGGCAGACGCCGTAGATACCCAGGTTGACCATCGCCGCGCTCATCAGCGCCGATACCGGGCTGGGCGCCTCCGGATGGGCGCGCGGCAACCAGGCATGCAGCGGCACCAGACCGGCCTTCGACCCGAACCCCACCATCGTCAATAGAAAGACCGCAGTGCAGGCACCGTGCGGTATCTGGCGCAAATCCGCGAATCGGTCGGCGCCACCGGAGGCCGACAACACCATCAGCCCGATCAGGATCGCCGCGAACCCCAATTGGGTCATCACCGCGTATACCAACGCGGCGGAGCGAACCTGCGCGCGGGTGTGCTCGGCCAATACCAACACCAATGACGCGACGGCCATCAATTCCCAGGCCAGCAGGAACGTGGTCACCGAACCCGCGGCGGGCACCAGCAGCATTGCCGCCACAAACATCGGCAACACCGACAAGGTGACGCGACTCAGGTGTCCGCGACGGGCATACCCGATCACGTAAAGCCCGACCGCGATCGCGACCGCGCCCACGAGCGTCATAAAGAATCCGCCGAGCGGATCCAGGCTCAGCTGCACCCCCGACAGGGGGAGCAACCACCCGATGCGTACTGCGCCAACCGAACCGAACATCCCGAGCGCGCCCGCCCACACTCCGCCCGCACCAAGCAGCGACGTCAGCGTTCCCGCCGACGCGGATCCGAAGTCATTGCGGCCGATTAGATCTGGCGCGGGGACCGCGTGGGCCACCAATTCCGTGGTCACTTGCCGGTCACCGATCTGAGAGCCTCGATGATCTGGCTCGGCGACGGCGGACACCCGGCGATTTCCACATCGACGGGCACCACCTCACCCACCGCGCCGACCACGCCATAGGCATCCCCGAACACCCCTCGGTTCAGGGCACAGTCCCCGCATGCGATCACTCGCCGCGGCCGCGGAGTGGCGTCGATAGTAGTGCGCAATGGGCCGGCCATATTGTGTGTCACGACCCCGGTCACCAGCAGCGCGTCCGCATGGCGCGGCGAGGCCACCAGCCGCGCCCCGAACCGCTCGGCGTCATATACCGGTCCGAACGCAGCCGCGATCTCCACCTCACACCCATTGCACGAACCCGCGTCAACATGGCGGATCTGAAGCGAACCACGCACTCCCGCAATCGGTTTCATCGCCGGCTGCGGTGCCGGTGCCGCGGGTTCGGCGATCCGGCCGACCCGGAACGCTTTGCGAATCCAGCCCACGGCCGCTACCCCACGCCGCCGGCGCGCAGATCCTCTAAGACCGCGACGCGGTCGCTGAGCACGCCGGTGAGAACCTTGCGCGCAACCAACAGCAGTTCGGCGATATCGGGTGAGGCGATCGAGTAAATCACCGTGTTGCCGTCTCTGTGCGCGTCAACGACACCAGCTCGGCGCAAGACGCCCAGCTGCTGGGACAGGTTCGACGATTCCAGCCCGACCTCGGGTAACAGTTCGGCGACCGACTTATCCCCGGCGACGAGGAGCTCAAGAATCCTGATCCGCGCTGGGTGCCCCAACGTCTTGAAGAACTCGGCCTTGACCTTGTACAGCGGCTGCGACACGACAGATCTCCTGAAGACTACAAACTTTCTATGTTTGAATAGTTGAAGAATTTATCAGATTGTGCTGGTACGCGTTGCCCTGCCTTTACCGCAAACACCGTTTCGGTGCAATGCCGACACGCCGTGACACCTACATTCCCACGTCAGGCCCATATCCGCGCCTTACCCTGCCGATGTGCCCAGCGAGGAGGCCAACGAGGGATCCCGCTTGTCGCCGGTGTCCCGGCGCGCGGTGCTCGGCGGGCTGAGCCTGCTGCCGCTGGCCGCCGCCATGCGGGGCGCCCTCCCCGCCGCTTCCGCCGACCCGGGGTACCGATTCCTGACGCCGCACCAGGCCGCGGTGCTCGACGCCGCGACCCGCCGCCTGGTCCCGGGCCCGGAAGACTGCCCGCTCGAGGTCGGGAGGCCGGGCGCGCACGAGGCGAACGTGGTCAACTTCCTGGACCGGATGCTATCGGTGTTCGACGTCACGCCCGCCGATGTGCACGCCGGCGGCCCATGGAGCAACCGCGCCGGCGGCTCCCAGGACTTCATGGCCACCTTCGTCCCACTCAACCGCGCCCAGACCTACGCGTGGCAACGGCGCCTAACGCAGCTTCGCGACCAATACACAAGCGGCATCGCATTGCTCGACCAGCTGGCCGGCGGCGACTTCACCGCGGTGAAGCCGGTGAGGCAGGACTCCATCCTGGTTTACGGCCAGGCGGTGACCTTCACCAGTCTGCTCTTCGGGCACACCATCGAGGCGATGTACAGCAACCCCGAGTACGGCGGCAACGCGAACCTGGTCGGTTGGAAAGGCATCAAGTACCCCGGGGACTCCCAGCCGCGGGGATACACCCCCGAGGAGGTCGAAGGGGCCCAGTGGGACTTGGTCGTCGTAACCGACATCATCGACCGGGTGCGCCACGGCTGGGAACAGCTCGTTGCGAAGCTGGGTGGAAAGGGCGGCACAGGTGCCGGCAGCTAAGGCGATCATTGTTGGCTCCGGCGCCGGCGGGTCGACGGTGGCAATGGAGCTCGCCGAGAACGGCTGGGACGTCGTGATATTCGAGAAGGGGTCGAACTACTTCACCAATCTGGACGGGACCGGACCGCTCGGGACGACGTTCTCCAATGACGAACTCAAGGCGCTCTATCGCTACTTCGAGCAGCCGGACCCAATCGCCTACCCGCGCACGTTTCGTCATAAGGCCAGCCAACCCGCCACCTACGTCGGCCCGGTCAACGACCTCCCGGTGACCGTCGGCGGCGGAACCGTGCACTGGGATGCGAAGGTCCCACGGTTCTGGGACATCGACTTCAAGGGACTGTCGCTGCTCGGCCCGCAGCCCGGCGCGGACGTGCAGGATTGGCCGTTCGAATACAGCGAGATCGCGCCGTACTACGACGCGATCGAGGTGCTGCTCGGGACACAGGGCGACGTCAGCACGATGCCCGCGCTCACCCTGAAACACGCGCCGCGCTCGCGGCAGTTCCCGATGCCGCCGGGGCCGCAGCAGCGCTCGTCCAAGCTGATTGCCAAGGGGGCCAAGCGCATCGGGCTGCATCCTTATCCGTTCCCGAGCGCGATCAATTCGGTCGAATACGATGGCCGCCCGGCGTGCAACAACTGCGGCTTCTGCGCCAATTACGGCTGCCCGATCTCGGCCCGGGTGGGCGCGCTTGCGCCGCTGCGGCGGGCGCTGCGCACCGGGCGGGTGCAGTTACACCCCGAAACCACCGTCACAAAAGTCAACTTCACCGGCCGGCGGGCCACCGGCGTCTCCTATCTCGACCCGCAGGGCAATGCCGGCGGAGAAAGCGCGGACCTGGTGGTGCTGGCCGCCTCGGCTATCGAGACAGCACGCCTGGCTCTGCTCTCCGGCCTGCCCGACGCGAGCGGACGGATCGGCCTCCGGCTGATGTTTCACAACTTTGTCGACGGGTTCGGCATCTACCTCGACCAGCGAGTGCACGCCTACCGCGGCCGCTCGATCACGCAGTGCATGGAGGACTTCGCCAATCCCGACTTCCCCGGGGCTCGGGCCGCGGCAAAACTGGCCGGACTGCCCTACATCCGTGGCGGGCTATGCGAGCTGGGCGGGAGCCAGGACCCGATCACGGAGGGCCAGTTCTACCAGGAGATCCTGGGATTCCTGCCGGGGGTGCAAGTGTTCGGCCAACCGTTCAAGGATCTGATGCGCGCCTCGCTCCTGCGCGACCGGCTCGCCGGCGTCAACTTCATCGGCACCGACCTGCCGTACCTGACGAACAACGTCACCCTCGACCCGAGCGTCACCGACCTCAACGGCCAGCCGGTGCCCCGGATCACCTACGCGCCCGGAAAGCACGAGAAGGTCGCGCAAACCTTCTACCTGATTCCCATCACCGCGATGA
>Ga0182035_10001533_pt1 | contig 11797 bp, 8 predicted proteins | sample flu12Cox44000170_FD_125969 | JGI IMG/M metagenome (GOLD analysis project Ga0182035, IMG submission 125969) | Lab enrichment of tropical soil microbial communities from Luquillo Experimental Forest, Puerto Rico - flux4day.12C.oxic.44.000.170 | ecosystem: Environmental > Terrestrial > Soil >...
ACTGCAAGCGCGTACGTATTTCTTCGAGGATTTTGTCCGCGATTTTCAGTTGCGCCTCGGAGAGTTCGAGACCCGAAAAAAAGCCGCGCGCTTCCTTGACCGTAAACTTACAGACATCGGTGACGGATTTCCCCGCGATGCGCACGGCTCGCGCCTCGGCGCGCAAACGCGTGCCGCCGCACTCGGGACACGTGGCGTAGCCGCGGTAGCGGCTCAGGAACACGCGCACATGCAACTTATATTTCTTGCGCTCCAGCCACTGGAAAAACCCCTTCACCCCTTCGTAATCGTTTTTCGGATCGCCTTCGAGCACCAGGCGCCGGTCGTCCGGGGCGAGCTGCCGCCAAGGAACGTTGGTCAGAATGCCCCGCTCGCGCGCCCACGACTTTACACCCTGGAAGAGTCCGCGATAGCGCGGCTTGGTCCAAGGCTCGATCGCGCCCTCCTCGATGGATTTGCCGGGATCGGGAACAACCAGATTCAAGTCAAAATCAATGGTGTTGCCAAAGCCCTGGCAGCGAGGACACGCGCCGTAAGGATTGTTGAACGAAAAAAGCCGCGGCTCCGGCTCCTGATACAGCGTGCCGTCATTTTTGCACTCGAACCGTTCGTTGAAAGTCAGACGCTCGGCCGCTTTTCCCGGACTATCAGCGATCAGTTCTACGATCGCTTCGCCCTGCCCTTCGCGATAGCAGATTTCGATGGAGTCCACGAGGCGCGAGCGCGATTCGGGATTCACCGCCAAGCGATCCACAAGCACGTAGACGGGCTTCGCAAAATCCACATCCAGCAAAGTTTCCGGCGAAGAAAACTCGTGCACTCGACCGTCCTGGTACAAGCGGTTGAAGCCGCGCTTTTGCAGTTCGAGCAGTCCTTGGCGCACGGCATCGGCACCAGGAGCCGTGGCGGTCTTCTTGCTGGTTCGTTTCGAGGCGCTCGGTGCGACGGCCGCAACGCGAAACTGGTAGAGAACATAGCATCGCCGTCCGTGCCCGAGGGACAAAACGCGTGTGGCAATTTCGTCCGGGTTGTCCTTGCGTACCTCCGCGCCGCATTGAACGCAAAACGTCTGGCCGCACCGCGCAAAAAGCAGCCTCAGGTAATCGTAGATTTCCGTAGAGGTCGCTACCGTCGAGCGCGGATTGCGCGTGGAATTTTTCTGGCGGATGGCCACCGCCGGGGCGATTCCGGAAATTTCGTCCACATCCGGCTTTTCCATGCGTTCTAGGAATTGCCGCGCATAAGCAGAAAGTGATTCGACGTAGCGGCGCTGCCCCTCCGCATAAATGGTGTCGAATGCAAGCGATGATTTGCCCGAGCCGCTCACGCCGGTCACGACCGTGATGGCGTTGTGGGGAATGTCTACCGTGACGTTTTTGAGGTTGTGAACGCGCGCGCCCTGGACACGCAATGTGTCCGGTTCGGGCTTCCAAGACGCCGAGGATGCGCTGATGTGTTTGGTCGCCAAAGCCAAGCCTAGACAGCCGGTTTCAAAGCCACTGCCCAAACTTCAAATTATACGGCGGGCGTCAAAGGCGAGCAAACAGTGTTTAGTTGACATCTTCCCGCCCTCGAGAGAGCGAGATTCATCTGGTTTTGGCTTGAACCAGAACACTTTCGGTGGGTTCCGCGATCGGCCTTACCGCGCCGCATCTCCACAGGCTTCAGGATCGCGCCGGCCCGGCCCGAGGTCTCGCGGAAAGAGAATTCTTCACCCAAAAAACGCCGTTCTCAAAAATGGAGCCCTACGGCGCATGTTGGTAACATTATTGGCGGAAACGCTTGGCGCCATGCCGGATCACGGTTCTTGGTTGAGCACAATCTCCCCGATCCCCCCGGTGACCTTCAGGTGAATCGTCGCGGGTGATTTTCCGTAGGCTTCGTTGGTATAAGAGTCGCCATCCTGCTTCAGGCCGTAGGTGCGGATCGAGCCGATCCCGCCCGATGCCTGCGCGATAACCCCGATTCTCTTCGGCAGCCGAATGTTCGCCTGGCCCACGCCGCCTTCGATGTCGGCGGTCAGATCCGTCTTGCGATCGCCGGTCAGATCCACATTCACCTCGCCAGCTCCCACGTGGAGATCCAGGCGCGTAAGTGGAACGTCCCGAAAATCCAGATTGCCCTGCCCCGCGCCCATCTCCGCACGCAGCCCCAGAGGAAGCGTGTTGCTGAAACGCAGATTCCACTCGTTTCTCGAATTGCCAAAGTGAACGGGGTGAGAGTCCTGGGCGATCGAGATTTCACCGACGCCATCGGTGATGTAATAGTTGACGCGCGGTTCACCGTAGCTGTCCGTAAACCGGAAATCGGCATCAAGCGCGTGCGGGGAATCGCCACTGATGGTAAGTTCACCCGCGCTGATCTGCAATTGGGCGTGCACGGACTTCGCGCCCTGGAGGTCCACGGTCTGCGTCGTATGCTTTGCGTCCATGTGAAAACCCTGTCTGCGCGCATAGCCACGCCCCTGCCAAAGAAGCACGACGAGGACCACCACAAACGCCAGAATCCCGACCGTGGAGCCGACGTAAATGCCCCGAGGCGCGTTGGGGTTGCGGCTCCTCTGAAAATCGTCGTAAATCATTCCCAGCCCGACGAAGACGAGAATCAGCGGCCAGTACTTCAGCAAAATGGCCAAAGGCTCGAGGCCCGGACGCCAGTTGCGCACCAGGAAGAGAACTCCGGCCGTAATCAGGATAATTGGCAGAACCAATGACACTCGCCGTGGATTGCTGTCCCCGGGCATGGCGCACCTCCACACTTCGTATTACGCACGCGGATGAAAAATAGTTCAGCCGTTAAGCATACGGTACCACCACAATCCGAAGTAGATCCGGTAGCGCCAGGCGAGTGGCGACAACGGTGGCCCGCGGGCGGAGTTCCAAGCCGGGAAGCATAGCGCCTTCGGCGTGGTTTTGGTGTGATAAAGTTCTGTCGAAGGGCGTGAACACCAGCGTGAATGCCTACACCAGAGTCTTCTGGATTGTGCTCGACAGCGTCGGAATCGGCGAATTGCCGGATGCGGCCGACTACGGCGACGTCGGGAGAAATACTCTGGGCCACGTCGCCGAGTCGCGCCCCCTGGAAATTCCCAATCTGGTGCGCCTTGGCGTGGCGAATATCGCTCCGCTCGAATCGCAAACCGCGCCGGCGGCTCCTATGGGGGCCTACGGCAAAGGAGCAACGCGATCTCCCGGAAAAGACACCACCACTGGCCACTGGGAGATGGCCGGAGTGTGGCTCGAGCAAGCCTTTCCGGTTTACAAGAACGGGTTCCCCCGCGAGCTAATCGAAGAATTCGAGAAACAGATCGGCAGAAAGACCATCGGCAACAAGCCGGCGTCGGGAACGGAGATCATCAAGGAACTTGGTGAAGAGCATATCCGGACCGGCCGGCCCATCGTCTACACCTCGGGCGACAGCGTCTTTCAAGTCGCCGCGCATGAAGACGTGATCCCCCTCACTGAACTTTATCGCATGTGCGAAACGGCGCGGCACTTGCTCAAAGGAGAGCACCGCGTCGGACGCGTCATTGCCCGTCCATTCACGGGAACCCCGGGGCACTTCGTCCGCACCCCGCGACGTCATGACTATGCCGTGGATCCTCCAAAGCCGATGCTCCTCGATGTGCTTGCCGAGCGCAAAGTGCGCGTGCTCGGCGTGGGAAAGATTCACGACATTTACAACGGGCGCGGTGTAGAGGAATACCTCACCACCAAGGGCAATGCCGACGGCATGGAGAAATTAACCGCCGCCGCGAAAGAATCGAAAGGCGGGCTGGTTTTCTCGAACCTCGTGGATTTCGACATGCTCTACGGCCACCGCAAGGACGTCGAAGGGTTCGCGAAATCGCTTGAAGAGTTTGACCGCCTGCTCGCTGATTTCCTGCCGCTGCTGCGCCTTTCCGATCTGCTGCTGATCACCGCGGACCACGGCTGTGATCCGGACCCGCGTTGGCCGACGACGGATCACTCGCGCGAATATGTTCCCATTCTCGCCTACTCCCCGGGGAGCGGCCGAGGAGCAAATCTCGGTGTGCGCGACACCCTCGCGGACATGGGCCAAACCATTGCCGAAAATTTTGGCGCTTCGATTCCCCACGGGAGAAGCTTCCTCCACGCCCTGAGGCCCACAGAATCCGCACGCTAGCCCCGCGATCGTCGCCAAATTCCTTTTCGAACGGCCGAACAACCTCTGAAACTCCTCGAGAAGCTTTCGTCGTCCCATTCGTTGTCGACAGGTTCACTGGCAGGGGGGAGGATTCTGAACGATTTAGTTCAGGCACTTTGGGGATGACGAGGAGCGCGGGGAATTTTCAGCAGTGCTGTCGCTCGGGGCATTGGCTGCGCTTCGCGAACGGGCCTTGACGCCGGAGACGACCAGTTGCAGCCCCGCGCAGATGGCCAGGACAGCGATCACAGCGCGCAGCCGGTGCGCCGGAATGAGGCGCGAGAGCAGGCAACCCAGGAGCACGCCGGGCAGCCCGCCAAGAAGCAGCGGAAAAAGCACAGGCGAGCTGATCGAGCCTATGGCCCAGTGAAAAACACCCCCGATCACCGCCAAGACCAAGCCGAAAAGCAGGTCCGTGCCGACGACTTGTGAAGGCGTCATTTCCGAGTAATTGAGAAGCAGCACGGTGCCGAGCGCACCGGCTCCGGCAGAAGAGAAACCCGATTCGACGCCGATGGGGAAGGCAAGCCAGGGCAGCCAGTGGGAATTCCTGTAAATGAATTGGGGCCTGCGCGCGCGCGGCGCAAAATGAAGAGCTGCAGTGAGAGCCAACACCACTCCGAGAAGGATGACGACGGTCGAGTTGCCGCTGCGGGCGGTCATCGAGCGAAGCACCAAAGTTCCCGACAGAAGGCCCGGAACAGCGCCGCGCAGCAGCAGCCAGAAATACCGCGCGTGAATCTGGCGGCTCAAGAGATAGAAAGGCGCGGCAACCAAACGCACAAACCCCGCGAAGACAAAGGCAGTGCCGACCGCTTCCCCGGCAGAAAGGCCCGCAAAAAGCAGGAGAGCGGGCACGGTGAAACTTCCGCCGCCGATTCCGGTAAGTCCGACGGCGAGCGCATCAAAGAATCCGATCAGAAGTGGCGTCATTCCGCACGCTCCGAAAAAGTGTGAATGCCGCACTCCAGCTTGCGACCGCCCCAGCGCCCAGACCGGGCGTTGGCCGGGTCGGCGGGAAGCGCCGTACAAGGTTCGCAGCCGATGCTGGGATAGCCGGCGTCGTAGAGCGGCAGATAAGCCAGACGGTGACCGCCGGTGTATTCCCAAACCTGTGCCCAGGTCCAATCGGCGAGCGGGCTGACTTTGAGCAAAGTCTTGCCGCTCGGAAGACGATGATGCTCAATCTTCTTGAGATTTGCGCGTGTAGGCGATTGCTCGCGGCGCAGACCGGTGAACCAGATGTCGAACGGCTCCAGCGCCTTCACGAGCGGCGCGACTTTGCGAAGCTGGCAGCAGGCCGCAGGGTCCGACTGATACAGCAGCCCGCGCTCCGCTTCCTGCTGCGCCACGGTTTTTTCCGGGAGAACGCTCACCAAGTTCAGGTTCCATTCCGCGGCCAGGCGGTCGCGGAACTCGCAAGTGGCGGCGAAGTGGTAGCCCGTCTCTAGAAACAGCACCGGGATCTGCGGCAGGCGCTTCCGTAGAAAATCGAGCACGATCACGTCCTCTGCTTGAAAACTGCATGTGAGACAGGCCCGCGCGGCTTGCGAATCTGCCAGAACCACATCGCCCAGCTGCTCAATGTTCAAAGCTTCGATCTGTTGCGGGGAGAAGGCGTTGAAAGTCACGTCAAGATTCCTTTCCGGCCGGTTGGTGTCCTCGAGAAAGGCGCAGTTTTCCGGCAAAGCTCAGCGCGTCACGGATGATTCCATTTGTTTCCGCGTCCTGCTTTATCGCGGCGGGGGTTGCCGTCGCCTTGAAAATGTCTTCGAGAGGAAGGTCGGCCAGGTCTTGCGGCCCGAGCCTTGCATTCGCGCAAACCACGACCAGGCCCGCGGAGTAGAGCCCCGTCAGGAAACCTGCCAGGACCGGCGAAGCCACAGCGGAGCCATCCACAACGACGGCCTCGAAACCGTCTTGAAACAGTGCCCGCTCGAGCGACTTTGCCAGCGACAAGCGGTTGCCGAGCAGCAAAATCCCTGGTTTGTGGCCGTGACGGCGGTGCCTTTCCTCGGCGGTAACGTCTCCGCGTGCAGCCCCAGGCAAAGCCGAGTTCCGCTCCTCGAGGCCCGCGGTGTCGGCGACAAACGTTTCACGCACCATGCCGGCGCCCACGGTGGCGTTCGAGAATGCATCAATCAGAATGAAGCTGCCGGTAGCGCGGCTTGTGGCGTAAGAGTCAAGAAAAAGCGGCTGACTCGTCTCGACCTCCACTTCCGCGATACCGTTCATTTCCAGGCGTTCAGCGGATTCGTGTTCGAAGCTATTCACGTTGACGCTATGAAGAATCCGGCAAACCCGAGCCTTGACCAATCGCGTGGTCTGTTTCAAAAGAAGCGGCTTTCCGGTCAAAAGCGGATCCGTGTGAAGCCACACCAGCGTGGCGGAAAAGTTGCGTGAGACCGCGGGAAGGTTCGCCGAAGAAACCAACATGTCCCCCCGACTCAAATCGATTTCGTTTTCGAGCTCGACAGCAATCGACTGCGGGGCGAACACCTGGTCCCGGTCGCCGTCGAAGCCGACAATCCTCTTCACCCGCGTTTCCTGGCGTGAAGGGAGCGCCACGAGTGTCTCGCCGGGACGCAGCGAGCCGCTCGCCAATTGCCCCGCAAATCCGCGAAAGCGAAAATCCGGCCGAATGACGTATTGAATGGGGAGGCGCACTTGATCGAGCGCGCGAATTGGGCGAAAATCCACCGTTTCGAGATGGCCCAAAAGAGTGGGTCCCGAATACCAAGGCATGTTTTCGCTGGCGCTGACAATGTTGTCGCCCGCGAGCGCGCTAATCGGAATGCACTCGACCGCAGGGATGCCCAGTTGCGCAGCGAGCGCCAGGAAATCGCGTTGTAAACGGATGAAAACATCTTCGCGGTAACCCGCGAGGTCCATCTTGTTGATGGCCGCAACAACCCACCGAATCCCCAGAAGAGATGCGATGTACGCGTGGCGGTTCGTCTGGGTAAGCAGGCCCTTGGTGGCATCGACAAGAATGATCGCCAGGTCCGCGGTGGAAGCGCCCGTGGCCATATTGCGTGTGTACTGTTCGTGGCCCGGAGTGTCCGCAATAATGAATTTGCGGCGGGAGGTGCTGAAGTAGCGATAGGCAACGTCGATGGTGATGCCCTGCTCGCGCTCGGCGCGCAAACCATCGGTCAACAGCGAGAAATCGAAAGAGCCGCCGGAGCGGTTGATTTTGCTCTTTTCGACCGAGGCGACGTGATCTTCATAAACGGCCTTCGCGTCATGCAACAGGCGGCCGATCAGCGTGGACTTGCCGTCGTCCACGCTGCCGGCGGTGGTAAAGCGCAATAGATCTTTGCCGAGGTCGCCCTCAAGAAACGCCGCAAGGCTTTCCGGCCGTTGAGAAGCAGCGAACGTTAGCATCAGAAATAGCCCTCTCGTTTCTTCAATTCCATCGATCCTTCCTCATCGTGGTCGATGGCGCGGTTCTCGCGTTCGGAGCGTCGGAAGGAGATCATCTCTGCAATAATCTTTGGAACGGTGTCCGCCTCAGAGCGAATCGCGCCTGTGCACGGAATACACCCGAGCGAGCGCATACGGCACTTGACCGATTGAATTCTTTCACCAGGCAAAAGCTCGTCGGGAGAGTAGACCAGCACGATCGCGCCGTTGCGCACCACCGCCTGGCGTTCGCGCGCGTAATAGAGCGGCACGATAGGGATTTTTTCTGCGTGGATGTACAGCCAAACGTCGAGCTCCGTCCAGTTGGACAGCGGAAAAACGCGAATGCTTTCCGATTTTTCTATGCGCGAGTTGAAAAGATTCCACAGCTCCGGGCGCTGGTTTTTGGGATCCCATTGGCCCTGCGCATCGCGAAAAGAATAAATGCGCTCCTTGGCGCGGGATTTTTCCTCATCACGCCGCGCCCCGCCAAAGGCGGCGTTGAATCCTCCGCCGGAAAGCGCATCGAGCAAAGCCTTCGTTTTCAACAAACCGCAGCATCTCTGCGTGCCAAGAGCGAACGGATTTGCGCCGCGCTCAAGCGCTTCGCGGTTTTGATGCACGATGAGCTCCGCGCCGATTTCGCGCGTGTAGGAATCGCGAAATTCGATCATTTCCGGGAATTTGTAGCTGGTATCGATGTGCAGCAGCGGAAAAGGGATTTTCCCCGGGTAAAAGGCCTTTTGCGCCAAGCGCAGCATGACCGAGGAATCTTTGCCGATGGAATACAGCATGACGGGCCGGGAAAACTCCGCGGCCGCTTCGCGCAGGATAAAGATGCTTTCGGCTTCGAGGGTTCGAAGATGGCCGACCCGGCCCTCCAGCGCAGTCGGAAAGAAAGTTTCGGAAAATTCGAGGGTTTCGTCCGGCGGCCGCAGCGCTGGAAGCGTAGTATCCTTGTTCCCTTCAGGGAGAAAAATGGTCCCAAAAAACACAAAACCCACCGGCCAGCTCCTCTGGCGGTGGGTTTCAAAACTCAATCGGCTAGATGTTTGTACCTAGACCGCTTGCCTCCCGGCGCCAGAAGACACGACTGAGCAACACAGACAACAGCCGTTTCGGTGATTCTGGCGAAGTAGGCTCGCGTAATTCACGGTTAACAGCGTACTCCCGATGCTATATAGATGCAACCCGGCCAAGCAACGATACTTTTTCTGCATGCTATCGGTTTTTTGGCGGGCTTGGGCGGCCTAAAGCCGAGACCCTTCCGTGGCGGCGCGCCCAATCGGGCGGCCCGCCAGGTGGCCACGCAGGAAGCCGCCGGTGGCCGCGCACAATACCCCGAAGCCCGCGGCCGAGCGAGCCGCGGTTCCAGAACTGTTCGGTTTGATTCATTCCGGGACCCGGGCTCCGAAATAGCCGTGACGAAAGCTTTTTGGTCTTCGGAGCGGGCAATCGTCAGTTGCCGGAGGCGGTGTTATCGAGCGGGGCGTAGTAGCCGTTGCGCGTCCTTGCCACCAGCTTGCCTCGGCCGTGCGGCGGAATCACTTCGACGGTCACGCTGCGGAAGGTGCCGTCGCGCCGCACATTCGTAGGATAGTAGGCCAGGGTGTACTGGTTGCGGATGTCATGCGCCACTTGCTGGCAAATGTTGTGCACGTCTTCGACGTTCTCCGGGAAATAGGCAACGCCGCCGGAAGCTCTAGCGATGTCTTCCAGCGCGCGCTTGGCCTTCTTCGCGCTCTTCTTGCTTTCCTGGCTCAGCAACCCGATGGTGTAGATCACCGTGTCCGTCTTCTGAATCTCGTGGATGGTTTTCTCGAGCGTGAAATGACTGGAATTATCTTCCCCGTCGGTGACAATCAGAAGGACATGCTTGTCGCGGCCGGCCTTTTTCAAGTGGTCGATGGAACCGACGATGGCGTCGTAAAGCGCGGTGCTGCCGCGTGAATCAATGCGCTCCAGCGCTTCTTTCAGCTCCGGCACGCTGCTCGTGAAGTCCTTGTCCAGGTCGAGATAGAAATCGTCATTAAAATTGACGACAAACACTTCATCCTGTGGATTGCTGGCCTGGACGAGGGTGAGGGCGGCTTCATTCACTTTGGGTCGCTTGTCGCGCATGCTGCCGCTGTTGTCAATCACCAGTCCCATGCTTACGGGCACGTCTTCGCGTTTGAAGACAGAAAGTTTCTGCTCGATCTTGTCTTCGAAAACTCGGAAATTCTGTGCCGTCAAGCCGTCCGCAAAACGCTGGCGGTCATCGAGCACGGTCGTGTGCAAAACCACCAGGTTCACCCTGCTAACGATGGTCGCGCCCTGCTTTTCCGTGTTCTGCCCGGGCGGGGGCGGCGCGGGATTGGACACGGGGATCTGCGCGCGGACAGCGGGCGCATAGAACACGCCTGCAGACAAAAACACCCCAACAAGGAACGCCGCGGCAGGGGGGAGATGGCGAGCGTACCTAATGGCTGGGAGCGTAATACCCTGTCTTTGCGAAGACGGTGAGAGGGGGGAGCCCCCTTGGGGCACGCAGTTTGATCTTGATCTTCCGCCACCGCGCGTCGTGCGCTTTGTTGCTTGGTCGATAGCCGAGCACATATTGGTTTCGCAGCTCCATGCCGATTTTCGTCGCGATATCCGGTAGGTCTTCGATTCTCTCAACGGCGAACACGCGGCCCCCGGTCATTTCGGTGACTTCGCTGAGGAGCGAGGGGCCTTTCAGCTCTTCCGGTGTCCGATTGCGAGATCCCAGCGGGTCAAAGATGCCGATGGCATAAAGCTGGGTATCGGCTTCCCTCACCAGGCGCTTGATATCGTTTTCGTTGTACCTACTGTGATTATCACCTCCATCCGATAGGATAAGCAAGGAACGTTTGGCGTTGTGTGCACCCCTCATCTCGCTGAGTCCCAGATAGATGGCGTCCAGCAGCGCAGTGCGGCCCTTCGGGGAGGTAAGCATCAGGCGGCTCTGCAAGTCTTCGACGCTGTTGGTAAACGCACTGGTCAGCTCGGCGCGTTCGTTGAAACTGACCAGGAAGAACTCATCTTGCGGGTTGGCGGTCTTGAAGAATTGCAAGGCGGCTTCGCGCGCTTTGCCTACCTTGTTGGACATACTGCCGCTGAAATCAAAAATGACGCCGATGGAGATGGGCACGTCCTCGGAGGAAAACGTAACGATTTCCTGCTCGACGTTGTCTTCGTAGACGCGGAAGTTGTCGGGATCGAGACCAGTGACCAGCCGATTGTAGGGATCGGTGACCGTCACATTCACCATCGCCATGTCCACATCGACATGCAGCGTGCCACCGGGCTTGAACCCTTTGCCCGGGGTATCTTTCCGCGCGTCATCGACTACTTTTGTCTTGGGCTTGGTGTCATCGACCGTCGGTTTGGGGTCTTCGCCTCTTATCTCTTCCTTTTTCGGCTCTTCTTTCTTGGGATCGTCTTTCGGTTTGCTGTCGTCAGGGGGAGCTTGGGCAGCAGCCTGAAGGAGGGTCTGGGCAATAAGGAAGCAAACAACAAGAAGAAGTCGGAAAGCTACAAACACAACGCGACGCATCTCAGGGCGTGACTGCGGAACAGTCACCGGCAAATCGCGTTTCACGGCACCCCCTACGTCTCGGTCGGACCGGGACGGCCGCGTGGTTCGGTTTCATCTAAATTCTACCACTCGGCTTGCTGAAAACAAGGATAATCCTTCCATCTATCGTATCGGTTACGCTCGATGACGCGGCCGAAGTTGTAGCCTTGATGGCATTGCCGCAGGAAATGGTGCTCATGATGTAGGACTGTGAAGAACAGGGGCCTATTCCCTGGGAGTCCAAGAGACATGGGTTCGCTCAGAGTAGTGGTGGTTATACCGGCGCGCTATGCGTCCACGCGCTTGCCGGGAAAGCCCTTAGTATCTCTCGCCGGGAAGCCCATGATCCAGCGCGTCTACGAGCGGGCAAAACTGGCCGAACGAGTCGATCGGGTCGTCGTCGCAACCGACGATGAACGCATTGTGAAAGCCGTTGTGGGCTTCGGGGGAGAAGCGCGCATGACGCGCACCGACCACCGCACCGGAACGGAGCGGGTGGCGGAAGTGGCCGCGCACGAAGAAGGCGCAGTCTTCCTGAACGTGCAGGGTGACGAGCCGCTTCTCGATCCGGTGGCTGTCGATACTGCGGTAGCCTCGTTGCTCGAAGAACCAATGGCTTCGGTTGGCACGGTGGCCACACCGATC
>Ga0182035_10001535_pt1 | contig 11792 bp, 12 predicted proteins | sample flu12Cox44000170_FD_125969 | JGI IMG/M metagenome (GOLD analysis project Ga0182035, IMG submission 125969) | Lab enrichment of tropical soil microbial communities from Luquillo Experimental Forest, Puerto Rico - flux4day.12C.oxic.44.000.170 | ecosystem: Environmental > Terrestrial > Soil >...
CCAGCTTCCAAGAGCAGCACGTTGACGGTAGGATTCTCCGCGAGACGACGCGCCACAACCGATCCAGAAGACCCAGAGCCGCAAACAATAAAGTCGTAGCTCGGCTTCAACTCAGCCCTCAACATCTGTTGATTGAGCCGGACGCGCTCCGGGAAATCGACAGCTTCGGAGCCCAGAGCGAAAGCTGAGCTGTCGTTATACTGACCAACAAGTGCTTCCTGCTTAGGTTGCGTTTTCATATTTCCACCTCAACTCTGCTATTGCGTAGTACTTCACCGAGAGAGCTGGCCGGCCACGCCACGTTTTTGGGATCAAGAGCCATCTCCGTGAGGAGCGCCAGAACCAACCGAAGTGCGGGCGGCGCCAACCGTGGGCGCATGGGCGAACGTGCGGAAGGCGTCTGATATGGAACGCCACCCGGAAAGCCGCTTTGTCGTACTAACTCTGAGAGCTGCTCTCGGTCCGCGTATGGAACTCGTGCTATCGATCTATTTCCCCTTTCCTATGCGCATCGCTTGCTGTTTTTCGCGGCCACATCGATCACGAGGCGACGACATCCAATCCCGTTTGGAGGGACGGGGCTAAGTCTTTCAACACGCGGCGCTCCACTTTGCCGGTCAGCCCCTTGGGAAGGTTTGTCAGGAAGATGATGCGTTCCGGAGTCTTGTATTCTGCGATTCGGCTGTGTACAAAGTCCCGAAGCTCTCGCTCATCAACAGCGACCCCGTCGCGCAGAGCCACGAAAGCAACCACCTTTTCCCCATAGACCGGGTCCGGCATGCCGACGACACCAGCCTCAAGAACTACGGGATGCTGATACAGAACCTCTTCGACTTCCTGAGGCGAGATGTTGGAGCCGCCCCGAACGATGATTTGCTTCAGGCGACCTTCGAACCAAAAGAAACCGTCGGCGTCGCGCCGGACCAGATCGCCTGTCCGCAGCCAGCCGTCGGCAAATGTCGCAGCCGTGGCTGCAGCGTCGTCCCAGTACCCCACGCAATTTCCAGGACTTTGCACTTGCAATTCACCAACTTGGTTGTCGCCCAAAGCCGCGCCTGTCGTGTCGGCCACCCGCGTATCGACAATTTCCAATGCGGGCCCTACTGAGCCGTTTCGTAGAGCGCGTTCCTGGATGCACGTGATCGGGGCGCTTTCGGTCATCCCAAACAACTCGCGGACTGGAACTCCAAACAAGGTGCGGAAGCCTTCTTGGAGACTGGCTGGCACGCTGTCGCCACCAGCAAGGCACAGACGAACGCAGCGGACGTCTCGTGGTCTCGCGTCCTGTTCTTCCACTACGAACCGCAACATGGCGGGCAATAGGACGAGGAAAGAGCATTTCCGGCGTTCAATCACATTCAGGCAGTAAGCAGGATCGAACGTGGAAAGTAGAACAACTGTGGCACCACAGGCGATTCCCGACAGCAGCACGCAACTCAGTGCCGAGATGTGTACCATCTGCGTAGCCGCGAGCAAGATGTCGTTCCCGTTCAGCCCCAGAATCGAGACCATTCCAGTCTGGGCAATCAGGGAAACATGTGTGTGCATCACTCCTTTCGGGCGCGCGGTGGTGCCTGAGGTGTACAGAATCGCTGCAACCTGCTCCGGACCGATACTTGGCAGGCGCGCGATATCCGATTGCATGCTGTCGAGCATCGGTAGGGCCGTGTGGATGCTCCTGAGATCTGGACATTCCAAACGCATTTCTTCCGACAACGGTGCCAACTCGGGTTGGCTGAAACACAGTTTGGCCTTGGAGTGCCTGAGGACATACGCGACCTCGGGCGCCTTCATTCGAGTGTTGACAGGGACTGCGATGAGTCCGCTTTTGAAGCATGCGAAGTAGAGCTTGACTACTTCGTGGGAATTCGACCAGTGGATCGCCACGCGATCGGCGGGTTTGAGTCCGTTGCTTAAGAGCCAGTGCGCTAGGGCCTCCGTCGACTGGTCTAGCGCCTGATAAGAGACCACATTTTCGCCGTGGATCACCACTGGCTTATGCGGAGTCCGAGCGGCGGAGTAGCGGAGGAGATCCCCAAGATTAATCGGTTCCATGACATTCCTCTCACTACTTAAGGCGCAGGACGAGATGGAACTCGATCATCGAAATCTGGAGGGCAGGGGAGAGAGGATTGATCACTTCACTTTACGCTGGGTACTTCCAGGGGAAGACCAGAGGCGCACCAGCCCTCAACCCCATCAATCAAGATACCCATATCACGGGCGCTCTCGCGAAGCAGAATGCTGGCCGCTGTAGTAGCGCGAAACCCTTCATGGCAGTACACGAGGCTCGGTTTCGAAGGATCTATGCGCCGTACGCTCGATTCCAGATCAAGAAGCGGCACTGATATGGCCCCGGGCAGGTGTCCTTTCAGCCATTCAGCACGGCTGCGCACATCGACCAACTGAACGGATAATTCGCGCTCCAGAATCTGCTGCACATCGGCGCATCGTTGTGTCGAGATGCTGGCAACCTCGATGTTCGCCTCTCGCCACTTCCGCTCGTCGGCAACGGAATACCCGATTACTTGCCCCAGTCCGACCCGTTGCAATCGTGTGTTCGCCTCTTGCGCGAACTGCTCGTTTTCGGCAATGATCACAAGCAACTGGTTCGGCCGGATCAGCATGGCAGCCCAACTTGAGAAAGGACCGCCGAGGCCAATCTGGACCGAGCCTCGGATGTGAAGCGCTGCAAAGATCTCAGCGGGTCGTACGTCGAGGATCAGTGCACCCTCTCCTTGCTCCTCGATCAATTGGGTCGCCGTCAGTAACCGAAGCTTTGTCGATTCGGGCAAATGAACGATCTCCAATAATCCATTGCGTATCGTGCCACTCTTTTCGATCAATTCAATCTTGGTAAGAGTCGTTGTCCTTTGGAAAAGGTACTAGACAATGTCTCCCGGTGGTCGCTCGATTTGACCTGTCTAAGCAGGCGTTCAACCTTATGCCGCTCGATCTCGCTCTCTGGAGTGGATGCATCGCGCCTCTTCCACTCGCTCCACACCTCAGCACTTTTCTGAAACCAGTGTTGCGCCTGTGTATGGGCGGCATGTCTTCGTGCAGCCGAGAAGGAGGAATTCATGGATATTTGTCGCTGCACATTGCCTAGGCTTTCGTAGCAAAAGCCTAGATCTCGCAGAACCAACAAACTTTGCGAGGTAATTTTAAAATCATCGAAAAATCGCACAGCGGAATCGGCATACTGTCGAGCTTTGTTCAAATTATTGATGGCCAACTCGGAGTCCGAAAGTTTGCAATCGGACCTCATCAGTGACATGCGGTATTGCGGCTTACCTGGACTCGCATGGACCAGTTGCTGCCAGACGCTATTCGCATCTTCGAGCAGGTGCACTTTTTCGAGTGCGACTTCGCTGCCTCGGAGCGAGGCCGCCAGGTTTTCGTCGCCTTCGGCAATCCAGTCTTCTGGGTAACTTCCGACCGGGTAGCTAGGAGCCACCTCCTTGGTCACTAAGAGAGCCTTGCGGTACCATTCGCTAGCCGCTGCGGGCCGAGTCACACGCAATGCATCCCCCATGAGGCCGTACCCGTAGGCCAAATGACTGCGGGCCCAAATGTTACTGTGATCTCTGCCCACCATTCCTTCTACGATATCAAGTGCCTTGCGGGCATAGATCTCAGCTTGGGTCGAGTCGCCGACACTTAATGTTTCAATTCCCACCAAGGGTGCATTCATGAAGTTGTAAGCCTCAAAGAGATTTTGTTGGGCTTGGTTCGACGAGGGGGACTTCTGTGCCAGGGCTTCGCTAATGGCGAGCGCCTTCCGACGATTTGCCAGCGCCTCTTGCGGGGAGCCGTGTTCCATCAGGGCTCCGCCCATTCGCACATGGAGTCTCATCAACGTGACGTCGTGATCCTCGTCGCCGTTTGGTTCAGTTCCAAAAATTAGAAATGCCGCGCGAAAACTCTCCAGGGCTGTATCCGTTTCGAGGTCGTCCAGCTGTAGATCGCCTAGCCGGGCATAGCTCATAGCCAGAAGACGCTTGCGAGTGGGATCTTCAGGTTTGTCTTTCCAGAAGTCGTGCGCCAAGGACAGAGATCGCTGGTACTTGTCGTGTGCCTCCTCGATCTTCCCCAAAAAGAACTCAAGCGCCCCGAGTCGCTCGTAGGCCTCAATGAGTCCTTGAGTGTTCTCGCCTCCTGGCAGTCGACTATGGGCCGCAAGGGCCATACGCAAAGCTTCTTGATAGCTAGTCAGGGCAACTCCTGAGTTGCCAAGATTAGCAACATAAGGTGAACCTTCGAGATCGCCAACGCGGGCATAAGCCCGGGAGAGCTTGAGCAGCAGGCGAGGTTCGTTCCCGGAGCTTTTCCTCAATTGATCCAGATATTGGAGCGCACTTCGAAACAGCGCGGCCTGTGTCTCGACCGGCACCGAAGACTGCTGCAGCTTCTCCGAGATATCCGAGATGGCTGAATCCGCAAGCTTCTCGGTCTCCTTGATCCTGCGATCCGCGAGGCGCGATTGCCAGGAATAGAAAAGGATAGTGCCAGCGAGCACGACAGAGGTGGCAAGAGCCATCCACGAAGTCGTCTGATGCCGTTGCAAAAACTTTCTGAGCCTATAAAGTATCGTGGCCTTGCTGGCGAGCACAGGTTTCGCTTCGAGGAAACGGGACAGGTCTTCCTCGAGGTGTGAGGCGGAAAGATAGCGTCTCGATGGATCTTTTTCCATCGCCATCAAAACAATTCGGTCCAGATCCCCTTCCAGCTCTTTTTCCGCCCGGTCCGAAAGACCTTTAAAGCTACTCGGTTTCGGAGTTTCCTGCTCGCAGACTAGCCTTTCCGCCGCCGCCGGCGAAAGATCATGCACTGTGTAAGGCCGCGAATTCGTCAGAAGCTCGAAAAGCAAAACCCCCAACGAATAAACATCCGTTGCCGTCGTAAGCTCGCGCCCCTGTATTTGCTCTGGACTCGCGTAATCGGGAGTCATGAACCGTTGCCAGCTTTCGGTTTTTGGCAGCCTCCCGGGAATCAGCTCTGGAGCCAGTGGTTTTGAGACCCCGAAGTCGATCAGTTTGACGATTCCCTCGGGCGTCACTAGCACATTGCTGGGCTTGATGTCGCGGTGGATGACCAACTTTTGATGGGCGTAGTGAACTGCAGAACATACCGATCGAAACAGCTCAATACGTTGCCTGACGGAGAGGTTGCGATTCTCGGCAGCGATCGTGATCGGCTGGCCCTCGACATACTCCATCACGATGTAAGGACGGCCGTCATCGGTGTTGCCCCCGTCGAGGATCGCGCCAATGTTGGGATGTGTGAGAGCTGCGAGAGTCTGTCTTTCAGCTCGAAAGCGTTGAACCAGATCTGGCGAAGCCAGCCCTTTGCGTATCGTCTTGATGGCTACAACTTGAAAATAATGGTCGTCTGATCGAACTGCTAAATGAACAACTCCCATGCCGCCGCTGTCGAGTTCGCGCACTAGGCGGTAAGGACCGATCTGCAGCCCGCTGTCTGACTGACTGGATGCTCGAGCCAAATCCTTGAGATCGTTTCCGACCAGGAGATCAATCGTCGTTCCACCATCGCTGTCGTGTGCCAACAGGGACTCCACTTCGGATCGAAGCGTTCGGTCGTCACCGCAGGCGTGCACAAGGTAGGCGTCTCGTTCGGGCAGGGGGCATTCGAGCGCGGCGTGAAAAATCTCTTCAATCCGACTCCAGCGATCGCCCAACATCTGATACCCTCATTCTTGCGCGCGAGACAATTCGCGCCGCAGCCACGCTTGTCCGAGGCGAAGTTCACGCCCCACCGTGGCCACGGCGATGCCGAGGACCGAGCCGATTTCTTCGGTCGTCATACCAGCAAAATACTTTAGTTCGATCGCTCGACTCTTTCGCTCATCCACCTTAGCTAGTTTTTTCAAGGCTTCGTCGAGCGCCAGACAGTCCGGCGCTCGTTCTTGAGCGAAGTCCATACCGGTCTGCAGCGTGATAATCATTCCGCCGCCACGCTTTTCCGCGTTTCGCTTCCTCGCGTAATCGATCAACACCCGCCGCATGGTGTTGGCGGCGATGGCGTAGAAGTGCGCGCGGTTCTGCCATTGCAATTTAGTCTCGTCAGCCAGTCGCAAATAGGACTCATGTACCAACGCCGTTGGCTGAAGAGTGCACTGCCGGTTTTCGCGGCTCAGCCGTGCGCGTGCTAGACGAAGCAACTCCTCGTAAATAATCGGCACGAGGCGTTCGAGGGCGGATTGGTTTCCCTTGCTCCAATCCAGAAGAAGGCTCGTGACGTTGCCTGGATCTTTGGGGATGCCGCTGACGGGTGTCGGGCCAGACATGATTCGTCTCTCTTTCCCGCCGGTTTAGCAAATTATACCAACCGGCTCAGCGAGTAGACGACTTCCGCCTAACCCGGTAACCCAAGCCACAGCGGACCTCCTCTCCTTTATGCGCAAGGACGTGGCAAAGTCGATCAACCCGTGTCTCCGATGTGCGATTCCAATTGAGGGAAGAACAGTCCCAACTGCTTACAAGAATTGAAAGTCACGCATTCGTGATCGAAACCGAAAAGACACCACGCCTTGATTTGTGAGCGAGGTTAGCATCATCGCGAGGAGCTTCAAAGCTAAACAAGGTCGGCTGCGAAGGCTCAATCTTTCATTTTATTTGCGTTCCGGGCACCGGAGCGCTCCCAACTCAAGGAGATAACCATGAAGACTCGAATGTTTGCCACCTTGGGCGACCGGATCGCTAAGATTTCCGCCCTCATGCTTTGCACTTTGCCGGCGTTTCCGGCGTTGGCGCAGTCCAGCTTGTTGAATGTATTTCCTGCAATCGCCGTGAACTCCCCGACGGTACAGCTGCCGAAGGGAGTCAAGATAGTTGCGCGTGTTCCGCTGGAAGGGATGCCGGTTACAGGTATGTACACACAACGAGAATACGGACGCACGTACTTGTACATTGAACATGGCCAGCAGTCGATTACGTCTGTGGATGTAACCAAGAAGCGGAATCCACGACTTGTCGATCATGCGCCAGCCAAAGTCGATCCCGTTGTTTATGAACAGCTTTTTGAAGGAGGGACGATCGAGATTTCCCACCGTCAGGTGTTTGCCGGCATCGACAACGTCGGCGGGCGCGGGATGTTCAGCGTCCTGGATAAAGATGACCTCCAGGATGCCAAAATGCTCGAAGCTCTCGGTCAGGGGAACAGGAACGTGGTGGACCGGGACAGTCAGCTGGTGTACTTTGTGTCGCCGTCCCAGTTGCTGATCGTCCAGGATAACCGCTTGACGCCCGTTGACTTCACCAATTAACAGACTTGACTGACGTCTGCCGGAGAGCCGGGACGCTCCGGCTTTCCTTTTCTCTAAAGCCACGAATCTGATCGAAATGGCCTCTGACCTTCGACGTAGTTTCCAGCGGTTTGGCAGTGTCTCACTTCGAGAGCCACCGCGTCGCCCAGCGACGTCAGCCGATGAAGGGGAATGTTATGTGGAAGCTGCCTGAATTTGTAACGGAGGAGGATCTCACGGACAAGCCCCTGATTCTCCTTTTCATGTTGGCTTCGGTTTTGCAAACTTCGATAACGTATTCGCAGGAGAGCCGGCCACGGCTTGCCAACCAAGATGTCGTGACGCTTCTCGATCACGGCATTCCTGAGGAGAGTTTGATCTTACAAGCCATCGCGGCGACAGACAGCGAATTCGATCTTTTGTCCTCAAACTCTGCCCGATCTTAAGGATGCCGGAGTCAGCAACTACGTGATAAATGCGATGCTAGGAAAATCGCTTGTGTGATCGATTTCGATCGAGTGTCGTGCCTTTGTGAGTGAGGAGAAAAGAACTTCAAACATGGTGTGGACCGTTTGTGCGACTCACGCTGCCGCAGCATCAACGGCTCCATGGCCAATTTATTGAGTGGGAGCAACAGATGTGGAGACTGCCTGAATTCGTCTCGGAAGAAGATCTCTTGGACATGCCGATGATCCTTCTGCTCGTCCTGGCATCAGTCCTGCAATCGTCCGTGACTTACTCGCCTGGCGATAGCCTGTGCCTGGGGAATGAGGACGTTGTGACGCTGGTAGCTCACGGTCTTCCTGAGTCGATGGTATTGCGGGCGATTGAGAAGACAAAAAACAAATTTGATGTCTCGCCCGCTAGCCTCCGTGATCTTAGAAAGGCGGGCATCAGCGACGCGCTGATCGCGGCGATGTGTTCCACGCAGCTCACAGAATCTCGTCAGCCTGTGAGGCGAGTTCTGTCCTAGTTCCCTGCAAACTGTGCGCAATGGCTATACAAACGGAGCATTCTCAGTCGTTATCAATGCTCCCTAATGAAAACGGAGATACCTAAACTATGGAACAACTTGGAAAGGCGCTGGGTTCGGCATTCGTCCTGCTGGTGCTCGTTTTGGTAGTGGGCATCACGTTCACTGTCGGATGGCATCCGATTATCGGACCGAGGGCGCGCCCTCTTACGGCACGAAACTTTCGGAGCACGCCGCAACGATTGGCCCGCGGCGAGTACATCACCGAACACACCGCGAAATGCATGGTATGCCACTCGGAACACGACTGGACGGCGCATGATGCGCCCGCGCCTCCCAACACACTCGGCGCCGGCCAGGACATGAGCCCGCTGAAGGGCCTTCCCGGAAAGGTGTATGCGCCGAATATCACTCCTGACGCCGAAACCGGCGCGGGCAGCTGGAGCGACGATCAATTGGCCCGTGCCATTCGCGAAGGCGTCGGCCACGATGGCCGGGCGCTATTTCCCCTCATGCCGTATTCAGATTTCCATTCCATGTCCGATGAAGATCTGGCATCCGTGATCGTCTACCTGCGGTCGCTGCCGCCTGTGCACAAGCAGCGTCCAGCCACCGAGCTGATCTTTCCGGTGAAGTACCTGATCCGCAATGCGCCCGAACCGCTGGACGCTCCAGTACCGGAGCCCGATGTTTCGAGTCCTGAAAAGCGCGGGAAATATCTGGTGACCATCGCCGGATGTACCGATTGCCACACGCCGCAAGATGCGCATGGGCAGCCGCTGATGGGCATGGACTTTGCAGGCGGGTCCATTTTCGATGGACCGTGGGGCCGTGTAGCGAGCGCCAACATCACACCCGATGCGTCGGGGATTTCTTACTACGACCAAACGATCTTCACCCAGGCAATCCGCCTGGGATTTGTAGGAGCACGGAAGCTCAACCAGATCATGCCTTGGCACGCCTACAGAAAAATGACGGACGATGACATTATCGCGATTTTTGCCTACCTTAAGACGTTGAAACCGGTGCGGCACAACGTGGACAACACAGAGCCGCCGACATTTTGCAAGGTCTGCCGCCATAGCCATGGAGGCGGCAACCAGAACTAGTGCGCGCCGTCAGTCGACCTTGGCGATTCAGGTTGAATGGTCGTGCGCAGCTTCTGGCGGATTTTTCGATTCTTTGTGGTCGGAGCTTCGAGTCGAACCGTTTTGCTCGACTCAACTCCTGCAAGCTATGGACGAAAGCAGATACGGCGGGCGGAGAATGTTCGGGTACCTTCAAAGCCAGTCCGATCTCCCGTCTTATTCGTGGAACGACAGGCACCAGCGCTACACCGGGCGGAGTATCGGAAAAGACCACACGGGGGACGATCGAAATCCCCAGGCCCTCTCGGACCATATTCACGAGCGTTCCGAGAGAAAACAAGGTCTTTGAGCTGGTCTGGCGAACGGCCAAGCCCGCGGATCGCCTCGAAAACGGCTGCCTCCTTATTCGGGTAGCCGGCGTCAATCAGCGTCAACCCGTCGTCGCTCTCGATCAGGAAGGCGTTTGCCAACCCCATCGGGACGATGTACACACTTTTGATTACCCGCCTCACAGCCAGTAAGCTCTCGGTTTGGGAGTTGATGCACCAGCGACCGCCAGGGTTGGAAGACAACTCGATTCATCTAAGCTCGGCAAACTAGTCGAAGCGCATTTTGTTAATTTCTGTTGGCCGTATGTACGGGAGTTCATGGCGATATTATCGCCGAGTCGCTCACAAACATTTCGGATCGATACCGCGAAGTCGGCATGGCGCGAGTCTTTCCGAGAACAAATCGAACGAGATTTTCCTGAACTCAAGCCCGTTTCAGGGGACGTATGCATCCTTAGCATCAAAAATCTTCCGCCGTTCCGGCATTACCCTGGTCTTCAAAACCATGTTTGACGTATGCACCAGGGCTGGCCCCGACAACTCGCTTGAACGCCTTACTGAACGCAGCGTCGGACTCGTAGCCGACCGACCGAGCAACGTCTACGAGTTTTTTGTCACGTTGTTGTAGTAACTGCATCGCCTTCTGCATCCGCCACTCGGTTACATATTCGAATGGTGTTTGTCCGAGTAGCTCTTTAAAACGCGCTGCGAATGCGGAGCGAGACATGCCCGCCGCTTCGGCCAGGGATTCGACCGTCCAAGGGTTATTCACACTGTCGTGAATGGCACTCAGGGCGGTGCCCATTTGAGGGTCGAAAATCGCACAAAGCCATCCTTTGTTGCGCCATTCCACTCCCGACGCGATATGTGCCCGGAGTGCCTGGATAAATAGAACCTCCGCTAGCCGAGTCGCGACTACTTCGTATCCCGGCGCCTGTTCTGCCATTTTTGACGCCAGCGCCTGCATTGTGTTGTGCAGAGCAAGCGTGTGGGCCTGATCGGCCTTAATCAGAATGAAGCTCGGCAATAACTGAGTGATCGGCTTCAGGCTGGCGCGATCGAAACTCAAGGACCCACAGACGATTGTCGTCGGTGCGCCACCACCTCCATAATGAGCGACATTGCTGTTGTCCCTTGACGCGATCTCGCGGAAACTACTCTTCGCGTCGGGTCACGCTCGATTTGTACGCTCAGGCTGGAATGCAGGAGAAGCGGGAAGCTCAAAGCAAACTAGTGCGCCTGGTGCTCTACAAAGGCGAGACACTGGCCTAACTGGACCAAATTGGACCATGAGCAAAATTGCCAATTCCCTACAAGTGCTTGAAAGGAATGGCGGGGACGACGGGACTCGAACCCGCGGCCTCTGCCGTGACAGTTCTTCCCCCGATGTGACCAGAAGTGAGCAGGAATGAGCCCAAGTGAGCAGCCGTCTTGGGGTTAGTCCTATTGAGCCCAGTTTGCATGTGAGCAGGAGCGAGCACGAGTTTGCAGCACTTAGCTGAGGTGGCCAACCTGGGTTACGACACAAGTCGTGGCACAGATTTCTCGGCTCACCCCGGGTAAGGTATCTCGTCATGCGCCCAGGCCGAGCCCCGGTCGTTTTCCAAACCAGATGGCGGGGTGGCTCGGGAGCAGGTGGCCTCGCGCCGTAGAGTGAAATTTTCGCCACTACGGGTTTGTGCGAAAAATGAGTCTCGAGAGGGGAGTGTTGCCCACTGAGGTTGCACACTGCAGGACGAGAAACCGCCCCGCCCCTCTTGATGTGGCTGTGATTCTAAAGTCCCAAACCAACAATAGGTCATAGCGGCGGGCAAGCGGGTTCGCCTGACCTGCCGGACAACTGAGGACCACTACTCAACCTGCTGGACAACTAATACCCCGTACCCGACAGAGAGCAACACTCAGTCCCGGGATTCCCAGCCGGTACTCACAAATTGCTTCCCCGCCAGCACGGATTCGATCGCAGGTAGAAGGTCCTGATGGGCACGGTTTTATGAAGGTAGCCGAGTGCGCCCAAATCAAGAGCCGAAGCAGTCATAGCTGTAATGAATCAAAAGAAGGTGTAGTGCCTAGACTGGCCACTACAGGTCTAGAAATTAAGAGCCGCCGATTTTTGATGGTTAAGTTCACTCTTGACA
>Ga0182035_10001540_pt1 | contig 11775 bp, 9 predicted proteins | sample flu12Cox44000170_FD_125969 | JGI IMG/M metagenome (GOLD analysis project Ga0182035, IMG submission 125969) | Lab enrichment of tropical soil microbial communities from Luquillo Experimental Forest, Puerto Rico - flux4day.12C.oxic.44.000.170 | ecosystem: Environmental > Terrestrial > Soil >...
GCGCCACATCATCCATGGACGGTCAGCCATGCCGAAACGATCCACATGGACGCATAGTCGCGTTCCGTTCTTGTGACCGAGACCTCTAAGAGGATGGGTTGGACGTTATACGTCAAGTTGAGGTGTCGCCGGCTTCACGCGAGCCAATCTCCTGGCACAAATCCTGGTCCGCACCGATTGCTTGTGTAAAGGCGATTAATGAGATAGTCCGCGGCCGAGTAGGATAACGGCTCGGCAAGTTGATTATCAGGAGGATCATCGCATGCACATCGGATCCATCGGCATCGATTTGGGTAAAACTACCTTCCGCCTCGGGTATAATCCACGCCACCTATGACACTCGCCGCTGGCACTCGACTGGATGGTTTTGAAATCGTCGCACCGTTGGGCGCGGGCGGAATGGGAGAGGTGTATCGCGCACGCGACACTTTGTTGAAGCGCGATGTTGCGATCAAAGTTCTACCGGCGTACTGGTCACGCGATCCCGAGCGTCTTCACCGCTTCGAGTTGGAGGCCCAGGCTGCTGCCGCGCTGAATCATCCCAACATTGTTTCGATCTTTCACGTCGGTCAATACAATGGATCGCCGTACATTGTGACCGAGTTGCTTCACGGCGAAACGCTCCGCGAAAGGCTGAAGAATGGTCCCATGCGCCTGCGCGAGGCCATCGACGTCGGCGCCGAGCTTGCCCGGGGTCTGGCTGCCGCTCACGGCGCTGGAATCGTCCACCGCGACCTCAAGCCGGAAAACATCTTCTTGACGAAAGACGGGCGGGTGAAGGTTCTCGACTTCGGTCTGGCCAAGCTCGATCCAGCAAAGTGCTCGGGTACCGACGGCCCCACCGCCAGCTTCCAGCAGCAGACTAGCCCGGGACACGTGCTGGGCACAGTCGGCTACATGTCTCCCGAGCAGGTGCGCGGACAAACCGCCGACGCGCGCAGTGACATCTTCGCAACAGGCGCAGTTCTCTACGAGATGCTAACAGGCAAGCCTGCCTTTCGGAAGGCGACGTCGGCGGACACCATGAGTGCGATCCTCAACGAGGATCCTCCAGCGGTTTCGCAACTGACGCCGAATCTCCCGCCGGGCCTGCAACGAACCGTAAGCCGCTGCCTGTCAAAGAATCCAGAGCAACGCATTCAGCATGCCAGTGACTTGGCTTTCGCGCTGGAAGCGCTATCGGATTCGGGAAGCACCGGCATCGACTCTGCCAGAGAGCAAACCTCGGTAAAGAAATTGGTATGGATGGCAGCAGGTGTTACCACCATCGCAATTGCCGCGGCGATCTTCGTTTGGTGGAAGATTCCGCCCGCCGTGCCAGTGATTGAGTCCATAACTCAACTGACTGACGACGGCGAAGTAAAGGAGATGGCAAAACCCTTTACTGATGGTTCGCGGATTTATTTCGTCGAGGGCTCCACCGGAAGCTTCAGAATTGCACAGGTCTCTGTGTCAGGTGGACGAACTGCATTCGTTGAGACCAGGCTTGTCGATCTGTTTATTGGTGGGCTACTCCACGATGGCTCCGCGTTACTCGCATTGCTCTGGGATAGACCGACGAGCCCTCTGTGGTCGATTCCCCTCCCAGCGGGAGAGCCCCGCCGCCTAGGCAACGAAGAGGTCGATGGTGCAGCTCTCTTTCCTAACAGTCGAATCCTATTTTGGAGAGGGTCGGACCTGTTCGTTGCCGACAAAGACGGCTTGTATCCCCGCAAACTGACTTCTATCGTTGGGATAATCGGCTTTCCCAGTGTCTCACCAGACGGCAGGCGAATCGCCTTCAGGACGTATAGTCCCGGTCGTGGCCAATCGTTGGTCGAAATTGGCGCTGATGGTAAGGGTCTCAGCACGATCTTGAATGCCGCCCAAGATGAATTTTTCGGTGCTAGTGTGGAGTGGACTCCCGACGGGAGGTATCTGCTTTATCGAAAAGCTCAGGGGGGTGCGTCGGATCTGTGGTTGATGCCTATGCAAACCGGCATCTTCGATCGGTCCAAACAGCCAATTCGGCTTACAAACGGACCACTTTACTATTCAGGCGCCTGCCCCAGTCTGGACGGAAAACAAGTCTTTGCTATCGGTTCAAAGCGGCGAGGCGAACTGGTTCGTTATGACATGCAGTCGCACCAATTTGTGCCGTTTCTTTCTGGAATCTCCGCAGTAGACCCCAATTTCTCCGACGATGGCAAATGGGTCGTCTACACTTCTTACCCAGACCACACTTTGTGGCGCAGCCGCACCGATGGAACCGAACGTATGCAATTAACTTATCCGCCAATGCAGGTGGGCTATCCCTTCATCTCGCCCGACGGAACGAAAGTGGCCTTCATGACACCGGGCCCAAAGATATATGTGATCGACATGGACGGCGGGCAGCCGAAAAGAATCATCGAGAGAAATGCATCCGTTGCGACATGGTCCCCTGACGGGAACCGCCTCGTTGTGTCTTTCTTTTCCGATACCTCAACTGGAGAGGGTGGCAAGACCTATTTGCAGACATTCGACTTACGCACTGGCCAGCTATCCGTGGTTCCTTCTTCCCAGGGCACGTGCTGCGCCCAGTGGGTTACCCCGGACACGTTAGTGGCAGCGAACCAAGAGGGTACAAAGTTCCTGACCTTCGATCTTAAAACCCAGAAATGGACCGACCTGGCAGCTGGCAACTTCGTGAACTGGAATCTCTCACCGGATCGCAAGTACTTTTATTTCACGACGGGAGGTACCGAGCCCAAGGTACAGCGCATTAAATTCGCGGATCGCCAGATCGAAACCATCACTGGCTTAAAAGACCTCCGCAGGGTGATGGATTTGGTCGAAGAGAATACACAAGTGAACGTAGCACCGGATGGCTCCCCGGTATTCACTCGCGACATCGGCTCCCAGGAAATCTACGCGCTCACTCTGAAGTGGCCGTAAGGAGCGTTACCCACAGCCCATTACGCTCACAATCCTGCCCTCCCCGTTGTATAAATGCGATTTTCAACAGTAATCTGACAATCAGCGTGGCGGATCGTTTGATTACCGCCGAATAGCCAACAAATCGCCATCCAGCAGTCAATTAGATAACCGCGCATCGACTAACGAATTGACCGGGGGTTCCTTTCACCCTATCATCAAACATCTTTCCCGTAGCCTATCGTCATGATCGACACGACGATCTCTCACTACCGCATTGTTGAAAAGCTCGGCGGCGGCGGCATGGGCGTGGTGTACAAGGCTGAAGACACTCGCCTTGGCCGGTTTGTTGCCCTAAAGTTTCTGCCAGACGAAGTTGCCCGCGACCCGCAGGCACTGGAGCGATTCCGGCGTGAGGCGCGGGCGGCTTCCGCACTAAACCATCCGAACATCTGCACAATTTACGACATTGGCGAAGAAGATGGCCGTGCTTTTATGGTAATGGAGTTCCTCGATGGCATGACGCTGAAGCACCGCATCGCTGGGCGGCCAATGGACGCCGAGGACATCCTGTCGCTTGGGATTGAGATTGCCGACGCGCTGGATGCGGCTCATGGTAAAGGAATCATTCATCGTGACATTAAGCCAGCCAACATTTTGGTGACGGAGCGCGGTCACGCCAAGATCCTCGACTTTGGGTTGGCCAAGGTGACGGAGAAACATGCCTCCTCGACGGGAGAAACCCTGACGTTGCCGGATTCCGATAGCGACCATCTCACTAGCCCGGGCGCGATGCTGGGCACGGTAGCTTACATGTCGCCCGAGCAGGTGAAGGCCAAAGAGTTGGATGCTCGCACCGACCTGTTCTCGTTCGGGGCAGTTCTGTACGAAATGGCGACCGGCAAGATGCCTTTCGATGGTGCGAGTTCGGGCGAGATATGCGGCTCTATTCTCCACCACGATCCGAAACTACCATCGCAAGTCAACCGGCAGGTATCGCCAGGACTGGAAGCGGTCATCCGCAAGGCGCTGGAGAAAGACCGCAGCCTGCGTTATCAAAGTGCGGCCGAGATGCGCACCGATTTGCAACGGCTGAAGCGGGACACAGAGTCTTCTCCAACGGGAACGGTGCCGGTTCCGCCCACAATGAACCGCAGATGGTGGCTCGCGATTTCAGGGCTCGCCGTTCTTGCGGCTGCTATCGGCATCCTCGCCTACCGCAAGCTCATGCCGAAGACCTTTCCATTCCAGAAATTCGAGATCACGCAATTGACGAGTGGGGGCACACAGAAGATTGCGGCGATTTCGCCAGACGGAAAGTATGTCGCCTTAGTTGAAACTGAAGGCGGTAGCGTATTCATTTCACTCCCACATGAAAAGCAAAGTCTTCGAATAATGCAGGTTACGGGCGGCGACGTGCAGATAATCCCTCCAGCCGAAGTAAACTACACGGGCCTAATGTTCTCGCACGATGGGCAACACCTGTACTTTGTGCAGACGGAAGCCAAAGACGGGTACAGCATCGGTACGCTCTATAAGATTCCTGCGCTCGGAGGTACACCTCAACGACTAATTATCGATGTGGATTCGGCAGTTTCGCTGTCGCCTGATGGTGCTCAACTGGTTTTTGTGCGACACGGCGTGTCAAACGGTAGAGGGGATTCGAGCTTGATCGTAGCGAAGGAGGATGGCAGCGAGGAGCGGCCAATCGCTGTCCGCAAACTGCCTGACGAGTTCTTAAGCCCCGCATGGTCGCCCGATGCGAAAAAGATTTCGGTTTTCGGTCGGAAAGAGAAGTGGTTCAGTCTCGTCGAAGTCCCGGCGCAAGGAGGACAAGAAAGGCAATTGACCCAGCACCAATGGAATTGGCCGGTCAGTTCACCTTGGATTTCGAGTGGAAGTGGACTGGTCGTCAATGGGCGCGAAGGTATTCCGACACCGATGCAGCTTGAATATGTCTCTTACCCAGATGGAGAGGTACGCAGAATCACCAATGATTTGAATTACTACAGCGGTGCAAGCCTCACTGCGGACAACAGTACGCTCGCCACTGTCCAAAGCACGATGGTTGTGAATATCTGGGTTGCGAGCCTTTCCGATGCGGTTAACGCCAAGCCGGTAACAACCGGCGGACACGCTTGGCAACCCGCCTGGACTCCAGATAACAGGATTGTTTATGCGCTTGACGAGGTGAACCGCAGGCGTCTCTGGATCATGAGTTCAGATGGGAGTAAGTCCGCTCCACTGCCAGGTGCAGTGGGGACATTTGCCTTTAGGCCGCGAGTCGCATCAAATGGACAAATCGTTTACGGATCGGATCGTTCCGGAACTGTGCAAATCTGGAAAATGGACCTTGATGGTAGTAACGCAAAACAACTGACCAAAAACAGTGACATTACCTTTGCCGAAATGGATGTTTCATCGGACGGAAAGTGGGTCGTATTTGGTCGTGTGGTTGGCGGAATCGGAGAACTGTGGAAGGTGCCGATGCAAGGAGGCGAACCGGTTCGCTTGACCCATCAACCTTCATACAGTGCTAGACTCTCAATCTCGCCCGATGCGAAGACGGTCGCTTATACCTATCGCGATTCCCAGGTGACGCCACCGCGTGGGGTTGCGCTGGTACCGCTCGAAGGCGAGCCGAAGGTCACATTACTCGATATTCCAGCTGATTGCGTACGCTGGACGGGGGACAGCCGGTCGCTTCTCTACTCCTATTCTCAAAGCGGTACGTCGAACATCTGGGAGCGGCCAATCGCTGGCGGAGCAGCAAAACAGGTCACCCACTTTACAAGTGAGCTGAATTCCGTTTTCGATCTGTCAAAAGATGGCAAGCAATTGGCGATACAACGCGCCACCTCCAGTTCTCATGTGGTACTGCTCCGCGACGTGAAGTAATACGAGAACGCGACACTTCAAATCTACTCTGTTCGACAACAAGCCGATGGTGCAAAGGCTGCGGTTCGATGACGGCAAGGTCGAAGCTGTCCCTCAATTGACCGGGCTGCAGCACGTGGCAGATCCACTGGAATGGACACAGCTAAACGCCGCTGTCGGCACCCCGAAACACTACTTCTCTCGCACCCGCTTTAACGCCGGCTCGGTTCAGAACTTCCGCGAGAGGCACGCCCGTCCATTCCGCCGTGCTAACGGCTCCTAAGTTCCATTGCTCCCCATTCACACGCGGGTTCAGCAGTGAACGCCCATTGCCAGCGCACTCTAAGGTGACGAACTCGGTCTGAGAGGGCATTTTCACAAGGTCTCGCAAACTGAGGCTCAGAGACCGCTCGACCAGGCCAACGACATCCAAGCGCCAGCTTGTTGCGTCGAGTTGGGGGATCTGAAAGTGATTACGAACGTAGAACCTCTGATTCGGCATTACCGCGCCCCCGATCAAAGCGGGAATAGAGGTCTCGCAATTAAGCGGATGGGCACGGTGAACGACCATTCCAGCCTCGAATGCCTGCCGGTAAGCCTCTTCTGGCCCCAGCGCAGTCGGGGCGTCTCCTACAACCGACGTTGCCGGCGTGGGGGCGCCACCTGCCACTATTCTGGAACGCTTAAAAACAGTGTCCAGCTTCGTGATCTCCACAAGGCTCTCGACTCGTGGATTCAGGTTTGCGATTTCAAGGTCGCAGCCTTTCTCTTCTGCTGCCGTCCATACGCCCAACAGTGCGCCCAAACCAGTGCTATCGACATACGCAACGTTACTTAAGTCAAGCACGATCCGATAGCTCTTCGCCGCGATTTGACCTTGCGATTCAGGGATCAGATCGCGAATCTCCCTTTGAAACGCCGCCGAATTTTCGGCGGTAATCTTACCCTCACAGTGGACGATGATCTCGTTAGGCTTTTGCTCGAGTTGCAACTTCAATCCAAGGGGACTAAGCGGCTGGGTCGCCATGATTAACCTCCAAACCGCGGCAGAACAACACACGTGCAGACTGAAAGGAAGCTGCTCCCGAGGTTTGCGCGCTGCGGAGACTTGTCGCGATAAGGAGACTACCTCGCCAAGGATGACGTTTCAAACCTAAAATTGCCGGTGGTCTCCCTGGTTCAAGGGGGCCTCATCGAATGAATGCAGGAATAAAACAGGGTATGTCAACCGCCGCCCAACTCTTTGGCCCTGAACGAACCTTTACGTCAAAGTTCTGAGCGGATCGTCGGCCAACTCGGCAACTATCGTTCGCTACCACTCGGGCGAGAAGTCCTAGTGTTGTATCAGAAGCGACCGCAGAGGAGAAATTGGAACGGAAGTTGTGTTGCAGAGCGATGACAAACTTGCGGCGAAAAACCTTTCGAAGCACCGGGATGATCGAGCGACAATCCGTCACATCCGCCAGTATCAAGCTTATTTATTCGGCCAGCGAAAGCTAGCACCGAGCACAGTCTATGGTAGTCTGAGCGTAATTACGACGCTCGAGTTCCTCGAGCATCATTTTGCGAAGGTGGGTCATGGGTGATCTCCTTATGACCCCACCCTACCTTATCGTCCACCACTACTGCTGGCACCACGCACGCGAAAACGTCTGCCGCAAAGCGGCTTCGTTCAAGTCGGCATTTGGGAAGTCAGACTTGACGTCATCGAAGCCCGTTTCTCGGCCAGTTCCTGTTTGCCCATAATCCGCGAACACGTGAGGGAGAATTCTCACCGAGTTTAGGACTCGGTCGGCTCAGGAGGCGTTCGATTGAAGAATCGTGGGATCGCCCAAGGATGCCGCCTCAGGTAACTCACGATCGGCGGCGGTTGTGGCGGGAGGGTGTTCAGGATTGCATCATCGTTCCACTTGAATTGAAGGTCAACGACACCGCCCGGCTCCGAAATTGTCGCTAGCGCCTGGAAGGTTGCCCGCAATACTGCCAGTTGGCCGACAGCATCGCCGGGCAACCCGACAGTGAGTCCGAACGGGTGCTCGACGGCGGCAATTCGCCGAGCCCCGGTGCTCGCGGTCAGATCTGGAATCATCGACAGGGAAATCGTGCTGAATCCGGCCGCCTCGATCTCGCATTGGACCAGTCCGACGGACCAGCAACAAACCGCTCAAACCGGAACCAGCACGACCGCATCAACGCGCTCTTGGTGCATCCGCTCGACGATGGACGGCACTGTTTCGTGCAGCAACCGTTCTGGACGGAGGGTGTATCCGACGTACGAATAGTGCGACGGTGCGGAGTCGCCAACTTCGCCCATGGCTACGAGTTCGGCCAAGCGATTAAGCGGCATCACGCAGTTAAGATCTTGCTTGGCGAACGCCGGGTTAACATGCAAATGGAAACTCTGAACTTCGCCAGTCCTGGTGTTGCGCGGAACCACGCGGTACGACGGGTCCGAGAACCACGGGTCAAGCCGCTCGATCTGAACATCGAACGGGCGATCCCTGTTCAAGGCCAGCGCCGCCGCACTCACGAGCGCGATTGTGCATTGGGGCAGAGGCTTGGCAAGCGGCGTCCACGGGGATGGTTTAGCTGCTCGAAGATCAGACCAGTGCTGCATCACGCGCTTGGCGACACTGTCGAGGAACCGGTACGAATCGACCATCGAAGGCATGCTAGCGCAGCGGCTGCCGGAATCGTATGCATTTTGTTGGGTGACGGCCAACTGGGCGGGCAAACTTCCCCGATGCCGACTTTTGCACAGCTTTGGAATGCGGCCACGGTGGGGAGGGCGATTGGACACGCAGGCTCCGGAAGGCCAAGCAATACGGCTATTCTTGGCGGGAGGTTGCTGAATAGGCTGGTTTGAGCAACAAACCGCCAAGCTCGATTTCATAACGCGCCCGGCGAACTCGCGGCCCGCTTGAGGTGCGGCCAATGAACGATCGATGGCGGGGCAAGTGACTTCAGTTCTAATCGCGGCAGTAAACTCGGCGTTTCCATTGGAGGCGACGATTCCAGAGAGAGCAGGCAGGGTTTTGGGCGACCCGAGACGAATTCAGCAAAGATGAGCAGCAGAACTGGAGTGCAGAGGATTGTGTCATTGCTGAAGTGGGCAAACAGCTCACAATCTCATTGGTGATCCAGCTGCACCGCGGCTGGCGAAAACGATCCTTGTGCAGGTGCACAGCGCTTCATGTGACACAGCGGCTTCTGCACAATCGTCCCATGATTGATCGCGTGTGAGCAATCTTGCTCTTGCACGCGGCGATTCATCCAATGATCTCAACTTTGATGCGCTTCCAACATTACGGGAATGGTGAACTTGGTTTGGTCGTACTGAACCTTATACTGTCCTTCAATCTTCAAGCTGCGAGGGAACCATTGTGCATCTACCGCAATCGTAAAGTTTCCCAATTGAGAGTCATTCCCGCCCACGAATACCAGAGTAATTGGCGAGTCAGAAGACATTACGGAGCTTTTGAACAAGAATGACTGTGCAGGATAGCTATTCAATAGCTGGACATCCTCCGCGGTCGCTTTGTCGAGATCGTCACCTTTCCAACTTGACAGGACCTGCCTTTGCATGGGGGTAAGGACTACGTTTGGAACATTGCTGATCTGCGCAGCATGTATGAACATTGCATCAAATGATAGAAGTAGCTCAACATCGGACAGTTCCTGTCTCGGAGGGGCCTTCATGGTGACGGTTGTCACCACACTCCCTTCACGCCACGGTATGCCCGCATTCGGGGTTCCGGGATCAGGTATCTCTCGACTTTCTTCTCTCGGCCCATCCTTATTAGGGGGAGGACCCTCATCTAAAATTTCTGCCAGCCTGCGGCGCATTGTAAATTGCGCCATTTTTTGGAGCAACTGCTCCTCCTGAAGTTGAGCTAGTTGTCTTGATCTCCGCGAACGAATCCCTGCAACGGCAGCTCGGACTCCTAATACGCAGGCTGCAAACACCAAGGCTGAAAGAACTATCCTAAGCCAGAGATCACCAGCGTGACCGCCTGTAACCGAATTCATTACACTTTCGCTCCAGTGAAGTGGCGAATCACATGTGAGCCATCTGCAGCAAAGGAACCAGGCGCGTTGCAGACATTCTGGAGCGAGGCTACGCGGATTAGGAAGGGACCACAAGAGGGCAAACGGCTTAGAGATGAATGACTGGAGAAGATAGTCACCTAACGCCCATTGTCAGCCCCTGCACGGAGCTCGATCTTATGCAGATCGTAGTGCCGGAGCGGCTGCCTTCTGCAATCGCACCTCTCGTGCCTTTTTCAAAGCTGGTTTGACCAGAACTCCCTACCTGCTGCCAGATCCCTTGAGTCACGACCAAGCTGGTGGGAGCGGGTGCAGACAGTCCGGGTGAGGTCCTCATCTTGTTGCAGGGTGGACCGGGAAGTCAAGCGCGGGTTGGCCTGCTCACGGTGCGCAGCGGAGCAGTGACCCAGGTGCCCTACGATCCCTCGCCGGCGCAGGAACTGAAGATAGTGGGAGACCTGGAAGGATGGTCGCGCACGTATGGCGATAAACACGTGTATGTCGAGAAAGTGACCAAGCTGGCGATGTCAGGAACTATAAAGTGGGTTGATTTCTTCTACAGCGCAGGTGATGCGAAGCCCGTGGATGTCAGCAACTGCGACGGCACCAATTGCGGCCAACCCTCACTTTCTCAAGATAATCACCCGCTAGTATTCGTCAAAGCCAGTCGCGAATGCTACCAATTGACAAGCGATTTTGGGAGACCGACCGGAACACAGCCGATGCCTGCCCGTTCTCGCCACAGCAACGGAAGTGGCTTGCGTTCACTTTAAGCAAACTGGCTGGTGCCCGCGGATCGGTGATCTCCTCGAAGCCCGTTTGATCGGCACACGGGACGGCGGGTGACCGCAGACGCTATGCCGATCTAAGAGGCTAACTGGAACTTACCAGCCGCAACCAAAGGCAAAAGGTAAGACCTAAAGGCCAAAAAAGCTAGCTCCTACAACGTCCTCTTAAACAGCGCCGTGGCAATCGTGATCATCACGATAGCCGCGATGCCCAGATATAACAGGTCCGCGCCGATAGCCACGAAGCCGGCGTCCTTCAAAAGAATCGCCTTGAAGCCGTGCACCGCATACGTGAATGGATTGATATAAGCGATTCCACGCAACCACGCCGGAAATGCCTTGATCGGATAAATCGAGCCGCTGGGGAAGAACAGCAGCGTATTGAGGATGCCGAAGATGGCGCGCGGCACCAGCGGGTCTTCCACCCGAACCATGAGCAGGAACATCATGGTGTTGAACGCCAGCGAAGTGACCACGATGAGCAGCAGGATGTAAATGATGTTCTGCGGCTGGAACGGCGTTCCCAGCCCCGATAGCAGCGCACCAAGAAGGGTGATCACGACTCCTGACAGCACGGCCTTCACTGTCCCTGCGAAGTTCAGCCCCGCGACCAACTCGAACTTGGTGATCGGCGTAACCAGATAACCTTCGTGCACGCCGCGCGCCTTGTCATCGATGTACAGCATTCCGCCGCCAATCATCACTGAGACGAACATGGCCAGCACGATCGAACCCGGCAGCAGATACTTCATGTACTCGATGTAGGGATAGAGCTCGACAGTGTCGAGCACGATCGACTGGATGATGCGCGGCTCGATGTCGGGTGTGTTCAGCGCAGTCGTCAGCTCAGTCATCAGCGACTCGAGGGTCGAGCTCATGAAGTTGTCGGTATTGTCAACGATGAGGGCGATGCGCGGATGGTTCTCCTCGTACACGCGACGTGAATACTGCGGCGGAATGATGATGGCGCCGTCCAGCTTGCCCCTACGCACATCTTCCATCGCCTGCTTGTCATTGTCATATGGGACCGAATAGAAAGTACGTGCGTTAGAATGCACCGCCGCCAGCGCTTCGTGAATCTTCACTGCCTGCGTGCCACCGTCGAGATCGACCACGCCGAGGCGGGCGTTCTTGATCTTGCCGCCGAAAGCGTTGCCCAGCACGATCA
>Ga0182035_10001542_pt1 | contig 11771 bp, 11 predicted proteins | sample flu12Cox44000170_FD_125969 | JGI IMG/M metagenome (GOLD analysis project Ga0182035, IMG submission 125969) | Lab enrichment of tropical soil microbial communities from Luquillo Experimental Forest, Puerto Rico - flux4day.12C.oxic.44.000.170 | ecosystem: Environmental > Terrestrial > Soil >...
GAATCGTCAGTGGTGACGATCGGGTCGGCATTGGCAAGGAAGGTGTAATAGGGTTGTCGCCGGTTCCGTCCCAGACCAATTGGGGAACCCCTGACATCGCCGCGTAAGTGCGGCGAGCGCCTCGGGAGTGCGGCGGGAGGTGTGACAGGCACGAGACCGGCGGCGCCCTTTGACTCGCACTCGCTTTAACCTGTGGGGAAGCCTTGTGCTTCCATTCGCACCGAGCTTTGGTGACAATCCAGGTCGTGCAGTTTGTGGAATTTCCGGAATGCTGCTGGTTCAATGTCTTTTCGATTCTTCTACCAAGAGGACTTAAAATTGCGCGATAACACGGCCATCTGTCTCGTTCGGTGGGGCGGGAGCTGCCGCTTTCAGCGCGCGTGTGCTGGGATCGTCCAGGGAGCGAAATTCAATGCGGCAAGCCCGCCTCGATCAAACCGATTGGCGAATCCTGCGTGAGCTGCAGGCCAATGGCCGCGTGACCAATGTCGAACTTGCCCGCAAAGTCGGCATCTCGGCGCCGCCCTGCTTGCGCCGGGTCCGCGCTCTGGAGGAGGCAGGCTTCATACGCGGTTATGCCGCGCTGCTCGATGATCGGACGCTTGGCTTCGACGTTACGGCATTTGCAATGGTCGGGCTGCACAGCCAGGCAGAAGCCGATCTCGTGGCGTTCGAACAGCGGGTGCGCGGCTTACCCATCGTGCGCGATTGCTACATGCTGTCCGGCGAGATCGACTTCATGCTGAAATGCGTGGCACCAGACCTCACCGCGTTCCAGGATTTCATTATCCACGAGCTGACCGCCGCGCCGAACGTTGCGAGCGTCAAGACATCACTCGTGATTCGGGCGTCGAAACACGATCCGGGCGTTCCTATCGAAACAAAACCAGCGAGACTATGAAGACCGCGCGGACGTAAGAGCCCAGGCGCCATAGCCGACGACGCGGCCATAGTCGCCGCTCTTTGCGCCCGAATTGCTAAGGGCCAGGCGCGCGCTCCTCCAGTCCTTTTCTCGCGCCGCGCAAAGCGCGCCGTTCAGAGCACTGACACCGCACGCGTCTTTTGGTTCAAGCCGGCTGAAGTCGAGACTTTCGACGGCCTGCGCGGTCGCTTGATCGCGGGCACGGGCGGCCTCATCGTCGAGATAGTGTGAAAGGTCAGTGCTCACAACGAGCAGTGTCCGTTCGTCGATTACGGCGTCAATGATGCCGGCGACCTGCTTGGGCTCGGCGGAACCGATAAGCAGCGGCACGATGGCGAAGTCCGCAAGCGCAACTTGCAGGAAGGGCAGCTCCACCTCGAGCGCATGCTCCGGCGCATGCGGTGCATCGTCGATGACGATCAAGCCAGCTTCTTGCAGGCGTCCAATGACCCCGACATCGACTGGCACTTCGCCAAGCGGCGTGGCGAAGGATCGTGCCGACGGGCCGGCAACGCCGCGCACCGCCACGTAGTGCGGCGGCCCGAGCAGCAGCACGCGCGCAAAATCCTTGACCGAGGGGGTAATGCACGCGAAGGCCTCCGCCGCCACGCCACCTGAGTACATGTAACCGGCGTGAGGGGCGATAAGGCCCACGAGCTCGCCCCAACTTTCGGCTCTTGCCTGCGACAACAGGCGTGCGACAGCGGTTTTGAGCTCGGCTGGGTTACCCGGATAGAAGATGCCGGCAACGGCCGGCGGCCTGATCTCGCCGAAATGTCGACGCGCAAACAAGACGTTGACTCTCACCTTTGCAGGGCCATCTTCATAGCATGCCGAACTCCAAAATGCATGGTTGCGTGCCCGGCCGCTATTGGCACCCGCTCGCCGATGGCCGCATCCAGTGCGATCTCTGCCCCCGGCAATGCAAGCTGCACGAGGGCCAACGCGGGCTCTGCTTCGTACGGGCTCGCGAGCATGACGCCATCGTGCTCACCACCTATGGACGGTCGAGCGGGTTTTGCCTCGATCCGATCGAGAAAAAACCGCTGAACCATTTCCTACCCGGCACGGCAGTGCTCTCGTTCGGCACGGCGGGCTGCAACCTCACCTGCAAGTTCTGCCAGAACTGGGATATCTCGAAGGCCCGTGAGCTCGACCGCGTACAAGAGATCGCTTCCCCAGAGGCCATCGCTCAAGCAACGCTTGCAAGTGGGGCGCGCTCGGTGGCTTTCACCTACAACGATCCCGTTATCTTCCTCGAATATGCGGTCGACGTGGCTCAAGCCTGCCGCGCGGTTGGGGTGAAGACCGTGGCGGTGACGGCGGGCTATATCGGGGAGGGGGCACGGCCCGAATTCTTCGCCGCCATGGACGCCGCCAATATCGACCTCAAGGCCTTCACCGAGAGTTTCTACAAGCGCCTTTGCACCGGCTCGCTCGACGCTGTCCTCGACACGCTCCGCTACGTCAAGCATGAAACGGGCACTTGGCTCGAAATTACCACGTTGCTCATTCCCGGCGAGAACGACTCGAGCGAGGAGGTCGGAGCTCTATGCGATTGGGTGGGCGACAAGCTTGGGCCAGACGTGCCGCTGCATTTCACGGCATTTCATCCAGACTGGAAGATGCGGGATATCGTGCCAACGCCACCCACGACGCTGAAGCGTGCGCGGGAGTTCGCGCTCAGCACCGGTCTTCACTACGTCTATACGGGCAATGTTCACGACGAAGCTGGCCAGAGCACCTATTGCGCGCAGTGTGGATCGACGCTCATCGGCCGCGACTGGTACCGCATCACATCGTGGGGTCTCGACGCTCATGGGGCTTGCGCCGCGTGCGGGGAGCGATGCCGCGGTCTCTTCGATCCTCAACCTGGACGATGGGGAGCCAAGCGAGCCCCGGTGGTCATCGCTGCCGCATGATCGAAGCCGTGCAGGACAATCCCATCCTGGTCGAGGTAACGCGCGGCGCTCTGGTGGAGAGCTGCCACCGCGGCGCCGTGGCAATCGTCGATGCGGACGGCCGCGTGCTGCTTGCGGCCGGGGATATTCAACGGCCGGTTTACCCGCGCTCTGCCGTTAAGGCCTTGCAAGCCATCCCTCTGATCGAAAGTGGTGCCGCAGAGGCCTTTGGGCTTGGGCAAGCCGAGTTTGCCATCGCCTGCGCGTCGCATAGCGGTGAGGAAGTTCACATCGCAACCGTCCGCGCGCTTCTCGCCAAAGCCGGACTTGATGAGTCGCTGCTTGCATGCGGGGCGCATTGGCCGATGAGCGAGCGCGCCTCGCGCGAGCTGACGAGAAATGGCAAGAGCCCAACTGCAATACATAACAATTGCTCCGGCAAACATGCCGCCATGCTGGTAACGGCCGTTCAGCTGGGGCTTGTCCCGCGTGGCTATGAACGGCCGGAGCATGGCGTGCAGGAAGAGATCAGGCGAGTCATCTCACAAATTTGCGGTGTCGCGTTGGAGCGCGATGAGATGGGCATCGATGGCTGCTCGGTGCCAACCTTCGCGCTGCCGCTCGCCGCGCTCGCCACCGGCTTTGCGCGGCTTGCATGCGGCAGGGGATTAGAAAACAAACGAGCCGGAGCGGCGCAAAGATTAATGCGCGCCTGCTTTGCCGCGCCACATCTCGTGGCCGGTGAGGGGCGCTTCGACACGATGGTGATGCGCAGGCTCGGCGATGCTGCGTTCCTGAAAGGCGGCGCGGAGGGGGTGCATTGCGCGGCGCTGCCGGCGCCCGGCATTGGCATCGCCATCAAAGTCGATGACGGCACGAAGCGCGGCGCCGAGAGGGTACTCTACTATCTTCTTGCGAGGCTCATCGCCGGCGCCGACCAAGCGCTCGCCGCAGAGCTTGCTGGCGACATCCGCAATTGGCATGGGGACAAAGTGGGGACCATCAGACCCGCGCCAGCGCTCAAGGCAGCGGTCCGCGCGCTCCCCCGCCAAGCTGCCACCCCCGCCGCAGTACAACTTTGAGTTAGCACCACACCTGTCGGGCGGCGGCAAGTTTGGAGCTGTCCCTGGGCCCCAAGGCAGCGGCTTGATCGCGTTTCTCGGCGAAGGCAAGGAGATAGCGCACGATAAGATCTGCGCCGCGTAACAGCTCTGCCTCGCTCAAAGGACCGCCGTGGCGTGCGAGCGGAGGAATATGCACGAAGCAGACGTCGCTCGACGCTTTCTGACGGCGCGCCCAATCGAGTGAGAGATAATAGAGATAATTGCAGAGATAGGTTCCCGCCGAGCGCGAGGCAGTGGCGGGAAGGGCTTGCGCGCGCAAATGCTTGGCGAGTCGCGTTGCCGGCACCTGTGTGTCGAGACGAGGGTGTTCAAGGGGGAGCGCGCATGCTGCGCTAGGCATCGCGCCGCGCGCATCCTCCCTCAGGTCGATTACGTTGTGCGCCGAACCCTCGATGCGGAAACCTTTGGCGCTTTTACTCAAGCCGAAATGCAAGATGAGGCGAGGGCGATGTTGGTCAAGGAGGTGGGGACCGAGTCTCGTGACCTCTGCCCATTCGGTGGCAAACACCTTAGTCTGCAGTGCGGGCCCAAGACGGGAAGAGGAGTCGTGCGTTGCCAGCGCCTCTGCCAGCCAGGCAGAGGAATTTTCGGCGATACCAGGAAACGGGCCGAACCCGGTTATGAGCAAGTGCCAGCGAGCCATGCTTTCGGGCTTAGCCGGGCCAAGCGGCGGAGGGAAGGGCATTTCGTGTAACTCACCGTCCGCCGATGCCGGCGAGGCGCCCAAGCTTGTCCGCCGCTGCTGTCGGTGTCATCTCGCCGGAGCGCACCTTCTTCTCCACCTCGCGCCAGCGGCGGCCGACCTCCTTGCCACCTTTGAAGGCCGCGAGCAGCCTTTGCTCGAAGATCTCCCGCATCCACGCCACGGCCTGTTCAGCGCGGCGCGCATGCAATGTGCCGGAGGCTTGAAGCGCAGCATGGCGCTCCTCGACCTTGGTCCACAACTCGTCGAGTCCGGCATTGTCACGCGCTGACACGGTGAGCACCACAGGCGACCAGTTGGGGTTGCCGGCGGCAAGGATATGCAGCGCCGTGCGGTATTCAACTGCCGCCCGATTGGCGCGCTCGACCTGATCGCTATCCGCCTTGTTGACGGCGATCACGTCGGCAAGCTCAAGCAGCCCGCGCTTGATGCCTTGCAGTTCGTCGCCGGCGCCGGGGATGCCCACCACCACGAAGACATCGACCATGTTGGAAACAGCGATTTCGGATTGGCCGACGCCAACGGTTTCCACCAGAACAATGTCATAGCCCGCGGCCTCGACGAGGGCGATCGTCTCCCGTGTGGTCTTGGTGACGCCGCCGAGACTGTCGCCCGCGGGGGAGGGGCGAATGAAGGCGCCATCCTCGGAGGCGAGCCGGCCCATGCGCGTCTTGTCGCCAAGGATTGAACCACCACTTCGCGTCGAAGTCGGGTCGACGGCAAGCACGGCAACTTTCTTGTCCTTGGCTACTAGGTTCAGGCCAAGCTGGTCGATCAATGTAGACTTGCCCGCGCCAGGTGCGCCGCTGATACCGACGCGCATGGCCTTGCCGGTGCCTGGCAGCAGCGCCTCGAGCAGCTGTTGGGCACGGACCTGATCCTGCGGCTTTGCGCTTTCGATCAGGGTGATGGCCCGGGCAAGTGCCACGCGGTCTCCGGCAACGATCAGGTCGGCGAGGTCTTGGAAGGAGGTCGGCGAAGCGCGGCTCATCGCGCTTCATTAGCAAAGCCGGGCCAGCACACGCAGCAAAACTTTGCCGTTCAAGGAAACTTTAGGCACGTGCCGCGTGGCGCCGGGAAGCGCTCGAAAAGCGCATCAGCATAAGGATGGCCGCAAGGGTGAGCAGATAAACGACAAGCTGCATGGCCGTGGGCTTTGCGGTGTAGCCAACGAGAACATGCAACAGCCGCCCGAGGATGCTGGAGTCCGGCAGCAGCCAGGAGGTGTCCCAAACGCGATTGTGAAGCGCGGTGACGACGCCCGCGGCTTGCAGCAAATGAATCGCCTGGGCCGCCATCCCAGCCGCGAGCAGGGTCAGGAGCGCCGTTGTTACGGAGAAAATATAACGGGTGGGAAGCGCGATCAGGCCGAGATAGCTCAGACCCGTAAGACATGCTCCGGCAAGAAGCCCGAGGAACCCTCCTACAAGCAGCGACTGCGTCGAGGTTCCTGCGACAACGATCCCGTACAAGAACAGAACGACCTCCGAGCCTTCGCGCATGACGGCTGTGAACACCACAACGGCGAGCACTGCCAGCGGTTTGCGGCCGACGCTTACGTCGGCACCAACTTGGCGAAGCTCGGCGACAATCTCGCGGCCGTGCTCGGCCATCCAGACATTGTGCCAAGTCAGGCTGCTCACCGCGACGAACAGCACCAACGCGTTGAGCAGCTCCTGGCCTGAGCCAGAAAATGCGCCGGAGATCGCGCCGGCAAACATCGCAACGATGCTGGCGCCGAGAATGCCGGTCGTCACGCCAAGGCTGACCCACCAGCCGCGGCCTGGAATGCCTCGCGTTGCTGCCAGCACGATGCCGACGACGAGTCCGGCCTCCATGACCTCGCGAAATACAATGAGGAGAGCGCCGAGCACCGAGCGACCCTATTTGACCACGATGGTGCCCTTGGCGGTATCTTCGTGATACTCGCCGTGAAACTCGTATTGTCCCGCTTCCAGCGGTCCAACCCCCACGGTCGCGCTCTGTTGTCCAGCGATAACCTTCTCGAAGTCGAGATCGTCGCTCTCAAATTCCTCGGGCGTCGCGTCCTGGTTTTTGACGCGCAGGGTGACCTTCTGCCCCGCAGGAAGGCTGATCTCCGCGGGGTCGAAGCGATGGTCTTTTATGGTGATGGCGATCTCGTCGCCGGCGTGCGCGACCGAGATGACGCCGCCAAGAGCGACGGCAACGAGGAGGACTAGCATCAACTGCATATTTGTTCCTTGTGCTTTGGTGGACGACTTTGCCGGTGGGCCGGCCAACATGGCGGTGAAACCATCGGAGGCGCAAGCACTTAGACGGCGCGCTGGTGCTCTACACTGCAGGTTATAACTATTCCAATGCTAAGTTACGCGCTAACCGCCCATGACTTAGGGAGAATTGGAAATGGCGCGCGAAGTCGCCTTAACGGGCCATGCGGCGATCGGACGCGTGTCCGTTCGCGCGCTGGTGGCTCAGCACGCCGAACGCCTTGTTAGCAAAGCTCAGCAGCTCGTGTGGCGGTGACCGCGACCGTTGACCCATCAGGGCGCGCCAGCAGGAAAGGCAGCGAACTTCGCGCCGCGACGATCGCCGCGCTGATTGCCGTAGTTAGGAAAGGTGCGGCGATGCCGTAGGCAAGCCAGGGGGTGAGCGGCGGAGCGAAGAATGAGCGTCGCAAACGACAGGCCATAGGCGATCGAGATGGTGCTCCTGATCAGACCGGCGAGCGCCGCAAATTGGCCTGCTGCCGGATAGCCTCCTGTTCCGGCAGCGTTGACCGACATCCGAGCGCCCGGACTACTCCGCCGCCTGCTGCGACTTGGCGTCGGTCTTGGCGCCGAGCTTCTGCAAGAGGTCGATGGCCGCCGCGGCGATGGGTGTGCCAGGGCCGAAAATGGCCTCAGCGCCCGCCGCGTGGAGGGCGGGGTAATCCTGCGGCGGGATTACCCCGCCCACCACCACTATGATGTCGCCGCGGCCAAGCGCCTTGAGGGCCTCGCGCAGTGCCGGCACCAGGGTCAAATGACCCGCAGCGAGCGACGACACGCCGACGATATGCACGTCGTTCTCCACCGCCTGCTTTGCCGCTTCTTCAGGCGTCTGGAATAGAGGGCCGATATCGACGTCGAAGCCGAGATCGGCGAAGGCGGAGGCGATGACTTTCTGACCGCGATCATGGCCGTCCTGGCCCATCTTAGCGACCAGGATGCGCGGTCTGCGGCCATGCTCATGCTCGAAGCTGTCGATCAACGCCTTGACGCGCGTCAGGCTTCCATCCATGCGCCCCATCTCCGCCTTGTACACGCCGGTCACCGCTGAAACCTCGGCGCGGTGGCGGCCATACACCTTCTCCAGCGCGTACGAGATCTCGCCGACGGTCGCCTTGGTGCGGGCGGCGCGAACGGCGCCTTCGAGAAGGTTGCCCTTGCCTGTCTTGGCGCATTCGGTCAGCGCGTCAAGGGCAGACTGTACTTCGGCCTCGTTGCGCTCGGCCTTGAGCCGCTCGAGCTTTTCCAGCTGCTTACGGCGGACGGCGCGGTTATCGACTTTGAGGATGGCGATCTCAGCATCGCTGTCGGGGCGATACTTGTTTACCCCTACGATGGTCTGGCGCCCCGAATCGATGCGGCCTTGGGTCGCCGTCGCAGCCTGCTCGATCATGCGCTTGGGAATGCCAGCCTCGATGGCGCGTGCCATGCCGCCGAACTTCTCAACCTCCTCGATATGCTTCAGCGCGCGGACGGCAAGGTCGTGAGTTAGCCGCTCGACATAGAAGCTGCCACCCCAAGGATCGATGACGCGCGTCGTGCCGGATTCCAGCTGCAACATGAGCTGGGTGTTGCGGGCGATGCGTGCAGAGAAATCGGTGGGGAGCGCGAGCGCCTCGTCAAGCGCATTGGTGTGCAGCGACTGCGTGTGGCCTTGCGTCGCCGCCATAGCCTCTACACAGGTACGGACCACGTTATTGAACACGTCCTGCGCCGCGAGACTCCAGCCGCTTGTCTGGCAATGGGTGCGAAGCGCAAGCGAGCGCGGATCCTTTGGCTTGAACTCTTGCGCCATGAGCTTTGCCCACAGCAGTCTGCCGGCGCGCATCTTGGCGATCTCCATGAAGAAGTTCATGCCTATCGCCCAGAAGAAGGAGAGCCGCGGCGCGAAGGCGTCGACATCCATGCCGGCTTTGACGCCAGCACGCACATATTCAATGCCGTCGGCAAGGGTGTAGCCAAGCTCGAGATCGGCGGTCGCTCCGGCCTCCTGCATGTGATAGCCGGAGATCGAGATTGAGTTGAATTTCGGCATCTTCTTCGAGGTATAGGCGAAGATGTCAGAGACGATCCGCATCGAAGGTCCGGGCGGATAGATGTAGGTGTTCCGCACCATGAACTCTTTGAGTATGTCGTTCTGGATAGTGCCCGACAGCTCTTCCGGCGGCACGCCCTGCTCTTCGCCGGCGACGATGAAGAGGGCGAGCACCGGAAGCACCGCGCCGTTCATAGTCATCGACACCGACACCTTGTCGAGCGGGATGTGATCGAACAAGGTACGCATGTCGTAGATCGAGTCGATCGCAACACCGGCCATGCCGACATCGCCGATGACGCGCGGATGATCGGAATCATAGCCGCGATGGGTGGCGAGGTCGAAGGCGATGGACACGCCCTGCTGGCCTGCAGCTAGTTTGCGCCGGTAGAAGGCGTTCGAGTCCTCCGCCGTGGAGAATCCGGAATATTGCCGGACCGTCCAAGGCCGCTGCACGTACATTGTAGGGTAGGGTCCCCGCAGATAAGGCGGGACGCCTGGAAGACCGTCGAGGAAATCGAGCCGCGCAAGATCCTCTTTTCCATATACCGGCTTCACTTCGATGCCTTCCGGCGTCTGCCAGGCCGAAGCTCCGCTCGGTGCAGATGTTCCGCCGCTACCGGCGTCGAAAGCGATGTTAGCGAAGGCGGGAATGCGGGTCATTCGCCCAATCTCTCATAGGCGTCTTGCAGCAGGCCGAGCGTATCACAGCCTTGGTGAAGGAAAGTTCCGATGCCGGCGTCTGCCCAAGTCTGGGGGTGCTCTCCGGGCCTGCCTGCGAGATAGAGGTGCTTGGCACCGGCAGAATCAAGCGCCCTTGCAGCTTCAGCGGCTTCAGTTTGGTAGACCTTATCGGACGAGCAGAGGCAGGCGATCGACGCGCCGGAGTCCTTGAAGCCTTTCAGAAGGTTATCGCCTCGACCTTCGATCGCCTCGATGCCGCCGGCTTCGAACAGGCTCTTGGCAAAGCTCGCTCGTCCGGCGAAATCTGAGGCGCGTCCGAGGCACGCGAGGAAGACTTTTGGACGATGGCCATGGTGAACAAGGTAGGCGTCGCTCCGGTCGCGCAGCCGCTCGAACGGCTCGGCCGAGCGGAAGCGTGGAAGCGGCTGGATCGGTGCCCCGGCTGGAGCGGCAATTGAGGACATCTTTGGCGCAACGATCACATTGACTGTTTCCTCTGCGAGATCGGGAAAATCGCTGCTGCCGATCAGCGAGTCTTTGCGCCGCGCGATATTGGCTTCGCGCTCGGCCCGCACCTTGGCGACCGCGTTCTGGATCAGCCCAAGCTCGAGCGCCTTGACAGTACCACCAGCGCGCTCGATCTCCTGAAACAGCGCCCATGCCTTCTCGCAGAGTTGGCCAGTGAGAGATTCGATGGCGCCAGATCCGGCAGCGGGATCGGCGACGCGGTGCAAATTCGCTTCTTCGATGAGAATGGTTTGGCTGTTGCGCGCGATGCGCCGGGCAAACGTGTCCGGAATGCCGAGCGCGGCGCTGAATGGCAAGACCGTGACCGCATCGGCGCCGCCGATCGCTGCTGCCAGCGCGGCGATGGCGCCGCGCACGATGTTCCCATGCGGATCGCGTCTGGTCATCATTCGCCAAGCGGTCTCCGCCGTAACGCAGGCGCGCGATGGCTTCAATCCGCAGCCTTCCTCGATGCGCGCCCATAGCTTCCGTATCGCTCTGAACTTGGCGATGGTGAGGAACTGATCCTGATCGGCGGCAAACCGGAAGAAAATCAACTTGCGCGCCCGGTCGAGCGACATGCCTTGAGCTTCGAGCGCGCGGAAATATGTCACGGCATTGGCAAGCGTGAAGGCGAGCTCCTGTGCCTCAGAGCCGCCGGTGGCGTGCACCGGTCTTCCGTCGGCCGCGAAGAATGGACCGGAGAAACCTTGGGCAGCCAAGCCGGCGATAAGTCCTGTCACCTCGTTAGCAAGCTCGTTCCAGGGCTTCGGGACAACGCCGCGAGTCGTCATGGCACCGAGCGGATCGAAGCCGAAGCGGATATTGACCATAGACGGCGCCAGGCCCTTCGCCTTGACATAGTTCGCGACAATGCCGGCCGCCTGTCGCGACGGCGGCCCGAAGTCGAGTTCGAGCACGATGCCGGCGTCGAGATGAACGCCATTGAGAACTTGCTCGATCACTGCTTGGGTGGCTGGCAGCGCGTAGCCGTAATCCCCCACGGCGCCGTTGAAAACGAACATAACGCTGTTCGCGGCGTTGCTCAGATCATCGAGAATTTGTGCATTGGCGGCCTCGGCGTCCGGCACGTCGATGCGTTGCATCACGCTCCACGCCACACTGGGCTCTCGTCCGGGGATGACACTCCCGCCCCTCGCTCGCTCATATAGCGGTTCGATGACGATGCCGTCATAGGTGGTCGAGCGGAGCGAGGCGAGCGGTGCGCCCTTCAGCGCCGCCTTGACCAGTGCCTGCCACTCCGCCTGTTGGGCGGGCGGAAAATCGCGCGCCAGGGATAGTTGAGCCATTGCCATCCTAACCTTAGCCCCCTCAAATGCCCTCCTAGCACGAAGCCGAAGGCGCAAGAAAGCTTGGGATCCTGAAGGTGGGCGAGACGCCACGGCGTCTTTGCCTCTGCCTTTTGCACCGCTACAGTGCGGGGCAGCGACATGAGGAGGAGCCATGGCCAAGCGCAAAGCTGCGCCAACTGAGGACGCGCCATCAGATGGTGCCGCGCAGATGGCGCCCGCGGACAGCGTCTATATCGGCAAGAGCGTCAAGCCTGAGTTCATTTATCTGCGGCTCGCAAACCGCCATGGGCTGATCACCGGCGCGACCGGCACCGGCAAGACGGTCACGCTTCA
>Ga0182035_10001545_pt1 | contig 11762 bp, 8 predicted proteins | sample flu12Cox44000170_FD_125969 | JGI IMG/M metagenome (GOLD analysis project Ga0182035, IMG submission 125969) | Lab enrichment of tropical soil microbial communities from Luquillo Experimental Forest, Puerto Rico - flux4day.12C.oxic.44.000.170 | ecosystem: Environmental > Terrestrial > Soil >...
ATGGCCCGGGACAAAGGTCGGGATCGACTGGCGGCCGAAATTGAGGATCTCCTGCCCGTCGACCGACAGGATCGCCTCGCGCTGCATGAAGTTCTTGACCTCCTCGCACAGCCGCAACGGATGAATGTCGCCGTCGGTCGGGTAGTTGCCGCCGGCACGCAGGCGCTTTTTCGCCTCGCCGTCGGCCAGTTTCTGGCGCCAGGGCTGGAAGCGGTCGGCGGTCTTGGCATCGATGGCCTCGCACAATTGCTGCAACACCGACTTGCAGTCGCCGACGACCGGGATGTCGATGTTGCGCGCCGAGTTGCCCATCTCCTCGGGGTCGATATCGATGCGTGCGATCTTCGCTTCTGCGCTGAAGCGCGGTGGTAGGGCGTGGCCGATCACATAATTCGTTCGGGTGCCGAGGATCATGATCAGATCGGCCTCGCGGAACGCGTCGTTGCGCATTGTCAGGTAGGAGTAGAGGTGGTCGTCGGGGACGACGCCGCGCCCTTGCGGGGTCGTGTAGAACGGGATCCCGGCCTTCTCGACAAACGCCTTCATTTCATCCCAGGCGTGCGACCACAGCACACCGCTGCCTGAGACGATGATCGGTTGGCGCGCGCCTCTGATCGCATCGACCAGCGCGCTGAGCGCCTTGGGCTCGGCATAGGGGCGCGCCCTGATGATCTCCCGGCCGCAATAGCTCCAGTCGACATCGGCCTCGTCGACTGTCATGTAAAGCACGTCGCCTGGGAAATCGAGGTAGACCGGGCCCGGCTTGCCGTTCAGCGCCTTCTGAAAGGCGAAGTTCACCTGTTGCGGCATGCGCTTCAGATTGTGGACGCGGTCGGCGTATTTGACGCAAGGCTTCATCGCCGCGACCTGGTCGATCTCCTGAAACACTTGGCGGCCGAATTGGCTGATCGGGCTCGAGCCGCCGAGCGCCACGACCGGGCAACCATCGATCAGGGCATTGGCGAGGCCGGTGCCGAAGTTCAGGGTCGCCGGGCCGCTCGCCGCCATGCACACCCCCGGTCCCTGGGTCACCCGCGAATAGGCCTGCGCCATATAGGCCGCACCTTGCTCGTGGCGCGTGTCGATCAGACGGATGCCTTCCTTGATCGAGCACAGCTCGGCGTCGAGCATCGGCCCGCCCATGATAAAGAAGATGTCCTTGACGCCCTGCGCCTTCAGGCAGCGGGCGAGGATATCGTTACCGGTCAGTTCCGCCATTTTGCGTTCCTCCTCTCTCCAATTACGCTGCGCATCCTTCGGGACGGCGCTTCGCACCTCCTCAGGATGAGGAATTACTCAGGGTCACCTCATGCTGAGGAGCGCCCGACAGGGGGCGTCTCGAAGCACGCACGACCACGATGCATCGTCAGATCACCCCGTCCTTGCGCAATGTCTCGACATCGCCGGCATTCATCCCGAGCCACTCGCCAAAGACTTGGGTGGTGTGCTGTCCGAGCAACGGCGCGGGCTCGAGTTTTGGCGGCTTGCCGTCGAAGCGCACCGGCCAGGACGGCATCTTGAACGGGCCGGTCGGATGCTCCGCGGTCTGCAGAATGCCGCGCTCGGTAAAGCTCGGTTCGTTGATCAGTTCCATCGTGTCGAGCACCGCTCCCGCCGGGACTCCGGCGGAGCCGATCAAGCGCATCGCCTCGCGCTTGTCGCGCCGCTTTGTCCAATCGGCGATCATCGCGTTGACCTCTTCCATGCGCTCGCCGCGGGTTTGTGGGGTCTCGTAGCGCGGGTCGCCGATCAGATCCTCGCGCCCCAGCACCTTCAGCAGGCGGTGCCAGTGCTCGCGCGGTCGGGCGAAAACGTAGATCCAGTCGTTCGGCCCGCCCGGCGCACAGGGGAAGATGCCGCTGGGCGCGACGCCGCCGGCGAGGCTCCTGCCGCCGCCGCGACCGGCCGGCCGGCCGGTCTGCGCCTGCACCTGGAACGGGAAGCGCATGTAGTGCAGCATCGCGTCCTGCATCGCCACCTGCACTCGCCGGCCCCGGCCGGTGGCGCGGCGCTCGTAGAGCGCCCCCAGAATGCTGATCGCCATCAACATGCCGGTGCCGGTGTCGCCCAATGATGGGCCGGGCTTGCAGGGCGGGCCGTCGGGTTCGCCGGTGACGCTCATCGTGCCGCCGGAAGCCTGCGCGATCATGTCGAAGGCGAGGTTCCTCTCATACGGGCTGCCCTCGCCAAAACCCTTGACCTGAGCGTAGATAATGCCGGGGTTGAGCACGCGGATCGCGTCGTAGCCTAGCCCCAGGCGCTCGATCGTGCCGGGCGCCATGTTCTCGATCATGACGTCGGCCTTCCTGGCCATGTCCTTGACGAGGGTCACTCCGCTCCCGGATTTGAGATTGACCGTGACCGATTTCTTGTTGGCGTTGAACTCGAAGAAATAATACGAATCCGCCCCCGGCCGCCCGGGGAAGTTGCTGCGGCCGGGCTCGCCGGCCTGTGGGTTCTCGACCTTGACGACTTCGGCGCCGAGCCAGGCGAGCGCCTCGGTGCAGGAGGGACCCGCCTCGAACTGGGTCAGATCGAGGACCCGGACACCGGCGAGGCATTGCAGGGCTGCGCTGTTTTCAGTCATAGGTATCAAATCCTCCGAGGGCCGTCGCGAAATCGCACGATAGCGCAGCAGATCCGGCACCGGAAATCGAAACCATTTTGCGGCTGCCGCCGGTTGGGCTAGTAAGCGCCCCGGTCATCACGGCAGCAGTCGAATGGCGAGCAATCAACCGAGCGTGTTCATCGATGGCGAGGCTGGCACGACTGGCCTCGGCATCCGAACGCGGCTCGAAATGATACCCGGCATAGAGCTGCGCGGCCTGCCCGCGGCGCAGCGCAAGGATCCATCGGCTCGCCAAGACATAATGGCAGCCTGCGATCTCGTTGTGCTGTGTTTGCCCGATGATGCTGCGCGAGAGGCGGTTGCACTGGCCGGGGCGCTCGGCGCCGACACACCGAAGTTGCTCGACGCCAGCACCGCTCACCGGGTCGATCCGGAATGGACCTACGGCTTTCCGGAAATGTCGCCCGATCAACCCGGACAGATCGCGGTGTCGGGCAAAGTCACCAATCCCGGCTGTTACCCGACCGGCGCCATCGGTCTGCTGCGGCCGCTCATCCAAGCCGGGCTCGTCCCGCCCGATTACCCGATCGCGATCAGCGCGGTCAGCGGCTATTCCGGCGGCGGCCGATCGTTGATCGAGGCGCATGACCGGGACGGCGGCCCAGCCTTCGAGCTTTACGCACTCGGTCTCGAACACAAGCATGTGCCCGAGACCGAGCTCTATTCCGGGCTAAAGCGCCGGCCGATTTTCGTGCCCTCGGTCGGCCATTTCCGCCAGGGCATGCTCGTTTCCGTGCCGCTCTACCTCGACGACCTGCCCGAGAGGCCCACTGGCGCCGATTTGCGAGAGGCCCTGTGCGCCTTCTACGAGGGCTCCGAATACATGAAGGTCATGGCCGGGAATGGCGAGGACAAGCTCGAACCGGAGGCGCTCAACGGTACCAACCGGCTCGAGCTCTATGTGTGGGCCAACGAGGCGCGCCGTCACGCCGTGCTCGTCGCCCGTCTCGACAATCTTGGCAAAGGGGCGTCGGGTGCGGCGGTACAAAATTTGCGGCTGATGCTGGACCTCGGCCCTGGGCCCAACTGACCGGTACCCGTCCGATCACGACGAAACCGGCGAAACGCTGTCGATGGCGCCGAAGACATTGATCGTTCCTACGTAGGAACGGCTGGTGCAGTCGGACGGGAACGCGGGCAGCGCTGCATCCAAAAGACGAAGACCGCGGGCAGGAGCCCGATCGCGAATAGAACGCGCCAAGCGATCTCCTCCGGAAGGAAAGCATAGAGGCCGGTGTAAACCAGCGCCGAGGCGCCCCAGCCGATGGCCCACCCGGTTTGAACGATGCCGACACCGCGGCCGCGATACTTGTCGCGCATCACCTCGCCCACTAGCCCCGCACCGGCCATCGCGCTTCTCCCGAGCCGTGTATCGCTTGGTTTTTACGTAAAGTCGTGATCGCGTGGCGATCTTATTAGGTTTTCAATCTCCCACCATCGGTGGTTCGAGCAGAGATACCATGCGGGTTCGGCGTCAGGTGTCGCCTCGTCCGGGTGCGCGACCCCGTCGTCTGTCGGAATTTCTTACACTTCGCAGCGGCCGGTTGCGTTGCTCTTCAGGCCTTGACCCCCTACGCTTTCCTTACGTGACACTTTAATATCTCCCCCTAAAGACGAGTCGGATTTCTTTACACTTCACCCACCAGAATCGCGCGCGTTAACGATCTTTAATTCCTTACATTTTGCGTAATATATACCGTTTTTGTTCTCGTTTGGCGGTGTCGGGATTCTTTACAGATTTGTCGCCGGATCGCGGTGAGGCCTCGTTAACGCTTTGGAATTTAAGGTAAAGTGGGGACGGCATAGTATTTGCTAGAGACTGGGTGCGGATCCTTTGGAATGTCGGCCAACTAGGCCCTATTCCCCCGACCTGACGGCTCGTTCGTCGCGGAAAATGAGCATCTGTCCGGAGAATTCGATGAACCCAATGCAAGCTCATATCGCAAAGACTACCGGGGTTGCGGCTCTACTTGGTCTGCTGACCGCGATGCCGGCGGCGGCGGATCCGTTCTTCTTCAGCACCGGCAACGTGACCAACCTGATCGCGACGGCGTCGCGTCCGGACACCGGCGCCCCGTTCGAGATCGAGTCGGCGGACGATTTCGTCACCACTGGACCGACTTCGCTAACGAGCGCGACGTTCACCGGTTTGCTGACAGGCGGCACGACGCCAGCCAATGTCGGCAAGGTCGTCGTCGAGATTTACCGAGTCTTTCCCAACGACTCTAACGTAGACCGGACTAGCGGGGCGCCCTTTTTTTCGACACCGGAGGTCCCGACGCGAGTGAATTCGCCATCGGACGTTGAGTTGGACGATCGCAGCACGTCCGCGGGCAACCTCACCGTCATAACCCGCGTCGTGAACCCCATGTTCACCGCGAACAATTCGGTCCAGCCCGGCGGTATCCATCCATTGCCAGGGCCCCCCCCTCAGACGACAGGCGGCAATGGCTCGGTAATGGGTGAAGAGGTTGAGTTCGACGTAACCTTCACCCAACCTTTCTTACTTTCTCCCGACCATTTCTTCTTTGTGCCGCAAGTCCAGGTTACCGGCGGTGACTTCTTGTGGCTGTCGGGCACACGGCCAATCGTTGCGCCCGGTACGCCGTTTCCCCCGGGTTTCACGGACCTGCAGGAATGGACCCGCGATGAAATGCTCGCCCCGGACTGGCTACGGGTCGGCACCGACATCGTTGGCGCTGGGACATTTAACGCCGCGTTCTCGCTCACCGGAGTTGTTCCCGAACCTGCCAGCCTGTCGCTGCTTGGTGTAGCGCTAGTAGGAATGGGCCTTTGGGGGTGGCGACGCAATCGCCGCGATCAGTCTTCGGCGCGCACTTTGACATAGGAACCGGGGGCGTCCTCGAGCGGCTTGAGCTTGCCGTCGCCCGGATGGCGCGCCGGCACCTCGCCGCCGGAATATTGCGAAACCCAGCGCTCCCAAACCGGCCACCACGAGTCGGGAACGGCGGTGGCAGTCGTGAGCCATTCCTCCGGCGTCGGCGGGTTGTTGTCGTTTTCCCAGTGCCCGTACTTGCTACCCGGAGGATTGACAACGCCGGCGATATGCCCCGAAGCGGAAAGCACGAACTTGACCGGGCCCTTATAGAGCTGGGTGGCTGCATAGGTCGACCGCCAGGGCGCGATGTGGTCTTCCAGGGTCGACAACAGGAAGGACGGCGTTTTGATCTTTGCCAGATCGATCGGCACCCCGTTGAGGGTGATGCCACCCGGCTTAACCAGAAGGTTCTCCTGATACATGTTGCGCAGATAAAAGCTGTGCATTGCCGCCGGCATGCGCGTCGAATCGGCGTTCCAATAAAGGAGGTCGAACGGGAAGGGCGACTTGCCGAGTAAATAGTTGTTGACGACAAAAGACCAGATCAGATCATTCGCCCGCAGCATGTTGAAGGTCGTTGCCATGGCGCGGCCTTCGAGATATCCCTTCGCGTTCATCCGCTCTTCGAGCGCCGTAAGCTGCTCCGCGTCGATAAAGACGGAGAGCTCGCCGGCTTCGGCGAAATCGACCATTGCCACGAAATACGTGGCGCTCTTGATCCTGGTGTCGTGCTTGACGGCCATATAGGCGAGAGTGCTGGCGAGCAAGGTGCCGCCGAGGCAGTAGCCGATCACATTGGCCTCGCGCTCGCCGGTCGCCTGTCCGATCGCGTCGAGTGCCGCAAGCGGGCCCTCGCGCATGTAGTCAGCGAATGTCTTGGCGGCGAGCCGCTCGTCCGGGTTGACCCACGAGATCACAAAGACCGTGTGGCCTTCGCCGACCGCCCAGCGGATGAACGAGTTCGCGGGCCGTAAATCGAGAATATAGAACTTGTTGATCCAGGGCGGGATGATCAGGAGAGGCCGTCGCTTGACCATCGCCGTCGTTGGTTCGTATTGGATCAGCTGCAACAGATCGTTCTGAAAGACGACCTTGCCCGGCGTCACTGCGATGTTCTCGCCAATGCGGAACGCCGCCATGTCGGTCATCTTGATCGCCAGCCGTCCTTTGCCGCGTTCCAGGTCGTCGAGCAGGTTCTTCAGCCCGTTGATCAGGTTCTCGCCGCGACTTTCGATCGTCGCCCGCAGCACTTCGGGGTTGGTCAGCAGGAAATTTGACGGCGCGATCGCATCGACGAACTGGCGCGTGTAGAAATCAACTTTGCGTGCGGTGCGCTCGTCGATGCCGTCGACCTGCTTGACCGTTCCTTGCAGCCAGCGCGCCGTCAGCAAATAGCTCTGCTTGATGAAGTCGAAGAGTGTGTTGTCGGTCCACGCCTTATCGCGAAAACGCCGGTCGCCGGCCGGTGGCTCGATTATCGGTTCTGCACTGCCGCCGAGAAACCGCTGCGCCGTGCGCTGCCACAAGGTCATGTAATCGTTCCACAACGACAACTGCGCCTGGACGAGCCGCGAAGGGTCCGACATCATCCGCGCCGTCATCTCGAAAAAGGCGGCGCCAATGCTGAGCGGGTCGGCCATTCCGACGCCATTCTCGGCGGACTGCCGCTTGAGGAATTCCGCGACGAGATGCCGGCTCTTTTCAGCGATATCGGTCATCTGCTGCGACAACTCTGGTAGATCGGGCGGCGTGTTGGTCGCCCGGCCTTTTTCATGCGGCGCGGTACCTTCGCCGGGCTTGTCCCGGCTCCTTTCTGTCATGGCCGTTTTTGTGTCGTTCGATCGATTTTCACCCATCAAATGTAGTGACGCGCCGGAACGGATCTAATACATCAACGCGGCGAGAATGTGCAGCGGCTCTAGGTTATTCCCCCGTTGCGGCATCCTACTGCTTCGCCGAGAATGCGGCCATGATGATGGGCACAACCCGTTTTTCCGGGTACACGGTGCACGGCCTCGCCATTCTGGCAGTGGCGCTCGGGCTCGGCGCGTGCAGTCCGGTCGACACCTGGCGTGATTGGACGGGCGCCAGCAAGAACGACCCCGACCCTGAAACGACGCCGAACACGAAGAATCTGGCTGCCGGAGAGGCGTCCGATTATCCCAACCTTGCCACGGTGCCGCCACCCCCCGACCGGGCGTTGACCGCGGCCGAACGGGAGGCCTTGACGCAAGGCCTGGTCGCCGATCGCACGAACGCGAAATACAGCGATGAAAAACTGCGTGCGGGCTTTCCGGCGGTGTCAGCGCCGGCGCCACCGCCTCCTCCGCCGCCCGTACCTGCGGTAACCGATGACGCGCAAGCCAAACCTGCCGCGGCCGGTGCGCCTTCTGCCGCAGCGCCTCCGGCTTCGCCCGATTCCGCAAACGCCGGCGACAAGACGACGGGCGCGACGGGACAAGGGTTGCGCAAATCCGGTGAGCCGCCCGAGCCTCCACCGATGGAATCGAGCCTCGAGATACCGAAGGTGCGCTCAGTGCCAAACCCCGAGCAAGTCCAGCCGTCCCCACCGCCGCCGTATTCGACACCGACGCCGACAGCAGCGAACGCTCCGCCGGCCACCCCGCATCTTCCATCGCCCCCGGCTCCGACGGCGATGCCGGAGGCGATCGGTTCGACCGCTTACCAGGCGCCGCCTCCGCCTCCGGTATTGGCGCCGCTGGCCACCTCCGGGAAGAGCAGCCAGAAGCCGCTGCGTGCACCAGCCGGTACCCCGGTCGCCGAGGTCAAATTCGCCGCCGATTCGACGGCCCTCACTGAGGAGGATCGCCAGAATCTGGAGAAAGTCGTGCCGCTTTATCAGCAAAACCCGGGGAAGCTGCGCATCGTCGGCTATGCCAGCGCCGGCAATGGAGCGACCGAGCAGCTGAACAGCTTCCGTGCCGCGCTCGATCGCGCGCAAGTCGTCGCCGCCGCTTTAACGAAGGCTGGGATCCCGGCCGACAAGATCGCCGTCGAGGCCGCGCCGTCAGGCGCCGAGCCAGTCGAAAGCCGCGCCGACGTGCTGCTCGAACATTGAGCCGATTCGCGTCGTCGCCTGGTATGCGGTAGGTTGAAGCAAACCGCTCGTTTGAGCCGTCCGGCTAGACTGCGGAAAAGCTCTCGAAACAACTCTATACGCAGGCTACCGTTGCCATCGTGAAACCGCCGTTGAAGATCGCCGTCGCTGGCTTGGGGACGGTCGGGGTCGGCGCCTTGCAGCTACTCGACCGGCAGGCTGATCTGCTGGCTCAGCGGGCTGGCCGTAGGCTCGTCGTTGTCGCGGTCTCCGCCCGGGATAGGCGCCGCGATCGCGGGGTGGATCTGTCCGCGGTGCGCTGGTACGAAGATGCGGCGGCGATGGCAGCCGATCCAGAGATCGACGTCGTCGTCGAGCTGATTGGCGGCGCTGACGGCATCGCTCGGCGGGTGATCGACACAGCGCTCGATCACAGCAAGCACGTTGTCACCGCAAACAAGGCGCTGATGGCGCATCACGGGACCGCCTTCGCCGTCAGGGCCGAAGAAAAGGGCGTCATTCTCTCTTTCGAAGCCTCGGTCGCGGGCGGAATACCGGTAATCAAAGCGCTCCGCGAGGGTCTCGCCGGAAACCGCCTCGTGCGCCTTTATGGCATCCTCAACGGGACCTCGAATTATATTCTGACGACCATGCGCGAGACCGCGCACGAGTTCGCCGAAGTGCTCGGCGAGGCACAAAAGCTCGGTTATGCGGAAGCCGATCCGAGCTTTGACATCGATGGCATCGATGCCGCGCATAAGCTCGCCATCCTCGCGAGCGTCGGGTTCGCTCGGCCGGTCGACCTCGGTGGGGTCTATGCCGAGGGTATCCGCCACGTATCGCGGCTCGACATCGATTTTGCCGAGGAGCTCGGCTATCGCATCAAGCTTCTCGGCATTGCCCGGCTGACCGAGGCGGGGCTCGAACAACGCGTCCACCCCTGTATGGTGCCGCGTTCGACGCCAATCGCGGCGGTCGAGGGCGTATACAATGCGGTCGTCGCCGAGGGCGATTTTGTCGGCCGGGTGGTATTGGAAGGGCGCGGTGCCGGCGCCCAGCCGACCGCGTCGGCGGTCGCTGCCGATCTCGTCGACATCGCCGCCGGGCGCCAGGTTGCTCCGCTCGGGGTTCCGACCGCCAATCTGCGCGGGCTTCCCGGTGTGTCGATCGAGCGGCATCAGGGCGCCTATTACATACGATTGATGGTGGTCGACCAGCCGGGTGTGATCGCCGATGTCGCCGCCGCCTTGCGCGACGAGCAGGTGTCGATGGAATCGATGATCCAGCGCGGGCGCGCTCCCGGCGAGGCCGTTCCGGTGGTGCTGACGACCCACGTCACGGTCGAGGCGGCGATGCGCCGGGCGCTGAAGAAGATCGAGATGCTCGATACCGTCCTCGAGCCGCCGCACGTGATTCGCATCGAAGATTTCTGACAAGAACCGCCACAGCAAACAGGAGGAAAAGCCGTGCCCGAGACCTCGAAGATGGATCGCAATCTCGCGCTGGAAGCCGTCCGTGTGACCGAAGCCGCAGCCCTTTCGGCTTCGCGTTGGATGGGCCGCGGCGATGAAAAGGCGGCCGACCAGGCGGCGGTGGATGCGATGCGAGAGGCGCTGAACAGCCTATCGATCGCCGGCACCGTCGTCATCGGCGAAGGAGAGCGCGACGAGGCGCCGATGCTCTATATCGGCGAAAAGGTCGGCACCGGAAATGGTCCGCCGATCGACATCGCGCTTGATCCGCTCGAAGGGACGACGATCACCGCCAAAGGCAGCGCCAATGCGCTCGCGGTCATCGCCATGGCCGACGCCGGCGGCTTTCTCAACGCCCCGGACGTCTATATGGACAAGATTGCGGTCGGCGGCGGGCTGCCCGACGATCTGGTCGATCTCGACGAAGAGCCGGCCGCCAACCTCAAGAACCTCGCCAAGGCCAAAAAAACCGAGGTCGCAGATCTCGTGGTCTGCATCCTCGACCGGCCACGCCACGCCGAGCTGATCGCCAAGGTCCGCGCGTCCGGTGCTCGCATTGCGCTGATCTCGGACGGCGATGTCAGCGGGGTTATCGCGACCTCCGAACGGGAGACTGGGATCGACATGTATGTCGGCTCGGGCGGCGCCCCTGAGGGCGTGCTGGCAGCCGCGGCGCTGCGCTGCATCGGCGGCCAGATGCAGGGGCGGCTGTTGTTCCGCAACGACGACGAGCGCGGCCGCGCCCAACGGCTCGGCGTCACCGATCTCGACCGCAAATACAAGCTCTTGGATCTTGCCTCAGGCGACGTGATGTTCGCCGCCACCGGGGTCACCAACGGCTCGATGTTGCGTGGCGTGCGGCGCTTTCCCGGCGGGGCATCGACCCATTCAGTGGTGATGCGGTCCAAGACCGGCACCGTCCGCTACGTCGAGGCGCGCCACGATTTCACGCGCAAGCAGAGCTTTGCTCCGTTCGCGCGATGAGACGCTGAGATGGACGGCGCGGGGGGCGCCGGAAGCTTTCTCGCGATAGAGCGGTCGGTTTGCGGTCGCCGCTGGCGGTTGCGGGCTGGCGACGAACTGGAAGGGCAGGCGATCGCCGAGCGCTTGGCCTTGCCCGAAATTGTCGGCCGGCTGCTTGCCCAGCGCGGCATCGACCGCAATTATGCACCAGGATTTCTCGCTCCACGCTTGCGCGACCAGCTCCCTGAGCCGTCGCACCTGCGAGACATGGACGTCGCCGTCGCGCGCCTCGTCCGTGCCGTGTGCGAGGGAGAGACGATTGCCGTGTTCGGCGACTACGACGTCGACGGCGCGACATCGGCGGCGTTGCTGGCGCGATTCTTTGCCGCTGTCGGCGGCCGCACCCGAATCTATGTGCCGGACCGTCTGCGCGAAGGGTACGGCCCGAATACCCCTGCGCTGTTGCGTCTGCATACGGAAGGGGCGCGTGTCGTTGTGACCGTCGATTGCGGCACGAATGCTCATTTGCCGCTCGCCGAGGCTGCCGCAGCCGGTCTCGAGGTCATCGTCGTCGATCACCATGTGGCCGAACCGCTACTGCCGCACGCGGCGGCGATCGTCAACCCGAACCGGCTCGACGAGGACAGCCCGCATGGTGCTTTGGCCGCGGTGGGGGTCGCATTTCTGCTCGTCGTTGCGCTCAACCGCGCATTGCGCCAGGCCGGCTGGTATGCCGGTAACCGCGCGGAGCCCGATCTGCTCCAATGGCTCGATCTAGTGTCGCTCGGCACCGTATGCGAC
>Ga0182035_10001547_pt1 | contig 11759 bp, 9 predicted proteins | sample flu12Cox44000170_FD_125969 | JGI IMG/M metagenome (GOLD analysis project Ga0182035, IMG submission 125969) | Lab enrichment of tropical soil microbial communities from Luquillo Experimental Forest, Puerto Rico - flux4day.12C.oxic.44.000.170 | ecosystem: Environmental > Terrestrial > Soil >...
CGGCGGCCACGGTGGTGAACAGCGTGCCGTCATGGTTTACCAGACGGAGTCGTACGACTTCTGGAGGTCCTACCTGGGTCGCGACGACCTCGAACCCGGCCACTTCGGCGAAAACTTCACCGTCAGCGGCTTAGCCGATAGCCAGGTCTGCATCGGCGACCGCTACCGTATCGGCGACGCCGAATTCGAGGTCACCCAGCCGCGAGTCACTTGCTTTCGGGTCGGCCTGCGCCTGCACGAACCGGAAATGCCCAATCTGCTTGTCTCCCAACGTCGTCCGGGCTTCTACTTCAGGGTTATCACCGAGGGTGAAGTGCGTGCCGGTGACGAGATCGTCCGCACCCGCCCTGGCCGCCACCAGCTCAGCGTCGCCGACGTCGACGCGCTGTTGTATCTGCCGAACCGCAACACCGAGCAACTCCGCAAGATCGTCGACGTCCCGGCGCTCAGCCCGGGCTGGCAGCAGTCGTTCCGCGACATGCTCGCAGCGCACGAGACTTCCGCAGCGCCGCCGGCCGGAGTCGCACCGGGGTGGAACGGGTTTCGCCCGTTGCGGGTCAGCGCGACCCGCCGGGAAACCCCGCAGGTGCTGTCGATGCGGTTGGTGGCCGACGACCATAGCCCGCTGCCGCCGCCGCTTCCCGGCCAGTACCTGACGGTGAGAATCCCGGGTGCCGGTGAGCCGACGCCCCTGCGCAGTTACTCCCTTTCGGGTGACCCCGCCGCGGGGGACTACCGCATCAGCGTCAAGCGCGAAGACCACGGTCTGGTGAGTCGATGGCTGCACGACCACGTCAAACCCGGGTCGGTCGTCGAGGCCGCCGCCCCGCGGGGCGACTTCTACCTCACCGAGGGCAGCAACCCGGTGGTCCTGATCTCGGCGGGAATCGGCATCACCCCCGTCTTGGCGATGTTGCATTCGCTGTCGGCCGCCCGCAGCGGCCGCCACGTCTGGTGGCTGCACACGACCCGCAATCGCGAAACCCAGGCCTTTGCAGACGAGGTCACCACCCTGATCGAATCCTTGCCCCATGCCCGGACACTGGTTTCCTATACGCAGCAGCAGGGACGCCTGGACCGGCCGGCGATCGCGGCGCTGAGCCTTCCGCCCGACGCCGCCGCATACCTCTGCGGCCCAACGCAATTCATGACCGACATGCGCCAGAACCTCACCGCCTCGGGCCTCGACCCCGCCAGGATCCATAGCGAATTGTTCGGCGCACTCCCGCCGATCAACCCGGGCATCGTCGACGTCGCCGCGCGCAGGCCGCCGCACCAGCCGGCCGGAACGCCCGGAACCGGGCCGTCGATCACCTTCTCCCGCAGCGGACTCACGGTCAACTGGTCCCCCGAATACGGCAATATCCTCGACCTCGCCGAGGCCTGCGATGTCCCAAGCCGTTTCTCGTGCCGCAGCGGCGTATGTCATATGTGTGAGACCGGAGTCGTTGCCGGAAAAGCAACTTACGTCGAGGCGCCCCTCGAAAAGCCTGACGATGCAACGGTACTCATCTGCTCCGCCGCTCCAGAAACCGACTTGGTGCTCGACCTCTGACTGTCGCGTAAGGTCTTCGCGCGCCATCGCCGTCAGTCAGCACCTTGCCAGATCCGCCGCAGGTCGCAGGTCGAAGTGACGCGCCCACGATCGTTCTCACCCCAATCTCCCCGCAAAGCCGGACGCAAACCACGGTGTGGTAGAAGATGAGGTCCATGAATGCCGTCGGACCTCGCTGCCTGCTGATGGTGGGCATTCCGTCACCTCGGCGGGCGGCACCATCGCCGGCTTGCCCGGTCTGTGGCGGATGACCGAGCCGCTCGACGCCGCCGGCGACGGGATGACCGTGGAGTTCCTCGGCCGCCTTGGCGGGGCCATGATGACGGCCAATTATCCGGCCGACCTCGTCCGCCGCACCCTGACGTTATCGGCCGAACACTGCGGGCTCACCAACTATGTGCTCGTATTGCCCAACTACATTCAGGTCGGCGGGCCTAACCGCACCGAAGGCACCCGAGTGCGGGTCGTGCACGGTGGGGGCGACCTGCGGTACGACCAGACCTTTCCGCTGGCGGCGCTCGTCGATCGCGCCGAGTCTGGCCGCATCACTCCGGTGGACGGGTTGGCCGAGCTCGACCGGATATACGCACTACGGCCGCGTTTTCCGGGTTGGGTCGGCGTTCTCGGGTACGCCGTTCAAAGCGCCGGCTTCGCGCTGATCCTGCAACCGACACCCGTTGCCTTGCTCGCCGCGGTCGGTTTCGGGTTGCTCGTCGGCGTGTTGAGCCTCATCGGAAGGTTCACCGAGGCGATCGGCCACTTGCTGCCGGCCATCAGCGCCTTCCTGGTCGCCTTGACGGCTTTCACCGTCAACCGGTTCTGGTATCTGGGCGAAGCCAGTCTGCGGCTGCTCATTCCGCCGCTGGCTGTCTTCATGCCCGGCGTCGCGATCACCTTGGCGGTCATCGAGTTGACCACTGGCGAGGAGGAATCCGGCTCGATTCGGCTGATGGCCGGATTCATGCGGCTAGCCCAGCTCGCCTTCGGCATTCTGATCGCCGCCCAACTGGCCGGACTGACCGCATCCCAGCTCAGCACCGCGTCGGTCAACAAGCTGGGCACCTGGGCGCCGTGGCTGGGTGTCGCCGTTTATGCCCTCGGCATACTGTTCTACCTGGGCCCGCCGACCTGGTTCCTGCCCTGGGTGTGGGTGACCATGTTCGTGTCGTACGGCAGCCAGGTGATCGCGGGCGCCGTCTTCGGAAGCTATGCAAGCGGATTCGGCGGTGGCCTGGCGTTGACGCTGTGCGCGTTGGTGCTTTCCCAACGGCCGAATGCGCCGCCGGCGACGGTCCTCATCCTGCCGGGATTCTGGATGCTGGTGCCCGGATCCATCGGTCTGATCGGCGTCACCGAACTCATCAACGCGGCCAGCAGCACCATGTTCTCGGTCACCCTGATTTCATTGCTCTCCATCGCGCTCGGCGTTCAGGCCGGACTGTTGTCGTGGCGCGTCCTCCGCAAGCTGTACAGCGTGGTGCGCAACCCGCGACCGCAGTCCGGCGATTGATTTCTTACCCAATTTCGTCCGAAACCGGATGCAAGCCACCATGCGGGTGACAATCGGTCCATGAGTTCCGCTGCAACGACGGTGTTTCGTGCCCGTCGGGTGATCACCATGGAGCCGAGATGCCCTGACGTCACAGCGGTCGCGGTGACGGGTCAAAGGATTGTCGCCGTCGGGTCATTCGAGGACTTGCGCGGCTTCGGTGACGCGGTCGTGGACGAGACGTTCGCCGACTCTGTGGTGTGCGCGGGCTTCATCGACCAGCACCTGCATCCGATCCTCGGTGCCACGACGTTGGCCACCGAGGTCATCGCACCGGAGGAGTGGGCCCTTCCGAGCCGCGTCTTTCCCGCAGTGCTTACGGAAGAGGGGTATCGCCGAGCCCTGGGGGACGCCGAGCAGGCGCTGACCGATCCGCAGACGTGGCTGTTCTCCTGGGGATATCACCCGCTGTGGCACGGTCGCCTTGACCGCGGCGCCCTCGATGTCATCAGCCGCGCCCGGCCGATCGCGGTCTGGCACCGCTCCTGCCACGAGTGGTTCCTGAATTCTGCGGCCATCGAGAAATTGGGCATCGCCCGCGATCAGCTGGCCGGGCACGGGCGCGCCAGCGATATGGTCGATTTTGAGGACGGACACTGGTGGGAGACCGGGCTGAATCTGCTCATACCCAAGCTCACACCGATATTCATGAGCGCGGAGCGGCTCACCGCCGGGCTCCACCAGTTGGTCAGTTACCTGCACCGCAACGGCGTCACCGCGATTAACGAGCCGGGCGTCATGTGGGACGTCGAGCCCTGGCGGCTATACCAAAAAATCCTCGGCGCCGACGAAACCCCTTTCCTGTCGACATTTCTCGTCGATGCGCGCAGCCAGGCCGACGCCGGCATGGATCCCGCCGATGCGGTGGCCGACGCCGAAGCGCAGATTGCGCGCGCGAGCACCGGCAAGGTGCGGCTGTTGCCCAAGCACGTCAAGCTATTCGCCGATGGCGCTATCATCAGCCAGCCGATGCAGATGCGGGAGCCCTACCTTGACGACGACGGCCGTCCCGACCCAGACCACCACGGCGAATGGATGATGGCGCCCGAAACCTTCCGTGCCTTCGCGGAGGTCTACTGGAACGCGGGTTGGCAATTGCACATTCACGTCAACGGCGACGCCGGTCTCGACATGGTGCTCGACGCGATCGAGCACTGCATGGCACAGAGTCCCCGCGAGGATCACCGCACGGTGATCGTCCATTTCGCCAACTCCACCGAACAACAGATCGATCGGATCGCCCGCGTCGGGGCCATCGTCTCGGCCAATTCCTACTACCCGGTCGGCTTCGCGGACAAGTTCTCCGGGCACGGGCTTGGCCCCGCCCGGGCCGACACGATGGTGCGGTCGGCGTCAGTGCTGCGCCGCGGCCTCCCGTTGTCCTTCCATTCCGACCTGCCCATGGGTCCGGCCGATCCCCTGAAGCTCGCCTGGTGCGCGGTCAACCGGCTCACCCCCGGCGGGCGCGTCGCCTGTCCCGAACAGCGCATCTCGGTGCACCACGCGTTGCGCGCAATCACCATCGAGGCGGCGTACTCGTGGCGCATGGAGAACGAACTCGGGAGCATCGCGCCGGGTAAGCTCGCCAACTTCACCGTCTTGGGCGAGGACCCGTATGCCGTCGAACCCGAACAGCTGCACCGGATTCCGGTGGCGGGCACCGTCTATGCGGGACGCTGGTTTCCGAGCTAGGGACTGAGCGCGACCGATGCCTCGGCCGTGTAGCAAAGGAAAGTCAGCGTTTCCTGCAGATAGAGCTGCACGGTGTCGGCATCATGGCTGCTGTAACCGATCGCGACATCGGTGCCCAGTTGCAGGTCGAAGTCGCCGCCCCGGGTGGTTAGCACGAAGGCGCCATCGATGGCCGGCGCCCAGATGATGTCGCCGTCGACCAGTCGGTTCAGGTGCTCGCGGATGGGATATCCCTGTTCGGTGGTCTCACTGACTTTGGTGTAGACGTCGGCGGACAGCAGCACCGAATACGGGCCGTCGACCCCGGCCAGCCGTAGTTCGGTCAACGCCTGCGAGATGGCATCGGGCATGTCACGAGGATCCTCCGGCAACCCCAGTGACTTGTTCGAGCTGGCGCTGCGGATGCCCTCGATCGACGCGGCGGCATAGCCCTCGAAGATGGTGCGGTCCTCGACGAACGCCAGCTTCTTGGCCGCGGCCTTGACCGCATCCCAGTCGGAGTCCTGCGAGCCACGTTCGACGTCGTCGATCTCGGAACGCGACAGCGTGAACGGAACCCGCAGCCGGACAAGCGGTTTGCTTGCCCGGAGGTGAGCCACCACGCCGTCGGTAGGCGCTTTGACGTCGATCAGCCGACCGGTGCTGACCGCCGCGGTGACCGGACCGCCGGGGTCGCTGACGTCGACCACGCGGCGCCCGGCGATGTGGCGTTTGAACGTCCGGGCGGCCTCCAATTCGATTTCCGCCCAAGCGACTTCGGTGACCGGTGCCAGGTCGCGGTAGAGGTTGTTCATCAGGAGGTTCCTTTCAGGCTGCCGATCGACAGTGAGCCTTTAGAGGCTGGTGCGGAAACGGGTGTGGCTGGCCGCGCCGACACCAGCGGTCCGGGCAGGGGCGGTGGATCGTCGAGGAAGTCGACGGTGGGCGAGAAGAACAGCCCGCCGGTTTCGGCGGTGGAGAAGTCGAGGATGCGGTCGGTGTTACCGGGGGGATCACCCAGGAACATGTTGCGCAGCATTCGTTCCGTGACCCGCGGCGTGCGCGAATACCCGATGAAATACGTGCCGTACTCGCCCTTGCCGACCTCGCCGAACGGCATGTTACGCCGCACGATCTTCAGCTCGGTGCCGTCGTCGGCGGTGATGACGTTGAGCGCTACGTGCGAGTTGGCCGGCTTCTCGTCGTCGTCGAGTTCGATGTCGTCCAGCTTGGTACGGCCGATCACGCGTTCCTGCTCGCTCCCCGAAAGCGATTCCCAGGACGGCATGTCGTGCACGTACTTTTGCACGTGGACATAGCACGAGCCCTCGAACTCGGGGTCCTCCTCACCAATGGCGGTGGCGCTGACGGCCAGTGCGCCGTCGGGGTTTTCGGTTCCGTCGACGAAGCCCAGCAGGTCGCGGTTGTCGAAGAACTGGAAGCCGTGGACCTCGTCGACGACGGTGACCGCACCCGCCATCGACTTGAGGATGCGGCTGGCCAACTCGAAACAGACATCCAGCGTTTCGGCGCGGATATGGAACAGTAGGTCGCCTGGCGTGGCCGGGGCGGCGTGCCGCGGTCCGGCCAGCTCGATGAACGGATGCAGTTCGGCGGGCCGCGGCCCGCCGAACAACCGGTCCCAGGCGTCGGAGCCGATCGAGGTGATTGCCGACAAGCGCTTCGCGGGGTCGCGAAAGCCGATCGCGCGCACCAGCCCCGACAGATCGGGCAGCGCGTCGTGCACGGTCGCCTCGCCACCTTCGTCGATGGTGACGACGAGGAAGATCGCGGCAGGCGTCAACGGCGCGAGAATGGGCTGGGGCTGGACCGCGGGCACTCTGCCGACCTTAGCCTGGCGACGGCAAGCGCCAGAAGCGGCACGAGCAAGGAGCCGCGCAACGCGGCCCAGCGTGAACTCCGTCGTCCGGGACAGCCATGATGTTGAGCATGTCGGCCAGCGCCGCAGGCCTCTGCGAATTCATCGACGCGTCTCCCTCTCCGTTTCATGCATGCGCCACCGTGGCCGCTCGACTGGTCGACGCGGGATATGCCGAACTCAGCGAAACCGACCGGTGGCCCGACCATCTGGGCCGCTACTTCACCGTGCGGGCCGGCTCACTGGTCGCGTGGAACTCCGACGGGCCCGACGGCCCGTTCCGGATCGTCGGCGCACACACCGACAGCCCCAACCTGCGGGTCAAGCAGCATCCGGACCGCCTGGTCGCCGGCTGGCGGGTGGTGGCGCTGGAGCCGTACGGGGGAGCGTGGCTCAACTCGTGGCTGGACCGAGATCTCGGCATCAGCGGGCGCCTGACTGTGCGCGACGGCGCCGGGATCAGCCACCGGCTGGTCCGGATCGACGATCCGATCCTGCGGGTGCCTCAGCTGGCGATCCACCTGGCCGAGGACCGTGCGTCGCTGACACTCGACCCGCAGCGTCACGTCAATGCGGTCTCGGGCGTTGGCGACGCAATGGGGTCCTTTCGTGACTACGTGGCAGAGCGCGCCGGGGTGGCGCCGGCCGACGTGCTGGCCGCCGACCTGATGACACACGATCTGACCCCGTCGACAATCGTCGGCGCCGACGCCGGCCTGCTGAGCGCACCCCGGCTGGACAATCAGGCCAGCTGCTATGCGGGGATGGAAGCACTGTTGGCCGCCGAGCCGCGGGGCTTCCTGCCCGTGTTGGTGCTCTTCGACCATGAGGAGGTCGGTTCGTCCTCCGACCACGGCGCGCAGTCCAACCTGCTGGGCACCGTCCTGGAACGCATCGTGCTGGCGGCCGGGGGCAACAGGGAAGACTTCCTGCGCCGGCTGCCGGCGTCGCTGCTGGCCTCGGCGGACATGGCGCACGCCACCCACCCCAACTACCCGGAGCGGCACGAGCCCGGCCACCTCATCGGGGTCAACGCCGGGCCCGTGCTCAAGGTGCACCCGAATCTGCGGTACGCCACCGACGGACGCACTGCGGCGGCTTTCGCGTTGGCCTGCCGGCAGGCGGGGGTCGCGTTACAGCGCTACGAGCACCGCGCCGACCTGCCGTGCGGGTCGACGATCGGGCCGCTGGCCTCGGCTCGGACCGGTATCCCGACCGTCGACGTCGGCGCCGCGCAGCTTGCGATGCACTCCGCGCGGGAGCTGATGGGCGCGCACGACGTCGCCGCCTATTCGGCTGCACTGCAAGCGTTTTTGTCACCACGGTGACCGGCGCGTGCGCTCAGCGCTCTGCAAGGATCGCCGGTTCGTAGCGGACGACGTTCTCCACCACGATGCCGTCGCGGGTGCGGACCCGATCGAGCCCGCGGATCTCGAACGGTCCGGCCGGGCCGGTGCCCTGGCCGACATAGTGCAGGAAGACCAGCTGCTCACCCTCGGCGGCGGCGGGCACGGTCGCGCTGTCGACGAGTTGAAGCCGCAGATCGGGTGCGGCGGTGAGCAATTCGGCGATCTTGGCCGTGTAGGCTTCTTTGCCTCGCACCGGTTCTAGGCTTTCGGGCCAGTAGCCGACGATGTCGTCGGCCAGGATGTCGAACCCACCGGAAAGAACGGGAGCAGCCCAATACGCGGCCCACAGCTCGGCGCTGAAGGTGGCCGCAGCTGGGTCGGCGCTCGTGCGGGGTGCGGCGGACTGGACGCCGGTCATGGCTTCCTCCAAGGGTCGGGGCTCCGGTAGAGCCCGTCGTTTTGAGCGTGCGTCCACAAGTTGGGGCAGCACAATTACCTCGGAGGTCATCGCTGTGTGTGCGTGGGCCCGGTTACCGTTGCCTGGTGAGCCACGCGGCGGTTGGCGTCCTGTTGCGGGAATGGCGGGCGCGTCGACGGGTGAGTCAGCTCGACCTGTCGCTGAATGTGGGTGTGTCGGCGCGGCATCTGAGCTTCATCGAAACGGGGCGTTCCCGTCCCAGCCCCGAGATGGTGCTCGCCCTCGCCGAGGGCCTCGACATTCCGCTGCGCGAACGCAACACGCTGCTGCTTGCCGCCGGGTTTGCCCCGCGTTACCAATCACGCCCTCTCGACGACGCCGCGCTCTCCCCTGCTCGCGACGCGGTGCAGCGCCTCCTCGATGCGCACGATCCCTACCCGGGCATCGTCATCGATCGGTGCTGGAACATCGTGGGGGCCAACGCTGCGGCGTCCGCGCTTACCGCCGGTCTGCCCACGGATCTTCGCGGCCCGCCGGCCAACGTCTACCGGTTATGCCTGCACCCCGACGGCCTCGCCGGTCGAACCCTGAATTTCGCCGAATGGGCGGGCTATTTGCTGTATCAGCTCCGGCGCACGCTCGCGCTCACCGGCGACCCGGCATTGCAGGCGCTCGACGAGGAAGTGCGCGGCTACCCGGGGGTCGCGACAGCCGCGAAGGGGTGGGCCGCGCCACGCGACAGCGCATCGCTGCTGGTTCCCTTCGAATTCGATGCCGGCGGTGGGCAACGGCTGTCGATGTTCACGACGCTGACGACATTTGGGACGCCGCTCGATGTCACCCTCGCCGAACTGGCGGTCGAATTGTTCTATCCTGCCGATCCTGAGAGCGCCGATCTGCTCCGCAGCGGCACCATCGAGTTTGCGGTGTGAAGCGTCGCGCGGTGGGTACCTTTATCCGTGTATGGGGGCCCACGTGAAGATGATCACATTCGACTGCGGCGATCCCGCGACGCTGTTTGGGATGGTGGGCCGAGCAGTTAATAAGTGGTACGCCGGAACAATTATTCACAGAAAATTTGAAAGCGCTGAGTTTGCCGGAAGGGGCCCGGACCGGGGTGCAGGCGTTGCCCGATCCCAGCCCCGGCAAAAACCGAGAACACCTCGACTTCAGCGCCGCCGATGTTGACGCCGCGGCGTCGCCGCCGGCCGCGGCGGAGGCCAGTGAGGTAGGCCGACACAAGTTCGGAGACACCTTCCGCTGGGTAGCTCCGGCCGAGCGCCAGGGCGATGTGTTCTGGGTGGTGGGTCGGCGGCCTCCGCGAGGCCCAAGAGCGGCCGAAGCTCAACGTATGCGAAATACAGTGCGGCCGAGCATGTCTCGGCGCGGTAGCCGTAGCGTTGGTCACGCAGACCAAGCCACAATTTCTTGCGCCGGACAAACCGTTGGTAGGCCGCGCGCCCGCGGTGGCCCGCCATTCAACGGTCGTGAGTCACGACTGCCGGCGCATGGTTACGGCGTCGATACCATCGAGACAGGATGCAAGCATGCATGACGCCTCAGTTGGCGACTGGGCGGACGACGAGTTCTGTCCTGGCAACGGCCGACGAGAAGAGGGTATATTTGCCGCATTTATGCAAATTGATTCAAGTGCAACAGAATTATTGGCTCACGTGCGACAGACTCGTGGGCGGCGAAAACGAGTTTGTTGATTCCTCCCGCATGAACGCATGCCCTCGGGTAACATGCGAGATTGGGTAAGGATCGAGAGTCATCAATTCTCCTGGGGGACAACCGTGAGTACCAATCCGTTCGATGACGACAATGGCACCTTTTACGTCTTGATCAACGACGAGGAGCAACACAGCCTGTGGCCGACATTCGCCGAAATTCCAGCTGGCTGGCGGGTGGTTTATGGCGAAGCGGACCGCGCCGCGTGCCTGGAATACATCGAGCAGAATTGGACCGATATACGGCCGAAGAGTTTGCGCGCCAGATCGGCAGCGGGCCGGGAAGCTTGATCGGCTAACCATCTCCATTTGGGGGTTGGATACAGTTGGGCGACCGCGCATTACCGGTGACGCGTGGGCAGCTAGACATTTGGCTTGCGCAGGAAACGGGCCACTCGGCACCGGAGTGGCAGCTTGGGCTATTCGTGAAAATCGAGGGCTCCGTAGGGCGTGCTGCCCTCGAGCGGGCGATCCGCCGAGTGGTGCACGAGGCCGAGCCGGTCAGGGCCGCGTTCGTCGAGGTGGATGGCCAGGTGCTGCAAAGGGCGATCGACTACCCAGATGTCACGCTGGCTAACCCGATCCCGTGCGGGAAGCGCGTGAGCGGCGTCATCTATTCAACGCGCGCCAATGCCTTTCACCGGCCAACTGTTCAAATTTGTGTTATTTCGGACAGGGACAGATGAATTTCATCTATATGTGTGCTGCCACCACATAGTCATAGGCGGATTCGGCCTTGCGCTGGTTTGTCAGCGAATTGCACGGTGTACTCCGCAATTGCTTCTGGCGCACCGATCCCGCCTCCCATTTTCGGCCGGCGTCCGGGCGGCGCGAGCCGCGCGACCCTAGACTGTCTGCGTGACTGTCTCCGGGACGAGTGCGCGCACCCAGGTGATTGACACCGTCGAGCACGCCGCGACCACGCCCGACCAGCCCCAGCCGTTTGGTGAGCTCGGTCTCAAAGAGGACGAATACCAGCGCATTCGCGAAATCCTGGGCCGCAGACCAACCGACACCGAGCTGGCGATGTACTCGGTGATGTGGAGCGAGCACTGTTCCTATAAGTCCTCAAAGGTTCACTTGCGCTACTTCGGTGAGACCACCACCGACGAGATGCGCGCCGGCATGCTGGCCGGCATCGGCGACAACGCGGGTGTCGTCGATATCGGCGACGGATGGGCCGTCACCTTCAAGGTGGAATCACACAACCACCCGTCCTACGTCGAGCCCTACCAGGGTGCGGCCACCGGCGTCGGCGGCATCGTCCGGGACATCATGGCCATGGGCGCCCGGCCGGTCGCCGTCATGGATCAGCTGCGGTTCGGCGCCGCCGACGCGCCGGATACCCGCCGGGTGCTAGACGGCGTCGTCCGCGGCATCGGCGGCTACGGCAACTCGCTGGGCCTGCCCAACATCGGCGGCGAGACCGTCTTCGACGCGTGCTACGCCGGCAACCCGTTGGTCAACGCGATGTGCGTCGGCGTATTGCGCCAGGAGGACCTGCATTTGGCGTTCGCCTCGGGCGTCGGCAACAAGATCATTCTGTTCGGCGCACGGACGGGGCTGGACGGTATCGGCGGCGTGTCGGTGCTGGCGTCGGACACCTTC
>Ga0182035_10001550_pt1 | contig 11750 bp, 11 predicted proteins | sample flu12Cox44000170_FD_125969 | JGI IMG/M metagenome (GOLD analysis project Ga0182035, IMG submission 125969) | Lab enrichment of tropical soil microbial communities from Luquillo Experimental Forest, Puerto Rico - flux4day.12C.oxic.44.000.170 | ecosystem: Environmental > Terrestrial > Soil >...
TCGAACGTGGCGTCAAGCTCAATCACCCTGAATCCGTGGCACTGATCACCGATTTCATCCTCGAAGGCGCGCGCGATGGCAGAAGTGTCGCCGAACTCATGGAAGCCGGCGCGCATGTGATTACGCGCGCACAGGTGATGGATGGAATTCCAGAGATGATCCACGACATCCAGGTTGAGGCAACGTTCCCCGACGGGAGCAAGCTCGTTACCGTTCACAATCCCATCCGTTAAGGACGCAAGCTATGAAAAGACTCGTGCCAATCGCAGCGCTGCTCACGCTCGCCGCCGGCCCGGCCATTGCGCATGTCGGCCACAGTTCCACCGCCTCGTTCACAGCCGGGCTTGGACACCCTCTCGAAGGCCTCGACCACGTTACGGTCATGGTTCTGGTCGGGCTATGGGTAGGGTTGAAAGGTGGCCGCGCACTATGGGTTTGGCCGGCAGTCTTCGTCGGAGTCATGCTGATTGGCGGGGTCCTCGGCATGCAAGGCGTGCCGCTGCCTTTTGTTGAGCCTGCCATTCTCACTTCGGTGGTGAGTTTGGCGTTGCTGGTGGCCTTGGCTGTCGACCTCCCGGTGCCGGTCGGTGCCGCCATCCTGGCGGTGTTTGCGCTCTTTCACGGACACGCGCACGGCACCGAGGTGGCGGGGACGCTGAACGGCGTCGAATACATGGCAGGCTTCGCGCTCGCCACGGCGGCGCTGCATCTCGCCGGCATCGGCTTTGCGGCAACCATGACGCACTACTCACTTCGCCCCGCCATTCGCGTTGTCGGCGCGCTCTGCCTCCTTGTCGCGGCCGCAGTTTATGTGGGGATTCTCCAATGATCCCCGGCGAGATGTTCATCGCGGAGGGCGAGATCGAGCTCAACGCGGGCCGCAAGACGCTGACCCTCTCCGTGTCCAATACAGGCGACCGGCCGATCCAGGTGGGCTCGCACTATCATTTTTTCGAGACTAACCCTGCCCTGTCGTTTGACCGCAAGAAGGCGCGCGGCATGCGGCTCAACATTGCGGCTGGAACGGCGGTGCGGTTCGAGCCGGGACAAACGCGCGAAGTGACTTTAGTCGCGCTGGCCGGCAAGCGAACGATCTACGGATTTCGCCAGGCTGTGATGGGCAAGCTCTGAGGACAGATCCATGGCGAGAAAAATCTCGCGGCGCGTTTACGCCGACATGTTTGGCCCAACCACCGGCGACCGCGTCCGGCTGGCCGACACTGACCTCATCATCGAGGTGGAGAGGGATCTCACCATCTACGGCGAGGAGGTGAAATTCGGCGGCGGCAAGGTCATTCGCGACGGGATGGGACAGTCGCAAATCACCAACAAGCAGGGTGCGGTCGATACCGTCATCACCAACGCCCTCATTCTCGATCACTGGGGAATCGTGAAGGCCGACATCGGCCTCAAGGACGGCCGTATCGCCGCCATCGGCAAGGCCGGCAATCCCGACGTTCAGCCCGGCGTGACCATCGTGATAGGCCCCGGAACTGAGGCCATTGCCGGCGAAGGAAAGATTCTAACCGCCGGCGGTTTCGACACGCACATCCACTTCATCTGTCCGCAGCAGGTGGACGACGCCCTGATGTCGGGCATCACCTCCATGCTCGGCGGCGGCACCGGACCGGCTGCCGGAACCAATGCCACAACCTGCACACCAGGCCGATGGCACATCGGCCGCATGATTCAGGCGGCTGATGATTTTCCGATGAATCTCGGCTTTGCCGGAAAAGGAAATGCGTCACGACCCGCGGCGCTCGAAGAAATGGTCAAGGCCGGCGCCTGCGCGCTCAAACTGCACGAGGACTGGGGGACAACGCCCGCGGCAATCGACTGCTGCCTGTCGGTCGCCGACGACTACGACGTGCAGGTGATGATTCACACCGACACGTTGAACGAAAGCGGATTCGTCGAAGACACCATCAAGGCTTTCAAGGGCCGTACCATCCACGCCTTCCATACCGAAGGCGCGGGCGGCGGACATGCGCCCGACATCATCAAGGTCGCCGGCCTGAAAAACGTTCTGCCCTCTTCCACCAACCCGACACGGCCGTTCACGCGCAATACGATCGACGAGCATCTCGACATGCTGATGGTTTGCCATCATCTCGATCCATCCATCGCTGAAGACCTTGCATTTGCCGAGAGCCGCATCCGCAAGGAAACCATCGCCGCCGAGGACATCCTGCACGATATCGGCGCTCTATCGATGATGTCGTCGGACAGCCAGGCAATGGGACGCATCGGCGAAGTGATCATCCGCACCTGGCAAACCGCGGACAAGATGAAGAAGCAGCGCGGCCGTCTATCCCTGGAAAAGGGCGACAACGACAATGCGCGCGCCAAACGGTACATCGCGAAGTACACGATCAACCCGGCGATCGCGCATGGCGTGTCGAAACACATCGGCTCCGTCGAGAAGGGCAAGTTGGCGGACCTCGTGCTGTGGACACCAGCCTTCTTCGGTGTGAAGCCGGACATCGTCATCAAGGGCGGCAGCATCGCGGCCGCGCAAATGGGCGATCCCAATGCTTCGATCCCGACCCCACAGCCGGTGCACTACAGACCCATGTTCGGCGCGTTCGGAAAGGCGCGAACGGCCTCCTCACTCGTGTTCGTATCGAAAGCCGCATTGAAAAGCGGGCTGCGGCGCAAGCTCGGGGTCGACAAGGAGCTGGTCGCGGTCGAGCATACTCGCGACATTTCGAAGAAAAGCATGGTGCATAACGCCGCGACGCCCGAGATCACCGTTGATCCCGAAACCTACGAGGTGGCCGCCGACGGCGAGCTCCTGACCTGCGCGCCGGCGGAAACACTGCCGATGGCGCAGCGATACTTTCTTTTCTAGGCTTGCACGATGAAGCGTGTGACCGACATCAAACCTGCATCGGCCTGGAATCCCGCTACGGCGTGCGATTTCATCGTGCTCGATGCTCAGGATCGGCACCGTCGTCGGGTTGTCTTCGTCGGTGAGCACGGCGCGACCTACCTGCTCGACCTGCCCCGACCGGCGCAACTGCGCGACGGGGACGGACTGTTGCTTGAGGACGGTTCGCTCGTGCGGGTGACTGGCAAGGCCGAGGACCTGGTCGAGATTACTGCCAGCGCGCACGATATTCAGCGCATCGCCTGGCATCTCGGCAACCGCCACACCGAGGTGCAGGTCATGGAGAGCGGTCTGCGCATCCGCCGCGATCACGTCCTTGAAGAGATGTTGCGAGGGCTCGGTGCGTCGCTGATTTACGTCGTCGCACCGTTCGATCCGGAAACCGGCGCCTACGATCATCACGGACATGGTCATGGCTAAGAAGCGGGTGGCATTGCTTCGCGGTGTTTCACTGCAAAAGCGTGGGCCTCGAGCGGCTGAGGCAACAGAGACCGGCGTGTGCGTCGGCGATCGGGCCGACGTTCCCCCGTCTTCGCTTTATCGACTGATGGCCTGGCTCTCGCCTGCTTATCCGGTCGGCGCGTTTTCTTATTCAAGTGGACTTGAGTGGGCCGTTGAAGCCGGCGACGTGACAAGCGCCAGTGAGTTGTCCGGTTGGTTGCAGAGCTTGCTCACGGATGGCGCGGGCTACTGCGATGCTGTCCTGTTTGCGCGGTCCTATCGCGCCTGCTCGTCAGGCGACGAGCGCGCGCTGTGCGCGGTCGCCGAGCTCGCGGCAGCCCTGGCACCATCGCGCGAGCGTTTCCTTGAGACGACGGCGCAGGGCCGCGCATTTCTCGATGTGACGCAGGCGGCCTGGCCCTGCGCAGCTTTCGACCACCTCTCAAAAATCTGGCGCGGCCCCGTCGCCTATCCTCTCGCGGTCGCTGTCGCCGCAGCTGGCCACGACATTCCACTTGAACAAACGCTCGCCGCCTACCTGCAGGCACTCGCGGCGAACTGGATTTCCGCCGGCATCCGTCTCATTCCGCTCGGGCAGACCGACGGTCAGCGCGTGACGGCTTTGCTCGAGCCTGTGGTTGCCGATGCTGCAAGACGTGCACTTGCAGCCTCTCTCGAGGACGCGGGCAGTGCCGTGTTCCGCGCCGATATCGCCGCCATGCGGCACGAAACGCAATACACCCGGTTATTCCGGAGTTGAGTTCGTAAGAGGAGGCACCGCCGCGATGAAAAGCTCTCACGGTCCGCTCAGGGTCGGCATCGGGGGGCCCGTGGGATCGGGCAAGACCGCTCTCATGGACTCGTTGTGCAAGCGCATGCGCGACCATTACGACATCGCCGCGATTACCAACGACATCTACACGAAATGGGACGCCGAATATCTCGTCCGCTCCGGGGCGCTCGCAGCTGAACGCATAACTGGCGTCGAGACCGGTGGCTGTCCGCACACTGCGATCCGCGAAGATGCCTCGGCCAATCTCGCGGCCGTGGCCGACATGCGCCAACGTTTCCCTGAACTTGACATGGTGCTTATTGAATCGGGCGGCGACAATCTGGCCGCGACTTTTTCGCCCGAGCTCGCCGATCTGACGATTTACGTGATAGACGTTGCGGCCGGCGAAAAGATCCCCTCAAAAGGCGGGCCGGGCATTACCCGCTCCGATCTTCTGGTCATCAACAAGATCGATCTTGCGCCGCACGTCGGCGCCTCGCTCGAGGTCATGCAGCGCGATGCGCAGCGTATGCGCGGCGCGCGGCCGTTCGTCATGACAAATCTTCGTATCGGCCAGGGACTCGATGACGTCGTCCGCTTTATCGAGAAAAAGGGCGCGCTGGGCGATGGCGGCAGCGCCGCGCGCTCAACGATGGGCACGTGACGACTGTCACCTGCAGATCGCCGCGCATTTCTGCGCGGGTTACACCAATATCTGCAGCCGGCGTGCCGCCGTTCCATGTCCACGCTGTTCCAGCCATTTGGCGACGAGATCTTCCGCAAACGCTATGGAGTTCTGAGACGTCACCAGCAGGTCGGGGCCATACTGCGCCAGCATCGGCGGCCACGCTCGGAGCTTAACTGGGTTAGCACCAGCGCGCCTGCGCGTAGTTGAACCAAGCTCAACCCTGGCTCTTCACTTTGGGTTCAGGTTTTGACCGCCACTCGAAGGGACAAGGCTCAATTCACAATAGCACTATCCGCCACCATTGAAACCGACCACTACTGCGCTGCAAAAGCTTCACTGTACAGACATGTATGTGTGATGTCCGCTTTACCCCCAATAGCGGACATGTGCGGTGCGCTAGACCATGTCTGCTTTGGGCCAATAGCGGACATCAATTTCGTTCGCCAACATCAGCCGGCCTTTTTGACCGCTTGTGGTAGCAGACGCGCTAGCCGGGCAGCCCATGCGGTCTGACCGACCTTATTGGCGATTAGATCCTGACGAATTTCCAACGTTAAGTGGAGAAGACCCCGCTGCTCTCCATGCACCGGAATAGAGTAATCAGTCTCGTCGGTGACGTTGTAGGGCTCATTGTTACCCACGACGATATCTCCTTCCGCATCCAGCAACTTGAACATCGCTAACGATAAGCCAGGATTGCGGTTGTAGAGCACGCCCGCGTGCCACGGCCGCGGAATATCGGCATAGACCGGCGTGAAGCTATGCAAAGAGACGAGAACCGTGTCGCGGCCTGCATCGAGCCGCCCGTTGAGGTGCGACGAGATCTTTCGGTGATAAGGATCGAAGACTTCACGCACACGCATAGCGATGTCGTCGGCAGACGGCTGCTGGTTTCCGGGAATCGTCGTTCCATCGCTCTCGGCAAGGATCGAAGTCTCGCTTCCGGGCCTGCGATTGCAGTCGATCACCAGCCGCGAATAGGGCTGCATAATCAAGCAGGCATCGAAATGCGAAGAAAGCTCCCGTCCCAGACCTTCAATCCCAATATCCCAGGCAATATGCCGCTTGAGGTCATCTTGCGATACGCCGAGATTGGTTAGGCGCGCGGGGATGCGTCGGCCTGAATGGTCACACAGGAATACGAGTGGCGATACACCGCTCTCCCGTTCGCAAACAACTGCCGAAGGTTCCCATGGATAAAGTAGAGAATGGGTCATAAAATTTTATGCACGTCGTTTGGGCAATATTGCTTAAAGTTTAGGCCGGCCTGGAAGATCGCTGCGTCGTAGCTTCGATGATCGGCAGAGTGGACAAAATTGCATGAAGATCAAGATTGGTTTCGAGATCGCCTTCGAGGCATCGCAGCCAACACCGATGGTTATTCTGCTAAATGTCCATCCGTCGCGACAATCCGACTTACTCACCTCGGATCAAATCACGACGAATCCTTTAGTGTCGATTCGGCCATACCACGATAGTTTTGGCAACGAATGTGGCCGTCTTTTTCTTCCTCCCGGTCGCACCACGCTGAGTTACAGCGGAATCGTGCGCGACACTGGTCAACCCGATCCGGTGGCATCGTCGGCACAGCAAATCGCAGTGCAGGACCTGCCGGATCAATGCATCCGTTATCTTCTGCCTAGCCGCTATTGCGAGACTGATCGACTAATGCAGCTGGCCTGGTCGCTCTTCAAGGACACTCCGCTAGGTTGGCCGCGCGTGCAGGCGATCTGCGACTACGTGCATAATCATCTCACCTTCGGCTATCAGTTCGCAGCGCCTACTAAAAGTGCCCACGGTGTGCATGACGAACGCCGGGGCGTCTGTCGGGACTTCGCTCATCTGGCGGTGACGTTGTGCCGTTGCATGAACATCCCTGCCCGTTATTGCACGGGCTACCTTGGCGACATCGGTGTGCCACCGGAAGAAACGCCCATGGACTACAGCGCGTGGTTCGAGGTCTATCTCTCAGGTACTTGGTACACGTTCGACGCGCGCCACAATGTGCCACGGATTGGGCGGATTCTGGTTGGGCGCGGACGCGATGCCGCCGACGTGCCTCTGTCCACCAGCTTCGGCCAAACCGCGCTGACGCAGTTCAAAGTTTTCACAGACGAATTGGCAGAATCCTAGGGACGTCTTGAAATCTGTCTCTTTTTGACCAGACGGGCTAACCCACAGCTTGGCTATCCCAGCGTGCCCAAAATCTAATCCGCCACGGTCCGAAGATGCATCACAGGCAACGCTACAGATGGCAGTTTGATGATGCCCAAATTGGCGGAATACGAAAGCGTTAGAACCACGACAACAATCAGATAAAGAAAAGCCCACTTTCCTTGCATCGACTGCCCCCGATGAGCACGTGCCTCGGCACGCATTCAGATTGCAAAAAGCAGGCCATAGGCACTGCTGGTGGCCGTTTTTCCCATAATCGCGTACGTGGCAAGCCGCAACTTGTTCTGCTGAGTTGCAGCGCGCACGCCGCTACCCTTGTGTCCGCTTTGGGTCATAAGCGGACATGTGCAGCGCACAAGCTCATGTCCGCTTTACCCCTGAAAGCGACATCGAATGCGACATCATGGAATGTGCGCTTTGGGCCAATAGCGGACATGTCGCACTGGGATTGACCACCCTCATTTTTTCTCCGGCAGACCGGCCTTTCGCAGACCCGTAAGATATCGCTCTCGGTCCGCCGGGCGACGAAATGGCCGAGCCGACAATTGGTCAGCCAAACTACCCCGGATGAGGCTGGCAAATACGTCAAGACTGGCGCGGGCATCCGCTATTCGTCCAAGATAGGCAGAAGCCGCGGCAAGCACCCCGTGGGCGTCAGCGAAGGCTGGGTTGCAATCGATTGCCCTCTGCGCGCTATCGGCTGCTTCTTGGAAGCTTTCAGCACTGAGATGCGCCCAGGCGGTTGTGATGTGCCAGATGACGTTCAAGAAATCGCGAGGACTGAGCCGTATCGCCATTTGAGCTTGCTGGATCGCTGCTTCGGGCTCGCCCCCAAACGCGTAAGCTGCGCTAAGATGTCCGTGCGCATAATTTGAATTTGGGTCGAGCTCGATCGCGCGGCGCAGTCGCCGTATCGCATCGTCGTGCCGGCCGGAAAATAACTCACCGACGGCTGCAATCGACTGCGCTGTCGCATCTTTGTCGTCCGACGCAACGGCGTGCCGCGCGACCTCTCTACTGCGCGCAAACGCAGCCACAGGATCATCGGCCCAAGCAAACGAGCCGGAAAAATGCAACGCGAAAGCAAGGTCTGATAACGCTGTCGCATTGTTAGGATCGCGGCGCAGGAGCTCGTCAAGAAGGTGAATGGCTTCCCTGAAATCCTCCGAGGTGAATCTCTGGATGTGCCAATGGGCCTGCATCAAGCGTTCCCAAGTACTGAGTTCGTCGGCATTCTTCGCTTGCGCCCGCTGAACTTCTGCCGCCACGATTCCAGGCGCGATTGCGCTGGTAATCTGATTTGTCATTTCGTCTTGGACGGCGAAAATGTCTTCGAGCGCGCGGTCATAACGATCGGCCCAGACGTGATGCCCGTCGGAGGCGTCGATCAACTGCGCGTTGATGCGGACGCGGTTCCCGGCTTTCCGCACGCTGCCTTCAAGCACGTAACGGACGCCAAGCTCGCGCCCCACCTGCCGAACGTCGGCGGACCTGCCCTTGTAGGTGAAGGACGAATTACGCGCGACGACGAACAGCCATCGTAATCTTGATAACGCTGTGACAACATCCTCGGCGACGCCATCCGCAAAATACTCTTGTTCGGGAGCGCCGCTCATATTCTCAAAGGCGAGCACTGCGATCGATGGCTTGCTGGGCAGTGCGAGTGTTGTTGATGCGATTGCAGACTTTTCATTAGATCGTAGCCAGTAGACTCTTACCGGCCGCGCAATATTCTTCAGCGATTGCTCGCCGCCATCCTCGAAAGACGCGTCGAGCTTGCCACGCACCTGCCGGTAGGCATCGTCGGATATGCAGATGCCGCCGGGTTGCGCGATACCTTCGAGCCGCGCCGCAATATTGACGCCGTCACCGTAAATATCGCCTTCTTCGATGATGATGTCGCCAACATGAATGCCGATTCGGAGTTCAATGCGCTTGTCCTGCGGTACGGGCGCATTGCGCTCCACCATGCCGCGCTGAATCTCAATGGCACAGCGCGTAGCATCCACGGCACTTGCGAACTCAATCAGGACGCCGTCGCCGGTCCGCTTGACGATGCGGCCGTGATAGTCTGCGATCTTCGGTTCAACGAACTCGCGCCGATGAGCATTGAGCCGTAGAAGCGTGCCCTCCTCGTCGGCTCCATTAGGCGGCTGTAGCCGGCTACGTCGCCGGCGAAAATGGCAGCCAATCGCCGCTCCACCCGCTGCTCGGCCATACCGATTGCCCCGCCAATCGCGCTATCTACCGGAAGTGTACGGCTGGCAATTCAGAGTGTCTATTAACGCCCCAATGTCGTTCGAATGACCCGGGCTCTCGTCAAATCTGACAGGTTAAGAAAGAGCACCAATACGAGTTAGCGCGGCTTGGGCTGCAGCGTTGTGGGAGGTTCGTGGATTCGTTGTTGCGGCAGCGTCGTGGGAGGCTCGTGGATTCGTCTCTCAGATAGCCCAGGAGGCTCGTGGATTCGTCCAGGAAGAATTGAAATGATCAACGCGATAGCGGACAACGCGAGTAGTGCCGTAATGGTCCATATCAGCGGTCCTCCAAGACCGCTGTCGCCTCGGTCATGATGATTGGTGTTCATTGGGCGTCCCCGTGATGGGCACCTCTGTCACGAAGCCCATTTTACCGACCTTCACAGCCCCGCCTCAAGCAGTACCGCATTGCAATTAGGCTCTGCTTGTTGCGCACATTCGCGCCGGAAAAAGCCATGTCCGCTTTACCCCCGAAAGCGGACATGTGCGGTGCAGCTAGGGATGTCCGCTTTGGGCCAATCGCGGACATGGCTGGCGTGAGGAGAAGCAGAAAATTTGGGTGGTTGGTAAGTCCGTGGTGATTTCGCAGTTAAATCCGTCGGGCGGATAGCTCAAATGATGGTCGCTATAAGAAAAACTGCGGTAGCCAACCCGTAACTCAAAAATGGGTTGTGCCCCGCAAAATTGGCCATCTTAAAAAAAATGCAGTTTATTATCTAACAAAACACCACAGCGTTCACCGATCTGGAGGGTTCCTCGGAGTCATGATGCGGTGACAAAGTCCGAGTCGCTGCGGACCGTTCTTATTTTATTACCAGTAATTCACAGCCGCCCCCTAGGTAGCCTCTCCTGCGGAGAGTACATGATAGTCTGCCTTTAACGAGCGTGGCTCGCCAATTCACAATTGTTGTTCATGCCTAAAAGCATTCTGATCTTTTCGGACGGAACGGGGCAAGCTGGCGGTGTCACGTTCGATGAAAATCGAACCAATATCTACAAACTATTCCGAGCCACCCGATGTGGTCCAGATTCACCGATCAATCCCGCAGAACAGGTAGCGTTCTACGATCCTGGACTGGGCTCACCGCGAGATAATCATTTCACGTTCGGTTGGGTTGGGAGAAGGATTTACAATCATATCAGTCAAGGAACCGGCTTTGGCATCACCGCCAACATCGTTGATTGCTACGCTGCGCTGATCCGACTTTGGCGACCGGACGATCGAGTTTATTTGTTTGGTTTCAGTCGCGGGGCCTACACCGTGCGCTGCTTGGGGGCAGTAATTGCCAATTGCGGCATTCCCACTCAATTGCCGGGCGGCGAACCGCTAAAACTAGATGAGGTCTCGACCCAAAAGGTCGCATCGTACGCGGTCAAACATGTGTATCAATTTACATCATCACGGCCTAGGCATTCTGCCACAGCGCGACAACAGTTTCTCCTTCAGACTCGAGACTTAATTGCGCAGAGATTCCGGCAGGACCATAAGTCCACCGGCACAACTGCCCCCGCGAATGTATACCCACATTTCATCGGGGTATTCGACACGGTCGCTGCTCTTCTGAATCCAACTATGTTGCTGTCACTGGTGGCCTTGTTTGTCACGCTAGACGTAGCGTTAAGTTGGCTCCTCTTACTTGCGCCGGACTTGCCTTTGATTGGCAAGTTCATTCCGTTTTTTGGATCTTTTTGGTGGAATTTCCTGTACGTCGTTGCAGCGACGTTTGTAGTAGCCGTCGTAGGTTACTTTTACACACATCTAAAGTTCGATTTTCATATCGATCAGTACAACTGGATGCAGAAGCTCCGAACGATCCATTTAACAGAGCTATATCAGAAGTTTTATGACTACACGCTCAATCCCAACGTGCCTTATGCCAAGCACGCAATTTCAATTGATGAGAGCCGAAAGGATTTCCAGCGCGTTCCATGGTATCGAAGTGAAACGGCCGGCGCAGCGCGTGACGAAAACAATAACATCTTTTTTGAACAGATTTGGTTTCCGGGAAATCATGCCGACATCGGCGGCGGGTACGAAGAGAACGAATCGCGTTTATCGGACGGAGCGCTGCGTTGGATGCTTACCGCCGCGACTGTAATTCCAAATCCCATCAAAATTGCTCCGGGTGTCCTTGTTACTCACCCGATGCCTGACGGTAGACGTCATGATGAGGTCAAAACTGGATTTGGGATTGTAACAACGCTTCCCGGAATAACTTGGAAAGAAGAGTACCGGACATTGCCATCTAATGATGCCCCAATGCACAAGTCTGTGTACGAGCGATTTGATTTGCCGGAAGCGTTTGAATACGACACTTGGAAGCCTTATCGGCCGGAAACGCTTCGCAATCACGTAGACTTCGCACAATACTATCTAACCGGTGCGCCTTTTCCGGCGACCGCGCTCAGTGGGGCTACGGCCATCGCGTAACCCGCTCGTTCAGCGAGCGGCCATACCACTGTTGAGCCAACAATACCTTTGACGAAATCTCGCCGGCGCACGTAACCCCTATGCAGTGAGGTAAA
>Ga0182035_10001553_pt1 | contig 11739 bp, 8 predicted proteins | sample flu12Cox44000170_FD_125969 | JGI IMG/M metagenome (GOLD analysis project Ga0182035, IMG submission 125969) | Lab enrichment of tropical soil microbial communities from Luquillo Experimental Forest, Puerto Rico - flux4day.12C.oxic.44.000.170 | ecosystem: Environmental > Terrestrial > Soil >...
CAGGCTGACAATTTCATCGAGCTCCAGGAACTCGCGCCGAGTATTATGCGCGATCACCATTCACGCGAGGAGCCCCATCGGGCGCGAGCCGAACCGGTCGACGAGGCGTGACGGTCTCCGCATCGGCGGTTGTGCCGTCGCACAACTGCCCGCTCTGTCCGCGCCTTGCCGCCTTTCGTGAGGTCCAGCGCGCAGCTCATTCGGAATGGTTTAACGCGCCGGTCCCCTCTTTTGGTGATGACGATGCAGAGCTGTTGATCGTCGGTCTTGCGCCCGGGCTCAAGGGGGCAAACCGCACGGGAAGGCCGTTCACAGGCGACTACGCCGGCGGGCTGTTGTACCAGACGCTGCGAAAATTCGGCTTCGCCGAGGGCATCTACGATGCTCGGCCGGATGACGGCGTCTTGCTGCGGCGGGCGCGGATCACTAATGCGGTCCGTTGCGTGCCCCCGCAGAACAGGCCCGAGCCCGGCGAAATCGCGACTTGCCGGCGCTTTCTCGCGGCTGAGATCGTCGGTATGTCCCAGCTCCGTGCGATCCTCGCGCTCGGCGCCATAGCTCATCAGACCGTACTCGAGGCTCTAGGCTTGCGTCGCGGGCTCTTCCCTTTTGCGCATGGTAGCCTGCATCATTTGCCCGACAGCACGCTTCTCGCCGACAGCTATCACTGCTCCAGGCTTAATACCAACACCGGTAAGCTCACCGTCGAGATGTTCGAAGCTGTCTTTACCTGCCTTATGCGCCGGCTCGATCAGGCGCGGGAAGCACCCCGCCTTGGGCCCATCCGTGCGACACGAGAGATGGGCGGACCCACATAGCGTAGAATAGGGGGCTCTCAGCCGTTGGACCCGCGCAGGATGCGCCCCCGACTGCGCTGCCAATCACGCTGTTTCTCGGTTTGACGCTTATCAGCCTTCCGTTTTCCCCGGGCGATGCCGAGTTCGACCTTCGCCCGGCCTCGTTCGTTAAAGTAGATGGATAGCGGAATCACTGTCATCCCATCGCGCTGGATTGCGCCTAACAGGCGGTGGACCTGCTTACGGTGGAGTAACAGCTTGCGCGGCCGCCGCGGCTGGTGACTGAAGTGCGCGGCGGCGGGATATTCAGGTATGTTAGCGTTGACCAGAAACAGTTCGCCTCCGCTCTGATCGGCATAGGCCTCGGTGATGCTTCCCTGCCCCTGGCGCAGCACCTTGACCTCGGTCCCCTGCAGGACGACCCCAGCCTCGATTGTATCCTCGATCAAGTAATCGTGGCGCGCGCGCCGGTTCTGCGCAACATAGCGGTCTGCCGCTCTCATTAGTTCAGCAGGCCGGCACCACGCATCGCCTGCTGCACCTTTTGCTGCGTCTCGGGCATGATCGCCCAAAGCGGCTGGCGGACCTCGGCGGTACACCGGCCAAGCAGAGAGGCCGCGTATTTTACCGGTGCCGGGCTGGTTTCGGCGAACAGCGCGTCGTGCAGCGGGATCAGCCGCTGGTTTATATCTCGCACGGTCTTGACATCACCCCGCTGCCACGCCTCGTGCAGTTCCGAGCACAGCCGGGGCGCGACATTCGCCGTCACCGAAATGCAGCCATCACCGCCCTGGGCGAGATACGCGACGGCGGTGGCGTCCTCACCCGACAACAGGCAGAACCCCGCACCGATTTCGCCGCGCATCCGCAAAGGTCGCGCGAGATCGTTCGTGGCATCCTTAACGCCGATGATGTTCGGCAGCTTGGCGAGCCGCGCCATCGTCGCGTTGGTCATATCGACGGACGAGCGACCGGGGATGTTGTAGATGATGATCGGCAGGTCGACCGCATCGTGAACGGCCCTGAAATGATGAAACAAGCCTTCCTGCGTCGGCTTATTGTAATAAGGACACACGATCAACGCGGCATCGGCACCGGCTTCTTTCGCCTGACGAGTCAACGCGATCGTATGGTCGGTGGAGTTGGTGCCCGTCCCCGCAATTACTGGCGCGCGACCATTGGCCACCTCTACGCAGAGCGTGATAATTCGGCGCGCCTCGTCGTCGTGTAGCGCCGGCGACTCGCCGGTCGTGCCGCACGGAACAAAACCGTGCGTCCCTTGCCCGATCTGCCAAGCCACCAGCTCCTGGAAGGCTGCTTCCTCGACCTCTCCGTTGCGGAAGGGTGTGATCAGCGCAACAAGCGACCCCCTAAACATGGTTTCCTCCGGGATTTGCGGCGTAATCGATCAACGATAGTCCTCGAAGGCAGGGGCTTCAACAGCGCTGCTGTGGCGGAGGCTGGGCGGCGAGGCAGGGTCCTTGGCCGACTTGCCCCCGCTACCGAAAAACCGTAAAGAATCTTTCCTTCATCTTTGACCCATAGAGGAGCGGCCAGTCTTGCTTCCGGCTTTCCGGATACTGTTGTCGCTGTCGCTGGCCATTTTCACGTTCAACCTTCCGGTGGCATCCGCACAGCCGCTATCCGAAGCGGATCTCCTGGATCTCCAGGCGACGCGGACGATGCTCGCGGCGGCGCAAGCCGGCGATTGGAGCCGAGCCTACGCCGGACTCGCGTTAGTCAGCGATCCGCTGCCGCTCAAGATTTTGCACTGGATGGATTATTCCCGACCGGGGGCACCTGGGCGGTTTCCCGACATCGCGGAGTTCATACAGAAAAACCCCGACTGGCCGAGACAAAAGGCGCTGCGCAAGCATGCCGAGGAAGCCTTGTCAGGTGAATCGGACGATGTTGCTGCCGACTGGTTGAAGCGATATCCGCCGGTCAGCGCGGTAGGCAAAGTCCGCAACGCGGAGATCATGCTGAACTCGGGCAACCTCGAAGGAGGCACCTCGGCGCTGCGAGCGGCTTGGCTCGACGGCGACTTCGGCCCTCTCGATGAACGGAATTTTCTCGCCCGCCATTCGGCGTCGATCCAGGCGGAAGATAACGAAAAGCGGCTCGACCGGCTCATCTGGGATACGCAATACGAGGCAGCCCGCCGCATGCTCCCTCTAGTACCGACAGATTGGCGTAGCTTGGGCGAGGCGCGTCTGGCATTCGCTGCTCAAGCATCGAACGCGGAGATTGTCGCTGCTCGAGTCCCCGCCAAGTTGCGCACCAATCCGGGGCTCCTTTACGAGGAGCTGCGTTGGCGTACCAGGAAGGACATGGTCAATGCCGCGGTGCAAGTGCTGCTTTCCCAGCCCGGGGATCTGGTCCGTCCTGCGGCGTGGTGGGTCGAGCGGCAGATTATCGCTCGGCGGGTTTTAGCCACGGGCAATGCCGCGCTAGCATATCGCCTCGTCGAGCAACATGGCTTGATCGAAGGCAACGCTTATTCAGAAGCGGAGTTTCTGCTGGGTTACATCGCGCTCCGCTATATGAAGAATCCGGTGCTCGCCTTCGATCACTTCGCGCGCATCCTAACCCGCGTTGGCACTCCTTACGCCAAGGCTCGGGCCGGATATTGGGGCGGACGTGCCGCGGAAGCTCAGGCCAAACCGGAACTCGCCGCCAAGTGGTACGCGGCGGCCGCAGATCATATGGTCACCTTCTACGGTCAGCTCGCTGCCCACAAGCTCGGCGACGACGCGCCCCCGCACCCGGTCCCCGAGCCGGTCCCAGATCCCGCGGAGATCGCTCGCTTCAACCACAATGAGATGGTCCACGCAACGCGCCTTTTTCTTGAGCTCGGCTATCGAGAAGAGAGCAAGGTTTTCCTGATAAGCATGGCGGACAATGCTACAACCCCGGCAGAGTTCGCGATGCTGGCCACCCTTGCCGAGAGCAACGGACGGATCGATCTCGCGATCGCGGTGGCCAAGCGTGCCATCGATGCCGGGACACCGTTGATGATCCACGGCTATCCAGTCACCGCGATACCGAGCGGTGGAGCCGTGGAACACGCCCTGCTATTCGCGATCACACGTCAGGAGAGCGGGTTCGACCGTGAAGCGGTGAGCCGGGCAGGCGCGCGCGGACTGATGCAGCTGATGCCGGCCACGGCAAGCGACATCGCCAACAAGATGCAGCTACCATTCTCGGCCGAGCGGCTGACCGCTGATGGTGCCTACAATGTACTTCTCGGGCGGGCTTATCTCGAAACTCTGATCGATGATTTCGGCGGCTCCTACCCCCTCGCGATCGCCGGTTATAACGCCGGTCCCGGCCGAGTTCGGCAATGGCTGCGAGACTACGGCGATCCGCGCGGCGGAAAAATCGACATGGTCGACTGGATCGAAAACATCCCACTCAGCGAGACGCGAAACTACGTTCAGCGCGTGCTCGAAAATTTGCAGATCTATCGCGGTCAGGTCGGCCGCAAGTCAGCCTTTTCGCTGGTGAGCGACTTGGCCCGCTGAGCTGCTAGCGACAAGAGGGAGTGCTCGCGAGCGCTACTTCTGCGCAATCGGAACCAGGTGAGCGAGCCCGATGAACTTCTCGGGATCCTGCGGTTGGCCGTTCACAATCACCTCATAGTGTACGTGGGGACCCGAGGCACGCCCGGTGCTTCCGAGAAGACCGATCTCCGTTTGCGCGTCGACCCTTGGCCCGCCGAAACGCTGCTGCGATGCATGTGCCGCGGACCGAAGCGGCTTCCAACCTGGTAATGCTCAAGCGGCGTCGACAGCGGCGGCGCCTTGGCCAGCCTGCGAATACTGGCGATTCCGTCTGCGATGATGCCGCTGGTGGGTTAATCGGCTCTTGGCGGTGGTACGAAGGGACCGCCTTCGGCGCGGTCCACGCCGAATTGCGAAAACAGGCGCGCAACATTGACCCCCGCCGAAGCCAGGACACGTTCGAACTCGCCGATACCCTTGCTGGTTAATTCGACAACACCGCTTGTGGTGCACTTCGCTCGCGGGGTTGTCCGGAGCTCTGACGTCCGCCTGCGCAGGATTTGCCTCGGAGGGATTAGATTCGGACAGCACTCGTTCGACTGGTCTGGCTTCGGCAGCCTGCTTGGATGGCTGCGTCGTCTCGCGCTTCGAAATTTTCTGCTCGAACCCGCGGAGTCTCGTCTCGGTCAATTCGAGCTGACCCGGAAGCGTGTCCACCTGGCTCGCCAGAACCGATGCCCGATCCTCGGCGATCGCGCGCGGTAATGGCAAGCCTATCTCGCAGGTTGGCTATGTCATCCTGTAGGTCAATATTCGCCCTTTCCCCCCGAGCTACAGCCAATTTCTGGTCCCCAACAAGGCGAACGTAGCCAATTTGGTTGATGCCGAGATAGCCAAGTGCGGCGGTCGCTGCAATTACTGCTGCCAAAGCAGAACATTGAACGACCGGTGACAGCCGGATTTGCAATGAAGGGGTTGCTGTTCGAGATTGGATGCGTATTACGGGAAGCGCCCGCTTCCCCGGCTCGATGTTTTGGCAACCATGTCCGCCCCCAAGCGCGGCCGCACGGTGGATGTCCAGGAAGTTCGCCAGGACCAGGTCGCGGCACCGTCAGGCCAAAAGCAGCGTTGGTGGCCGGTTCTCGAAAGAGCGGCAGGGGGCGTCAGGATCACTCCTTTTGCCCGCCGTCTACTATCCAAGATATAACTCAGCCCAGCGTGCTTTATCCAACGTTAATCCCTGGATCTCTACCTGACAACAATTAATTGTTAATTCTGGCCAATTGAGCGTCTCTCGATCGCCAAGCCGTACAGTCTCAAGAGGGCAAAGGGACGACGAACGGTAGTCGACCTGTAGTTCCCCGACGAAGATCCGGCGGCTTATGTCGCGCCGAGATTGGCGAAAAACAGCAGGGTTGGAAGCCCCGTATTTAGCGCAATTTCGCGAGCGGACAGATATGGCTTATGCTGCGTGTCGCTTGACCTCGGGTGTCTCCTCGAGTCGAGGTCAGACCTGAAGCGAGATCTGCTTTGCTTGCTCTTCCTCCGGAGCGAACTGGGTGCGGTAGTACTCCGCAAAGAACCCATCCCGACGCAGCAATTCTGCCAAAGTTCCCTGCTCGACGATGGTGCCGTCGCGCAATACAACGATCCGGTCGCAGCGCCGCACCGTCGACAACCGATGGGCGATGATAAAGGTTGTCCGCCCGGCCATCAGCCTCTCGATTCCAGCCATCACGAGCGCCTCGGTTGTCACATCGAGCGCCGAGGTAGGCTCGTCGAGGATCAAGATCGATGCATCGCGAAGCACCGCGCGGGCGATCGTGATCCGCTGCTTTTCCCCCTCCGATAGCGACACGCCGGATTCGCCAAGGAGCGTGTCGTAGCCCGCCGGAAGCGAGTCGATCAGATCATCGATCTGCGCTAGTTGAGCCGCTTGTTCGATCGCCGCGTCGTCAGCCCCAGGTCGGCCGTAGGCAATGTTGTCACGTACCGAAAGCGGAAAAATCAGTGGTGGCTGCAGAACCATCGCGATCTGGTTGCGCAGCGATTTGAGCGTGTACTGGCGGACATCGAGGCCGTCGATCGCGACAGAACCCGCCGACGGGTCGTAGAACCGGGGTAACAAACCGAGAAGCGTCGATTTGCCTGCACCAGTCGGACCGACGACAGCGATCTTGGCCCCTGCTGGTACTTTCAGGTCGACGCCCGTCAGGATTGGGGTGTCGGCGCGATAGCGGAAGCTGACCCCAAACCACGCGACCTCCCCGTGTGCCCCGCCGGGAGAGAAGTCTTGCCTGCCATCCTGAAGATCCGGCTCGGTGTCGAGAATCTCGAAAATCCTACGGGCCCCTACCCGAGCACCCGCGATCAGCCCCCAGCTCTGGGTGATCTGATTGATCGGTGCGTAAAGTTGGGCCAGGTAGGAGATGAATACGATCAGCTGTCCGACCGACAGCGTTCCGGAGATCACGGCTCGTGCCCCGGCGAAGACGACGAGTGCAGTGCCGGCCGCGATTACGAGGTTGACGGTCCCTGAATAGAGGGTCTGCCAGCTGTACAGCCGCAACGTTGCTTGCAGGCTTTCGCGGCTTGCCCCCATAAACCGCCGATGCTCTTCCTCTTCCTTGGTAAATGCTTGCACCAGCTTGATGGATGACATGGCCCATTGGACGAGCGAGTACACCCGGCTCTCGGTCGTGCGCACATCGCCGGCGACTTCGACGATTCTTTTGTTGAACAGCGATATCAGGACGAAGAGAACCGGGACGACCGTCAGTGCGAGCATGGTCAATACCGGATCTAGAGGAAATAGAACGACAAGCATGCCAACCAGTAGAACCAAGGCTGACAGAATAGGCAGCGCGCCGTTCATGATCATCGTCTGGACTGCAAAGCTGTCCGCGGTGATCCGATATAGGAGATCACCCACCCGCTGCCGGCTATGGAAGGCGAGAGACAACCGTTGAAGGTGGGCATAGAGGGCCCCGCGCAGTTCGTTTACCATATTCTGACCGATGCGGATCGCTGTGTAATTGTGGAGCAATGTGAGCGCGCCCGCGCCAAAATGGACGGCAACGATCCCAATTGACGCGAAGAGAAGCAGGCTACCAGGGGACGAAGTGAAGCCCGTTAAGGAGAGCGACCTACCGCCCAGCACGTTGTCGATAACGATTTGTAGGGGCCATGGCTTCAGCAACTCAAAACCAGCGATTAGCAATACCTGGAACAGCGCCCAAGCAATGCTCGACTGATGTCCCTTCAGATAGGGGATGAGCTTCATTACCATAGCTGTACCCGTGGCGCTGGTTTGACAGCTACGAGGCTACTGCTACCCTCGAACAAGGGGGGCTTCAGAGGTTCTTCCGGATGTTCCCGTCGGATCGTCGCTTGGCTCGGGATGACCGAACTGGGGTAGAGTGTGCCGCACCGGTTCGAGCGGCACGAGCCGAGCCTGCTTGGCGACAGTCTCGACAATGCGGTGCATCAATCGGCCAAAGTCGACGAGCTGCCAGCCAATTGCGCCGATATTGACGAATCCTGCAATGCCGATCATGGCCGCTACGTGCGGCCAGCCGAGCATTAGTGCAAGCGCCGCCAACGCTGCATAGCTCCGCAGGAGAAACAGGGCGAGCGCGGATAACCGCATTGCACAGCGAACCCGAAGCACTCGCTTGCTGCCACCGTGATGCTCGGTGCAGACCGTGACCAGCGAGCGGCTGAACAGCCCGCGCGCGATCTTGAGGTCCCAATTGCTCCACCCGGTATCCACCGTTACAAGATATTTGTGTTGCACCAGAAAATCGGTCAGCCCGCCGATTAGCTTCTCCTTCTCGGTGCTGGCCTCGCTCCAATAGGACAGATGGAAGGCACGCTCCGTCCAGAATATCTTGGCGCTCTGCTCGGTCTCGACGAAGCCGATATGGGCTTGCGCGCGCATCTCCTTTGCGCGCCATTTGATGCGCTCCCAGCCTCGCAGCAAAGGGCCTAGATAAATCAACAAAGCGGCGAGCGCCCGGGCTCTCATCCCGGTGGCGTTGAAGCCGCTAAACCGCTTGTCGATCGGCGCCTGCAACGCGCCCTTAACGCACACGACCCAGGTCGCCAGCAACGGGACGGTGAGGAGCCAAAACCACCCGCCCGCCGCGATCCCAGCGAGCGCAAGCGCTAGCGAGGCGGCACTCCATTCAAACGTCAGCGGCATCAGCGCTGTCAGCGATGAAGGCGGCTCGTACATGGTCTGGAACAGGCCACGCCCGAATATTCCGGAATAGATGACGGGCCGGCGCGACAGCAGCAGTGAAGCAGAGAGATCGCCGTAGATGCGGCCAAGCCATTTAGCCTGTCCGAAAAAGTTGAAGCGAAGCGGATGCTTTGCATAGACGAGCGCCTCTGCTTTCCCGTAGCCCCGCTGCTGATTGCAGTAGGCGCTCACCGTGTTACGACGAAAATGCCACACAACGGCGGCCGGGCTGAAGCCAATGACATAGTTGGCATCCTGAAAGCGCCAACAGATGTCCACGTCGTCCCCGGCCGCACGGTAAATCGGATCGAAGCCGCCGAGCCTTAGCAGTGCGTCCCGATTGAACGCCATGTTGCAGCCGGCGATATGTTCGGCGACTTCGTCGCTGATCAACACATGCGTCGGAGCACCCGGCGCGACTGCGACAACCGCCGGGACAAGAGTGTCCTCGGGCGGCGGAAAATTAGGTCCGCCGCAAGCGGCGAGGTTGCTTGCCTCCATTTTGGCGACGAGATAGTTCAGCCAGTCGGGGTCGGCGACGCAATCGCTGTCGGTATAGGCGACAATTTCACCACATGCCGCCTCGGCGCCGACGTTGCGCGCGACGCTCAGCCCCTTGTTGGGCTGGCTGATGATCCGGCAAAAGGTGTGGCGCTCAGCGATCTCGAGGGTACGGTCGCGCGAGCCGTCATTGACGACGATCACCTCGTAATTGGGATAGGTGAGCGTCTCAAGCGAAGCTAGGCACCGATCGATCGTACGCTCGGCATTGTAGGCACAGACCACGACAGAGACCCGCGGGTAGCGAGGTAGGGCGGGCGGCAAAAGGCCTTTGTATTGACAGGAGACTTCGCTAAAGGAAGGTTTCGGTCGGCGCTTGCTATCGACGAGGCCGAATGCCCAATCCTCTATCGGATGCCCTCCCGTAAACCACTCGTCGGTCCAGGCAAAGACAAATGTGCCGGCGACGCCGGCCTCGAAAGCCGAGCGAATCTGCCACGAAAGGATACGCCGCTGTTGCTCCTCGCCCTGACGGATCGAATCGACGCCAAATTCCGTCAATACCAGCGGCTGATCTACCGCGAGATTGTGCAGTCTCGCGACGTATCGACGAAACGCTGTCTCATCGTGAAGGTAGACGTTGAAGCAGACGAAGTCGGTGAAGTCGATCGTAAGATATTCGGTCGATGGGAAGTTGGCATAACTGACGAGTGCTTCCGGATCCTGTTCTCTGACACATGCGACGAGGGATCGCACAAAGCGGCGCACCGCGTCGGCGCCGTGCCAGCGTACGATGTCTGGAGGGATCTCGTTACCGACCAGATAGCCGAAGATAGCGGGGTGGCTGTGACACGCGCGCACCCCGGCGGTTACCGTTTCCCTAATCTCGGCCTCGATCGCAGTGCTGTCGAGAAATGCAATGTGCTGCGACCAGGAAAGTCCAACGAGGATCTTCAAACCCACCCGAAGAGCGGCGTCGAGGAGCCATATTGGCGGCACCGTGAAGACCCGCAGGGTGTTGACCCCTGCTTTCCGCATCAGCGCGAAATCCTCGTTGACCAGCGCGGGTTCGGGAAATTGCTCGCCGTGACTGCCCTGCGAGAAGGGGCCGTAAGTCACGCCCCGAATAAAATGTTTCTGATCCCCGACAAAGAAAAACTTGCCGTGCACTCGGATTGCGCCCAGCGGATCCACTCGCGCCGCTTCGAACGGTGGGGGTCGCGTCGCGACCTCGTCGATTTCGACCGTGGTCATTTGGGAAGCTCCCGGGAGGCTTGCCGCCGCGACAGAGCCCCGGCAAAGGCGGCGCCGGCACAACGGGCGTTAACAAAATTCATTCCCTGCGACCGCCGGAGTACGGGCGGCTACCCCGAGCCAGGGAGCGCTTACGCGTTCGCACAACGCTTGTGCCACGCAAAAGCGGTGCCGATGATCGTCCGAAGGTCCGAGCGGAGCGCCTGCCACCCCAGCCGCTCCGCTGCGCGGCTCGGATCAGCGACGAGCACCGGAGGATCACCCGCCCGCCGAGCGGTCTCGCGCAGGGGGATCGCCCGCCCGCACACCGACTCGGCCATGGCGATTACTTCGCGTACCGAATGACCCTGTCCCGTCCCGAGGTTCAGCGCGGTGCTTTCCCGCCCGGCGTAAAGGTGCTCAAGCGCCCGCAAATGCGCCTCTGCCAGATCTTCGACGTGAATGTAATCGCGGATTGCCGTGCCATCCGCTGTCGGATAATCGGTCCCATAAATGTCGACGTATGCCCGTTGCTCGAGGGCGGTCTGCAGCACCAGCGGAATCAGGTGGGTTTCAGGCTCGTGAAGTTCGCCGATCTCGCCCTCGGGGTCGGCTCCTGCAGCGTTGAAATAGCGCAGCGAAACCGAGCGCAGACGATAGGCCTCACCGTACCAATGTAGTGCCCGTTCGATCGCGAGCTTGGTCTCGCCATATGGGTTGACTGGCAGCTGCGGCGCGGTTTCTCGGATCGGACTGCCGGCCGGGATGCCGTAAGTGGCGCAACTCGACGAAAATACGATCTTGTCGACCCCGGTCTCGCGCATCGCTTCCATCAGCGATAGACTGCCCCCGAGGTTGTTGCGGTAGTACATTGCGGGATCAGCTACCGATTCGCCGACGTAGGCGAACGCAGCAAAATGCATGACCGCCATAATCCGGTGCGTCTCAAGTGCCATAATCAGCCGGTTACGGTCCGCGAGGTCGCCTTCGATGAGCGGGCCCCAGCGCACCGCCTCGCGATGCCCGCGCGACAGATTGTCGAAAACCACCGGTTGGTATCCGGCTCGCGCCAAAACCTTGCAGGCGTGGCTCCCGATGTATCCTGCTCCGCCCGTAACCAAGACCGATTGAGACATCCGTGTTAGCCGCTGCAGAGTGCTCCTGCCTAACAACGTAGCATGCGAGCCGGGCCTTCCCGCACGACGTCACCCGGACCCGCACCGCGGAACAGCGGGCGGCGCTGCTGTTCTGCGCCCCAATTGCCGACCGGTTGACCCGAACCCTCGCCGATTTCGACAGCTTCGGAGCGAACGCGGTCGAGCTAGCGCTGCGTTTGCCACCCTCGCGGAGGACTATTCGATGAAAATTTTGGTGTTTGGCGCGGGCGGTCAAATCGGCCGCGAGGTTTGCCGCGCCGCTTGGCCTCCTCGGTACGCAGTCTTGCCTCTCGACCGAAGGGTTA